>Ga0308420_1001986_pt1 | contig 10670 bp, 12 predicted proteins | sample HotsprSampleMS55_FD_203802 | JGI IMG/M metagenome (GOLD analysis project Ga0308420, IMG submission 203802) | Hot spring phototrophic mat microbial communities from Mushroom Spring, Yellowstone National Park, Wyoming, United States - 20090730_MS55 ... | reverse complement strand
CTCTGGGCAGCTTGGTTGTACCATCGTCCTCCAGGGTGATATTCTATAGCACAGGTTATGCCATCCTCTGCAGAGGAGCGGGGACAACTAGAGATTAGGCCTCCCCATCGTCGTCCGAGCGTGCCTGGGAGCGTTGGGGCAAGGTGGTCCCGGGGGGAGGAAGGCTGTCTCCAGGGGAGACAGGGTGTAGCAGTTAGCACCAGGCCGGGGGAGGAGATGAGCATCCTGCCCCCGGTCGCGGCGATCCCTGGCACGTACGCTCTGCTCCTCTTGTCCACGACCGACCGTGTGGTGCCCATCGGGCAGCGCGGGCAGCTGCACGTGCAGCCGGGATGTTACGTTTACGTGGGCAGCGCGTTGGGTCCCGGGGGGGTGCGGGCGCGCCTCTGGCACCATTGCAGGTCAGCGGCACGACCGCACTGGCATATCGACTATTTACGGGGAACCGTGCGGCTGATCAAGATATGGTATACGTATGATGCCCGGCGTCGCGAGCATCAATGGGCCGAGGTGCTCGGGGGTTTGCGGGGCGCGTCGGTGCCGATGAAAGGATTTGGGGCGTCTGAGTGTAGGTGTGTCTCCCATCTCTACTTCTTCACAACTCCTCCTTCCTGGCTCACCTTTTGCCAACAGGTGGCCACTGTGGTCGGCCCTCATCAGCCTATCTACCGCGCTGAGGGAGACCGAGTGTGTGCTTACCGCCAGCGCCCCGCTCGATGAGCACGTCACCAGACGTTTGCAGAACTGCTACAACGCGCCCTGGGGTGAGCGGGCTGCTGCTCTTCGGGCACTAGTCCGTTAGCTGCCCCTCCTCACTCAGGCCTGAGTTCTTCGTGAAGCTAGCGCTACAGGCGGTACGATCGTGCTTCTCCCCCAGTCACAGCGGCCCGTCGCCAAGCAATCCGCCGCGCAGTCGTGGACCACCAGGAACAGGGAAAGCACTGTTGGCCCAGGCAGTGCCAGCCCACGACGCGACGGACCATTTGTCGCGCTTAACCGTGCCGGGCTCGTCGATGATCTCAGCGGGGCTGAGCTTTGCGGCTACACCGAGACGGGTTAACACGCAAAGACACAGCAGCGGATCTCATCCTCCGTGCCATGCGGCGTCCACTATCCGACGCTGTACCGGAAGCTGAAGAAGAGCAACATTGCCCTGCCACTAGACTCTGCGCCGGAGAGATAGCCCCGCTCTCTTCCTGGCTCGCTTGACCTACTCCGAGAATCCTATAGCCTAGTTCCCATCTCTGCGTTTTTGCCTGGTGACGCACACCAGAGTAAGGAGCTATTGTGGAATTAGTGATGGAACTTGTCGATTTTTTTCTCCACCTCGACACCCGTCTACAGATAGTGATTCACGAATACGGAACATGGACCTACCTCATCCTGTTCCTCATTATCTTCTGCGAGACCGGTTTGGTCGTCACGCCGCTTTTACCTGGAGACTCCCTCCTCTTTGCAGCCGGGGCGCTGGCCGCCACCGGCGCTTTGGAGGTAGGGTGGCTCTTTGTCCTGCTGACGATCGCCGCTATAGCTGGCGACGCTGTCAATTACTCGATCGGGCATTACATGGGACCGAAGGTCTTCTATCAAGAGCAGGGCCGTTTCCTCAAAAAAGAATATCTCGACCGCACGCATCAGTTTTATGAACAGTACGGCGGAAAAACTATCATCATTGCGCGCTTCGTGCCTATCGTCCGTACCTTTGCACCCTTTGTCGCTGGCGTCGGTCGTATGACGTACTGGCGGTTCGCCAGTTACAACGTCATAGGCGGGATCGCTTGGATCGCCATTTGTCTCTTCACCGGCTATACTTTCGGCAATCTGCCCCTAGTCAAGGATAACTTCACGTTAGTGATACTCGCGGTTATTGTCATCTCCGTGCTCCCCGGCTTTCTTGAATTGTTCCGCCAACGCCAGCCATCTGTGCAGCAATCTGCCGTAGCCGCGAAAGACCCGGCAGCAGAATGATGGTAACGATCCTTTCCTGGTCCGATGCTACAGGGGACGAGGGGGAGGCTTGCCTCGAACACACCTGGCTCGCGTGGCCTCTGTTGACGCTGCGCAACGCAGGCCTAATAATCGATAGGGGCTATTCTTACCCCTGAGAGAACACATGTCCTACAAGCTTGGCGTCGATGTTGGCGGCACTTTCACCGACTTGGTGCTTTTTGACGAGGCGACCGGCCGTCAGGTGCGGGCCAAAACTCCATCCACTCCGGCCGATCCTGCCGTGGGGGTGTTGAACGGGATAGAAAAAATTTGTCGGCTCGCTGGTATTGCCCCCGCGGAGATCACTCATATCATGCACGGCACGACGGTGGCGACCAATGCCGTGTTGGAGGGCAAAGGGGCAACAGTCGGTTTAATTACCACCGCAGGGTTCAAGCAGATCCTTCACCTTGCCCGTTCCTGGACCCCGGGACCGCTGGCCGGATGGATCATCATGGTCAAACCCGACCCACCGGCAGCATTGGAGCATACTCGAGAAGCCAAAGAACGTATCGACACCCGTGGGACCATCATCAGACCGCTCGACGAGGAGGCGCTGCGGCAAGATCTGCAACATCTGGTCGCTCAAGGTATCGAGGCGCTGACGGTCGCCCTGATTAACTCGTACGCCAACCCAGTCCACGAGAAGCGGGTGAAGGCGATCGCGCATGAAATGTTCCCCCATCTCCCCGTGACGGCCTCGGCGGAAGTGCTCCCTGAGTTCCGCGAATACGAGCGGGCGCTGACTGCAGTGATGAATTCTTACGTCCGACCCACAGTCTCTCTCTACATGCACAACTTGGCCGATCGGCTCGCGGCGCATGGGCTCAAGGCAGAGGTGAACATTCTGCGCTCCGATGCCGGGCTGATGACCCTCCGCATGGCACAAGAGCGGCCGGTGTACGCCGTGATGTCCGGTCCGGCAGGCGGGGTTGCTGGGGCTCTGTTTATCGCCACCAAAGCGGGGTTCCCAAACATTCTGACCTTGGATATGGGCGGGACCTCTACCGACGTTGCGCTCTGTCAAGATGGCGCGCAGACCATCGCGCGCGAGACCACGCTTGGCTACTTCCCCATCAAAGTGCCGTCCGTGGACGTCCGGAGTATCGGCGCCGGCGGCGGCTCGATCGCTCACGTCCCTGAAATCACCACTGCTTTACGGGTCGGCCCGCAAAGCGCGGGCGCCGAGCCTGGTCCGGCCAGTTACGGCAAAGGAGGAACCGAGGCGACAGTCACCGACGCTAACGTCGTCCTCGGCCACTTGCCGCCCCGCTTACTGGGGGGAGAGATGGTGTTAAACGAAGAGGCAGCCCGAGAGGCTGTGGCACGCATCGGCCGCAAGCTTGGCTTAGATGTCTACCGCGCAGCCCAAGGAATCCTCGATATCGTCAACGAAAACATGCACGGCGCCCTCCGCCTGGTCTCAGTGCAGCGCGGGTACGATCCACGGCGTTTCGCGCTCGTCGCCTTCGGCGGTGCCGGTCCGCTGCATGCGAACGCCGTAGCGCACCTCATCGGCTCCTTCCCCGTTATTGTCCCGCCAGCACCAGGCATTTTGTGCGCCACCGGAGACCTCTGCTGTGACTACCGTGAGGAGTTTACCCGGACAGTCATTCGCACGCTTCACCAGATCTCCGCGACTGAGGTCATCGCCATGCTCAGCGATCTGGCCACGGAGGCCGCAGGGTGGCTCGAGCGAGAAGGCATCCCGCGCGCGCAGCAGCAGATTTTTTACAACGCTGACATGCGTTACTTTCGCCAGGGATACGAATTGCCGATCTCTGTCACGCTCGAGGAACTACAAACGCAAGGTACCGCTATCCTGACTGAGCGTTTCCATGCGCTGCACGAGCAGTTGTACCGGTTTCGCCTGGACACGGACTGCGAAATCGTCAATCTGCGGGCGGTTGCCTTGGGAAAAGGTGTCTCCTTGACCCTGCCGGAAGGTGAGTTGGACGGCCCTTCACCGTTGCATGCGTTGAGCGACGAGCACCGCATTTATTTCGACGGTAAGTTCCTCGCCACACCAATCTACGACCGCGCCAAGCTACGGCCTGGCAACCGCATACCCGGCCCGGCCATCGTGACGGAGATGGATTCGACCACCGCGATTTTGCCCGGTTTCACCGGCGAGGTAGACCGGTATTTTAACCTCCTGATTCAGCCAGGGACTTCATGAGATGGACTGCAAGTACAGAGTAGGGGAGGACTGGCCTACACTTTGGTATGCGCTACTGCGCTCCACACTTGTAGAAGGGAGGCCACTGTGCGCGACGTGAAGATTGCCACCATCCCGCAGATCGAAGTTGATCCTGTTACCCTCGATATCATCGAAAGCGCACTTAAGAATTACCGCTACGAAATGGATGCCGTCTTGTACCGGACCGCCATGTCGCCGGTGATTCGTGAACAGCACGATGAGTTCCCGATGATTTGCGATCCCAACGGCCGCATGGTGGTGGGCCAGTTTGGATCGTACATCCGCGAGATGATGGAGCGCTTTAACCGCCCCATCTATCCTGGGGATGTGATCTTGTTGAACGACCCCTATTGGTGCGGTGGGGCCATCTCACATATCAACGACTTTCTGGTCCTCGTGCCGGTGTTCGACGCGGATGAGCTGATCGGCTGGTGTTCAATGTTTGGCCACCAGATGGATGTTGGCGGCCCTCTCCCTGGTTCTTTTCCCACTAACGCAACGTCGATCTTCGGTGAAGGACTACGCATCCCCCCGGTCAAATTGTTCGAGAAAGGGATCCTCAACGAGGATGTACTGAATCTGATCTTGAACAACGTGCGCATCCCGGTCATGAACCGCTCCGACCTCATGGGTATCGTCGCCGGCTGTAAGACCGCTGAACAGCGGGTGCTGGAGTTGTGCCAACGCTTCGGGCGCGACACCTACCTGGCTGCTTGCCAGGCGCTACTCGATCGCACCTATCGGGCGATGAAAACCCTGATCCAACGGAACATCTCCACTGAACCACAGTCGTTCGAAGACTACGTCGATGATGACGGCCTTGGAAACGGCCCCTTCAAGATGAAGCTCACGATCTGGCGTGACGGGGAGAAGGCGATCTTCGACTGGACCGGCACCGACCCCCAGGCCATGGGGCCGATTAATTTCTACCTCAACGAAGGCATGTTTAAGATGTTCATCGGGGTGTACCTCATCATGGTGTACGACCCACAGATCCTCTTCAACGACGGTTTCTATGACCTCATCGACGTCCGCATCCCGGACGGCTCCCTCCTCCATCCACGCTTCCCTGCTGCTCTCGGGTGCCGGACGCATGCTTTAGCCCGGCTGTTCGACGTCATGAGTGGATGCTTGGGGCAGAAAAGTCCGGAGTTAACCACCGCAGCGGGGTATGGCACCAGTCCTCACCTGCTGTACAGCGGGACCGACAAAAACGGGCAGTTTTTTTTCATCATGGAAATCAGCTACGGCGGGATCCCCGGCCGTCCCGTCGGGGACGGGATGGACGGGCACTCCTGGTGGCCGCTCTTTACCAACATCCCGACGGAATATTTGGAGAGTTACTGCCCGCTGCGCGTGGATCGCTACGCCTCGCTCATCGACTCTGGCGGCGCCGGGTTGCACCGCGGCGGCAACGGCATCGACAAGTGGTACACCTTTCTCGAACCCGGCGAGATCGCGATTCACGACGACCGCTGGCTCACACCGCCGTGGGGCATTCTCGGCGGCAAGCCGGGTATGCGCTCGCAAAAAATCCTCCTCCGTACGGACGGGACCCGTACGGTGCTCCCGTCCAAGTGTGACCAGATTCGTGTCGAGGCGGGCGACCAGCTCATCTTCCGTACAGCTGGCGGCGGGGGTTGGGGTGACCCCCTACAGCGGGACCCGGCAAAGGTCCGCCTCGACGTGCTACGCGAGCTCGTGTCGCTCGACAAAGCCCGGCGCGATTACGGTGTTGTGATTGACCCACAGACTATGCAGGTTGATGAACCGGCGACGCAGGCGCTGCGCCGACAGCTGGCTGAAGCGCGGGGTCCTGTCAAAACCTTTGACTTCGGCCCGCCGCTGCCGGAACTGCTCGCACGCTGTCGAGAGGAGACCGGCCTCGAGCCGCCGGCCCCCCCCAAACTCCCACCACACTGGGCGACGAACAGCGTCACACGAGAGGCAGCGTAGGAGCGCAGGGCGGTTGGACTGCCTGCGTTGGTCAACAGCGCTTGGGAATTGTGCGGTCCCTTTGGGTGTCGGTCACCATGGCTGGAGCTTTTTTTTTTCCTGCTCCTGCTCCTGCTACAAACAGCCTGCTCCTGGCAGGGACAGTCTGCGCAGACTGGTCACCAGGAAATCGCTGCCGCGATACGGGAGTTGCTCGACCGCTCGTACGCCGGTATCGACTATCCGGCCTACCATGACAGCCTGACACGCGTAGAGACGGCCGTCACGCAACACCTGCCCAACACGCCCGCGCGGTTGCGTGACCATGTTGCCCAGATGCTCGCGTATTTGCGCACGGCTGAAGAAATCCTCCGCTGGCAGGCGGAGCGAGGGAGCGGACGCACCGACGCCGGCGACCGCGCAGTCACAACCTGGATTGGTCGCTACCCGTTCTTGCAGATAGCAGTCGGTGCGCGCGCAGAGGCGCCTCAGGCCTTTGACGCGCAAACAGCCGTCACGCTGTTATGGGACAAGACGGACGAGTTGCTGCGTGGATTCCAACTGAAAAGTGGAACATTGTAATGTCTCAGCGGTCTAGGGAGGTCGCCTGCAAAGCGCGACAGTATGAGCACACTGTCAGACAAGGTTGTTCTCGTCACTGGCTCGAGCACTGGCATTGGCAAAGCCGTCGCCGTAGCTCTCGCTCGTGAGGGCGCACATATCGCACTCAACATCCACATGCGGCACAGGCACAAAATGCCTAACCGTGCAGGAGGATAGGGCGGCCCTAAGTCGCCGCGCGCTTACTGTGCAGGCCGACGTCGTCCGGGAAAGACCAGGTCCAGTATCTGGTCGACGAGACGATGCGAACCTATGGCCGCATCGATATCCTTGCTCAGCAACATCAGCGAGGAAGCGGTCACCACGATCCGCCCCAGCATTCCGAACGGGCGCCTGGCAACGGTGGCAGATATCGTCCCCGCTTGTATCTTTCTGGCCTCCGACGAGGCCCAGCATTTCGTCGGTCACTGCCTCAGCCGCCAATGGCGGGGACGGAGCAAGAAGATAGTGTGCCATACTCCTACTTATGGACGGGACCTGTCGGCGTCGCTGGCGGTATCAAGGCATCGGCTTCGGTCTTGACCTGCAGCGCCAGATCGCGCCGCCCAGCGACCAAATGCTTGCGGATTGCCATATCGAACGCCCTTCTCGCTTCTTCGTGCTGCCCTTGGTGGAAGTACGCAACTCCCAGGCCAGCATACGCCTCAGCCTTATCGGGACTCTCTGCCAAAACGGCCTGGAACCTCGGTACCGCAAGCGCATATTGTTGCTGCGCATTGTACCCCTGTGCGAGACGCAACTGGGCAGAAAGGTTCTTCGGGTCGGCCTGCACCGCGGCGTGATACTCTTGGACCGCCTCGGTCAGACGCCCGGCCTCTTCGTACGCCTGTCCGAGCTCCAGATGCGCGATACTTGACCCAGGATCGACCGCGACCGCTTGCTGAAGTTCATGCAGCGCGTCATTGAGTCGCTGCCTCTGCCGCGCCGCCACACCGCGGCTGAGATAGAAGGCCGCTAGCCCTTGGCGGGCTCCAGCATGATTTGGATCCGCTTGCAGCGCGGCGCGAAACGCGCGGGCGGCGCCTTCGGCATTCCCGAGCTTGTTTGACAACACCCCGATCCGATAATGCGCCTCGGCGGCGTGGGCCGGGTCCTCCCGAATCGCCCGCTGATATTCGGCGATCGCCGGGCCGTACAGGGTGCGCGCCTCCAACTCCTGTCCTTTGGCCATGAAGTCTTCAGCCAGAGCACAATCGACCCAGAACAGAAACGCGATGAACACGGTGAGCAACAAACGAGTGCACATCATGGGTTCATCCCACAGCTCCCGGTACACACTTTCCATCCTGGTCCGCCTCCTTAATGAGAATGAGGTTGCCAAAGAATAGATCCTGAGCACACAGGATCCATATCAGGCAGTTTTTGAGTCATCAGTTCCTGCTGGGTCATACTGCCATACGCCCCCTGCGATCATGTCCCTGACTGAGTGGTTAGATTAGCAGGTGGCTGAGGCTTGAGCCACTCGTGCGCCTCTGCCCGAACAACACACCTTGTTTTACCGGCGCGACCTCGGTAGACTGGGCTGTCGTGTCGACCCCAGCACAGCCACTTCCCCGTCAGGAAGCGCCGCTCTCACCCCAGGCGACTCAGGCAGCACTGTTCACACGGGACTTTCTGTTACTGTGTCTGAGCACGTTCTTGTTCTCAGGGAGCATGTTTCTCTTGTTCGCCGTTCTTCCTATCTTCGTCGTCCAAGAGCTGAAAGGCCTAGAATCCCAGGTCGGGTTAGTGATGGGGGCATTCGCTGTTTCCGCCGTCCTCGCTAGACCCGCGTCCGGGCGGATTGTAGACAGGTGGAGCCGCAAAGCTGGGCTCAGCCTCGGTTCATTGATCTATTGCATCGCCCCGGCTCTATATACCCAGGTCACGTCGGTGCCAGTCATGATGGGACTACGCTTTTTTCACGGTATTGGCATTGCAGTGTACACCACAGCCGGCAGCGTCATGGTCGCCGATATCTCGCCGCCGAGCCGGCGGGGAGAGGCCATGGGTTACTACGGTATGGCACTCAATCTCTCGATGGCGATCGGTCCGGCCTTGGGTGCGGCACTGATCAAACCTCTTGGCTTCGTCGGCCTCTTTTGGCTCTGCGCGGCTCTCGCCCTGGCCAGTTTACTCCTCATTCAGCTCATTGACGAACCACGGCAACTGCATAGCCAGGGACACTCTCCTACCGCGCCGCCGCCCTTATTCAGCCGCGCGGCCTTGTTCCCCGGCTTCATCGCCCTGTGTATGACAGTCACGTTCGGCGCCGTGGTCTCTTTTCTCCCCCTGTTTGTACAGGCACACCAGCTGGGCAATGCGGGCCTGTTCTTCACCGTCTATTCGGTCGTCGTCATTGTCACACGGCCTTTTGCCGGAAGATGGTCGGATCGCTTTGGCCGGTCTGCGGTGATCATCCCCGGCATGTTCATGCTGGGGATTTCGATGCTCACCCTAGCACACTCAACGTCAATGTCCGGGCTCTTGTGGGCGGCTATTCTGCAGGGGCTCGGCTTCGGCGGAGTTCACCCTGCTATCATGGCTTTAATGGTGGACCGCTCGACCATCCATGACCGCGGCCCTGCCCTCGCCACGCTAATGGCAGCATTCGACATTGGCGTTGGCCTGAGCGCTATCGGCCTTGGCATGGTCCTTGAGCACACCAACTTCACCATCATGTATCTCTGCGCCGCTAGTGTTGCTTTCGTCGGCACCAGCGCGGCTATTGCCGCTGCTCTTAGAAAGGCGTAACCTCCTCATTCCGCCCGCTTGCACGCATCGGCACCCTCGGGTACACTCGCCCGGTATACCGCTGCTGGGAAGAAGCGGTCTTGAGGCAAACCGACCTGGAGGGGGACGTCGCCGGACGCCCCTCCGTGCGTGCCCTGATTCACCCCGACGATCCTCAGGCTGGCCGCAAGGCGGCCTGGAACTTCCATTACCGCTGGCAGTGCTACGGCATGCACGTCCAGCGCTACCTCGGCACTCTGATGGCGAAAGGCGAGACGGCTGCCCCCTAGCAGGCTTTCCTTCAGACCTGATCCAAGGTGAGGGGCGCACCGTGCGTCACCTCGTTGCCCTCTACCGGCGGCGGGTGTACCACAGCCACCGCGCCCAGTTACCCCGTTTCAACTACATCCTCCCCGTTCAGGGCACCGGGGAGTTTGCATTTAAAGACTACGTCGAGTTCCTCGAACCGTATGACGTGCGTGGCTCCTCTTGCTCGCTTACCGCCACGAGGACCTGCGCAAGGAGGACAACGCCTGGGGCTTCCTTACGCAGTTCCGCAAGGCGAGACGTCTATCGATCGCGGAGCGGGATGATGCGAGCAGCGGCACGGAAAACAATAGCGCCGCACACGTCGTCCGCCTGGAGTACATCTGAAACTTTTCCGGAAAGGAGTGAGGGAGTCCGTGGAGGGGACCCCTCACCGCGTTATGGCAGCAAGGTTATTTACGCATGCTTTTTTCGACCATCGCTTCGACCCGGGCCGCTGCATTCTCGGCCCGCTGGGCGGCAGCCTCCACCCTGGTTGCAGCGGCTTCCGCCCGCTGCGCCGCTGTTTCGGCCCGCTGGGCGGCGGTCTCAGCCCGCTGCGCCGCCGCAGACCAGGTGTCTTGGATCTCTGGTTGCCGCGCCGCACAACCCATACCAAGTGCGGCGGAGAGCGCCCCCGCCGCGATCCCGGCCATTAGCTGTCTCGCAGTCCACATTCTACTCACCCCCTTTCTTCCTCAATAGAGCCTCTTTCTACGCATGAGCGTGCCCGTTAGCCATTTTCCCGGGCTAACCATAGCTCGCGCTCACGCCGTCCTTTCTCTACCTTACTCTATTAGATCAAATAAACAACGGTGCCAAGACGAGGGTCAGCGTGCTTAAGAGCTTAATCAGCACGTGGAGGGAGGGCCCGGCGGTGTCTTTCAACGGGTCGCCCACGGTATCG
>Ga0308420_1001985_pt1 | contig 10675 bp, 11 predicted proteins | sample HotsprSampleMS55_FD_203802 | JGI IMG/M metagenome (GOLD analysis project Ga0308420, IMG submission 203802) | Hot spring phototrophic mat microbial communities from Mushroom Spring, Yellowstone National Park, Wyoming, United States - 20090730_MS55 ... | reverse complement strand
GCCTCCAGAACCTCGTCCGAAGGACGCACGCGGAAATCCACCCGCGTCGGCCGGCCGAGCTCCATCTCGGCTTCGTCGGCGAGCACGTCTCCGGGCAGCGAGACGAACACCGGTCCCGCGGGCGGCGCGAGCGCCACCTTCGCCGCGCGCCGCAGCACGAGCGGCAGGTCCTCGGCGCGCGTCACCTCGACCGCCCATTTCACGAAGGGCCGCGCGACCTCGACGAGCGGCGCGTAGAGCAGCGGCTCGCGCAGGCCATGGCCCTGTTCGTGCTGGCCGGCGGTGAGCAGCACCGGAGAGCCGGAGAAGCGGGCGTTGTAGAGCGCGCCCATCGCGTTGCCGAGCCCGGGCGCCACATGCACGTTCGCCGCCGCCAGGCGGCCCGACGCGCGCGCGTAGCCGTCGGCCATCGCGAGCACCACCGCCTCCTGCAGCCCGAGCACGAAGCGGATCTCGGGATGCGTACCGAGCGCCTCCATGATCGCGAGCTCGGTCGTGCCCGGGTTGCCGAAGAGGTGCGTCACGCCCTCCTCGGCGAGGATGCGCAGGAACGCGTGCCGGCCGGCGAGTCTCATGACGCACGCAGGCTAGCAGACGCTCGCGTGGCGCTGGCGGATGATTCGCAGCACCTCGTCGGGGTCGCGCCGCCACCAGTCGCGCTCGGAGAAGATCTCGACTTCGTGCCATCCGGCGTAGCCGGCCGCTTCCATCAGCGCGCGAATGCGCGCGAGATCGATGACGCCGTCGCCCATCATGCCGCGGTCGTTGAGCGTGTCGCGCGTCGGCACGAGCCAGTCGCAGAGGTGGAAGGCGAGGAGCCGACGCCCGCCCGCGCGCGCGATCTGCTGCGCGAGCTTCGGATCCCACCACACGTGATAGACGTCGACCGCGACGCCGATGCCTTCGCCGAGCGCGTCGCAGAGGTCGAGGGCCTGCTCCAGCGTGTTGACGCACGCCCGATCGGGCGCCTGCATCGGGTGCAGCGGCTCGAGCGCGAGCGGAACGCCGGCCGCGCGCGCTTCCGGGAGGAGCCGCGCCAGGCACTCGTGCACCCGTGCGCGCGCGCGTTCGAGGTCCTTCGAGCCCTCGGGCAGCCCGCCCACCACCAGAACCAGGCAGCGCGCGCCGAGCGCGTGCGCCTCCTCGAGCGCGCGGCGGTTGTCGTCGAGCCAGTCGCGCGCGGTGAAGAAACCGCCGCGGCAAAGCCCGCTCACTGCGAGGCCGTGGGCGCGGATCGCGCGCGCAGCGCCCGCGAGCCCCATCGCGGCGAGCTGGTCGCGCCAGGGTGCGATCGCGCGGATACCATGGCGCGCGCAGCCCTCGATCGCCTGTGCGAGCGTCCACTGCGCGCGCACGGTGGCGGTATTGAGCGCGAGCTTCGCCGGATCAGCCGAGCCCATGCAACGCGAGGAGCTGGCGCATGCGCGCGCAGGCGCGCGCCGGGTCGGCGAGGAGCCCGGCGGCGTCGGCGAGCCGGAAGAGCGTGGCGAAATGCAGCAGGTTGCGCGCGCTCTGTTGCCCGCCCACCATCACGAAATGGTCCTGGTGGCCGTTCAGCCAGGCGAGGAACACCACGCCCGTTTTGTAGAAGCGCGTCGGCGCGGAAAACACGTGCCGCGAGAGCGGCACCGTGGGGGCGAGGATTTCGCGGTAGCGGCCGACGTCGCCCGCGGCGAGCGCGGATAGCGCCGCCGAGGCGGCCGGCGCGATCGCGTCGAAGATGCCGAGCAGCGCGTCCGAATGGCCCTCGGCGTCGCCCTCGACGAGCTCGGCGAAGTGGAAATCGTCGCCGGTGTACATGCGTACCCCCGGCGGAAGCCTCCGGCGCATCTCGATCTCGCGCTCCTTGTCGAGGAGCGAGATCTTGATCCCGTCCACCTTCGCCGCGTTGCGGCGCAGGACGTCGAGGCACACGTTCATCGCGGCGTCGAGGTCGCGCGAGCCCCAGTAGCCCGCGAGCGCGGGGTCGAACATCTCGCCGAGCCAGTGCAGGATCGCCGGCTCGCGCAGCTGCGAGAGCACCCGGTCGTAGACCCGGGCGTAGTCGTCGGCCGAGCGCGCGGCGGCGGCGAGCGCGCGGCTCGCCATCAGGATGACGCGCCCGCCCGCCGCCTCGATCGCTTCGCACTGCTCCTCGTACGCGGCGACGATGCGTTCGAGCGGATGCACCCCCGGCTCGAGCTGATCGGTGCCGGCGCCACAGGCGATGCGGGCGCCGTTCGTCGCCCGCGCCTCGGCGATCGATCGACGCGCGAGCTCGAGCGCATTCGGCCAGTCGAGGCCCATCCCGCGCTGGGCGGTGTCCATCGCCTCGGCGACCGCGAGACCCCAGGACCAGAGGTGACGGCGAAACGCGAGCGTCGCCTCCCAGTCGAGCGCCGCCTCGAGCCAAGGGTCTAGAGGCGAGAGCGGATCGGCGACCACGTGTGCAGCGGCGTACGCGATGCGCGTGAAAGGCCGCGCCGGCCGTTCGAAGCGCGCGGGCTCCCGCACCGCGTACGCTTCCACGCGCCCGTCCGCCTGCGGAAGGCGAATCGTGAGCACCGTCGCGCGCTTCATATCCTGAGCTTCGGCACCGGCATCCAGCGACGCGCGCGCCAGCTCCGCAGCGCGAGCTCGGCGAGCTGCACGCCCTTCGCGCCTTCGACGAGGTTCCAGCGGAAAGGCCCTTCGCCCGCCACGTGGCGCAGGAAAAGCGCCCACTGCGCCTTGAACGCGTTCTCGCCCGCCTCGACCCCAACCTCCCGCCAGCCGTCGTGGAAGCGGATCGGCTGCGGGATGTCTGGATTCCAGACCGGTCGCGGCGTCTCGGCAGCCGACTGCACGCGACAGTCCCGCAGGCCGGCGACCGCGCTGCCGTCGGTGCCATCCACCTGGATCGTGAGGAGATCGTCGCGGCGCACGCGCACGCACCAGGAAGAGTTGAACTGCGCGAGCACGCCGCCCGCGAGCTCGAAGGTGGCGTACGCGGCGTCGTCGGCGGTGGCGCGGTAGCGCCGTCCGCGCTCGTCCCAGCGCCAGGGGATGTGCGTCGCGCCGCGGCAGCTCACCGCACGCACCTCGCCGAAGAGGTTGTCCAGGACGTAGCGCCAGTGACAGAACATGTCGAGAATGATGCCGCCACCGTCGGCCTTGCGGTAATTCCACGACGGGCGCTGCGCCGGCGGCTCGCCGCGCGCCGGATCGCCGGCGAACACCCAGTAGCCGAACTCGCCGCGCACCGAGAGGATGCGCCCGAAGAAACCCTCGGCGCGCAGGCGCGCGAGCGCGCGCAGCCCCGGCAGCCAGAGCTTGTCCTGCACCACGCCGTGTTTCACACGCGCCTTCTTCGCGCGGCGCGCGAGCGCGAGCGCCGCCGCGAGCGTGGTCGCGACCGGTTTCTCGCAGTAGACGTGCTTGCGCGCGGCGATCGCGCGCGCGAGGAGCTTCGGGCGCAGCTCGGTCGAGGCAGCGTCGAAGAACACGGCGTCCTCGCGCGAGGCGAGCGCGGCGTCGAGGTCCGTCGTCCAGCGCTCGATGCCGTGCTCGCGCGCGAGCGCCTCGAGCTTCGCCGCATCGCGCCCGACGAGCAGCGGGTCGGGCATGAGGCGGGTGCCGTCGGCGAGCGCAACCCCACCCTCGGCGCGGATCGCCGCGATCGAGCGCGCGAGATGCTGGTTGGCGCCCATGCGCCCGGTGACGCCATGCATCACGATGCCGATGCGCCGCTCGCCCATGGTGCGCTCACTCACCGATCGCGTAGCGGATGTCCTTCCGCGGATCGAAGGCGAGGTTTTCCCTGTGCGGCAGGCGGAACACCGTCACCGGGATCCTGCTCCGGGTGTCGCCGGCGAGCGCCCGAGCGGCGATGTCGGTCGGCCCGCCCGCCGGGGGGCTGACGAGGAGCGTCACCGGCCGGAAAGGAAATCCCTGCGCCGCGGCAAGCGGCGCGACGGTGAGCAAGAACAGTGCGGCGAGCCGTCGTTTCATGGCATCCTCCTCATCGAATCCCAGTCGGGCATGGCGCGGCTCGCGTAGCCCGAGCAGTCGAGCGAGCCGATCGCGATCGTTCCGCCCGAGATCCGCACGCGCACCGCGCCCGCGCTTCGCTCGTAGAGGTCCGGGTGGGCGTCGAGGAATGCCGCCTGCTCGGCCTCGGGAAGCCCCGCCATGCCGTTCACGTAATGGTGCCCGTTGCGCTCGCAATGCGCGAGCCCCAGCAGCGAAACCAGCGCGAGATCCTGCTGCAGCGCAAGCCCCGCCTGGATCGTCAGATCCTCGCCGCTCATGAAGTAGCGCCCGGCGCCCTCCTGCGCATTCCAGTGCGCACAGCGGCAGGCGTTGACGAGCGCCCGGTAGATCCCCTTGCAGGTCTTGGACGAGATGCCGCGGTAGCCGAGCGCGCGGGCGCGGGGAAAGGCCTCGAGAGAATCGTCCGACTCGTCCAGGAGGAGCGGGGGCAGTCCGAGGTCGCCCACCGGCTGCTCGAGCGCGCGGGCGCGCGCGAGCGGCTGCTCGAGGTAGAGCACGCTCGCGGCAAGCCGCCCGAGCGCGGGCCGCGTCTTCACGCACCGCCACAGCTCGGCCACCTGCGCGATCTCCTCGTACTGCTCGTTGCCGTCCAGGGTCGCAGAGTAGGGCTCCGCGATGCGGTCGAGCACGGCCGCGATGCGCGAAAGCCGCGCGAGATCGGCGTCGAGGTGGCCGCAGAGCTTAAGCTTGAAGTAGCGGTTGCCGTAGCGCCCGATCACCTCCTCGAGCGTCTCGGGAAGCCCGTCTCCGAGCGGCGCCGCGCGGTCTTCGGCCGTGACCGGATCGGCGAGCCCGACGGTGTGGCGCGCGGCGATCTCGCGCCGCGGGGCGAGCTGCGCGAGGAACGCCGGAAGATCCATGCCCTCCAGGGGTCCGGCGCCGATGAGGTTCTGCCGCACCGCTTCGTAGAACGATCGCCCGAGCGCGCGGCAGAGCGCGTCGAGCGCCGCGCGCTCGAGAAGCGCCGGTCCGAAGGAGGCCACCAGCCCCTCGCGCCGATGCGCGAGGAAATGACCCCAGGCGGTCTCGGTCCCGGCACCGAGATAATCGTCGCGCGCGGCGCGGAGCGAGCTTCGCAACTGCTCGAAATTCTCTTCGTTCGAGAGTGCCGGGTTCTTGTCGAACCACTTCGGCGCGAGCAGCTCCGCCGCTGCGCCCTCGGCCTCGCGCCCGTCCTCCAGGCGCACGCGCGCACGCACGAACGCCTGCGGCGCGGCGGTGAGTGTCGCCGCTCCGAAACGAAACGGCATGCGCAGGCGAACCTCGCGCTCGTAGAGCTCGACGCGCACGACCGCGAAGCGCGGTGCGGCGGCGGTGGCGGACGGCATCGCGGATTCGAGCTCCGGGCCTAGCGCGGCTGCAGCGCCTCGAGGATGCCGCGGATGTAGCCGATCGCGCGCGCCGCCGCGCCCGGACCGTCGGGCACGTAGTCGAAGGGCTCGACCGCGACATCGCCGGCGTAGCCGTGACGCACCAGAGCCGCGAAGAGCGGCGCGAAACGCTGCTCCCCCTGCCCCGGGCCGCGGCGGTTGCGGTCGTTCACCTGCACGTGCGCGATCATGCCCCGCGGAAGCCAGCGGTCCAATAGATCGGCGAGCGGCTCGCGTTCCATGCGCGCGGCCGCGCTGCAGTCGAGCATCGTGCGCAGCGCCGGGCTTCCGATGCGCCCGACGATCGCGGCGGCCTCTTCCAGCGTGTTGACGAGCGGGGTCTGATCTGCGGCAAGTGGCTCGATGCAGTAGACGACGCCCGCGCGCTCGGCGCGTTCGGCGACGCGCGCAAAGCACTCTTCGGCACGCGCGAGCGCCGCCTCGCGGCTGTCCCCCGGATCCACGCGGCGCTGGTGCGGCGAGCCGTGTACCAGGTAGCGCCCCCCGAGCTCGGCGCACTGGTCGACCAGCGCGAACATCACCTCGAGCGTGCGCCGGCGCACCGCGTCGTCGCGCGTCGAGATGGAAAGCCCCGGGGGTTTCAGCAGCAGCCAGTGCAGACCGGTGATCGCGATTCCGGCGTCTTCGGCTGCCGCGCGCACCGCGGCGAGCTGCGCGCCGCCCAAGCGGTGCGGTTCGTCCGAGAGCGTATACGGGGCGATCTCGAGCCCGTCGTAGCCGAGCTTCGCTGCGTACTCGCACTGCCGCGGAAACGGCATCGGTGCGATCACTTCGTTGCAGAGCGCGATGCGCATCAGCCCGGCCGCGCGTGCGCGGGCGGGCGCCCCCGCGTCGCGCCCTCCCTCCGGCCGTCCCGTCGGTCGCGCAGGTAGCCGAGCACGACGTCGATCATGTGCGCCAGCCGTTTGGCGCGGGCGCGAGGGGCGATCAGGTCGCGCTGGAAGATCGTCGAGAGCGTGTACCGGTTCGAGAGGTAGAAGTACCCGAGCCCCGCGATCGAGATGTAGAGCTGCACCGGGTCGACGCCTTCGCGGAACTTGCCCGCAAGAGCGCCGCGTCTTAGAACCTCGTCGATCGTGGCGATGAACGGCGAGTGCATCGCGGCGACGCGCGTCGAGCGCCGCAGGTGCCGGCCGCGGTGCAGGTTCTCGCTGTTCAGCAGCGTGAGAAACTCCGGATGCTCGAGATAGTAGCGCCAGGTGAACGCGACCAGCCGCCGGATCGCCTCCTCCGGATCCACGTGCTCCAGTCGCAGCGCCTTCTCGGCATTGCGGATACGAGCATACGCCGCTTCCAGTACGTGGAGGAACAACGCCTCCTTGTTGCCGAAGTAGTAGTAGAGCATGCGCTTGTTCGCCCCGGCGCGTGCAGCGATGCGGTCCACGCGCGCTCCGCCCAGCCCACGGCGCGCGAACTCCGCGGTCGCCGCGCGCAGAATGCGCTGGCGGCTGCGATCCGGATCGCGGCGCCGATTGTAGGGGTTCATGTTCACTCCATTCCGAGCAGCCGATAGATGCGGCGCGTGTACTCGCCGAAGGCCTCGTGGGTCTTCAGGTCGAGGGTGCGCGGGTATGGCAGCTCGATCGGAAAGTTGTCGGCCATGCGCGCCGGTCCGGCAGTCAGCACCACCACCCGAGTGCCGAGGAACACCGCCTCGGCGATGCCGTGGGTGACGAACACGATCGTCTTGTCCGCCTGCTTCCAGATGCGCAGCAGTTCTAAGTTCATCTTCTCGCGCGTGAGCGCATCGAGGGCGCCGAAGGGCTCGTCCATCAGAACGAGCTTCGGATCGTGCACCAGCGCGCGCGCAATCGCCACGCGCTGCTGCATGCCGCCGGAGAGCTCGTAGGGGTACTTGTCCTCGTGGCCAGCGAGACCGACGAGCGCGAGCAGCGCGCGCGCCCGCTCGCGCGACTCGCGTCGGGGAAGCCCCAAGATTTCCGCCGGTAACAGCACGTTCTCGAGCACCCGGCGCCATTTCAGCAGCAGCGGCGCCTGGAACACCATGCCGATGTCGCGTGCGGGGTCGAACGGATGCGTCGCCGAGCCGATGTGCACTTCCCCCCCGTCGTGCGGGTGCAGCCCGGCGAGGATCTTGAGCAGCGTGCTCTTGCCGCAGCCCGACGGCCCGACCAGCGAGACCAGCTCGCCCGGCATCACGTCGAAGGTCGCGTCCGAGATCGCGAGGCGCTCTTCGCGCCCGCGGCGGTAGACCTTGCGCACGCCGCGCAGCCGGATGAAGGGTTCGCTCAATCCAGCCTCGCGTCCTTCGCCACCAGCAGCCGCTCCAGCGCCAGGACCAGAGCGTAGAGTGCGACCCCGATCAGGGTGATCAGGATCACCGCCATGAACATCGCCGGCGTGTCGAGCGTCACCTGCACCTGGAGCATGAGATAGCCGAGCCCCCGGTCGGAGCCGAGGAACTCGCCGACGATCGCGCCGGCGACCGCGAGGATCGCGCCCACTTTCATGCCGGAAAAGATGTACGGAAGCGCTCCCGGAAGCTGGATCTTGACGAAGAGCTGCCAGCGCGATCCGCGCAGCGAGCGCACCAGGTCGAGCAGATCCGGCTCGGTTTCGCGCAGGCCGCGGGCGGTCGTGAGCAGGATCGGAAACACGCAGATCGAGAAAGCGATCAGGGTGTTCGGGAGCACGCCGTACTTGAACCAGACGATGATCAGCGGGCCAAGCGCCACCTTCGGAATCATGTTGAGCGAGACCAGCAGCGGCATGAAAAACGCCTCGAGCGGTTTCCACCAAGTGAAGACCAGCGCGAGCGCGATGCCGATCGCCAGCGCGAGGAAGTAGCCGGCGAAGATCTCGGTCGCGGTGACCGCGACGTTCGTCCACCAATCGTATCTCGGCGCGAACAGCGCCTCGACCGTTTCCCATGGCGAAGGCATCACGAAGCGCGGCACTTCGCCGATTTTCACGAACAGGTACCAGGTGGCGACCAGCGCGACATGCGCGAGCACCGCGAGCGCGTAGCGTGGCAGCGTTTCCTCGAGTCGGTGCATGGTGCAAAGCTCCCTCAGTCCAGCCAGCGCGCGAGGTTCGCGCGCACGAAATCGTCGTCCGCCAGGTCCGCGTGCTCGCGGCACACGCGCTCGATCTCCTCCCGCTGCCCCGGGGAGAGCGTCTCGCGCGGATCGAGGCACGCGATGTCTTCGAGCAGCCCCTGGCGGCGTAGCACTTCATGACAGCCCGCGATGCAGCCGGCGAAGTCGTGCGCCGCATCGAAAAACGCACTGTTCGCATCGGTCACCCGCGAATCGAGCGCGAGCAGCTCCTCGTCGACGCGACCGGCCCCGAGCGCGGCCTGGATGCGTTCGTGCAGCCTCACCGCAGTCCGCGTCCACACGCTCCAGGGGCGAACGCCAAAAGGCCGTTTCGCGCGCCGTAAATCGGCATAGCTGAGTGGCGGAAGACTCCGAAGTCCGAGGCCCGTTGGGCCGCACGGCTCGCGCTCGCGAGCTTTCTCGAGACCGCGTCCACGCTGATGCGGCCACCTGTCAGAACCGGGCCGCTCGCTGCCGCGCCGCTCCGGACCGTCCGCGCGCCCAGACGTGATGGTTTGACGCAAGCGGATCAGCGGGAAAGACGCGGCGAGCGGGCGTCGGGTGCGCGTGGCGCACGCGAACGCTCTGCGACGCGCGTCCTTGCGCGCTCCGTGCGTCTGACGGGGTCCGCCGCGGACGCGCCTCTGCCACCGCGCGGGCCGATGTCCGACTGAGTGATCTTCCTTCCCCCGACGTACACGTCGCCGACGGTGCGGCCGTAGGCGTCCTTGCCGTGGCGCCGGATGCGGATCTCGCCCGAATCGAGCCTGCGCTGAAGCGCGCGGCGCTGGGCCTGCGCACCCGGCGTACCGCGCTCGGCCGCATGCACCTCGCGCAGCCGAATGCGCTCGTTCCCGCACCGGACGGTATCGCCGTCGATCGCGCGGCAATCGGAGCCGGCGTTCGCGGCAACGCTCGCGCAGAGCGCAGCCGGCGCAAGAAGTGCCCGTAGGAGCCGCCCTCTCACGCCGCGATTCTATGGCTGCGGCAAGACACCGAGCGGCGGTGCGCGTCGGCGTCCGCGAAAACCTCGCCCGCGGCGATGCGCGCCGCGCCGTAGGCCGCGCGCACCGAGCGCGCTCGCGCGAGCGGAACGCCGAGCACGCGCGCGCGGATGCGCGCCCACGGCCGATTGCGCGCTCCGCCACCGGTGGTGTAGACGCGGCGTAGTGGCGGTGCGCCGAGCTCGGCGAGAAGGGCATAGCCCCGCGCCTCGATGCGGGCGATGCCTTCGAGAATCGCCTGCAGGAACACCGCGCGTTCGCGCGGGCGCGGCTCGAACCGCGGGGCGAGCGCGGGATCGCTCACCGGAAATCTTTCGCCGGTGCCGGGCAGCGGGTAGTAGTCGAGGCCCGTCGGGCGGTCGGGGTCGAGCCGCGGGGCGAGGCGCCGCAGCTCGGCCGCCGAGAAATGCTGCGCGATCGCACCGCCACCGGAGTTCGAAGCGCCTCCGGCGAGCCAGCGCGTGCCGAGACGGTGGCTGTAGACGCCGTGGCGCGCGCAATACACCGGCCGATCGGAAAGGAGCTTGAGCACGAGGGTCGTTCCGAGCGAGCTCACCGCGTCGCCCGGCTCGCAGGCGCCTGCGGCGAGGAACGAGGCGACACCGTCGGTGGTTCCCGCCACCACGCGCGCACCGCGCGCAAGCCCGAGGCGCTCCGCCAGCCCCGCGCGCACCACCCCGAGCGTCTCGCCGGGGCTGTGGACTTCGGGCAGAAGCGAGCGGTCTACGCCCAGCTCGTCGAGCCACGGAGGCCAGGCGCCGCCGACGGCGTCGTAGCCGAGCTTGAGACAATTGTTGTAGTCGCTGTGTCCGAAGCGGCCGGTGAGTTTCCCCGCGATCCAGTCCGCCGGATGCAGCGCGTGGCGCGCGCCGCGGTCGAGCCCGTGCGCGCGCAGCCAGAGCAGGCTCGCGAGGCTGCTTCCGGCGCCGAGCGCGCCCCCCGCCTCGCCGCAGCGCGCGGCGATCTCGCCCGAGCGATCGCGCGCTCGCGCGTCGTCGTAGAGGATCGCCGGCGCGAGCGGAGTACCCCGGCGGTCGCAGAGCAGGAGCGTTCCGGAAGTGCCGGCGACTGCGAGCGCACGCACGCGCCGGCCGCCGACACGTGCGGCGAGCGCCGCAAGCAAGCGCGTCAGAGCTTCCCACCAGGCGGCCGGATCGGTAGCGACGCCGGCATGCCGATAGCGGCTCGCGCAGGTGGCACGAATGGCGCC
>Ga0308420_1001962_pt1 | contig 10734 bp, 7 predicted proteins | sample HotsprSampleMS55_FD_203802 | JGI IMG/M metagenome (GOLD analysis project Ga0308420, IMG submission 203802) | Hot spring phototrophic mat microbial communities from Mushroom Spring, Yellowstone National Park, Wyoming, United States - 20090730_MS55 ... | reverse complement strand
ATCGGCAAATACGAGGTGACCCAAGCACAGTGGGTGAAGGTAATGGGCCGTAATCCCTCCACATGGCGTGGGTCCCCAGACATGCCCGTTAATAACATCAACTGGTTTGATGCTCAGGAGTTTTGCGCAAAAGCTTCGAAAATGACAGGTCTCCATTTCCGACTTCCCAAAGAAACCGAATGGGAATACGCCTGCCGCGCTGGCTCGACTACCACCTACTGCTTTGGTAATGACGACAGTATGCTCGGAGACTACTGCTGGTACCGAGCTAATTCCGGACTGCATGCCCATCCAGTCGGTTCGAAGAAGCCAAATGCATGGGGAATACACGACATGCACGGTAACTTGAAAGAATGGTGTGAGGAAATATGCGCGCCGTATCCAGGATCTCCTTGCCCGCCTGATACTTGGGACGATGAACAGCGTGTTATGCGTGGCGGCTACTCGAACTACATGGAGCCCTGGAACCAGGGATCTTCCCGAAGAGACCGTAGTCTCCCTGAAATGAGGGCATACCCATACGGCCTCAGAGTAGTCATACCATTGCAGAATACGGCAGGTTCACCACCAGCGACCACCAAAGCCATAGCCCCTACGAAGGAAATTACTGGCCGACGGTGAAATCCTTACCTGTGCCATCATAACGTTTGTCAAGGAGGAAAAGCACTTGCCAAAGATAACCTTCATTGGCGCAGGTAGCTGTGTCTTTACCAAAAACCTTACTGGGGATATCCTGCAGTACCCCGAATTGGCAGAGTCCCATATCGCGCTGATGGACATTGACCCCGAGCGGTTGAGAATCGCCGAAATCCTTGTCCACAAAGTGGCTCAGGCATTGGATGTGAAGCCGAAAATCACTGCCCACACCGACCGCAGAGAAGCTCTGGACGGGGCAGATTACGTGATCAATACTATCCAGGTCGGTGGCTATGAGCCCTGCACAGTCATAGACTTCGAGATACCCAAGAAGTATGGGCTAAAGCAGACCATCGCTGATACCCTCGGCATTGGCGGTATCTTCCGAGCACTCCGCACTATCCCCGTGATGGTCGATTTCTGCCGCGAAATGGAGGAACTCGCTCCCCATGCCTGGTTGCTGAACTACACCAACCCCATGGCCATAAATACCGGGGCGGTTTTGCAGCAGACCAAAGTCAAAGCGGTTGGTCTCTGCCACGGTATCCAAGGCGCACATCACTGGCTGGCACACTGCCTCGGCGTCCCAGCTAACGAGCTAGCCTTCATCGCCGCAGGCACAAACCATTGCTCCTGGTTCATCAAGCTTGAACACAATGGCCAGGATATGTATCCCAAGCTCAGACAACTCGTCAACGAGGGGGCGGATTTCGTCCAGCATGATCCAGTCCGAATGGAAATGCTCAAGAAATTCGGATACTACGGCGGCGAGTCCAGCGAACACCTGGCGGAGTATGTGCCATACTTCATTCGCAAAGACCACCCAGAGCTAATCGAGCGCTTTAAAGTTCCGATAGACGAATATATCCGCCGCTGTATCGCACAAAACGAAGCTTGGGATGCCATGGCGAAGAGCTTCATGGACAAAGACGAGCCTATCGGAGAGATTCACAAAAGCGTGGAATACGGCTCCAGCATTATCCACTCCTGCGAAACTGGTGAGCCGTGCGTCATCTATGGCAATATCCTAAACCAAAACCACATCACCAACCTGCCAAATGGCGCATGCGTAGAAGTTCCATGCCTCGTGGACCGAAACGGCGTCCAGGGCGTGGTGGTCGGCGATCTGCCAGAGCAATGTGCCGCCATCGTGCGCACGAACATGAACGTCCACCTGCTCACCCAGAAGGCTTCTGTCACCGGAAAGAGGGAAGATGTCTACCGTGCCGCCATGCTAGATCCGCTGAACATGGCAAATCTGACAATGGATGAAATTGTCGCCATGTGTGACGACCTCTTCGAGGCTCACGGCGATTGGTTGCCTGAATATAAGTAACGGATGATATATGGGGGAGTACTGGGGTATGCCCAATCGGCCTATTCCTCACCCCAGTACTCCTGCACGTTGCTTTCCGAAGGGAGGCTGCCTTCGCCCGTGCAAATAGGGGCATATCCAAAGGGGTCGCTGGTGCCGCCCGGTATTAGGCCTATCCACCCGCCGCTATCGTCTGCTCAGGAGACATAGGCCCGATATCAGTCTCCTTGGTGCCCCGGTAAGCCACCTTATATGTCACATCTACCGCTGGCCCTGTGATGGTGTCCACATACGGCGACGCAGTGTCGAAGGCTATCATCGTGAAGCCAGACTCTCCGGCTTTCCTGCGGTAGATGTTACAGCCCCTTGCCCAATCCGGCTTACCATTGTGAAGCTCGTTCGACGCATCTGTCCCAAAGTGCACGATCACCTGCCCAGGTTTTGTCTCCAAAAATAGGCTTGGGACGTCTATTCCCACAGATGACGAAGTGCGTTCCTCATCGCGTGGATTCAACCCCAAGTCAACCCGAATTTCGTTTGTCATAGCGCGGTTGTTGTTGATCTCCCTCACTATTGCTCGCACCAATGATTCTGCTTCGCTTGGTGCCGCTGATTTCGCTTCCACGGCTGCCCTGGCATCCGCCTGCTTCGCCACCTGATTGCTCAGCGCGCTGTCAAATGCCGTCTTGGCGTTGCTGATGGGGGTAATGTCTGCTATTTGCAGACCAAACGTGGGGGCATGGGTTGTTAAGCCGGCAATGAAGTTCGTCATCCAATCGGAAAACTCCGCATCGTTGCGCGGTATGTAATCGTGAACCGCCATGTTTTTTTCTCCTATGTTAAATATGGGGTGGGGCAGAAAATGCTCGGCGCAGTCTTCGGCTTCCCATGTGTTGCATGCATCTCTGCCGATATCCCGGGTCCCATTCGGGAGTTCCCCAACTCGGTTTGGAACTTCCCCTCTTCGATCAGGGACTTCCCCGACTCCTTTGGGGACTTCCCCGCTTTTATCCAGGAGTTTCCCAGTTCAACCCGGGAGCTCCCAAATTCGATTTGCGCTATTCATTACTGCCTCTGGGAAGCTTCGTCTACTATTATTGGTAGTAAAAGAGGATTTATACAGGCACATTTGCTGGGAACGACGCCACATTTCCAAAGCTTTGCTGTGCCAAGGTAGGACAACTAACGTGTATGATGATCATCCTTCCTGGGCATTGTTCGGCAGGGGCATCGTGAATGTGCCATCCGTAAATCAACACATGGGTAAGTCGTGCGCTTTCCACATCAGCCTTAGCCGCTTCTGGAGAGGTCTTGGCCGAGTACCCTGAAACTCACGGCGGGACCCCTGGGCGGGGTGTCTTGGTTTGTCCGTCCGCCGCTCCTATCGACAGTTCCGCGAAGAGAAGACAGGCAATGATGACAAATGGGAAGAGCGCTAGGGTCAATGGAATGCCTCCTGGTTACCTACTCTTGGCGAGAGGGTGGGTGATCTCCAAGTTCTCAGTGGGATTGATCCATATGTTAGTCCATCTGATGCGAACTGTGTTGCCATCTGTGTTCGTAGGAATGGGTATAGCTTGATATGCGGGAATCTCTACAGGCTCGGCGGAGACCCCATCAATGACTGCTGTGAAAGCAACTGGCGATTGGTTTTCGATATTCAGGAAGGTTTTCCCCTCCTTGCCTTTTGACAGCGACACGTTCACGCATGCGCGGATAAGGTCTGTCAGGATCTCTTTTCTTCCCCAGAGTACTCCGTCAAACCATGCCACTGTGCGCCTGGCTCTGAGAGCCTCCATGACCGCTTCGGGAGTGCGAGCCTCGGTAAATACAAGGGTCACGGCTGGATTCGCATTGCGCTGAACATGGGCGTCCGTGTTGGCAAATATCGTCAGATTGTGCTTGAGCGCGTAATCGAACGCATCAGGGTAGCAGTGTCGACCGTTCCATGCAATTGTGTTCCAGCCTTCGCCCACGACATCGTTCTTAACCTCGATTCCCTGAATTATGCCTTCTCGGACACCCCATTCGACAGGCTCTCGGAAGCCGACATGGAGGTGGTTGTATATGACGAAACCTCCGCAGTCGGTTATCTCCCGCAGTTCATCTCGGTAGTATACGGTATCGGCGTTTGGAACCTCCGCCCAACTGTGCGAGTCAGTGGGTTCGTACTGGCCGGAGAAGCCGATTGCATTTATATGCTCTGCACCCTTGATACCCGTCTCGATGCCGCGGAGCACTATCAAACCCAGTTGTTCACTGACATGCTTGGCGATTGTGTAGCCCCGAGTTGTGCGGTGGTCAGTGATGGCGATTATGTGGTATCCCATGCGTGCGCATTCCTCAACTCGCTCGCGAGTAGTCAACCTGCCGTCAGAGTTGACGGTATGCATGTGAAAGTCGCCGCAGAGTACTTCGAATTTTCCCACTTTCGGAAATTCAGTGGGACGGATGACTGGCAGGTTCACTTCGGCAGACTGACCTGGCCGCGAATAACTGTCAGCGAGTGAAATAGCAAATATCAGTAGCCATAGAATGCGAAAACACCTCCGCACTTGCGCTCCTCCTGTTCTTGCCGCTCCGAATCGAAGTCCCTGGGCAGAGAACTAACTGGGTGTTCGATAGCCATGCGGATGGGTGGAATGCCACGCCCAGGCGTGAGTAATTATAGTATGCAAGTCGGGGTATCTGGGCTTCCACCCGAGCTCTCTCTTCAGTTTTTCGGAACTTGCCACCAAGCGGGCGGGATCTCCTGGACGCCTTGGTGCGGGTTCCCAGTTAATCCTGTGTCCCACGACGTCCTCAGCCGCGTTAATGACCTGCATTACAGAATGGCCATCTCCGTTCCCCAGATTATAGGCTGTGGTGTTTCCGCCATTTTCTAAAGCTTGAAGAGCAAGCAGATGAGCATCCGCTAAGTCCGTCACGTGGATGTAATCGCGAATGCAAGTTCCATCCGGCGTGTCCCAGTCTGTCCCAAATACCTTCACACTGTCGTGCTGACCGAGGGCGGTTTTCAGCACGATTGGTATCAGGTGTTGTTCCGGTTCGTGATCTTCGCCGATTTGCCCCTCAGGGTCAGCCCCAGCGGCGTTGAAGTAGCGAAGAGAAATGGACTTGATTCCGTAGGCAACGTCATACCACTTGAGGATCTTTTCAAACATCAGCTTCGTCTCGCCGTATGGGTTAGTAGGGTTCTGGGGATGGGTTTCTGGGATAGGAATATCCATCGGCTCGCCGTATGTGGCGGCACTGGATGAAAAGATGATCTTGTTTACGCCGTGTTTTCGCATAGCATTTACTAGGTTAAGACCGCCTCGAATATTATTGTCGAAGTACTTCTGGGGGTCAGCAACTGAATCTCCTACCGATGCATAAGCGGCAAAGTGGACGACGGCCTGGATGGGATAGCCTACGAATACGCTTTCGATATCATCCTCGTTCATCAAGTTTCCTTGGACCAGCGTGCCGCCTGCCAGCGCCTCTGGATGTCCCAGCTCCAGACTGTCAAAGACCAAAACTTGGTAATCTCTTTCCAGGAGCAGTTTGACTGTATGTGAGCCGATATATCCTGCCCCACCGGTAACCAGAATCATCATGGACCCCTTTCATCAGCTGTGAGAAGTTGACTTTGTCGGTAAACTCTAGCACCAGATGCACGAGTATGTCAAACAGGGGTGGGGCATAGGGTATTTCAAATCACGGTTTGCAAATCAATCGGTCCGTTCGGGAAGGATAAAATTGGCGACAAGCCGAACCACGCCTTGAGTAGTAATTCATCCCCTCTGCAGGAGGTCTCGCGTGACTTTGATACTTGATCAGCTTCAAGAGTATATCAACGGAATCTGGGTGGTAGATACCCATGAGCACATACCACCAGAAGAACAGTGGTTGGCGGAAGATGAAGGAAGACTTGATTTCTCCCAACTGATGCACTATGTCGACTTGGATATCATATCCGCCGGGATGCCAGTCGAGGACATGAAGAGGGTTCGTTTCTCAAACGCATCCGAGGATGAGAAATGGGCTCTATTCGAGCCTTGGTGGGAGAAGGCGCGAAACACCTCATACGCAAAGGTTATAGACTGGACGGTCAGAGACTTCTACGGGCTTCCAGGGCTGAATAGAGACACTTACAAGGAAATTGGCTTCAAGATTCGTGAACTGCGCAAGCCAGGCTGGTACAAACATGTCCTGAGAGACACTGCACATATTGCAGTAAGCATTCTAGATATCAGCAGGGCGGATGTGGATCGGCAACTCTTCGTACCAGTGTTGAGGTTGGATTACCTAATGAGTTTTCACAACAGACAGGAGTTGGACGCCTACTGCGAATACCACAACGTCAGCATTAACTCCCTCTTGGACTTGGAATCTGAGCTGTCCCGAAAACTCTCGAATGCAATCGAAAGCGGTGTCGTGGCGATCAAGACGGCGCAGGCATACACCAGAGGGCTGGACTACGCATGCCCGAACCGGCAGGAAGCTGAAAAGGCATTTGACAGAGCTTACAGCTGTGACAGCCCAGACCAGAGAGATGTAAAGCTGGTGTGTGACTACCTTTTCTGTCGGCTGGTAGAACTGTGCATCGACTGCGATATGCCGATCCAAATCCATACGGGGATTGCTGCCGGAAATGCTACCTCATTACCGCCAACAAACCCTCTTCTTCTCACAGATATCTTTCTCAGATACCCCGAGGCTAAGTTTGATCTATTCCATGCGGGATATCCATACTGTGCTGAAGTTGGGGTATTGGTGAAGACCTTTCCGAATTTGAGAGCCGACCTTTGCTGGACACATATGATTTCTCCGGTAGCCTCCAGGAGAGCATTGGACGAGTGGCTGGAGCTAGTTCCTGCGAATAAGATATTCGGTTTCGGCGGCGACTTGGGTTCGGTTGAGGTTGCGGCATCGCATCTGAAGCTGGCACGTCGGAACATCGCTATGGTGCTTTCGCAGAAGGTGAATGATGGCTACTTCACTGTCGCTGAGGCAGAGCGCATTGCTAGCATGATATTACATGACAACCCCGCTGAGTTTTTCCGGCTAACTCCACAGTAGTAGACTAATCGCGTGTTGTACATGCTCGTGTTGTGAATCTCAGAATTGAAGTTGCGCTGCTGGCGAACAAAAAAGGCCATGGTCTACCAAATATGCTAGACCACGGCATGAGGCAACGGCCCTGAGGCCTATCACGGAGACTGTGCACTTACGGTGAGCTGATACCGAGCCTTGCCTGAGATAGCCTTAACAGCGAATGTGTAGTTCCCCGCTGGCAGGATCCCTGCGTCCAGAATCAACGGAGATGATCCAGATGATTGTGATGCCAGGAGGGCGCCTGAACTGTTGTACAAGCGCAGTTCCAGGACGGCGCTGCCAGACCATGATAGCTTAGTGGTTACTGCTAGGCTTTGGGTGGCCGTCCAGACGTGTGACTTTACACCTTTGTTGGCCACTACAGTCCCGCCGAACGCCTGCGTATATTCGGTGGTGTTGTTTACATTGACCGTTACCGGAGCCGATGCAGAAGAGTTTCCTGCGGCGTCTACGGCAATTGCTGTAATCACATGTGATCCGTTAGCTACTGTCCGACTGTCCCACGACGTAGGATTTGCGTTCTTCGTCATACTGACTGCAACGCCGTCCACCAGGAACTGCAGACTTTCGACGCCTACATTATCCGAAGCAGAAGCTGAGAGCGTGACTATACCAGAGACTTCGGCGCCGTTTGTGGGGGAGATTATTGCTATGCTGGGCGGCTGAGTGTCTACTGCAGGTAGAGGAGCACTATTCGTGTTGTAGGCATAATGAAGAGCCTTATAGGCATTCACGCGGCCCCAACCCGTGTATTGGTCCTAGCCACCGTAACCGAGATCGTCAGCATTCCGTGTCAGTATGTTGGCAATGTCGGCGGCAGAGTACTGAAGATTAAGAGATGCAATGAGAGCAGCAACGCCGGAGACATGTGGGGTGGCGCATGACGTCCCTCCAAAGCTGCAATAACCGCCTCCCCTTGCTGTTGTGTACGCATAACCAGGAGCCACAATATCCAGCGCAGAACCGTAATTCGAGTAGCTGTAGAGCTGATCATTGCCGTCCGTCGCTCCAACTGCCACTGCGTTTGTACAGCCAGCAGGGTAGTAGACCGACGACGACGAACTATTGCCTGCCGCCGCCACGACGAGACAACCGCGCTGATATGCGTAGTTCACAGCGTTTTCCAAGGTGCTGCTGTACATGCCTCCGGCGATGCTTATGCTCGCGACGCGTGCCCCATTGTCTGCCGCATATATGATGCCGTTTGCAATTGCTGAATATGGCGCTGACCCCGTTGAACTTGTAACTTTTATGGGCATTATCTTTGTGTTCCACGTGAGACCTGCGATTCCCAGCATGTTGTTCGTACACGCACCTATGATGCCAGCCACGGCCGTGCCATGACCATTATCGTCCGCTGGGTCCGAATCTCCGTTGTAGAAATCACGTCCCTGTACGACGCGCGTGCCTAGATCAGGATGTGCATAGTCAACGCCCGTGTCAATTACGGCAACTATCACCGAGGAAGAGCCTGTGCTGATATCCCAAGCTCCTTGTACTCCTATGCGTGTGAAATCGGACTGATTGGATAAGAATAATGGATCATTAGGAATAGTATCTGCTATCGATGCGATATAGTTCGGCTCGGCATAAAGAACATTCTTGTTTTCTTTGTATTTCTTAGCCTGGACTGTCTCCATGCCTCGTGCAACAGCCACTCGCTCAACACCAATCGATTTTATGGATTCGAGTACTCTGCCGTTGTTCTGTCGATGAACAGCGGCTTTAGTTGACGCTGGTGTTCCATCTTTGAACTTCACTAAGACCTCTCCTGTCACTAGTTTTGGTGTTGCCGAAACAGCCAATTGATGTACGCAGAGCACCACCAACGCCATGGCTATCGCAATGTTCTTTCGTAGAAATGTCACTGTTGCTTACCTCCTACACACGAAAACTCGGCAAGAACAAGATCACTTGCCGCGCTTAAGTCCATGGGTTCGGCCCTCGCTGAACACAAAGCCAGTACTGGTCTATGTGTTGCAGTCGGCTACCTTGTGAGAACGATAGGCGAGATATCTTGTGTTATCTGCCCCTGTAAAACGGCATGCTTATACTGTAGCTCCCAACCGCCAGTGCATTTATTCCACAAGATAGGCGTGTGAAAGCCTGTTATAGATACGTGGAATCTTGGATCATCGAGCTGGTGAATGACGAGTGCTCATATTCGATGCTAAGAAGGCATATCGGGGGGTATTGCCTGAAGACTGACAGGTCGCACAACTAGTCTGTATCGAGAATTGATCCCGTTATTGTAGTCTGCTACCCACACGGGCATAACGCTCTATGGTACTTGCCCTGAGTATGCTAGTAAGTTGACTCGACAAGGTGTTGCTTTTCGTCAGTCGCGTTACTCTATTGAGCTTTCTCCAATGTTACCGCCAGCAGCTTGATCGCAGGATTGGCCGGCAGTGTAATCGACGTTAGCTCCTGCAAAGGATCCAACTGAACCGCATAGTGGTTCAGGTAACACGGTTGGCCTCGCTGGTCGCCGTCAGGTGAATGCCTGTGCAAACACACAAATGCGGGATGCTCACGGTGTATAGGTGCCTTATCCCACGAACTTAATTCGATCTTCACGTTATTTGATTGTAATTTGTACGTTAACGTAATATTGCCCACGGTGTCCTCTGTAGCGAAACCAAGTAAATGCACTGCCGAGTATTTTCCTGGCTTTACGTTTATCGTTTGGCCCTTGCAGGATATCGCGTTGTCGTGACCGTCACTCTTGGACGGATACAGAAACGATATGCGCCTGCAGGACTCGAGCCCTGTCCCTCGCTCGCTCGACCATAGCCCACAGGACCATAATTTCCCATCGTGGGTTGCGTTCGTGACCAGCGGCGGAACAAACTCTGCGGGTAAAGTGTGCCCATTGCCGTCTGCGTTTCCATCCCCGCGATTGGTATCGAAACTCATTACATCCGTATTTAGCAGGCTTGTAAGGTCAAGAGCAATTAGCCTACCGCCGGTCACGGTAACCGGTATAACAAGTATATCCTTACCCTTTGTGTTTCCAGTTGTAGATAGCCACTTGTCTTTGTGTGCTATGTCCCAAACCAGGTAATACTGACCGTCGTATGATGGCGGAACAACCGAAGCACGCACTGTCACCTGTTGCCCCGGGGCCACGTTAGTCTGGATTTGAGTTTTTGCGCTGTCCCAAAGGGCCTCCGTACCGTCAAAGTAATACCAGTGGTATCCTACACTATAATCTCCCTTCGTCCACGTCTCTACACCATTGTTTAGCACTACTAAGTTGACCTTGACTGTCTTTCCCGCTTGCATCTCAGTTGGTGTATCGCTTGTAACAAACCTAGGACCGTAATCATCAGCTAGGACTTTTACGGCTTCTGAAGCATACCCAATTCCCGTCACGGCAGGTGCTTTGCCATCGCAGACTGGCAACCATTGTACGATGTATGTCCAAAGATCATTTTGCGTCCATATTGGAAGTGGGTTACCGTCCGCGCCCCGCGCAGCCACCGGCATGGTTACCTCGACTGTCCTACCCGGCGGCACATCTTTGTCCAATGTTACTGCCGAGAGTTGCTCTCCAAGTAACTCCACAGCATCCTGGGAGTCTTTGCCAAGATCCACGGAAACTTTGTACCAGCGATAGCCGATAGTAGTGCTGCCCGCCTTCCATGTGGTCGCGGAGTCGTTTCGTAACACAACCTTGGCAT
>Ga0308420_1001958_pt1 | contig 10751 bp, 15 predicted proteins | sample HotsprSampleMS55_FD_203802 | JGI IMG/M metagenome (GOLD analysis project Ga0308420, IMG submission 203802) | Hot spring phototrophic mat microbial communities from Mushroom Spring, Yellowstone National Park, Wyoming, United States - 20090730_MS55 ... | reverse complement strand
TCCCGCGCCATCGCCCAACGCCGCGCCCCTGACGCCTGCCGCATCTGACGCGATGGTACTGTCGGACCGGCAGAGATGTCAGCTGAATCTCCGGGAGATTGACCTGGCAGCCCGATCTCCGCTCGCTTAACCTCTGTTTGGATTATCAGTCCGTACCATCCTGTCCCGTTTTTTTCTCCCCGCCACCGGCGGAGGGATTGACGACTAGACCGATTTCCTTATCTTGAGAAGCATCCTTTTGTCCTTCCTGAAAAGACCGCTCCGATGCTCCTCCGCTCCCTCCTCGCCCTCTTCCTTCTTGCCGGCACAGCGCTGCCTTCGGCCATCCTCTTCTCCATCCCTGCCTTGGCCGAGGACGGCGGCGGCGATGGTGGTGATGGCGGTGCCGATGGCAGCGGCGGTGGCGCTGGCGACGGAAATTGCGGCTCCAGCTCCAACGATCCAGGCGGTTGCGGCTGCGAAGGCGGCTTCGGTGACGCCGGTTTCGGCGGCGGCGGCGGCGATGGTGGCGGCGGCGATGGTGGCGGCGGCTTCTGGACCGATGAAGGGAGCACTCCAGTCACCAACTGGACCCCGAACCTGGGGATGACGAGATTCACCCTGCCCGTGTGTGGGGTCCACACTGCCCAGGGAATAGGCTTTGGCAACCGTACGGACTCCACTTTCGCTCCTGGCTGGGGGGGCTGTCGGCGCTGATTCTTCGCGATTCCGTCAACGTACTCAACCTGTTAAATGAAATGCGTTGGTACCCTTCTTTTTTCCCTATAGGATCTCATGTTCTCCCTGTTCCACTTGGGAGACTGTCGATGAATCGTTCCCTTCCGGCTTTGGCCCTGGCGGCAGTGGCGTTGGTCCTTCCTCCTGAAGCATCCGCCCAACGCTCCGATGTCCAGCCCGCCCAGACTCTCGTCTCCTCCTCCCCCATGGCAACCTATCTCGCGGGCCACACGACGACCCTGCAGATCCCGCATAATCAACATGGGCAACTTCTCCTCCATCTGGCGATGCTGCCCAACGGCACGGGGTGGTTCTATAGTGAGTCCGCCACGCCCGGTGGCACGTGGCAGCCTCGTTTGCGCTACATCTACCGCTGGTGGGTCGCGCAAGACGGCCGACTGTGCTACATCTACTCCGGCGCACCTGATCGCCTCAACCAGGCCAGCTACTGGAGTTGCTGGGCTAACCGTCTGGACGCCAATCAGACCCCCGTCTTTGTGACCCCCCGCGGCGATGTCATTCCCGTCGTGTCCCGCGTGCCTGGCAACGCCCTCGAGGCGCGCACGCGTGCCTTTCTCGAGATTGCCAACCGCACCTTCGGCGGCTCCCTCCCGACGCCTCCCAATCCGGCTACCCCTCCGCCCCCGTGATCTCTCCGGGCGCTGGTACCGTGGCTCGTCGCCTTCAGGGCCAGGGTAGAGGCTCGTCGAGATCGTCCAGGCTTGCGATCGGCAGCTCCCGTTCCATCGCCAGGTCCTCGTAGAAGGCTCGGATCTCCCGAGCCTCCTCGGTGCCCACGAAGCCGTGCGCCTCGTCCAGCGCTTGGACGGTTGCTACAAAGTCTTCGAGAAGCGGAAGGAGCTGGGATTCTTTCGGGCTCATTTCTAGACGCCGCACGCTCTCGCGCAGCGCCTCCCCGGCCTCCCGCAGAGCGGCAAATACCTCTGGCTCTAGCTGGCCCTCAAGCGCGGCAAAAGGTCGGTCGTCCATCTGCCCTCGTCCTCCTGTCCTGCGGCAGATGGTGCAAGAGGCGAGGCTTTCAAGACAGCCAGGAGGAAATCTCCCCCTGGACCCCAGAGTGGTCAGATAAAGCGCGTTTCCAGCGCCCCGGTTGCATCGAGCCAGTCAACCACCTTCGCGGGAGCGGCCATGTCGCCCTCCACCTCAAAGAAGGGAATCTTCTCGGTCACCAGGAATCCCCGGATTACGTCGGCCATCCGATCCGCTTCCGCCTGGCAGCTCATTCGGGCATGGGGGACATATGGGGCGACACGCCGGACGAATACGTAGCGGTTGTCGAAGATCTCTGCCACGCGGCGAAAAAAAGCTTTCCCCTCTTGGCCGAAGAAACGATCGTAGAAGACCGCGTTTATCAGGGGGCTGTCGGTGATGGCCAACTCGACTGATCCGGAGAGACGCTTGATGCGCCTGTACTTCTCGGCGAAGACCAGCAGCTCGTCCTCGAGTACAAAACCAGAACCTTCGTAGATTACGTCTTTGGTGTATTCGGTTACCAGCTCGACATTGTACTGACGTGTCTTAAGCAACCAAAAGACGCCTGCGGCCAGCGTCGACTTGCCCGCCCCCGGTTGGCCGATGAAGTTCAGTACACGCATCCCAATTCTCTCGCTGCCACACTCCACGTGGCTCAAGCCCCGGACCCATTGCCCAGGACGCAGCGGACATGGGTTCATCCATTCCTTGGTCATGACCGATGCTGTCGCGCCCTTCTATCCAAGCGCGCCGAGGCTTGTCAATCTCCGTTTGCCGCCGCCTGTGCCGCCGCCTGTACCGGTGTTGAACCTGATCCTCCTCTTGCCCCTCGACCCATCGGTGTTTTCGTTTCCGAGACGGGATCCTACAGCCTTTCCTCGCCCTGCTGACCGATGGCACGGGCTAGCGATGCATCAATCCTCTGCCCGGCGAACACTGGCAGGGCGGGACTTACCGGGGATTCTACGCTGATGGATCACCGACGCCAAGGGCTCGCTCTGCATCCTCTACTCGCCTCTGGCCACCAACGCCGCTGGGCGTCTGGCTTGGAGCTGCTATTTCCTCGTCCCCGCCCCAGACGGCGGCCTCACCTACGCGCGCTGGGACAGAATTCGCCGACTGTGCCTCGCCCATCTTCCTGGCGATCCTTCGACCACACACGCTGCCGCCTCGGGGCGATGACAATCGGGGCGCGGGGCGATTCGACCTCTGTGCCCGGCGGGAGGCGGTTGCCGTCGCTGCGCTGAGGGTAGACCAGACCCTCTGGTGGACTGTCTCAGACGCGTCCGCCGGAGAAGCTTTTGGATGCCTTCCATGTTGCCAGACCACGGTCGGCTCCTCGCGGCTCTGCCCCTCTTCTGGGCGCAGGCTCCTAGGATGGCACAACTGTCTTCCTCGTCTATCCTGACTAAGGTCCTCCGCCGCGCCCCAAGGCACATACCTGGTCTCCGATACAGGGGCTTGTACTGCCAAGCGGCACCGTCTCTTCTGAGCAGACCACATCGGCAGGGCAAAGCCTCTGTCACTTGGATTCCGTCTCTGTTTATGTGGAACGGACAGGCGGTTTTCCAGGCTGGGGATCTGTCTTCTCCATCCAAGATCGGCAGTAGCAGCTTTCTTTTGTGTCCTCCACCTGTCGGGACGGGGACGGGCTTTGCGCCTCCCCGTCCCTCATCGAGATCTTCCGATGCCAAACGCCCTGCTTCTCGAAGACACGCCCGATGCCGACGCAGCTCAGGACCTCCTGGCCGGCGTCTTGGCCCATCTCACCGCCGCCGGGGCGGCTGGGCTCGAGATCCTCGTTCCCCTCACCGGGCGTCCGGTCGCTCGCTGGTCCCTTTCCGCTGAGTCCCTGATGGCGGCGGAGTCCGAGGCCTTAATTGCTCGCGCCGTCGCGTTCGCGGACGGGCGGGCGCTGCATGCTTTTGCATGTGACGGTGCTGCGCGGCTGTGGATCCGGAACAAGTCCGGGGATCTGGCGCTCGCCTGGCGCGGCGCGCGACCGGTGGGGCGGCGGCATCCGCTGTTGCCGGTGTGGCAGGCGATGGAGGAGGAAGACGATTTCCTGCTTGGCGCTCCTGAGACATCGGCACACAGGCGTTTGCTGCAAGCTGCCCGGATGGCAGATGTGCCAGCGCTGAAGCGCCTGGCAGAGGGGTTTGCAGCGCGGCCGGCGCGGCTTTGGCGGCGAGGACAGACGGGGATCGTGCTATACGGGCTTGGTCCGCAAGGGGAGACCATGGCGAATGGATTTGAGGCAGTGATTCTGCCGGTCCTGGACGCCGTTCAGTCGCCGTCCGCAACCAGAGATATGTGCAAATGATGCTTCCCACCCCTTCTGATGCCCAGGCGCGCGTGATCGCGCAGATCGCCGACTGGTGGCAGGGCAAGAGCCGTGAGTTCTACCTGGCCGGCTATGCCGGCACGGGTAAGACGACGATTGCGCAGCTAGCCGTCGAGGCCATCGAGAGACGGGCGCGGCGCGCAATCCGCGTCCTCTATGCAGCCTACACGGCCAAGGCTGCGGATGTGCTTCGACGCAAGACAGGGCAGCCAGCATCGACGCTGCATCGGATCCTCTACCGCGCGGTCGAAGAGCCAGAGACGGGTAAGGTCCGCTTTGTGCTCAACCCCGACAGCCCGCTTGCAGATCTTCTGGTCATCGACGAATGCTCGATGGTGACGCAGAAGATTGCGGAGGATGCACGCTCCTTCGGCAAGCGGATCCTCGTGCTTGGCGATCCGGGCCAGCTGCCCCCCATCGAAGGGACGAGCCCATTCACCGACCGTACGCCAGACGCGTTCTTGCAGGAGATCCACCGCCAGGCCGCGGACAGCCCGATCCTGCATCTCGCGACGTTAGCGCGCGAGGGGCGCCCAATCCCCTTTGGTTCCTACGGCGATAGCGTGCGCAAGATCCGGCGCGACCGCAGGGCCATCGACGCCGTGCGTAATCCCGACGCCCAGGTCCTCTGCGGCCTGCACCGCGTGCGCTGGAAGGTCACGGCGTTCCTACGTGCCGAGGAGGGGTTCGACAGCCTGTGGCCTGAGCCAGGCGAGCCGCTCATCGGCTGTCGCAATGAGCACGACAGGGGCTTCTGGAACGGGACGCTCTGCTGGGTCGAAGGCCTGGGCGCCACCGGTCAGGGGTGGCGCGAGGCTCGGATCCGAACGGAGGAGGGAGATTTGCATGAGATGCGGATCCGCGTCGAACCGTTCCTTGACCTCCAAGCCCAGGCCCCGGTTGAGCGGCACCTTGACTTCCAGCGCAAGCGCGAGCACTCGCTCGTCGATTTTGCCTACGCGCTGTCCGTCCACAAGGCCCAGGGCTCGCAATGGGAGAACGTAGTCGTCCTCGACGACAGTCGCGCCTTCTACGCTGACGCCCATCGTTGGCTCTACACCGCCCTCACGCGCGCCGAACGGGGCCTCATCCTCGTCTCCGATCGTCCCTGAGGTCCGCAGGAGCCATCGAACTCCAGAAGAGGCCATCCGTGCCGCCCACGATGCAAGCCGAGAACCTCCTCTGCCCTCAAGACGTCCTGTCCGATCCCGAGCGATCAGGCCAGCGCAAGGAACAGGTGGCCAACGCCTCCGTCGGGGCGGCTGCAGCGCGCATCCCCTGGGTCGCAGATCCGGTTCCTGCCGCCTTACTCCCTCTGGCGACCCTGGTCATGGGCATCCCTGCTATCCCGTGGCTCGGTGCACGCGGCGCCTGTGCGCAGGCTCGAGCGGAGGAATGGCAATTGCGGTCGCACATTCAGCCGCTGCCGGACATGGCGGGCAACTTCCGGGCGAGCGCCTTGGAGATCTTCTTGCCACCAGGCCAGCCAGTGCCCGTCCCGCAGCGGCGGCGCAGATCTTGGCGGAAGCCGAGGCAATCTGCACACTCATCGTCTGGTCCCCAGCGGCCCCCATGACGGTCCCGTTACCCAACCCCTTCCACGCGGCCGCCTGGGGCTGAACCCTCGTGCTGCAGCCTCAGCGGCCCTATTCTTGTTCTATTCCTTTCCTGCCAGAGAGAAACGAGATGTCCGAGACCCCTGCCGTCGACCGGTCGATGAAGTCCTTGAGCCTGCGTCTCACCGAAGCGCCCGTTGCGCGTACCACGAACTCCGGCCTCAAGGTGCTGAACCTGAAGGGAACGGAGGAGGGCCGCAAGACGCAAGGCAAGGAGCAAAAGGCAGTGCTGTTCGCTGAAGTGGCGGACGCCTTTCTTGAAGGCTTCGCGCTGGCCGCTGCCGAGCGAGGCGAGGACGAGGCATCGTTTCGTCCGAAGGTGGAGCTCAAGGGCTACTGGAAAAAAAACTCCTGGACGGGGCGGGACGGCCAGACCCGCAATGACTGGGAGTTCCGTGCGCGCGCATTCTCCTTCAGTTGATCTTCGGCTGACCTTCAATCCCAACAGGACCGCCCGCCGCCCCTTCGATATTCGTTCGAAAACTCCGGCCGAATGCAATTGTTTTTTTATACGTTCTCCCCATCTTCTTCCCGTTGCTCGCCGGACTGGAGATCCCGATGTCCCAGCCTTCCCTCCTGCCTGTCCTGTCGCTCGTGGAGCGCGCGCACCGCACCTTCATGGACGCGCTTGAGCTGCGCCTGCAGCGCCGCGGTCGCCGTGACACCAATGCGGTCCAGGCGATGATTGCCTTTCACCTCGGGGATTTCGAGCTGACGGTAGGCGAACTGACAGAGCGGGGTCTCTATCAGGGTAGCAACGTTTCCTACAACCTCAAGGGGCTGGCCGCAGCCGGCTATATCCGCCAGCAGCGTGACCCCAATGATCGGCGGGCGGTGCGCGTGGCGCTGACTGAGCGGGGCCAGGCGTTACGCGCCGAGGTTGGCGAGATCTTGGTGGAGCTGGCCACGTTCACTGACGCCGGTGCGCTCGCGGCCGAGCAGCCGCTGCGCGTACTGCTGCGGGGCCTCTCTGAGGCTCGCTCTGCCTGATCGCCGTCCGGTCGGTTGAAGCCTCGCCCGGGAACCACTAGACTTTCTCTGCCCCAGGGATCGCCGCTGGCGCTCTCGAAGGGGGCCAGAGGGGTCCGGCAATGGTTTCTGAGAATGGCGCGCTCGATCGCGCCTTCATCAAGCGTGCGATGGCGATGCCGCTGCTGGATCCGGCAGAGGAAAAGAAGCTTGGGCGACGGATCCGCAATCCCCGGACGAGCAAGGCCAACCGGAAGAAGGCGCTCGACGCGCTCATCAATCCCCACCTGCGCCTTGTTGTTTCCATCGCCCGCAAGTTCCGCCACTATGGTTTGTCGCAAGAGGATCTCTTCCAGGAGGGGGTTCTTGGCTTGATGCATGCGGCGGAGCGCTTCGATCCGGCCCGTGATGTCCGCTTCGCGACCTATGCGCAGTGGTGGATCCGTTCTTACATGACCGAGCATGTCCTGCGCAACTGGTCGATGATCCGCCTTGGCACGACGCGTAGCCAGAAGGCTCTCTTTTTTAACCTCCGACGCCTGCGATCACAGATCACGGGTGACGGGGAGACCGTGTCGCCGGAAGAGGCCAAGAGGATCGCGCAGATGTTGCGGACCACTCCTGAGGAGGTGGTCAGCATGGGTGACCGCTTAGGGGGGCGCGACATTTCGATCCACACCCCCCTCTCTGCCGAAGGTAGTGGGGAGCGGGGTGACTTCCTGCCCGACGGCGGTCCAAGCCCGGAAGAGATCGCCACCCAGAGCGATTCGCAGAAGCGGCTCAACCGGATCCTTGAAAAGGCCGTCGCGGCCCTTCCCGAGCGTGAGCGCCTGATCCTCGAAATGCGACGTCTCCGCGAGGACAGTGCCACCTTGGAAGAGGTGGGCAGGCGCCTTGGTGTCTCCAAGGAACGCGTGCGGCAACTCGAACACCGCGCCATCGCCCAGATCCGGAAGGCTTTCGAAGCGGCCGGGATCCCACCGCGCGACCTCCTGACCTGAAGGCAGGCGTGTCTTCGGCCCGGGTTGTCCCCATCTCCGCCCGGCCCTACCCTCCGCGGCAGATCTGCCGCCAGGACGAAAGACCGAGACCCATGAACCGTCGCGCCCTCCTTGCCACCCTCGCTCTTGCCGCGCTCGCGGCCTGCGCCACTGACCCGGGGCCCGCCGTCCCCTTTTCCTCGCCCGATGGGCGAATTCTCACAACCGCTGAGGGGATGACCCTCTATGTCTATGATGTTGACCACTGGTTCCGCGACGGTCAGTCTCACTGTGAAGGTCCCTGCGCCGAGATCTTCCGGCCCTTTCTCGTGGACGAGGCCACCTTGGCCCGCGCACGGGGGGCGAGCAAGTCGCTCAACGGCTTGACCATCCCCTCCTTCTCACGCTCCATCGGCGGACGCGGTCCGATACCCGAGCCGCGCAACAGCGTCTGGTCCTACACCCGCCGCTCGGACGGCAGCCTGCAGTGGACCTATTTCGGTCGCCCCCTCTATACCTACCGCCTCGACCTCGCGCCTGGGGACCGCCGTGGCGATCGGCTCTACGGACAGTGGCACGTCGCGCGGATGATGTGATCAGCCGAGGAGGGAGCGTTCCCTCGGACCCCCGTTCCTCCACTATCCAGCAGATCCTGGCTTGGGTCATCGGCCTCGCAGGAGGCCGCACCGCCAGCAACCAAGGCTCTGACCCGAACGTTCAGAAAATGCCCTTCGGAACCAGGTGGCGATCCGCTGGGCGCTCTGGTGCGCGCAAAACCACATCGCGTTCCTTGGACCCCCCGCGATCCCACGCCTGAATCTCATCCCCTGTGAGGGCCGCAACGGCAACCCGTAGCCCGTTTTCCTCCATCCAGCGGACGCTCACAAGGCGTTGACGCAACGACCGCGGGTCTTCCGACAGGAGAACCCGGCAGCCTAGTCCGCCGGACGGTTTACAAGGCGTTGACGCAATGGCCCCATTCTCCTGGCATGCGCATCCTCCTCCGGGCCTGCCGTGTCGCCGTCGGTCTCCTCTTCTGTCTCCTCGTCCCCGCCGCCGGCCTCGGCCTCCTGGTGGGGCGCTACCCTGGCCCTGCCCTGGGCGCATTGGCGCTTGCGCTCTCCGCAGCTCTTCTGACGATCGGTCAGGCGTGGTCGGATCTCGCCTCCGAAACCCGGGAGGTCGTTGCGCTTGGCATCGGGATCCTCGGGCTGCAGTTCGCTGGAGGTGTGCTCATCCGCCAGGCGCTGGCCGCCTGGACCGCCCGTGGTGCCTTGGTCCAAGGGACGTTGGCCGGCGCTGCGCTGGCGCTCGGCCTCGCCTGGCTGCCCGATGTCCGCACGGACATGGCTGCCCTCGCCCCTGCTCCCCCCGTCGATGCCCGCGTCTTCCTCCTTGGCCTCGAGCGAGCGATCGATTACCGTTTTGAGACGGCGCTTGCCGAGGCAAGGAACGTCGCCGTCGCGATCGCCCGGGTTGCTGAGCAGCGACTTTGATGGCGGGGCTGGCGCGCGCTCCTTCGTCCCACCGCCCCCGCCAAGAATGCCAGAAGTCCCTTTCCTTCCTCCCCCCTATCGCCCTTGGCGACGCCATAGGCGTCGTGCTTCGCGTGGGATACTCCCTCGCTCCCACCCTCCAAAGTTCTCTCCAGCCTTCTCAAGACCCGCGCCGACGCCCAGATGGGCGCTCGGCGCCGCTGAGGCACGCCTCACGGGCCGGACAGACCGTGGGAGGGACGATGCCTTCGTTGCCGCCTAGCGGCGTGATCTCTGTCATCTCGCGCAACTTCATAGCCGAGATGCCCTTCCTGGATGCGACGATCAGGTAGATGTCATGCGTCCATGTCCGCAAGGGCAAATGTGAGCAGTGCATCGGGGTGCCCGCCGTGACACTCAACTGGTGGCGGCAGTCCACGCAGTTCTAGCGCCGAGGGGTCCTGAGCCAAGCCGAGTGGTTCATGGAACCGCACTTCGGATACTCCGGACCGTACGGCCAGCATGCCTTCTCGAACCACGCCCGAGCGGCGCCCTCGTCGGGAAACAGATCGTTGAAAGCACGGAGAGACATGGATGACCGATTATCATCTATGTCAAATTAATAATTCTGTCTTCCCTGATGACACCGACACTCTCTTCCTCCAACGCTTCGCTTGAAGAACGCCGGGAGGCGGGGATAAGCGCCTGCCCCCCCTCCCGGACGGAGAGAACACGATGCCCCTCGACGCCACCCAGGCTGCACCCGCCGCAGAGCGCCGGACGGTTCTTGCCCTACGCGCCGTTGCCGAAGCCGCGATGGGCGCTGCTGCCGCCTTCGAGCGCCGCCCCACCAAAGGCCAGGCCTCGGGGCGGATCTCGCTGTCGATCAGCGCCGGCTGGCCGGAGGACCGTTCCTGGCGGCGACCCACCCTGAAGGCGGCCCTGCTGCGGGTCTATGAGAGCGAAGAGGTCGTCTCTCAGCGCATTCCCCTCGTCTTGCTGAAGCGTCTGGGGCGTGACAGCGCGGTGGAAATGCGGCGGCGCGCCTGCGATGCGGTCATCGAAACCTCGAGCCCCCTTTTTGTCTATGCCCAGACTGGCCTTGCCATCGCCTTGCCGCACCATGACGCGCAAAACACGCAAGTCGTGGGTGACCCGTCGGTACTATTACGCTACAACCAGGTCGAATCGCCCTATCAGGTCGCGGTGCGCGACGCGCGCATGCGCGTCCTCGATGCGCTCGCGCAAGACTGGCCGGCGGAGGGGCCTCTGTGGCGCACGCCCAACGTCAAGGGCCTCTCCGGTCATGCACGCCTCAATGCTTATGCCGATCTCCCTGACACCGTCGTCCAGGCGCTGGCCGCCTACGAGGCGATCCGGAAATCAAGCGCCGTGCTCACGGTCCTGCGCGCCGGCGGCCTGCTGCTGGCGCTCCTGCCGCGGAAGGCCGGACTGCCTGGCCACCGCCTCGTCGATCTGCGGAGGATCTGACCCATGCCGAGCCCGCTCGTCCTCCTTACCCTGTTGCTGCCCATCGACGCCCTTCTCGGCGGGGCGGCCACCGCGCCATTGGCCTTCGCTGCGACCATGCTCTCTGTCGCCGAGGGGGCGCGGCTGCCCGAGCATCTGCCCAAGAACGCACCGCCGGCGTTGCGCC
>Ga0308420_1001957_pt1 | contig 10753 bp, 11 predicted proteins | sample HotsprSampleMS55_FD_203802 | JGI IMG/M metagenome (GOLD analysis project Ga0308420, IMG submission 203802) | Hot spring phototrophic mat microbial communities from Mushroom Spring, Yellowstone National Park, Wyoming, United States - 20090730_MS55 ... | reverse complement strand
GCCATTGCCGTTTCTGCCCCATTTCTCGTCGTCGCGACTTTAGTCGCCTCTCCAACTGCGGCGGTGATCGGATTCGCGCTGTTCCAAATGATCACGACCTTGGGGCTGGTGGCGTATTGGAGCATCCCCGTTGAGATGAACGCTCGCCTTGCCGGCTCTATCGCGAGCATTATGAATTTTGGCGGGAACTGTGGCGGCTTCTTCAGTCCGATGGTTGCCGGATTTCTGGTAAAAGAAACCGGCGAGTGGGCATTACCATTTTATACTGCGGCCGCTGGTTGCCTCATCAGTGCGGTGGTTCTAGGAATGTTCGTGCCAGTGCGAACCATCAATATCGTATTTCCTGGGCGATTAGGAGAGACTACCACCCAAGAGGTCGCGCCTGAGCGAGCCAAAACGCCTGTCTAGGCTATGGCCTGCGCAGCGTGCATCCCTTGCCCGCGTGCTCTACGGTTCTTTGGCCCGACGAGCAGGTAGCAGTTGGGCTATGAGACCTCTTGAGACCTCGAGCAGAAACATGGTACACCCCCTCTGTGAATGACTGTTCACTAAGCACTTGCGGAGAGTAGTGACTGTGGCACAGACATGGAGCGAAGAAGTTATCGAAGTCGCCGGCGGGAAAGTCTACCTCCTCACGGGGGGAACAGGAGAACCACTGCTGATCTTACACCGTGACGTTGGGAATCCCGGTTGGCTCCCGTTCTATGAGCGACTGGCACGGCGGTTCACGGTCTACGTCCCCTCACACCCTGGGTTCGATAAGTCCGACCGACCGGATTGGATGCGCAGCGTCCGTGATATGGCCATTGTCTACCAGTGGCTCCTGCGCGACATGAAGTTGAAGGAGTTATACGGGGTCGGACTCGGCTTGGGTGGATGGATCGCCGCAGAGATGGCCACCATGAATCCCTACCTGTGGAAGCGCTTAAGTTTGGTCAGTGCCATGGGCATCCAGCCTACGCGTGGGGAAATCATGGACCAGTTTCTCGTGTATACGACAGACTACATCAAAGCGGGATTTTACGACCAGACCAAATGTGACGAACTCTACGGGAAAGAACCAGATATCGATCAGTTAGTGAGGTGGGAAATCAACCGCGAGATGACGACCCGCATCGCCTGGAAGCCGTATATGTTCAACCAGGCGCTGCCTATTTTACTGCGCGGAGTGGAGACGCCGACGTTACTCGTATGGGGCAAAGAGGATCGCGTCGTGCCGGTCAACTGTGGCGAACGCTATATGCAGGCGCTGCCCCACGCGCAATTGGTTGTGCTCAACCACTGTGGCCATTTTGTCGAGGTGGAGAAGCCCGAGGAGCTGGCGGCGTTGCTCGATGAGTTTATCTGAGGTAGTGCGGCAGTGCCGGGGTCTCGGGGTGGGGGAGTTAGTAGGGCTGCTGCAGCAAAGCATCTGAGATGATTGCAGCGGAAGGTCGTTCATGTCGCAATTGACCGTGAGGGAGGTGGCCATGCATCTCATGTATTTTACTGAACAACCGATGTCAGCGTACCCTCAGGAAGAAGGGGAAAAGTTTGGGTATACCGCGCTGCTCTTCCCAAACAAGTTTTTCGATCCGGCCGAAGGCAGCCGCCTCTATCATGAGCGGCTGGAGGAGTATCTCTATGCAGAAGAGATGGGGGTTGATGGCATCATGCTGAACGAGCACCACAACGCTCCTTTCTGCATGCAGGCGAAGGTCAATATCTTCGCCGCCATCCTAGCGGCGATGACCAAGCGTGTGAAGATCGTGCTGCTCGGCAATCCCCTGCCGATTGCTGATAACCCTGTGCGCCTGGCCGAAGAGCTAGCGATGATCGATCTGATCTCCAAGGGACGGCTGGTGTCCGGCTTTGTACGTGGCGGTGGCGTGGAATCGCTCGCCACCAATGCCAACCCAGCCTACAACCGCGAGCGGTTCGTAGAGGCGCACGACCTGATCATTAAAACCTGGACGCAACCGGGACCGTTCCGCTGGGAGGGGAACCACTATCATTTCCGCGTCGTGAATCCGTGGGTCTTGCCCTTACAGAAGCCGCACCCGCGCGTATGGATCCCGGGTGTGGTCAGCCGCGAGACGATCGTGTGGGCGGCTGAGCATCGCTACCCTTACATCATCCTTAACGCCCCGCTCCAGGAGTGTCAAAAAATCTGGCAACTGTACGACGAAACGGCCACCCGGGTCGGGTACCAGGCAGGCCCCGAGCAGCGTGGCTACCTCATCCGCTGCCATGTCGCAGAGACCGAGGAGAAAGCGATCGAAAACGCCAAACAGTTCATGTGGATGCAGGGAGAGTTTACCGGGCTGACCCACCCGCTGTGGGCGTCCCCTGCAGGCTATCTCGGGGAGTGGGCGCGCCGGCCGCTGGCGGAATTCCGTGTAGGGCGCCGCAAGCAGAGTATGCCGCCATTTGAGAAACAGCTGGAAACGATGTCCATCATTGCTGGCACGCCCAAACAGGTGGTTGCAAAGTTACGCGTGATCCTAGAAGAGACCCGCCCGTCGATTCTGGCATTATGGGGCAACGACGGGAAGGTTAGTCACGAGGATTCGATGACGTGCATTCGCCTCCTCGGCCAAGAGGTCATGCCAGCGCTGCGGGAGATCGGGGAGAAACTCGACCTGAAGAGCCCATTCGAAGCTAATACCCCAGTGAGTCTCGCCTGTACCCCGCCGCACGAGTTGATGGCGACGGCCGCGTTATGAGCACAAGAAGACCGCTACGCACAGGAGGGAGTGTATGGGCGCAGCAGAAAACAAAAAAGTGATCCAGGATGTGTTCGCTGCCTGGGCGCGTGGGGACGGGGAGGCTTTCTTCAACGTCCTCGCCGAGGATGTACGTTGGACCGTGATCGGCAGTTGTCCTGTCTCGCGGACTTACACCAGTCGGCACGCATTCCTGGAGGGGGCAGTGAAACCCTTGAGCGAGAAGTTGGCCGGTCCGATTCAACCAACGGTTCGCAATGTCCTGGCGGAAGGGAACATGGTAGTCGTCCAATGGGATGGCAAGGCAACCACGAAGTCTGGCAAGCCGTACAACAACAGCTACTGTTGGGTCATGCGTCTGGAAGAGGGCAAGGTAAAGGAAGGGACCGCCTATATTGACACGGAGCTCGTCTCGGAATTATGGCGGTCGTAGTGCAGGCAACCCTGCAAAGCCGCCTGCACTCGCTGGAGAGGTGAAACGTCACACCTCTCCGTCGCCTTCTGCTTTCTCGTCTCTCTGCGCTATTCTGTAAACGCCCGGTCGATGCGCTCGAAACGGCGACGGATGAACTCCCGTGCTTCCTCGTGGGTGTGGATGTACAGTTGACCTGTTTTGACTGCACGGACAACCTTTTCTGCTGCAATTTCTGGTGACAGCGTCCGCCCCCGCAGGCGTTGCTGCTCCTCGGAAGTGCGCGGTCTCGACGCCTGCGGTCCACCCAGCGCAGGCGGACGGTTGCGTTCCGAGGTGTTAATGTTGGTCTCGAGGATCATCGGGCAGAGCACGGAAACCCCGATACCGTGCGGGCGTAAATCGCGGGCCAGGCATTCGGAGAGCGCGACAACGCCGTACTTGGCGACACAATACACGCCGAGGCCTTCGTTCGGTACCAGCCCAGCGAATGAAGCGGTGTTGACGATATGTCCCCCTTGGCCCTGTTTGATCATGCGGGGAACGAATGCCTCCACACCGTGGATGACCCCCCACAGGTCTACCCGCAAGACCCACTCCCAGTCAGCGTGAGTCATGTCCTGAATCGGCCCGAAGACTGCCACCCCGGCGTTGTTGAAAAGCAGATGGACGGCGCCGAAGTGTGCGAACGCCGTCATGGCCAAGGCTTGCACTTGTTGCAGCACGCCAACATCGGTTTGTACACCCACCACTGCAGTGCCACTTTTCTGTAATGCCTTGACTGCAGCTTCGAGCGGCTGGCGCTCAATATCGGCCAGCACCAGTCGCATGCCTTCTTGGGCGAGACGCCGTGCCGTCGCTAAGCCGATGCCACTCGCGCCACCAGTGATTACTGCTACCCGTCCGGACAGATCCTCCATAGCCCGTCTCCTTTCTGTACTTGGGGAGGTGCTGGGCTATTTAATAGCATACGCGTTCGGCGGCGACCCAACCCCCCCAGGGAGGTACAGCGGTGCAGACACCAAGAGAAATTCATACACGCCATCACGTGCGCACGCGTGGGCGAGCTCGTCAAGGTCCCACATTTCGCCGATCGGCATCCCTTGCAACGCGATCAAGCGGCGGTGCTGAAACCCGATCGTAGCATCGACCGGGAAGGCCTCGAGTGCAACGTTATCCGCGGCCATCGCCGCGATCTGGTGATCCCACACCTAGGCTGCCGTGTCCTGACTGGCGTCGAGACCAAGAGACGCCATGCCCCCTTCCCCGGGGTGTAAGGTGCCGCGTAGCGCTTCACGTTCAGCCTCGTCGAGGCTCTTATACCACGTGAGCCAGCCGGTGCGTAACAACACGATGTCCCCGGGTTCGAGTGTCAGGCGTTCGGCCTGTGCGACTCGTTCGAGAAACGCGCCGTCCATCGAGAATTTTTTCGTCGCATCTAACGGGGTCCCTTCTCGCTCCAGATAACCTGCGGCGTCCAGCAATACACCTCGACCGATGATCCCGTGGCGTGCCCAGTGTTCTATCCCTAGCTCCCCTTTACCGTCCAGGTCTTCGTCTTGCCGTGCGCCGTAATACCCGAACTCACGGAAACGGATGTGGCGAACCCGTCCCACTGGCTCGAACCCTGCATCGCGCAGTTATCGACGTAATCATCACGGCCGGCGCGGGTTACCTCGATGTGATGCCGGTATCCACTGCGGAAGCCACCGTAGAGGGCAATGGGAAAGTTGAGCGGTAAACTGAAGTTGATCACTTGCCCGGTGCGGACCAGGGTTGCTGCCCACCGCACGTGCTCTGCGGTAAGCAGATTGACCGTGCCGAGTTGATCCCCCGGGCCGAAGACATGCCAGGCGCGACGTTCACCTGTCTGGCCGACAAATGGCAATTGGGCAAAGCGTGGCAGAGTAGACATATAAAACCCTCCTCGGTCGAGAAATAGCCGAGTCGGTCCACCTTCCTCGGTTAAGCATTCCCCGATCTTGCAGACGTGTCCCTACCACAGAGGTACTGCTCACGCGCAATCCTTTGGCCATCCAGGCAGGGTACAGCGATGTGCAATCACCACGAGCCAGACGGTGCGCGGCGAGGTCGTTACTTGTGCTCGACTGTCCTATCGGCGTGCTCGGCGTACGCATCCAGAGCGAGCCGATTCCTCTCAGTGCAGCTTGTACACGCGCGCGACGTTTTCTCCCAAGATGGCCTGCCGTGCCGACTCCGACATAGGTAAGGTTTTCCTCGAGCTTGACCGTCGCCCCGAGTGTCGTCCCAGGACAGATCGCATCGGCACAGTCGAGGAAGTAGCCAATCCAGTCTACTCGTGACTCCAGCACCACCACGCGCAGGCGGAGGAAGGGATCGAAAACGCCAAGCCAGAGAACGGTCGCGAACACATGCTGGACGCCCTGGGCGGCGAACAGGTCACAGTATCACATCGCCCACTGGAAGTTATCCGAGATAAACAGGCAGACGACCGCGCCTTTGCAGCCGTCTTTCACCGCACCCACGTGCGAGCTCGCGCGCCGCCGCGGCGGGATCGCCGAGCAAGAGATGGGCGATGGGGATTAGCCACCCGCCCGAATCACAGCAGAAGTCAGCGATCAAACGGTTATGAGCGCGGCGATACACGGTCGAACCATTGCACCCACTCCTTCATGCCAAAAGCCGCACCCTTCGACTGGCGGGCGTCTCCTCCGGCCGTCCCTCGCCGCGCCTAGCCCCATCGACTTGTTCCCCATCCTACCCACCGTGCCGAGCACACCGGGCCGGGTGCGCTGGGCGCGCTTCCCGGCATCATAGCCGTCGTCGCCAACTCGCATACGGAGTGCGCGATCGCGGTATTGGGGCGCAAGGTCAGTTTCCTACAAATCTGGGGGTTCGAGCATATGCCCGTCACAATCAATCACGTGCGCGTCTAGCTGTCTATTCACCTTGCTGCAAGCATACTCCACTTTTAGCGGAAGCTAGGTTGATGCTCATCATTTGACCATCTTTCTGGGCAGCGGGTGCTCATGACCGACGATGGGGTGAGGCCGGTATGGCTTCTCCATCGCGGCGACCTCTTCCGCGGTCAGTTTGATATCGACCGCTGCCAAGATTTGCTTGAGGTGGTGCGTTTTGGTGGCGCCGACGATGGGCGCGGTGACTCCCGGTGCCTGCAACACCCAGGCGCAGGCGAGCTGCGTTGGGGTCACCCCTCGTTCCCTGGCGATTTGTTGCACCACAGCTGCGATCTCATAGTCATTGTCATGAAAATACAAGTTCCGGGCGATTTGATCCGTCTGTGCACGTTTGGTCGGTCCTTCCCCGGGCGTGCGCGTGCGGTTCCCCTCCAGGAAGCCACGCGCCAGTGGACTCCACGGGATGACCGCTACCCCCTGATCGATACACAGGGGAATCATTTCTCGTTCTTCCTCTCGGTAGATCAAGTTGTAGTGATTCTGCATGGCGACGAAGCGGTGCCAGCCATGTTCTCGTGCCGTAAACAGGGCCTTGGCAAATTGCCACGCCGCCATACTACTGGCACCCAAGTAGCGCACCTTGCCCGCACGCACGAGGGAGTCGAGCGCTTCCAACGTTTCTTCAATCGGCGTGGTATAATCCCAGCGATGGATCTGATAGAGATCAATATAGTCCATCTTCAGACGACGTAAGGAATTGTCGCACGCCTCGAGAATATGTTTACGGCTGAGGCCGCGCCGATTCGGCCCCGGTCCCATTGGACCGCACACCTTAGTGGCGACGACGATCTCGTCGCGGGAAGCCATCTCGCCCAACCAGCGGCCGGTGATCTCCTCGCTCACGCCGTTGGAGTAGACATCGGCCGTGTCGAAGAAGTTGACCCCGGCTTCAAGAGCAATGGCAAAGTGCTCTCGCGCCTCCTCGGCACCGATTGTCCATTCCCGCCACTTCCCATCCCCATAACTCATGCACCCAAGACAGATACGCGAGACGGTTAGACCAGTATTGCCGAGTTTTGTGTACTGCATGCTTTCCTTCTCATTCCCCAGTCAGGGGCTGCGCTTGGGATGAATTGTCGTTGCCCACTGACCCTGATGCGCATTGGTGCATAATGTTCTGGCGTACACATGATTGTCAAGAGAAGGCACTGCTCGGTATGGTACAGTTTCTGTACGGATAGGAGGAGAATGATGAAGCCATTGACAGGACTGCGTGTATTGGATTTGACCCGCTTCCTGGCTGGTCCGTATAGCACGTTATTATTGGGGGGTCTGGGAGCCGAAGTGATCAAAATCGAACCGCCTGACGGTGGTGAGTTCGCCCGCTCGCGACCCCCGTTCGCCGGCCCGCGGGGCGCGAGCTTATCTCGACAGAGTGAGGACGACTTAGGGATGGCACTGCTTCACCGTTCACGCAATAAAAAGGGGATCACCTTGAACCTGCGCAGCCAGCTGGGGAGAGAGCTCTTCTTACAACTCTGCAAGAAAGCAGATGTGGTAGTGGAAAATTTCGCTCCGGGCACCCTGGAGCGTATGGGGATCGGGTTCCCTGTGTTACAGGAGACGAATGCGCGTCTCATCCTGTGCTCGATTTCTGGTTTCGGCCAGTCCGGTCCCCACCGGGCGTGGCGTGCCTACGACCCTATTATTCAAGCAGCGAGTGGAATTACGAGTGTAACCGGCTATCCGGATCGGCCTCCGGTGCGCTGCGGGGCCGCCGTCAGCGACACCACTGCACCGCTCATGGCCGTCATTGGGATCCTTGCTGCTCTGCAGCTGCGCGAAAAGACCGGGAGAGGGGAGTGGGTGGATATCTCCATGCAGGATAGCTCATTTTTCCTGCTGCCAGACCTGATCGAGTTTCTCATGGCTGGCGCTGCACCAGAGCGGATGGGCAATGGCCATGTCGGTGGGGCCCCCTTTAACGTATACCGGGCAATTGATGGTTATGTTGCCATCTGCGGGCTGTCCTCGACCGATTGGGTAAAGCTCCTGAAGGCGATTGGACGAGAGGAGTTGGCTGACGATCCTCGCTTTGCCACCATCCTCAGTCGGCGCGACCACCGCGAGGAAGTTGACGCGGTGGTGCAGGAGTGGATTGGTCAACGCACTGTTGCCATGGCAGTGGATTATCTCCAGCAACAGCAAGTCCCGGCTGGGCCTGTCCTAAGCCCTGCAGAGTTATTGCAGGACGAGCATCTGGTGGCGCGCGGCATGGTTGTTGACCTCGCCCACCCCGTGCATGGTCCGATCCCCGGGGTCAAAGGGATCGGGATGCCGATCAAGTTTGTCGGCCACCCACTTGCCTTTGACCAGCCGGCGCCAGCGCTAGGCGCCCATAACGACGAAGTCTACGGCCAGCTGCTCGGGCTTGACGAGGAGTTACGGCAGCAACTGAAACAGCAAGGGGTGATCTAAGGTGCAGCGCCCTTCCTGCACCTAGTGGCAGAGACAGGATGGCTTGTCCCCTCTTGCGCTTTTCCCTTCGAGGGCTGACGTGCCACATCGCAGGGGCAACAGCAGAGCTGGAGGTTTTCTCTCCCTTGGGGGAAAAGCGATCAGGAGAGAGGAACTGGTACCTGTTCATTCACCCCTATGCCCACCTTTTCCCAGAGGAGGAGAGAGGTGTAGGGGTCTTGTTCCCGGTAGCGTCAGGATTGTGTTCCCGGCCCCCTGCCCAGCGACGCTAGCGAGCTAGACGGTATTTCCCCTCTTGCCGGATGACTTGTTTCGCTTTGACCATCTCACTCAGCCGCCGCTGGACGTTCTCCCGCTGCGCAGGCGGGCCTTGTTGTGACAAGGCCTGGGCAATCTCGCTCGGCGTGAAAGCCCGCGTGGGCGAGCGGTGCAGAAAAGCCCGAATCCGCGTCCTCAGAGAGGGCGGCGCAGCTGGCCCAGTTCCCAGCTGTGTCTTCGCCGTTTGTGCGGGAGCTGGCCGCGTACCCTGGACTTGCGTCCGGGCCTCCTGACCGCTGGGGCGAGTAGACGTAGACTCGTCGTGTCCTTCGAGAATCTGCAACGCTTGCCGGTGGCGGGCGAGAGTTTCCTCCAGCCGCGCAATCTCGGCTCTAAGCGTATCGATCAGTTGGGGGGTCACAGGGGTGTCCTCCTTATATCCAATTTAGGATACATCAGTGATATAAAAACATATTATACACTGAATGTGAAGCAGCGTGCGAGTCGGGTCAAGACCCCATTTACAGCATCTCAGCACGGTCCTGGAGCTATGCTGGTAATGGCTCTCTTTGGCGTTTCACCCGGCGCGGACACGAGGAGTTAGCGCAAGAGAAAGGGTCCGGTAACACCCAGAAACGAGCGCAGCGCGGGGTCAACACCCTGGAGTCTGCCTGGCAATCCAGGATTCGCCGCTACCTCCAGGATCGCAGCATGGTAATGTGTCTGCCATCGTGCAGACAGGGGGCGAGAAATAGCAGTTTGACATTGCTCTCCGCCCAGTACAGTGCCCTGCTCCCTTTCCAACAACCACTGCCCAGAAGAAGGGGGCTGCACCGATAAAGGGGATAACGCCGGCTAGGGTGCACTCATGAGGGCCGCCGGAAACCCGGCACTGCCGGCGAAATACATGCTCAGCTCCTGCTTCAGCGGCACGCTTTTCCCGCGCGGGGATTTGTACACCGCGTCCATACCCTCGACCCACTAGCCAATCCCCCTGCACCGATTTCCAGGATTACCACCCGCAGTTTGGGGAAGTGGTCAAAGACGCCGTCCTGAAAGGAGGAGGTGAATCCAAGCCGGACGGCGTCCCTTAGGACGACGTTCTGATAGAAGGCAGGTCACTATTCGCCCGAAAGGCACAGGCGCCGTCCTGTGGGGCTCACAAGCCTGGTGGAGGGCAAACGACAGCCCCAACTCTTGGGCAGCGGCGAGGATCCGGTGGGGATATCTGCATGTCCATGCGCCTTGCGACTCCAGATGAACAGCCGAACGCAAAATCCGGCCCGCGCCCAGGACAGAGTCGAGAAGGCAGATGGGACTGGAGACTTTTCGTCTCAGCGTGCTAAGAAAATTCTGTGCTTCCGCCGTTGTTCACGCCGCAATTTCTGACACGGTTAGAGACCTTACGCATACGGGCGCGCCGCCAGTTCCTGGGCAGCCGGCCGGGCGGTCACCTCTCGCCACGGCGCGGCACAGGCTTGGAATTCGCTGATTACCGCCATTACACGCCTGGGGATGACCTCCGCTATATCGACTGGAAGCTCTATAGTCGCACTGATCGACTGTACATCAAGCTGTTTCAGGAGGAAGAGGAACTCTACACGTATATTTTCCTCGACACGAGCGGCTCGATGGCATACCCCTTGGGCAATGACAAATATGAAGCTGCGCGGGATGTAGCACTTGCCCTGGCGTACGTTGCCTTAGCCGGAAGCGATGCCGTCAGGTTGCACGCCCTCACATCAGCTGCAGACGGGCAGGCCACTCCGTTCTTTCGCGGGCGCCAGCGGTTGCTCGACTTGGCGAATTTCCTCGCGGCATGTCGACCCGAAGGGCCTCTCGATCCACCCCGCGCGTTAGCCCGCCACCTGCAGACGGTTCATCGTCCGGGGAAAGCGATCTGGATCTCAGATTTTTTGTTCCCCATCACGCTCGTGCAAACGGGGCTTCACCTCTTGCTCGCAGCCAATTTCGATTTGGCTGTTATTCAAGTTCTCGGC
>Ga0308420_1001955_pt1 | contig 10758 bp, 10 predicted proteins | sample HotsprSampleMS55_FD_203802 | JGI IMG/M metagenome (GOLD analysis project Ga0308420, IMG submission 203802) | Hot spring phototrophic mat microbial communities from Mushroom Spring, Yellowstone National Park, Wyoming, United States - 20090730_MS55 ... | reverse complement strand
CGGCGAGCGGGAGGAAGCGCAAGGCGCACGGAGCGCAGCGACCGAGACATATCAAGTAGATAGGCGAGGGAGCGAGCACCGCGCAACGCAGCGATTCGCCCGCGCAGCCATTTATTCAGCGTTTCCCAAGGGATCAGAGGGGGTGAATCGAGCCGTTACGAAACCTGGAACCGCACTTGATGCACAGCCATTGGGCTTGCGCCAACGGGCGGTAGGAGCCGATTCGGCCCTTGGTGCGGACAGACCACGGCACGGGGGCGCTCTACTGCGCACGTTCGGCCCGCTCGCGACGTCGTTTATACGCTCTCAGGGTTGTACGCGCTGGAAACGCAGTTCGGTGGTGAGGATGCCCTCGAACACCGTGTCATAGCCGATCTCGTTGCCCTGTTGGCGGATTCTGAAGCCGGGCTGGTCGGCGGGGATGGACTCGACGAAGCGCAGCTTCGGGGTGTCCAGCTTGACGGTCATGGAGACGCGCATCGGATAATAGCCATCGAGAAACCGGCGCATGTAGGGGCCGTTGTTCAGGCTATAGCTTGCCTCACCATTGCGCGACAGGGCGAGGGTCTCGGCCACCACGCACACTTCGGCGCCACGCTGGACATTGCGCAGTTGCACGCTGTGTGTCTCGGCCCAGGCGGTTTCGATGTTTTTGACGCGCGTCAGCTGCAGGTTGCGGATACGCCCCTCGCGATAGCTGATCTGGGCGTCGGGGACCGGGTCCAGGTGCTCATGACACTGATCGAGGCGCACCCATCCGTCCACCAGGCTGCTGTCCAGGATGGTGATGCGGTTGTGGTGATGGTGTACGGGCCGGTCGGGTGGGGCGGTGAGGAAATTGAGCTCACCCTCGTTGACATCGGCCGTCCCTTTGAAAAACAACTCATCCGGATCGGACGACCAGGCGGCCGTGGCGATCGACAGCAGGGCCAGCGCCCAAACGATGCGATCAAGGGCGGGTGAGGCTGATACGTCGTGCGCCATCGAAGCGTGCTGCCCAGTAACGGTTGCCCATGTCCGAAACGGTGACCTTCCTGTCGCCACGACTGCTGGCGTGCACAAACTTGCCGTCCCCCTTGTAGATGCCGACATGGGAAAACGGACGCCCAAGGGTATTGAAAAAGACCAGGTCTCCGGGTCTGAGTTCACTCGGCTCGACCGGCTCACCCAGTCGGCTGATTTCCCTGGCGTTATGGGGCAGATCGATAGCGTGCGTCTGCTTGTAGACATAGCGTACGAGACCGCTGCAATCGAGCCCGGTCTCGGGTCGGCGCCCACCCATTCTGTAGGGCGTGCCGAGCAGGTCGAGCGCGCCCAGCAGGGGGGCGCTCAGCGCCTTCAATCCGGATTGCAGGGTATCCTCGGCTCGCGCTTGCATGGCGGCCGTGAGCGTGAGGATGAGGATGGCGTAAATGGCAATGTATCGCATCGATGCTTGGTTGTGTCTGATGGCATGATGGTGAGGCGAGATTAAGCCACCGCAGCGCGATATCTGTCTAGTATGGAAAGGTGGAGTTTATAAATCACTTGAAAGGAGTGTCCCATGTCTATGGAAAACAATCAGGATGTGCGTGTCGCGCTGGCCGAGCTTCGCGCCGGGGAGGGGGGGCTCAGGGAGCGGGTGCGCGCCGTGGTCCTGGATGCGGTGCTGCGTCGCAACGCCGATCCCAAGGCCTTGCGCGAGGTGCTGAAGGACGCCTTGGCGGGTGTGGGGGACGGCCTCATCCAGCGTGGCGAGCTGGCGAGTCATGCCTTGGAGGAGGCCATGCAAGGTCTGGATGAGGCCATGGCCAAATCGGTCTATGCCCTGCAGATGGCATTGGAGGAGGCCTGGGGTGAGGGCCGCCAGTTTGCGCAACAGGACCTTAAAGAGGCCGCCGATGCGGTGAGGAATCTGGAGCACGATCTGCTGCGCACACTCAAGGAAACCGCGGACCGAGCCCAAGGCGAGGCGCGCGACGAATTGGCGCGCATTGCGGATCATCTGCGCCGCACGGGCACGGACACGGGTCGCCGGGTGCGCGAGGTTTTGGAGGTGTTGCAGACACGTCTGGGCACTGCGGCCAGCGGGGTCGCCACCGATGCCAGGGAGACGGCGAAGCAGACGGCATCGAGGCTGGCCGAGGTCGCCTCCGGTATCCTGCGAGGATTGGCCGACGCCATCGATCGCCGCAAGGGTTGAGCGGCGGCCGCTCACCATGCTGAGACAGACCCTTTCCGTGGTGCGGGACCTGCCCCGCCTGCACGAGATCGCCTCGGTGCTGATCCACTATGGCTGGGGTGACGTGGTGCGCATCCTGGGTGTGTCGCATCTGCTGGAGCGCGCCGGTCGGTTGCTGCATTGGCAGACCGAAAATGAGGTCACCGCCCTGGACCTGCCCGTGCGCATCCGTATGGCCCTGACCGACCTGGGGCCCACCTTCGTCAAGCTGGGTCAGGTCCTGGCCACCCGCGTGGACGTCTTCCCGCCGGACTGGATTGCCGAGTTCGAGCGATTGCACAGCCGGGTCCCGCCCGTGCCGTTCGAGCAGATCCGCCCGCATCTGGAAAAGGCCCTGGGCCGTCCGCTGGACGAGCTCTTCGACCACTTCGAAACCACCGCCTTCGCCGCCGCCTCCATCGCCCAGGTGCATCGGGCCACACTCAAGGACGGCAGCCGGGTCGTGGTCAAGGTGCGCCGACCTGGCATCGTGCCCAAGATCGAGGCCGATCTGCGTATCCTTGGGCACCTGGCCCGGCTGCTGGAGTCGGAGATGCCCGAGGCGCGGCGCTATCGGCCCACGCAGATCGTGCAGCAGCTGCAGCGCTCGCTGCGTCGGGAACTGGATATGGTGAAGGAGGCGCGCAACATCGACCGTTTCGCCCGCAATTTCGCCGGCGACCCCACTGTGCGTATTCCGCGGGTCTATTGGGAATATTGCTCCGAGACGGTCAATGTGCAGGAGGAGCTGCAGGGGGTGCCCGGCACCGACCTGGCCGCCGCCCGCGCCGCCGGCCTGGACCTCGGTGTGCTCGCCTCGCGCGGCGGCGATGCGGTGCTGAAGATGATCCTGCTCGATGGCTATTTCCACGCCGACCCGCATCCGGGCAATGTCATCTACCTGCCTGGCAACGTCATCGGCATGATCGACTTCGGTATGGTGGGACGGCTGACGGACCGGCGGCGCGAGCAGATCATCGATTATCTCAACGCCTTGGTGCTCAAGGACGAGGAAGGGATACTCAAGGTGTTGCTCACCTGGGCCGGGGATGCGGAGGTGGATGAGGAACGCCTCGCCTACGACATCTCGGAACTGATGTTCGCCTACGACGATCTGGCCCTGAAGGATGTGCAGATCGGCCCGCTGCTGGCGGACGTGACCGCGCTGATGCGCGACAACAATTTGACCCTGCCCGCGGACCTGACCCTCCTGTTCAAGGCCCTGATCACTCTCGAGGGGCTCGGGCGCCAGCTCACGCCAGACTTCCACATGGTGGACCACCTCGAGCCCTTCATCCGTGAGCTCTATGCCAGCCGCTACACGCCGGCGGCCATGGGCAGGCGGGCACGACACGGTCTGAAGGAGATGCTGGAGGTGGTGCTGGGGCTACCGCGTGACCTGGCGCATCTGTTCCGGCTCGCGCGCCGCGGCAGTCTGCGCATCGATCTCGACTTGAAGCGCCTGGATCACTTCGGCCATCAGCTCAACCGTGCCGCCAACCGCCTGACCGTCGGGGTGCTGACCGCCTCCCTGATCGTGGGGTCCTCCATCATCATGACCATCCCCGATGCGCCGACGAGCCTCACACTACTGGGTACCTTCGGCTACATCCTAGCCTTTGGCAACAGTCTCTGGATCGTGTTTTCCATCTGGCGCTCGGACCGGGATTGAGACAGGGGCAAGGGCGTACGGCAGACGACTTGGGCAGGACGTTTTGGTTACAATCCCGAAATTCCGGGCATGATCCTGAAAACCCCACTTCAGGCTATTTCTCCAACAACCAAGGAAGACTCGCATCATGGAGCGCATCTACAACTTCAGCGCCGGTCCGGCGGTATTGCCGCGAGAGGTCCTCGAACAGGCCAGGGAGGAACTGGTCAACTGGCGCGGCTGCGGCATGTCCGTCATGGAGATGAGCCACCGCGGCAAGGAATATATGGGCATCCAGTCCCAGGCCGAGGCCGACCTGCGCGAACTGATGAACATCCCGGCCAACTACAAGGTGCTGTTCCTACAGGGCGGGGCCTCCAGCCAGTTCGCCATGGTCCCCATGAACCTGCTGCGCGGCAAGACCCGTGCCGATTACCTCAATACCGGCGAATGGTCGAAAAAGGCGATCAAGGAGGCGAAGAAGTACTGCACGGTCAACGTGGTGGCGAGCAGCGAGGACCGCAATTTCTCCTACGCCCCGACCCAGGACCGCTGGCAGCTCGACCCGGATGCCGCCTATGTGCATTACACCCCCAACGAGACCATCGGCGGCGTGGAGATCTTTTGGACGCCGGACACGGGTGAGGTGCCGTTGGTGGCGGACATGTCATCCACCATCCTGTCGCGCCCCATCGATGTCTCGAAATATGGGGTGATCTATGCCGGGGCGCAGAAAAACATCGGTCCCGCCGGGGTGACAGTGGTGATCGTGCGCGAGGACCTCATCGGTCAGACGCTCCCCGGCACCCCCACCATGTTCGACTACAAGGTCCATGCCGACAACGAGTCCATGTACAACACGCCGCCCACCTTCGCCATCTACATGGCCGGTCTGGTATTCAAGTGGCTGAAGGACAAGGGCGGGCTGGCGGAGATGGAGCGCATCAACATCGCCAAGGCCAAACTCTTGTACGACTACCTCGACAGCACGGATTTCTATCTCTCGCCCGTGGCGCCGGAAAACCGCTCGCGCATGAACGTGCCTTTCACCCTGAAGGACCCTGCCCTCGACGAGGGATTCCTCAAGGGGGCGAAGGCGCATGGGCTCCTCCAGCTCAAAGGCCACCGTTCCGTGGGCGGCATGCGTGCCTCCATCTACAACGCCATGCCCATAGAAGGCGTTGAGGCCCTGGTCGATTACATGAAGGAGTTTGCGAGGACCCATGGCTAAGTCCTTCAAAATACTGACACTGAACAAGATCTCATCCAAGGGCCTCGCACGCCTACCCGGCCATTACGTCGTGGGCGACGCGGTCAGCGAACCCGACGCGATCCTGGTGCGCTCGCACAGCATGCACGAGATGGACATCCCCCCATGCGTGCAGGCCATCGGCCGCGCCGGGGCGGGTACCAACAACATCCCGGTCAAGAAGATGAGCGAGCGGGGCGTGCCTGTCTTCAACGCCCCCGGTGCCAACGCCAACGCGGTGAAGGAGCTGGTCATCGCCGGCATGCTCATGGGCGCGCGCAACCTCGGCGCGGCCATGGCCTTCGTCGAGGGCCTCACGGGCAGCGACGATGAACTGCACAAGAAGACCGAGGCCGGCAAAAAGCAATTCGTCGGCCGGGAATTGCCGGGACGCACCCTGGGCATCGTCGGCCTGGGCGCCATCGGTTCCCTGGTGGCGGATGCCGCCATCAAGCTGGGTATGAACGTCATCGGCTTCGATCCGGGCATCACCGTGGAGGCGGCCTGGAGGCTGCCTTCCCAGGTGCGCAAGGCAGAATCGATCGAGGCGCTGATCCGCGAGGCCGAGTTCGTCACCCTGCACGTCCCACTCGTGGAGGCCACTCGCAACCTGATCAACACCCAGCGCGTGGCCCTCATGCGCGGCGGGGTGGTGCTGCTCAATTTCGCGCGCGAGGGGGTGGTGGACAACGCCGCCGTGCTCGCTGGCCTCAGGGAAGGCAAGCTGCATGCCTATGTCTGCGATTTTCCCGCCAATGCCTTGAAGGGGCAGAAGAACGTCGTCTGCCTTCCGCACCTGGGTGCGAGCACGGAGGAGGCGGAAGAAAACTGCGCCGTCATGGTCGCCGAGCAGGTGTCCGATTATCTGGAGAACGGCAACATCCTCAATGCCGTGAACTTTCCCAACGTCTCCATGCCGCGCGAGTCGGCCTACCGCCTGGGCATCGCCAATGCCAACGTGCCCAACATGGTGGGGCAGATCTCCACCGCCCTGGCCGCGGCGGGGCTGAACATCCACAATATGATCAACAAATCCAAGGGCGACATGGCCTATACCCTGGTGGATGTGGATAGTGCCGTGCCTGCCGAGTTGATCGAGCGCATCACTGACATAGAAGGCGTACTCAGGGTGCGTTACCTACCCGTGCAGAACTGAGCGGTCGATGAGCGACGAACTGGGCCGCTTGCGCCAGGCCATCGACGCCCTGGACGATCGCATCCTAGCGCTGCTCAATGAGCGCGCCAGGCTAGCGCAGGAGATCGGGCATCTGAAGAACGGTCATGTCTACCGACCCGAGCGCGAGGCGCAGGTGATCCGCCGCCTGCAGGCGGTCAACGCGGGGCCGTTGCCGGCCGAGGCGGTGGAGCGGCTGTTTCGGGAGATCATGTCGGCCTGTCGCGCCATGGAGCAACCCCTGAGCGTGGCCTACCTCGGGCCAGCAGGCACGTTTTCCGAGGCGGCGGCCATCAAGCAGTTCGGCCATGCCGTCGAGGGGCTGCCCATGGCCACCATCGACGAGGTCTTCCGAGCCGTGGCGCGCGGCGAGGCCCAGTTCGGCATCGTGCCGGTGGAGAATTCCACCGAGGGCGCGGTGAACCGGACCCTGGACCTGCTGCTGACGAGCCCGCTCAAGATCTGCGGCGAGGTCATGCTGCGCGTGCGCCAGCACTTGATGCGGCGCGCAGACGCGCAGCCCAAAGGGCTCGACGGTATCGAGGTGGTGTATTCGCACGCCCAGTCGCTGGCCCAGTGCCATGAGTGGCTGAATCAGCACCTGCCGCATGCCCGTCGCATCCGCGCGACCAGCAATGGCGAGGCGGCGCGCATGGCGCGCGATGACCCGCGCGCGGCCGCGGTGGCCGGCGAGATCGCCGCCGAGCGCTATGGGCTCGTCATCGTCGCCCGCGACATCGAGGATGACCCCAACAACACCACCCGCTTCCTGGTGCTGGGTCAGCTCGACGCCGCCCCCTCGGGGCGGGACAAGACCTCGCTGGTGGTTTCGACCAAGAACAAGCCGGGCACCTTGCTGGAGCTACTCACCCCCTTTGCCCGCAACGGCATTAGCCTGACCAAGCTGGAGTCGCGGCCGGTGCGCAACGGCCTGTGGGAATACGTCTTCTTCGTCGATTTCGAGGGGCACCGCAACGACACCCTGGTGCAGCAGACCCTGGCCGCCGTGGAGCCCCATACCACCCTGCTCAAGGTCCTGGGTTCCTACCCCATGGCCACCGTGTGAACATGCGTCTGGTCGATCGGGTCCCTGCCCATATCCGCGCCATCGCTGCCTATCGACCCGGCAAGCCCATTGCGGAGCTCGCGCGCGAGATGGGACTGGACGCGGGCGATATCGTCAAGCTGGCCTCGAACGAGAACCCCCTGGGCATGAGCCCACTGGCTCGCGCCGCAGTCGAGCGCGCCATGGCCGACATCCACCTCTATCCGGATGGCAACGGCTTTGGCCTCAAGACGGCGCTGTCGGGTCGTCTAGGGGTGGGTATGGACCAGATCGTGCTGGGCAATGGATCCAACGACGTGCTGGAATTGGCCGCACGTCTGTTTCTCCGGCCAAACACCTCGGCGGTCTATGCCCAGCATGCCTTCGCCGTCTATCCCCTCGCCACCCAGGCCTGTGGGGCGGCGGGCATCGAGGTCCCGGCACGGGCCTATGGCCATGACCTGCCGGCCATGGCGGCCGCCATCCGCGCCGACACCCGGCTCGTCTTCATCGCTAACCCCAACAACCCCACCGGTACCATGCTGGCGGCCGATGCGCTCTATGCCTTTCTGCGCCAGGTACCGGCCGAGGTGGCCGTCGTGCTGGACGAGGCCTACGTCGAGTACCTCGACCCCGGGCAGCGTACCCCCAGCCTGGCATGGCTGGCCGAGTTCCCCAATCTCATCCTCACCCGTACCTTTTCCAAGGCCTACGGCCTGGCCGGCCTGCGGGTGGGCTATGCCCTGGCGCGGCCAGAAGTGGCCGAGCTCATGAACCGGCTGCGCCAGCCCTTTAATGTCAACAGCCTGGCGCTGGCCGCCGCCGAGGCCGCCCTCGACGACGAGGACTTCCTGGTCGCCAGCAAGCGGCTCAATGACGAGGGCCTGGCCCAATTGACAGATGGCTTCCAGCGTCTCGGACTCAGCCATATCCCCTCCGCGGGCAACTTCGTCTGCGTGCAGGTGGGCGACGCCGCGCGGGTGTATCAGGCCCTGCTGCAACGGGGCATCATTGTCCGACCGGTAGGCAATTATGGGCTGCCCGAACACCTGCGCGTGTCGGTCGGCACCCCGGTGCAGAACACGCGCTTTCTCGCCGCCCTGGCCGAGGTGATCAAGGCATGATCCGCACGCTTGCCATCATCGGCGTAGGGCTCATGGGGGGGTCACTGGCCATGGCGCTCAAGCGCACGGGTCTGGTCGAGCGCGTGGTCGGCGCCGGGCGGGGGCGCGACAATCTCGAGCTGGCCCTCAAGACTGGCGTGATCGATGTCGCCGCCGACAGCCCGGCCCTGGCCGCACAGGGCGCGGACATGATCGTGCTGGCCGTGCCGGTGGGCGGGATGCCCGGGGTCATGGCGCAGATCGCCCCCCACGTGGCGGAGGGGGCGGTGCTGACCGATGTCGGCAGCACCAAACAGGACGTCGTGGCTGCGGCGCGCACCTTGCTCGCGCGACACCTGGCCCGGTTCGTACCCGGTCACCCGATCGCGGGCGCCGAGACGAGCGGGGTGGAGGCCGCCCACGCCGATCTCTACCGCGGCAAGGACGTGATCCTCACCCCGCTGCCGGAGAACGACGCCACGGCCGTGGCGCGCGTGCGGGACATGTGGCGGGGCTGCGGCGCCCACGTGGAATGTATGTCGGCCGAGGCGCATGACCGGGTCTTCGCCGCCGTCAGCCATCTGCCGCATCTGGCCGCCTTTGCCCTCATGGACGAGTTGGCCGGCCGGGAAGACAGCGCGTTGTACTTTCGACATGCCGGTTCCGGCTTTCGCGATTTTACCCGTATCGCCGGCAGCCACCCCGAGATGTGGCGCGACGTTGCCCTGGCCAACCGCGAGGCGGTGGTGGCCGAACTCGATGCCTACATCGACCGTCTTGCTCGCATCCGCGACCTGATCTCGAGCGGCGACCGCGAGGCCCTCATGGAGGTCCTGAGGCGGGCCAGCCATGCCCGTCGACTGTGGGCCCAGGGCAAGACCCGGTGAAATGACCGACATAAAGCATCTCGACCTGCCTGCCGCCCGCGGCGCCCGTGGCAGTGTGCGTCTGCCCGGTTCCAAGAGCATCTCCAACCGCATCCTGCTCTTGGCTGCCCTGGCCCGGGGCGTGACCGAGGTCGAGGCCCTGCTCGAATCGGACGACACCCGTGTCATGCTCGAAGCCCTTAATCAGCTGGGGGTGCGCTGGATACGTCATCCGGGCACCGACGACTACAGGGTGGAGGGCGTGGGCGGACCTTTCCCGGTTAAAGAGGCCACGCTCTTCCTCGGCAATGCCGGCACCGCCTTTCGCAGCCTGACCGCGGCCACCGCGCTCGCCGGCGGCCACTACACCCTGACTGGGGTGGCGCGCATGCACGAGCGCCCCATCGGCGATCTGGTCGATGCCCTGCGGCAACTGGGCGCGCAGATCCGTTATCTGGGCAAGCCGGGTTTTCCCCCTCTGGAGGTCTTTCCCCCCGCGCTTCACGATCGTGCAGAGCAGGGCGCTGGGGCCCTGACCGTGACCGTGCGCGGCAATGTCTCCAGCCAGTATCTCACCGGGCTGTTGCTCTCCGCACCCTTGCTGGCCGGGCGGGTGACGGTACGGGTGGAGGGGGAACTCATCTCCAAGCCCTATGTGGAGATCACGCTCAACCTCATGCGCCGCTTCGGCGTCGAGGTCGAGCGGCAGGACTGGTCGGTCTTCACCGTGCCCAAGGCGTTTTACCAGAGCCCCGGTCGCATCCGCGTCGAGGGGGATGCCTCCTCCGCCTCCTACTTCCTGGCCGCCGGTGCCATCGGCGGCGGTCCGGTCCGGGTCGAGGGGGCGGGGCGGGACAGCATCCAGGGCGACGTGCGCTTTGCCGACGCCTTGGCGGCGATGGGGGCGCGCATCACACTGGGCGAAGACTGGATCGAGGCGGCGGCACCGCAGACGGGGCGGCTCAAGGCCTTGGACCTGGACTGCAACCACATCCCCGACGCGGCCATGACCCTGGCCGTGACCGCGCTGTTCGCCGAGGGGGCGACCACGCTGCGCAACATCGCCAGCTGGCGGGTCAAGGAGACCGACCGCATCGCCGCCATGGCCACCGAACTCAGAAAGCTGGGTGCCACGGTGGAGGAGGGTTCGGATTCCCTCCGTATCACCCCCCCGCCAGAATTTCAGCTCAGACCGCATGCCGTCATCGACACCTACGACGACCACCGCATGGCGATGTGTTTCTCCCTGGTCTGCCTGGGCGGGGTGCCCATCCGTATCAACGACCCGAAGTGCGTCAACAAGACCTTTCCGGGTTACTGGGACGCTTTCAGTCGCATTTGCATTTGAACCCAGATTTGTCATTAGGCCGGCCTGTGCCTTCTATTGGAGTTCAGTTGTGTAAGACAGCCTTCCCCTTGCTACGCCATCCCTGCCTGCGCGCGCCCTGGCGGCCTTCTTTCGGCATCTTC
>Ga0308420_1001950_pt1 | contig 10766 bp, 7 predicted proteins | sample HotsprSampleMS55_FD_203802 | JGI IMG/M metagenome (GOLD analysis project Ga0308420, IMG submission 203802) | Hot spring phototrophic mat microbial communities from Mushroom Spring, Yellowstone National Park, Wyoming, United States - 20090730_MS55 ... | reverse complement strand
CACAATCTATATAGCTGTCTATAATATACTTTACATGGCCTTCGCTATTGACAATGTAGTATTTTGCTTCGCTAGAAGGTGGTTTCAATATAGCGTATTTCGCGTCTTTGTATAATATAACAGTCCTGATATTACCTTTGTCTATCAAGCCTAACTTTAAACTTTGACTCTCTGTGACATAGTTGTTTGCTATCCCACTAATCCCAAGCTCCGTAATACTTACTTGTTTGGGCACTATGATTTTATAGTACATTGTTTCTTCTTCAATACTGACCTCCACATTAAAAATAACAGAAGCATTATATAAAGTGAAATTGCGAACATGAAATATACATTTGGTTATGGAATAGTTGTTATCTATTTCGAAGCCTACTTCTGATAGTCTATAGTCCCCATATTGACCTTGTATCATTTTTTTATTGACCTGTCTCCAATCATTTACTTTCTTGAATTGTTCTAAGTGATCACCTACTGCCTTGGTTATTGTCTTGAGCCACTTTTTAACAAAAGTTACAACTTTTCTGTTCTGAATGTCTAAGATTAAAACCATAAATTTTCTATTTGTCAAATTGATAACAGGTATATAGTTGTTGTGTAATGGATAGCCGATTGAGACTTGACCTATTAGAGATATTTCTATAACTTTTTCATTAGTTGTTATTTTTATGATTTTGATTTTAGTTTCTATATCATCGTCTGTATAATCAAGTGTATATTCTTTGGACTTTTTCAACATCACTTTTTCAATAATTATCTTGTAAGGTTCTTGATCTATACCTATAATATGATATGGTAGTATTTTACCTGTACTTTCAGATGTATTACTGTAATGTGCCATAAAATCGTTATTTTTAGCTGATGGTGTTATAAAAATTTTTGACCAATCTCTTTCGTTTGGTAGATAGTACTTTACTATGACATCATGTTTCTTATAGAAGAATAAGGTACCGAGACTACTCTGCGCCAAATATGCTGTCTGACGTCCACTAATAAACTGACGGAAGTACGGGATAATCATGTCGTTATACGCTTTTGTTCCCGCTCTAAGGGGCATCTTAATGGACTTAGCTACTTTTATAGGCACTTTGTTTGCAAGAAACACTGATAAATATACTAATCCATGGCAGATTGCTCAACCTTTTGCAGTTGAGCTTCCTGCTTCGTCGCGTGAAGGCTTTTTAGGTAGCCCGTTGGGACTACGGTCATCCACCAGAGCACGCTCCAAAGGCGTAACTTCGGGCCGTCCTAGCCCTACGAAGTAAAGGTTGATAGAGGCGTTTATGTCTCTATCTTGTATTTCGCCGCATGCTGGGTAGTACCGCGTTCTGTCTTGTAGTGCAAAGTCTTCTTTTCGTGCCCGCAGCGGTAGTAAAGTTTTGACCAGGATAAGAAGCATTCTACTTGAGTGAGAGTCTTACCGTACCAATCGGCTTTGTACTTGAGGTAGGTCAGAAACTTTGAACACCCACTGTCAGCAAATGATTTAGATCAGTCTTGTAAATATTTACTCTTGCTTTGACATAAGGGATTTTAATGTATGTAGAAGCTTTTACATTTACAATTTTGTGATTAGCCAACTTGAAAAACACTATAAATATACCAAAGGATGCTTGGTTTATCTGTTAAGCAATTGCTATATACTATTGAGAGGCTGTTTTTCGATTTTAATCTTAATAACATGCTTGAAAATGCTGAAATTCCGAAATGGAAACTAAAAGCGAATTGGTTGCTTAAGGAGCTTATTCGTATCTGGCAGGGATATAATGATCCAAAGTCTCTATTTGAGGGACGGAGCTTTGTTAAAACTTTCATGCAAGTTATGGAACAGTACCTGCAGGATTGCGGCTCTTCAGTACCACAAGCAGAACTTGAAATTTTCCTTACTAAGGAAAGAATAAAATTTTCCGCTAGACACAGTTCCGAACTCACATTTACAAGTCAAGCAATGGAAGCTGACTGGATAGCCGAGACGGTCGCAATTCACCGCTTGGATTTTGAACTTATAACAGATGATACTATAAAAAGTATCATCAGATTGGCTTCTGCTATTGAGGATATCCTAAAAACTTGCGGTACTATACCAAGCGATTATTTACATTCCGTAGAAGAATTACTAGATGTACCAGTACCAGACATTAACGAATTGCCTGTCATTCCTATTGAAATGTAATAAGTATTTTTAACTCTAAATTCAGTGATATTGTCCAACATAAACTCTTCGTTGTATGATGGTATTCAGGTAGTCCTTGCGTGTAGCTTGCCTTGAGGGACTTAGTATATTTATGTGAAACAATACGCAGCAGTTTTGGGGGTGAGAGGTTTTGACAGCTAGAGGAGCGAGTGGGATGCAAGCGAGGTTTTGTCAGTCTCCTCTTAAAAGACTGACAAATAAAAAGTGCCGACGCTTCGTACGCACTTGCCGCCTAAATCTTGGGTGGTCGCGGGGAGCGCCCCGCCTGAGGCCAACTCCTCGCGAAGGCAATATCAGGCTATGGTGTCTATTCAGGTTCTGATAGACACCGAAAGTGACAGGAACCTTTGGGGTGAGATGAACGGTGTCTCTGCCGTACTCGTCCCGAGAACGTTCAGAGACTAAGCTTGTAGGGTCTTACTCGCGAATTCTAGCTGGACGTGGGTTCGACTCCCACCACCTCCACTATTCATAACATTTTTCTTTTCTGCTCTTCTTCTACCTCTTTGATTCTTTCATGAGCAGCATTGAAGTACGCGGGGTCTATCTCAATACCTATAAACTTCCTTCCAAGCCTTATCGCCGCTACTCCTGTTGAGCCTACTCCCATAAAAGGGTCAAAAACAACATCTCCTTCATCTGTAGTGATACGTATGATGTGTTCAAGCACACGTAGGGGTTTTTGCGTGGGGTGATGTGGGTTTTTAACTCTCTCAGCACCCATACAAATCGGAGCCTCGATAAAGTTGTGCATCTCTTTTTGTGTTGTAAAGTTCCATTTATGTCCTTTATTCCATATACAAACTATGATCTCACAACTGTTCAGAAAGCTGTTCTTCCGAACTCTGGGAGTTGGATTGGTTTTGTGCCAGATCATGAAAGTGAAAGTATCAAATTCTGGGTCAAAGGCTTCGTGCCACTTACCAAACTGATTTTGGCCGCAAAACGCGAATATGTTCCCCGTAGGTTTTAGTATCCTTTTAAACTCAGCTACCCAGTCGTGCGGGTTGAACTCTAGCAAGTCCCATCCCGCTATGTCATTATTTATTTCTTTACGGCCAGCAAGCTTAATGTTACCTGTTGAATACTTTGCTACGTTATAAGGCGGATCAGTCAGTATTAGATCCACAGACGAGGTAGGAATGTTTTTGATTATTTGATAGCCGTCGCCTAGATACAGTTTGTAACTGTGTCCTTCAATGTAATTCACTAGTACAAATTTACTCTAACTTTATTATCTATACTTACAAGATATTCATCCCTTAGTATATTTATAGTGTTTTTCAAGTTGCTTAAACACAGAATTTTAAGTACCAAAATTGCACAACACATTAAAGTTCCATATGTTGGGAAAACAATAAATATTTATCAAATTGAACTTAAACATTATAATAATATATACAATTCAATATATTACGCGGAAAAGGATAACCGCAGGACATATTTTTATATCAAAAGCAATTTGCTCAAATACTATAACGCCGTTAGTAGACCTATATTTAAGCTGGATATTGTGAATGAAAAATACGAGATGTTCGACTTAAGAAATATAAAGTATGTTAATAGAGACCCCAAAAGCATAGTAATTGTAACAGAACAAGGTAAAAAATATCTTGTTTCTGATAATCTAGAATACGAGGGTAAGAGTGGTTATGTCGCTATAATAGACATTACAAGTGGTGAACAAATGTATATAAAACAACGTAAAGGTGAGGATGTAGATTTGTATTTCCATTTTATGCGTCCAATTGGTAATTCAATAGTACCGATTATCAGAATACAAAGCAAGTATATACAGGTTGATTTAGTTGATATATCAAATAGTAAAAATTATCACATATCATGGTCTATAGAAGATATACGATATGAGATATTAGAGCAAGCAGTAAGCGCCGTAGATGAAGACGAAGATAATGTGCATAAAGACCTGCCTCATGCTATAGATACAATTTTGAGATACAAGTCTATGCAGCATATAAAGAGAATTGAGGTCAAGTCAATACAATATAAATATGCAAACTATGAAAATAATACAAATTATGTAAAAGAAGCTGTCATATATTTTGACCTAGTGTGTGATTTTGCAGAGAACCTGGAATGTTATTTGGATAATGTGATTTTGAGAATAAAATTAGATTTGGATTACGATTACATAAAATTGTATTTAGACTTTAATGAAGCAAAACTAATAGTAGGATCATATAGCGATGACTTGAAAGACTGTTTATATGAAAAAGAGTCAATTTATGAAAGATTTGATTATTCAGGTATGATATATAACAACAACATTTCTGATACTATATATAGCAATAACTGTTGTGTTATATCTTATAACACAGATGGAATTTCTATTTCAAAAACTGTTTCAAAAAAACAGAAAAAGAGTAGTAAGTCTTATCAAGAAACCAAGATTGCAAGATTATATCGATACAAAGAATACTTGTTTATACTTCGTGGAGAGGGGAACGAAGATTTAGCGATATTAAATACAAAGAGAAATTCAATTGCCTTCTGGTCTCCTAGTATTGATCAGATTAATTGCGTGGCGACTGTACCTAATTTTATCTTCTACTACTTAGATAAGGTTGAGGCTTTTATTTTTCTATCAGTTGCATCAGAGTGTCTCTTCTTTATAGACAAGAAAAATATGGATAATATCTTAAACCAAGAAAATAGTTGCGTAGAAGTTCCAAATGGCATAATAAAGGTTTTTAACTTGAATAGAATAATGCCCAGATTGATTTCTAATTATCATTCTGGTAAAAGTATAGAAGTAGATAATATAAAGGGGCACTGCTTAAACAAAAAAACAAACTCATTGTATATTATAGTCAGTTATAATGTAAATCGGGTAGAATATATTGGTTTATTTGAATGTAAAATACTTAAAGACAAGTTCAAGATTGATTTGTTAGACTATGTGTCTCCGAGCAAAATATACGGTAGTAGGCATCTCAAGGAGATTGACTTGGGTAAGATAAAGATCTACGGAATAAAAGTTTCCTCTTTAAAAGAGCTGGAACTTGCTTACAATAATAATAACAGAATTGTTAGCATCAAACACAATAGACAAAGCATTAACTTACGATTCATTATGAAAGAACATTTTGAAGTTCCGAAAATAAAGCGAAGAAATATATTTCCGTATAATGGATTAATCATCATACAACATGTTGTTCATGAAGGTGTAGAAGAAGTATATCCAGATTATGGAACTTTGTTTGGATTTATTGTTTCTGAATTACATGTAGTTAATAAATGGGGAACATAAATGCGTAATGAAAATTACTGACGATTGTGGTTGAAACCGATGAGGAGTATGGTGCAATCCCTACAAAAAACTGGCAAGTTCTCTTCGCAGCTCTTGCCTCTGTTTGTACTAAGAGTTGCGGACTGCTCAACCGTAAGTAGTTGAGCTTCCTGGTTCATCGCAGGATGGCTTTTTAGGTACCCCGTTGGGACTACGGTCATCCACCAGAGCCTGCTCCACAGGCATCCCTTCATGGCGTCCTAACCCTAGAGGCTTGGTTCTCGCCTATGTAAAATAATATCGAAACTAACAAAACTGTGCTTAAATAACTAAGTCTTAATGCAGCTATCAAAGATGACATTGTATTACATTATCAAACTGATTTTCCTGCTCTTTTATATGTTCTAAACTAATTAGTATATGACGCTCATTTCAGTTTAGAACAAACCGAAGTTATGTCTGTTGAGCATGTTTTGTGGATAACCGTAGTCCTTGCGTTGATAGGTTTTCATAATTTCGACGTACATGAAGCATTAATGGATAAATTCAAATATATATTCCAGAGGCATGAATGTATTTACGAAAACCAACATATCACAGAAGACAGTGCAACTTTATCCGTTGAACGCATAGGTGCTTTTGGTGAAAGTAGGCTTGACGGATGGATGAATAGACTGATACTAGGTGACAACTTGCTTACGCTTAAGTTACTTCTTCAAGACCCTACCATAAGTGGTCGGGTTAGGCTTGTCTACATTGACCCACCGTACTCTACAAATCAGGAGTTTAGGATTGGAACGGAGCGAACTGCGACAGTAAGCAGTAGCCACGAAGACAGAGTAGCTTATAAGGATAAACTTTTAGGAGTAGACTACCTTAATTTTCTATACGATAGACTCGTACTACTCAGAGAAATATTATCTGATGATGGTTCAATATACGTTCATGTAGATGTAAAAGTTGGACATTATTTCAAGATTCTAATGGATAAGATTTTTGGTGAAGAAAATTTTATCAATCACATTGTTAGAATAAAGTGTAATCCAAAAAATTTTTCTAGACCTGGGTATGGCAATATTCACGATATGATTTTATTTTATTCTAAAAGCAAAGACTATATTTGGAACGATTCACGTGAAGCGTTTTCTGAAGAAGAAATCAGACGGCTTTTCCCTAAGGTAGATCAATCGGGACGGAGATATACGACTACTCCCCTTCATGCGCCTGGTGAAACAAAGAGCGGGGCCACTGGACTGCCGTGGAGAGGAATAAAGCCACCAAAAGGTCGGCATTGGCGATACCCACCAGAAGAACTAGAAAGACTGGATAAAGAAGGGCTAATTGAGTGGTCTGCTAGTGGAAATCCTAGAAAAATAATTTATGCTGATGAGGTATCCCAGAAAGGTAAAAAAAGGCAAGATGTTTGGGACTTCAAGGATCCACCATATCCTTCCTATCCTACCGAAAAGAACTTAGAGATGTTGAAAGTTATAGTCCAATCCTCTTCGAATCCAGATGATATTGTTTTAGATTGCTTTGCGGGTTCAGGTACATCCCTGTAGCAGCCGAAACTTTAGGTAGAAGGTGGATTGGCATAGATAACTCAGAAATAGCCATAGAAACGATACAAAACCGCCTTTTGGCTATTAGAAAAGTTTCTGCCTTCGAGATCTATAAAATAAAGCATACGGACTGTTAAAACTTTTGTAGTTGAACATTTAACATTATATTTTATTTTGCATATGCGAACTACCCAACCTTTTACTGTTGAGCAGACCGCATTGCTTGTAGTATCATGATAAGGTAAAAATTATACCTTAGTATATTTATCTGTGATTATTCATCCGAATCAGAATTTGCCTATAATAAAAACAATTCCTGTCTATAAAAAACCAATAAGTAGTTCCTTTTCGCATGAGCTATATGTGCATTATAGCAAAAAGCATGCGTTTATACACGATGATGATAAACACCAATTAATTGTGGGATTCAAAAATGTTATTGTTTTGTTTAGTAATCAAGACGAAAATGAAAATAAACTATTATTTAGTTTAGCCTGCAATCCCGACTTGAACGATAACAAAGATATAAACTACTCTGTCATAACATCTGAATTGACTATTCAGAAAATACGTGAAATCTGTAATGATCTATATAAACTATCTAGTGAAGATACTATCAGAAAACCAGTAATACTAACGGATAAACAAGTTATTGCTTATGTAATGAAGGATTTTCAATTTATTTATTATAAACTAGTAAAATCTAAAAATGGAATTATTTGGGAAAAAGATGGCGAAATGGGGCTATATAATAGAATTACTAAAATAAAGGCAAAATACAAACAAATGGATATTCGTATAAATGATAGATACTATACAATTGGTGATCAAACCGTAGAAATAGAGAAAAGAGGTAAAGAGCAGTATTACATGATATACGACGAATTTCGTATTTATGATTTATATAATAGAAAAATTATAGAAACAGCTAGTACATATGGAACAAAAACTGATGACCCTGAAGATCATGAACACTTTGATAGTCTAGGAATATCGAGCAATGTTATTTTTTTTATAGAAGATAAAGTAATAGTTAGACCAGCTGTTTATGGAGATACAGGTGTGACTACTAAAATTAAAGTTGGTATTCCTGGTAACGATGAAAATGAAGAAACAATTGAGATAAATTTAGATACCGATATTGACCAACATGATCCAATCGTGTTGTTCTATTCTAAGAGTGAATGCATAGTTGTAACAAAAAAGACAATTTTTATATACGATTTAAATGAATCACTGGAAGAACCTTCGGACATCGAAGAACTTGTACGTGAAGATGGCATAAATGTCAAAAGAGCAAAATTATATAAATACAAAAACTTCTTTATTTTACTTGATGGATATTACTTAATGGCTGCCTACTACAATAAAAAAGAGTCACAATACTATTTCAAATATAGGATGGGGCATAAAGGCTATCTACACAAATTCAACATAATAGGGCATCTGTTATCTAGCGATGATAATGACGAATGTATTGGTGTGGTTGTAGAATCGCCAAATCATGAATTACTAATAGTAATTTACGATAATAACAAAAAAGACATATATTTAAAGCTGGCATTAAGTATCATTATCCATTTGCAAGTAAAAAAGATGTAGATTTATTGTTACGTATAGCGTTGCAAAAAATTAAGAACAAAAAATTCATTTTGCAGTTCCTAAGTGGTTTCAAATTCCTGAGTAGTATAATGAATAATATTCAGAAAGAAGGTGTTGATTACTTAAATGTAGTTGTAGGTAAAGAAGTCAAAGTTGTTAGAGCTAGTAATGATTCGTATCTGCCATTAAGTCCTAATGAGTTTTATAGCTTTGATTTCTTCAATTATACTCTGACTTACGAGGAGCCATGTTTAGTGCGGATTGTCAGAGGTGGATGAGCGGACTGCTCAATCTTCTACAGTTGAGCTTACTGCTACTATTTCGACAAACTTAGTACATTTACATAGCATGCAATGCAAACCGACATTAAAAGCTTACAAGTATCGTATTTACCCTACTGATGCGCAGGTGGTGTTCTTTGCTAAGACATTTGGATGCTGTAGACTCGTTTGGAACAAAATGCTTGATGAGAAAAAGCAGGCTTACAAAAAGAAAGAACGCATTCCACGAATCACGCCTGCAAAGTATAAAGACGAATTCCCGTTTCTCAAAGAAGTAGACAGCTTTGCACTTTGCAATGTACAACTACAACTTGAGAAAGCATTCAAAGACCACTTCAGAAATCGTAAGCAATTCAAACTTCCGAAATTCAAAAAGAAAAGAGAAAAACAATCGTACACTACGAACAGTGTGCGCGACTCAATAAGAGTAGATTTTGAAAAGAATTTTTTGTATCTACCAAAACTACGAGAAGGAGTAAAGATTGAACTACACAGAAGATTTGATGGTAGGATCAAGTCTGTCACTGTAAGCAAGACGAATGATGGCAAGTACTACGCTTCCATTTTGGTAGAAACTGAAGATCCGAGGAACAAAGTCGTAGAGCCCAAAAGCAAAGCGTGCGGGATAGATTTGGGGCTGGAACATTTCGTTACCGTTACTAATGACTTCGGAAGTTACAAAGTTGAGCACCCGAAGTACCTTCTGAGAGGCGAGGAAAGATTAAAGAGACTTCAGAGGTCTCTCTCACGAAAACAAAAGGGTTCAAAAAATAGTGAGAAGGCGAGACTGAGACTTGCCAGGCAGCACGCGTACATCACCAACGCTCGGAATGACTTTTTGCATAAGTTGTCCAAAGCCATCATTGACGAAAACCAAGTCGTGGTGGTGGAGGACATCAATGTGAAAGGCCTGTTGAAATCAAGACTCGCCAAGTCTATTGCTGACAGCGGGTGGTCAAAGTTTCTGACCTATCTCAAGTACAAAGCAGAATGGTATGGGAGGGCTTTTATTCAGGTAGACCGCTTCTTCCCATCGTCAAAACTCTGCCACCACTGCGGATACAAAAACGAAGACTTGGCACTACATGACAGAACGTGGTGCTGCCCAGCGTGCGGCGAAACGCACGACAGAGACGTCAATGCATCTATAAACCTTTACTTCGTAGGGTTAGGACGACCCGAAGTGAAGCCTGTGGAGCGTGCTCTGGTGGATGACCGTAGTCCCTACGGACTACCTAAAAAGCCATCACGCGACGAAGCAGGAAGCTCAACCTCTTACGGTTGAGCAGTCCGCGTACCTTTCTGGGTATATATCAAAATATTTTTATGACTTCATGCGTAATAAGTCTTTTAGTAGCGATTTAGTATTTAGTTCATTTAGCTCGGATCAAGGAATTCTGATTAGAGATAAACATTTCAATCGTGTTAGTATCGCTTTAATAGAATTCAAAACGTTAAGAGGTGTGGTGCACATATTTTGGGACGATGATGTGGTAGTATTAGAAAAGAAAGACAAAAAACAAGTGGCTGGCGTGTTTATTATTGGTGATCTGACTATGGTCGTGCCGTTCAAATTTTACAGTTGATCTTAATGCTACAATGAAGTTAGCAACAGTTGCTAATTTCTGTACAAATTTGTATATTTATAACATAGTATGGCTACGAAGCTTCTAAGTGTAAAAGAGTGTAAAGGATTTTCGATAGTTTTGAGATGGAGATAGTTGTAGTCAATACTTGCAAGCAGAATCTATGAACAAAGAGGTTCTAAAAATGCTGACAGAAAAGAAAAGTAACAGCAACTTCGTAACAGTAGAGTGTTTATTAGCATTTAACAAAGATGAGGATAAAGGGCAGGTATTGACCGTCATGCGCAAGTTTTC
>Ga0308420_1001945_pt1 | contig 10785 bp, 8 predicted proteins | sample HotsprSampleMS55_FD_203802 | JGI IMG/M metagenome (GOLD analysis project Ga0308420, IMG submission 203802) | Hot spring phototrophic mat microbial communities from Mushroom Spring, Yellowstone National Park, Wyoming, United States - 20090730_MS55 ... | reverse complement strand
CGTTGGCAATTCTGGCTTCGTTTTCCATCAAAGAGAACATCAAGTCTTATATGATCCTTTTCTTCTTGCTCGAGTTAGGGATGTTGGGGGTATTTCTTGCCCTTGATCTGCTGATTTTCTTTGTCTTCTGGGAGTTTGGTCTGGTTCCAATGTATTTCTTGATCAACCAGTGGGGCAGCGAAAAGGGCGAACGGGAGATATGGGGGGGCCTCAAGGTACCGGCGCGCACTTATGCCTCCTTCAAGTTCATGATTTATACCATGGCAGGGTCATTGGGCTTGTTGTTAGCCATTCAGATGATTGGGGTTGTGGCGGGCACGTTTGATATTCCGACCTTATTTGAGCGGTGGACAAGCCTAGATAAGAGTTTATTTGGTTTGGATATTTCTGTGGTAAAAGCAATTGCCTTTTGGGCGTTTACGATTGCCTTTGCGATTAAAGTGCCGGTGTGGCCGTTCCATACCTGGCTGCCGGATGCGCACACTGAAGCTCCAACAGCCGGCTCCATGATTCTGGCGGGGGTGTTGTTAAAGCTAGGCGCGTTTGGTTTCTTACGCCTTGTGTTGCCGCTTTATCCTACAGAAGCTCAACGCTATGCGCCGGCTTTGGCTTTTCTGGCCGTGATGGCGATTATTTTTGGAGCTTTCGCATCCTTTGGTCAAACGGATTTCAAACGGCTGGTCGCCTATTCCTCGGTCAATCACATGGGGTTTGTAGTGTTGGGAATTGCTGCGGCAGCCTACGCAATGGGTGGCGAAAATGCAACCATTGCTTTGAATGGCGCCGTCTTGCAAATGTTCAACCATGGTTTGTCAGCAGCAGGGATGTTCTTTTTGGTTGGCGTTATCTATGAACGCACGCATACCCGCGATCTTAATGAGTATGGTGGTCTCTTCCCCTTGGTGCCGGTTTACGGTGGAATTTTGATCTTTACCTCGATGGCATCGCTTGGGTTGCCAGGACTTAATGGTTTTATTTCTGAGTTTTTGGTTGTGCGAGGGAGCTGGCCAATCTTTACGCTCTATACTGCCCTGGCGATGATTGGCCTGTTGTTTACCGGCGCATATATTCTCAAAGGGATTAAGCAAGTCCTGCACGGACCGCTAAATGAAAAGTGGATTGGTCATCTCACGGAAATAAATTCGAGAGAGATTTTTGTCATTGCTCCGTTGATGGTGTTGATGCTTTGGATTGGAGTTTGGCCAGCCTGGATTCTGGATGTCATCAATCGAGCAGTGCTCGCTCTCTTGTCATAAAGGGATAAACCTACTGCAACAGAGCTAGAGGTGAAGAATGCAATTTCCGATTTTATCCTTTATCGTATTTACACCCATTGTAGCAGCCTTAATCATTTTCCTAATCCCCGAAGAGCGAAAAAGCGAAGTTAGAGTAGCTGCTTTAGCCGCCGCGGCTTTCGCCCTGGTTCTATCAATTTGGGCTTATTTTGCATACGATGTTAGGGCAGGGGGATATCAATTTGTCGAACAAGTCAGTTGGATTCCGGCTTTGGGAATCTCTTATAAAGTCGGTTTAGATGGCATGAACGCCCCGCTGGTCTTATTAACCGGTGTGGTGATGTTCACCGGGGTTTTGATTTCGTGGGGAATTGATGATCGACCGCGGGAATTTTTTACATTCCTGTTTATCTTGGCTACCGGGGTTTTTGGCGTTTTTGTTTCTCTTGATTTGTTCATGTTGTTCTTCTTTTATGAAATTGCCGTCTTTCCGATGTATTTACTGATTGCCATCTGGGGATGGAAGGAAACTCGCGAATATGCGGCGATGAAGCTGACTTTATATTTGTTTGTTGGTTCGGTAATTGCCCTGGTCGGGGCACTGGCGATGTATTTCACTGCCGGCCTGGGCACCTTTGATATCCTGGAACTGGAGAAAGCCGGTTTTTCGCGAGAATTTCAGATTTTATGGTTCCCCTTTGTTTTTATCGGCTTTGGAGTACTCGGTGGTATCTTCCCATTTCACAACTGGAGTCCAGATGGTCACGTGGCTGCGCCAACGGCCGTGTCAATGTTCCATGCGGGTGTGTTGATGAAGCTTGGCGCCTTTGCCGCCTTACGGGTTGGTTTAATGCTATTGCCGGAGGGAGCCAAGTTTCACATGGGGTGGATCATCCTTTTAACATTGGTCAACGTGGTTTATGGTGCATTCATCGCCAGTGTCCAAACAGATTTTAAGTATGTGATTGGTTTCTCTTCGGTCTCTCACATGGGGCTGGTCTTAATGGGTTTTGCGACCCTGACCAGAGAAGGCTTCATCGGTTCAGGCATCCAGATGTTTTCGCATGGTGTGATGACGGCTCTATTCTTTGCCGTTGTTGGAATGGTTTATGACCAGGCCCATACCCGTGAAATTCCAAAGCTGGGGGGTTTTCGCAAGGTGATGCCTGTGGTGGCAATTGCCTTTATTATTGGTGGTTTGGTCTCGATGGGAATGCCTGGTTTTTCCGGCTTTATCGCCGAATTTCCAATTTTCATGGGAGTGTGGAAAAGTTATCCGTTGATTGCGATTATTGCAGCGATTTCAATCGTGATTACTGCATCGTATATCATCCGCGTTGTCGGACGAGTGTTTTATGGAAAGATGCCGCAGGAGTTTGAAGGGCATGTGCACGACGTGACGGTTCTGGATAAAATCGCTCTGGTTTTCTTATCGTTTATCTTGATAGCCTTAGGGGTGTTTCCGGGGTGGATGGTTCCGCTCGTTGAAAGTGGGGTGGAGCAAATACTTCGCCTTTTGGGAGGTGCCTAAGTGAGTGGCTCTGTCTTCAGTACGACCATGTTCCTGGCAATCTTGCCAGAGTTGTGGATCTTTGTTTTGGCTTCTCTGGTTCTTCTCCTTGACCTAGCTTTGCCAAAAGAGCAACACCGAAGTTTAGGATGGGTTACTGCTGTTGGACTTCTCTTGGGCATTGTGGTATGCTTGCTTGTTGCCATCCCTTCTGAGCAAACGCAGTTTGTTTGGGGTGACCTGCTACGTTTCGACCATCTGGGGTTTGTCTTCAGCCTGCTCTTCATGTTTGGGGCAGCTATGACGGCTTTATTTAGCAGCAATCTAGAAAAGATTGGCCTGCGTGGAGATTTTTATGTCTTGATGTTGGTATCCACTTTGGGCATGTGTTTCATGGCTTCGGCCGCAGATGTGATCATGCTCTATCTGGCAATTGAAACGACCTCCATTCCGCTTTATGTGTTGGCTGGTTTTTACAAAGACGACGATAAGTCGACTGAGGCAGGATTTAAATATCTGCTCTTTGGAGCGATGACCTCAGCGATTATGCTTTTTGGATTCAGTTACCTTTTTGGGTTGGCGGGTACGACCAATCTGTATGAGCTGGTCAATCAGGTTGCCCAAAATCAACTTTCGCCTTTCCTTCTTTATGGAGTATTGGCATTCATTTTAGTAGGCTTCGCTTTCAAAATTTCCGCTTTCCCGTTCCATTTTTGGGCGCCAGATGTCTATAGTGGCGCGCCCACCCCGATTGCTGGTTTCCTTTCCACTGCCTCAAAGGCGGCTGGTTTTGCTGTGTTGGTACGGGTGCTTTGGGTTGGTTTTCCAGAGATTCAACCCTATTGGGTGTATATTATGACCGGCGTATCCATTGCCACCATGACGGTTGGTAATTTGCTAGCGCTTGCCCAGAAAGATATCAAACGGTTATTGGCTTACTCGTCAATTGCTCACGCTGGATATGCATTAATTGGCTTTGTGGCAGTCTCTGAATTAGGTGCAACCAGCGTGATCTTTTATCTGATTGTATATTTGCTAACCAATCTGGCCGCATTTGGCACGGTGTCAGTCTTTGAAAAGACCAGCGGCTCAAGTGAGATAGCTTCATTGGCTGGCTTAAGCCGGCGTTCCCCCTGGTTAGCAATGATGATGTTAGTGGCATTTTTATCTCTGGCCGGCATGCCACCATTTGGCGGTTTTGTGATCAAGTTTGCCGTTTTTGCGGCTGCTGTTCAACGAGGCTTGATTGGCCTGGCGGTGATCGGTGTCTTAAACTCCATTGTAGGGTTGTACTACTATTTGACCGTTTTGAAAGTAATTTACCTTTATCGATCAGAAGAGGAGCATATCGCCGTTCCCATCCCACAGGCAAGTTTGCTCGCTCTGGCCGTTCTGTCCATCGGTGTAATTGTTGTGGGTATCATTGCTGCTCCCTGGTTTGATATTGGCACGCTAGGAGCCAGAGCATTGTGGTAACTTACAAAACAGGTCAAGATTCTATTATTGACGAGTAGGGAAAGGTTGTGATAAAATCCGCAAGCCATGACCCAAAAGGAAAACTCACCGATAAAAGGCGGTTTTCAACCAGCCGATGGAGTGAAGATGATTGCAGTGGCTGGTCAAGTGGGCTGTGTCACATTGTTAAGTGTTTTGCTAGCTGTCTTTTTTGGTTTATATCTCGATCGTATCCTAGGTACACGGCCGCTCATCTTAATCCTTTTGGTACTGGGTTCGGCGCCTTTATCTTTGCTGTTGACTTACTATATTGCTATTCGGGCAACACGACAACCTGGGACATCGATAACAAAGCAGAACGACTCTGAAGATACGAGAGGAGAAAATTAACGGTGAGCGAGGAACAACCGAAAAAGCGTTTCAACCTGAGAACCTTAATTATCTATTTTTGTATTCTTGCTGGCATCTATGCAGCCTTTCTAGGACCTTCCATTTTGAAGCCAGTAAGCCCGGTCGTTGTGTTACCGGCTGAACCGACGGGGTTATCCATTGGCGGTTTTGACATCACGAATACCATGCTGGCAACCTTAATTGCCGACCTTATCTTGCTTTCTATTGCAATTTTCGTGGTCAGGAAATTTATCCGTAGTGGTAGTCTAATTCCAAGTGGCTTTTACAATGCCTTTGAGGCTTTGGTGGAGTTCCTGTGGAACACTGTCGAAGGTGCGGCCGGTAAATGGGCCTATCGAATTTTTCCGGTTCCGGCAACCATCTTTCTACTGATCTTTGTTGCCAATTTAGTCAAGCTTGTGCCTGGCTTTGAAAGTATTGGCCGAATTAAAGAAGTGCATCATGGTTATGGCTATGCTCCGGTTTTGCTTGCCAAAGTGGGGAATGTTAGCATTTATACAATTGATAAAGCACAAAAAAGAGAGCATATTGCTAAAGAAGGAGAGCATAGTGACAGCCATGGTAAAGAAGAAAAGCTTTGTGAAGCCTGTGAAATTGTTCCATTTTTACGAGGCTCTGCAACGGATTTGAATTTTCCCTTCGCTTTAGCGTTTATCGCTGTCCTGATGACCCAAGTTTATGGCGTTTGGGCATTGGGGATCGGCTATTTTGAAAAGTTTTTCCCTATTCGCCAATTGATCAAAGGGGGAGCCATGGGTGCGATTAATTTCATCGTGGGGATATTGGAACTTATCCTGGAATTTGCCAAAATTCTCTCTTTTGGCTTCCGGTTATTCGGGAATATCTTTGCAGGTACCTTATTGCTCTCTATTGTAGGTGCATTAACGGCTGTCCTCGTACCAGTTGGATTGTATTTCTTTGAGGTGTTTTTTGGTATCATTCAAGCTTACGTTTTTTACTTGTTAGCTACCATCTTTATCAGTGGTGCTACAGTTAGCCATCATGCTGAAGAGGCGCATTAAAAATCATTGAAAAAGGAGTAGAACGACGATGAATGATCCTGAGGCTTTCGTAAGCGGATTGAAATTGCTTGGCGCTGGGTTAGCGATGATCAGTGCCATTGGTGCTGGATTCGGGGTAGGGTTAGCTGCTTTTGGTGGTGTTCAGGCAATGGGAAGAAACCCTGACGCAGCACCGATCATCCAAACGAACATGATCCTGGGCATGGCATTTGCCGAAGCGATCGCCATTTACGCCCTTGCTGTGGCTCTCATCATCATCTTCGCCGCATGATTCCATTTATTGGGAGCGAAGAATGGAGAAATTAGGTATCAATTTAGGTTTCTTCCTCTTTCAGGTTTTCAACTTTACGATTTTAGCCTTGCTAATGTATGCGCTTGCCTACAAACCGATTGTACGGATGCTGGAAAACCGGAAGAATAAAATTGCTCAGGGCTTGGAAGATGCGCGGATCGCCGCTGAAGCAAGAGCAAATGCAGAAAAAGAAGCCAAAGCCATCTTAGCTGAGGCTCAGAACAATGCTGCTCAAAAGGTTCGAGAGGCAACCGAAAGGGCGGATGCGGCAGCCAGGGAGATCATTGCCCAGGCAGAAGCTCAAGCGAATAAAATCCGCGAAGAAGCCCGTTTAGAAGCTGCTCAAGAGAGAGATCGCATTCTCTTAGAGTTGCGTGGTCAAATCGCTTCGCTGGCGATTGCTGCTGCTCAAAAACTAATCGGTGAAGCGCTGGATGAAAAACGTCAACACGCCCTACTGGAAGAGTTCTTCTCGGGTGTGAAATCTGGAAAGGTTGTTGTCCTAGAAAATGTAGAGTTAAGCGGTGATTCGGCGGAGGTGATTAGCGCTTTGCCGCTGCTTCCTCATGAACAGGAAACCGTGAAAAGAGATATCTTGTCTAAAATGGGAGAGCAAGCCACAGTATCTTTTCGAGTTGATCCATCCATTATGGGAGGCTTGATCGTCAAAGTTGGTGATAAGATTTTGGATGGATCGGTTGTTGGGCAACTTGAAAATTTGAGGCAATCGCTTCAGTAATTCATGTGCAGGTTATAAAATCTGTAAGACGGGTCAGGGTCACCTTGACCCGTCTTTTTAACATCTCAGTTAATTCTTTCACCAGGTGACAGATTATAATTTTTGCATCTGCTTTACCAGGTTTTCCCGGTAGATCAGGCTTTGATGAGGAAAAACCGCATGAAATTATCCGAAATCCTTCAACCGCTTGCGGAACTCAAATTGATGGTTTATCCTCCCCGAAGGATGGTTGATCTTGAAGTTCAAGGGATCGTTTCCGATTCCAGACAAGTGCAACCCGGAAGCATCTTTGTCGCTATCGCAGGTTTGACCTTTGATGGTCATGACTATATTTTTCAAGCAGTTCAAGATGGTGCGGTTGCGGTGGTAGGTGAACGAGCAGATATAGCAATTTCAGTGCCTTATATTCAGGTGGTCAACTCGCGCAAAGCCCTGGCAACGCTTTCAGCAGCCTGGTATGGTTTTCCAGCCCGTAAAATGACGATCATTGGAGTTACTGGCACAGATGGAAAAACCACAACCTGCAATTTTATTTATCAAATTCTGAAAACAGCAGGATACTCGGTTGGGATGATTTCAACCGTGAGCGCGGTGATTGGTAATGAAACGATTGATACCGGATTTCATGTTACCACACCAGATGCCCCTCAAATCCAAGATTTGTTAGCCAGGATGGCAGCGCGAGCACCCAACCCGATTACTCATGTTGTCCTGGAAACAACCTCCCATGGCTTAGCTCAATCTCGAGTTTCAGCTTGTGAGTACGACATTGGTGTATTTACCAATATCACCCACGAACATCTGGATTTTCACGGAACTTATGAAAATTATCGGGCAGCAAAAGCGCAGTTGATAGAAGAACTGGAAAAAACAGTGCAAAAAGATCAAGGAAACATCCGTCTTGCTGTGCTGAATCGCGATGATGCATCCTATGAATATTTGCGAGAGACCGTTAAGCGCTATCCCTCTGTGAAGGTGATTGCCTACGGTAAAAGCCTTGAGGCTGAGGTGAGGGCTGAAAAAATCGAAATCATCGACCAAAAACCGCAATTCATCATAGAAAAAAATGGGCATCGAACTTTTGTGCAACTTAACCTGATTGGTGAATACAACATCTCCAATGCCCTAGCTGCCTGGTGCGCAACGGTTGAGGGGTTGGGGATTAATGCAGACGTGGCTGCAGAGGGTCTTAGGCAGGTGAGCTCCATTCCAGGCAGAATGGAAAGGGTTGAGCTGGGACAATCCTACCTGGCAATTGTGGATTTTGCACATACTCCAAATGCACTGCGGAGTGCTTTGATCAGCGCCAGAAGACTAGCCAATGGAAGGTTAATTGCGGTCTTTGGTTCAGCAGGGTTACGCGATCGTGAAAAACGATGGCAGATGGCAGAAATTGGGGTCAAACTGGCTGATATTTGTATATTCACAGCAGAAGATCCCCGAACTGAAAGTGTTGAGGCAATCTTGCTTGCAATGAAAGGTGGGGCAGATGCGGCAGGGGGAGTAGAGGGGAAGAATTATTTTCGCATAGCCGACCGCCGCGCAGCTATTCGAATGGCTGTCCACCTGGCTAGAGCTGGCGATGTGTTACTCGTACTTGGCAAGGGGCATGAGCAGTCGATGTGTTTTGGGGAGATTGAGTATGCCTGGGATGACCGCGTTGCGTTGAAAAGTGCCATTGCGGACCAACTTGGCATCCCAGGTCCATCGATGCCGTTTTTACCGAGTTAGCGGCGAGAGTGTCCGCCTGAGGAACGTTTGTCGTCTTTCCTGCCCCCAGGTTGAGGACGGAAACCGCTGCTCGGACGGGGTGCTCCACCCCGTTGATCACGCACTTGGGCTTCTTCCGCAGACCAACCTTCCAGAACGGCTGCCCGTGAAAGGCGAATTTTTCCCTGGCTGTCAATGTCGGTGACCATAACCGTGATTTCATCCCCAACGCGGACAATATCTTCGACTTTATTGACCCGCGCTGAATCGAGTTGGGAGATATGAACAAGACCATCGACATTGGGGAGGATTTCGACAAAAGCGCCAAAGTCCGCAACCCGGACAACTTTTCCGGTGTAAATCCGCCCAACTACCGGCGTTTCGGTTAGATTCTCAACCCTTTCGACAGCGATTCGGGCTGATTCTCCATCGGTAGCTGCGATGAAGACTGAACCATCCTCGCCTATATCGATCTTGGTGTTAGTTTCTTCTTGAATACTGCGGATGGTTTTACCGCCTGGACCAATGACGGCCCCGATTTTGTCAATCGGTATCTGTACAACGGTGATCCGCGGTGCATGGGGTTTTAGCTCCGGACGGGGTGCGGGAATCACCTCTAACATTTTTTCTAAAATAAATGCTCTGGCTGCTTTTGCCTTATTGAGAGCTTCAAGCATCAAGTCAGAAGATATACCTTTTATCTTGATATCCATTTGCAGAGCAGTAATCCCTTTTGGTGTTCCGGCAACTTTGAAATCCATATCTCCAAAATGGTCTTCCAAACCAAGGATATCGGTTAAGATGGCATAGCGATCACCCTCCTTAACCAATCCCATTGCGACACCGGCAACCGGCGCTGAAATGGGAACTCCGGTATCCATCAGCGCAAGCGTTGAACCACACACCGACGCCATGGAAGATGAGCCGTTGGAAGATAGCACCTCGGAAACCAATCGAAGTGTGTAAGGGAATTTGTTTTCCGGTGGAATGACCGGTACTAGCGCTCTTTCTGCTAAAGCGCCGTGACCGATCTCCCGCCTGGAAGCTCCGCGCAGTGCCTTGACCTCGCCAGTTGAGAACGGTGGGAAGTTGTAGTGATGCATATATCGTTTACTCTCGGCAGGAGACAGGCTGTCGATTTCTTGTGCTTCTCGCGGGGTTCCAAGAGTTGCCAGGGTTAGCACTTGCGTTTCACCCCGCGTAAACAACCCCGAACCATGAGCGCGCGGGCTGACGTTGACTTCGCACCAGATTGGACGGATTTCATCGAGACGGCGTCCGTCTGCTCGAAGTCCTTCTTCTAAGATGCGGCGACGGACAATTTCTTTATAACAATTCTCTAATGCGGCCCGAATCTCGAATTCTGTTGTAGAAAAAGCCTCTTGATATTTTTCAATCAATGAGGTTTCCAGTTGCTTGAAGGCTGCGTTCCGTTCACTTTTGACATAGGGCTTTTCTAAAACCTGAAGGATGACTGGACTGGCTTCCTCGCGAATGGCTGATCTTAGAGCTTCATTTTCTGTGGCAACAATGTAGGTCGCTTTGGGTTTGCCAATTTTTGCTGCCAGTTCTTCTTGTAGATCGATGATGGGTTGGAGGGCTTGATGACCAAAAGCAAGCGCTTCGATCATTTCTTCTTCGCTGACCTCGTTTGCGCCGCATTCCACCATCAGGATCGCGTCGCGGGTGCCTGCCATCCGTAGATCGAGGTCAGAATACTCGATTTCGGTAAATGTTGGGTTGACAAGGTATTGACCATCGATTCGCCCAATGCGAACTGCGCCAATTGGTCCGCCCCAAGGAATATCCGAGATGGCAAGTGCTGCAGAAGCAGCATTGACGGCGAGGATATCAATGGGGTTTTCCCCGTCTGACGAAAGAGAATACAAAATAATTTGAACTTCGTTGCGCAGATCTTTGGGGAAGAGAGGTCGTAAGGGGCGGTCGGCAAGACGGGCAGTTAAGATCGCCTCGTCTGAAGGTCGTCCTTCGCGACGGAAAAACGAGCCAGGAATTCTACCGCCGGCGTACATCCTTTCTTCGTATTCAACGGTGAGAGGGAAAAAATCAACGCTTTCCTTGGGTTCACTGCTCATCGTTGCGGCTGCAAACACAACCGTATCCCCAACCCGAATGGTTACTGCGCCCCCTGCCTGGGCAGCAATTTTGCCTGTTTCGATTTGAAAACGTTTATTTCCGACTACGGTTTCAACAATTACACTTTCTGGTTTCATTTTCTTTCCTATTTTTTGAAGATGATTGATTATCCCCGTACAATTTTGTTTAAGGAATGAGAGTAGATGAGAAAAAGTACCCATCTACTCCCTGTGTCCTATTTGCGGCGGATATTAAGACGATCGGTTAATGCAGTATACCGGTTATAGTCATTGCGGCGAAGGTAGGCCAGTAAG
>Ga0308420_1001930_pt1 | contig 10816 bp, 5 predicted proteins | sample HotsprSampleMS55_FD_203802 | JGI IMG/M metagenome (GOLD analysis project Ga0308420, IMG submission 203802) | Hot spring phototrophic mat microbial communities from Mushroom Spring, Yellowstone National Park, Wyoming, United States - 20090730_MS55 ... | reverse complement strand
TGGCAGGGTTGCCGATGCGGATGGCCGTAGCCACCGTTTCCGGGTGTTCCACCACCCGGCCCAGAACGATGGGAGCGGCGCCGGCAGCCTCAAAGCCGTAGAGACGCGGGCGGCGGCTAGCCTTGCCTCGCTGGTAGTAGTGGCAAAAGCCCATCCAATAGGCGGTGATGTTGCCGGCGTTGCCCACCGGAATACAGAGCCAATCGGGGGCATCCCCCAAGGCATCCACCACCTCGAAGGCGGCAGTTTTCTGCCCCTCCAGCCGAAAGCGGTTGACAGAATTGACCAGTGCTACCGGGTAGGCTTCCGCCAGTTGCCGCACCATAGCCAGCGCCTGGTCGAAGTTGCCCTGGATGGCGATGATCTCGGCCCCGTACATCAGGGTCTGGGCCAGCTTGCCCTTGGCCACATAGCCATCTGGGATCAGCACGTAGGCCCGCAGGCCCCCTTTGGCCGCATAGGCAGCGGCTGCTGCCGAGGTATTGCCGGTGCTGGCACAGATGATGGCCTCTGCCCCCGCCTCTTTGGCTTTGGACACTGCCATGGTCATGCCCCGATCCTTGAAGCTGCCGGTGGGGTTGAGGCCCTCCAGCTTCAGGTAAACCTGGCAGTCTCGCCCCAGCCGTTGGCTCAGCGCGGGAGAGGGGATCAAAGGAGTATTGCCCTCATGCAGCGTCACTACGGGGGTGCTGGAGCTGACGGGGAGCCAGTCCCGGTAGTGCTGGATCAGGCCGGGCCAGAGCCCCACTTGCGCGCGGGATCCGGCCGTACGAGAGGAATGGGTGGGATTCAGGGTCACCATGCTGCCGAGCAGTCGAGGCCAACGGAAGGGCCAGCTTCTTAACTGTAACCGTTTGCGAAGCAGTTGGAGCAGCTCTCTCCCCTGCCGGATCGAGAGGATCTAGTCGGGCAAGGGCTGCAAGGCCAGCGCCTGGGCCAGAGAATGCAACTTGAGGCGGATCTCGGCCAGCTCCTGGGCGGGGTTGGAATCGGCCACGATGCCGGCGCCGGCATACAGGCGGGCCCGCTTCCCCGCGATCAAAGCCGAGCGGATCCCAACCACCAACTCGCCATTGCCCTGCAAGTCCACCCAGCCCAGCGGGGCGGCATAGCTCGAGCGGTCAAAGGGCTCCCACTGCTCCAGCCACTGCAGCGCCGCCTGCTGCGGATAGCCTCCCACCGCTGCGGTGGGGTGGAGCTGGGCCAACAGGTCGAACAGATGCACCTCCGTAGGGAGTTCGGCCTCGATCACCGTTTGCAGATGCTGGATGTTGGCCAAACGGCGCAGCCGTGGCTGAGGGGAGATCCGGGGCTCCATCCCCAGCCGGCCCAGAGCCTCTTGGATCGAGCGCACCACCCACTGGTGTTCGCGGCGGTCTTTGGGGCTGCGGAGCAGTTGCTCGGCCAACATGCGATCCTGGTGGCCGTTGGCGCCGCGGGCGACGGAGCCGGCCAGCGCATCGATCTGCACCCGGCCCTGCCACACCGACAGTAGCCGTTCTGGGCTGGCTCCCAAGAAGATCTGGGGAGGAAAATCCCTCTGGCTTTCCAGGGCAAAGGCGAAGACGCTGCAATCGGGGTGATGGGCCTCCAGATAGGCCAGCAGCGAAGGGATCGGGGGAGGGGAGGGCAACGCCAGATCCACAGCCTCTGCCAGCACCACTTTTTCCAGGGATCCCGCCTGAATCGCTTGCAGGGCTTTTTGAATGCGAGCCAAGAGAGGTGTTTCCGCTACCGCTACCGGTAGAGGGGGCTGCAGCTCCCAACCGGGCAAGGGAGCCTGGGAAAGACGCTGCATGCGGGCAAAAAAAGCGGCAATCTGGCCAGCCAAGGCCGCCGGGTCGCTTTCGGGGCCGACTTCTAGGTTAAGCCGCGCCACCGTCAGCTCCCCCCCCACCTGCAACAGTTGCCAGCGCGGCAGGACCAGTGCTGCCCCCCCGCCGCTCCTGGGGGCAAAGCCAAAACGGCAGAAGCACAAAGGGCGCTCCTGACGGCTGCTTGGGGACTCTAGGTTGCCAGGAGCGGTGTGGACATGGGGCTGTAGGGCTTGCACAAAGGCCCGTGCCGCCTGAAATCTCCCCTCTCCTGAAAGGTCGAGCTGCCGCAGGGATCCCCACCCCAGCACCCGCACCCTTTCCCCTTGCGCCTGGTGGGAGAGATAGCAATAGCTAGAGGAGCGGTTGGGGGGGAGCGAGCCCAACTGCCGGGTCAGCACTGCCAGCGGATCTAGCCCTGAGATGGGCTGCGATAGGCTGAGAATCTGGGGGATCCCCCGCGCTCGCGCCATCTCTTGGCAGGTCGCTAGCAGGGGATCCCAGGCGTGTTCCACCTCTGCTGGCCCAGCAGAGGCGTGAATGGGCGGCCAGGCTCTGGGCCATTTCGTGCGTCCGGACCCACCCTTCCAGGGGAAAAGAGAAGAAGTCATGCGCAAGCAAAAGAGAACGATCCTACCTTGGCCGAAAACAGGACAACCGTCATCTCAACCGGCAAGGGAAGCTGCAGAAAGGCGTTTCAGGATATGAGATTAGGGGGGCAGCCGGCAGCTCAGGCTCGCCAGCGCCGGATCCCAGGCGTTTCTTTACGGATTGCAAGGTTTCTTAGCATCCTTGGGGATGGGAACAGAAGCCCCCTAACCTAACAAATACAGAGCAAACACAGAACCCAGAGAGAGCTAGATCCAACATGCTCGCACAGCCGGAACCGTCAAAGAGAACGCGCAGGAGTCCAAAGGCCAGCCCAGTACAGCTTGCGGAAAAGGGCACTTGGGAGGGCCGCTCTCGGCGACAGTTGTGGATGGCCGCCCTTAAGCCCCCCATGTACAGCGTGGCGATCATGCCCATCTGGGTGGGATCCGCCATCGCCTACGCCCAGTCAGGGGCGATGGATGTGGGGGTTTTGGCGGTGTTTCTGGGGGCCGCCATCTGTCTTTTGGCTTGGGTCAACATCAGCAACGACGTGTTTGATGCCCAGACGGGGGTGGACAAAAACAAGCTCCACTCGCTGGTCAGCTTGACGGGCAGGCCGGTTCAGGTGTTTTGGGTGGGCAACGCCTTTTTGGCTTTGGGGCTGGCGGGGATCCTGTGGCTGAGCTGGCGGCAATCGGATCCGACGGTGCTGCTATTGGTGCTGCTGGCCTGCGGGCTGGGCTACGCCTACCAGGGGCCGCCCCTGCGCCTGGGCTACTACGGCCTGGGGGAGCTCCTCTGTTTTTTGAGCTTCGGGCCGCTGGCGGTTTTGGCCGCCCACTACAGCCAAAGCCAAAGCTGGTCGCTGCCAGCCCTGGCGGCCTCACTGGTGGTGGGGATGGTCACCAGCTTAATTTTGTTTTGCTCCCATTTCCATCAGGTGGAGGACGATCTGGCTGCCGGCAAGCGCTCGCCGGTGGCCCGCCTGGGCACTCGGCGCTCCGCCCGTCTCATCCCCTGGATCTGCGGCAGCATTTTTGGCCTGCTGCTGCTGTTTGTCGGGCTGGGGGCTTTTCCGGCTTGGACGTTGCTGGGTTTTGCCGGGATCCCCTTTGCGGTGCGGCTATCCCGCCTGCTGGGGGCCTATCACGACCAGCCGCAGCGGATCAGCCATTCTAAGTTCATCGCCGTCGGCCTCCACTTTTGGCTGGGGCTGTTTCTGGGGCTGGGCTTTATCCTCAGCCGTCTGGGATAAGCCAGAACCCTAGAGGTGATCGGGATCCCGCCGAGGCGGCCCGCAAATTGCGATAAGCTACAGCCTAGTGTGCCGGCTTGGGTGTTGGCCCCGCTGGGGCTCATGGGTTAGGGATCAACGTAAGGCAGCGGCGAGAACAGGATGCGGCGATTTTTCAATTCCAACCTGGGGGTGGCGCTCTTGGGAACCGGCCTCTTGGCTGCTCTGGTTGCCTGGGCCTTGTCCATCGACATCGAAGAGGTAAAGGTGGAGCCCCTTCCCCCGGATCAGCCCCTTTCCGTCAGCCGCAGGGTAGATATCTTGGGTCGTCGAGGGGGCCAGCGGCGTTGGCGTCTCATCGCCGACCAGGTGGAGCTAAGAGCTGGGCAACAGGTGTTTGAGCAGGGGGCGCACGGCTACTTCTACGGAGATGGCGCCGACCGCCAAGAAGAGGTGCCGGATCCCTTTTTTGCCAGCAGCGAGCGGATGATTTGGCAGGCCAAGCGTGCCCGCTACAACGCCACCGCCGACGCGTTGTATCTGGATGAGGGGGTGGAGGTGAGAAGCGAGGATGGCAGCCTGCTTCTGACCCGTGCTCTGCGAATCACCCCCGAAGAGCGCATCGAGGTGCCGGAGGCCTTCACCCTCAAAGGGCAAGAAATGATCCTAGAGGGCCGCTCCGGCTCGTTTAACTTCCAATTTGCCCTCCTCAGCGCCCAGCAGGGCAAGCTAACGGTGTTGCCCTTGGATTCGGAGTCCTCACGCCCAGCAGCCGCGCCCATGAGCGACCCGACCAGCGCTGGGGCGGATCCCACTTCTACCATCATCACCGCTGACCAGCTCACCTACGACCGGGCCAACCAGGTGGCCGAAGGGAAAGGGAACCTGCGCATTCGCGAAGGCGGCCTCGAGATTCGCGCCCCTCAGGGCACCTACCTGCGCCGACAGGCCCAGAGCATTCTCTCCGGCGGCGTGGTGTTGCAGGAGGTGGCCGATGTCGGCAGCCGGGATCCCCTCTTGGCGGATCTGCGCTTGGCCCAGGCTGATCCCCAGGCGACCCCAGCCCAGCAGGATCAGGAGGTCACCATCGTCGCCGACCGCCTCACCTACGACCGCAACACGCAAATTGCTCGCGGGGAAGGCAACCTGGAAATCCGCCAGGGGGAAACCATCATCCAGTCGGCCCAGGGCACCTACCGCCGCCGCGAATCCCAAAGCCTGCTGACGGGGGGGGTTACCCTGCGCGAGCCTGGGCGGGTGCTCACCTCCGCCCGCTTGGAGGGCAACCACCGCGACAAGATCTTCTTTTTTGAAGAAAACGTCCTCTACCGGCAGATGGCCACCTCTACCCCAGCTCCTGGCGGCGGATCCCTGACGGAGGAGCTGCGCCAAGCCGAAACGGAAGTGCGGGCCGCCCGCCTGGTTTACAACTCTCGTACCGGCACCTCGGAGTTTAGCGAGGCCGTCGAGTTCATCCAGCGGGGGCGCAAGGCCAAGGCCAACCAGGCCACCATTACCCCTGAGAAGGTGGAGCTGCGGGGAGAGGTGGTGATCGAGCAGATCGAGGGGGACTGGCTGGCGCGGCGTCTGCAAAACCCCCAGACCCAGGCCGATGTGGACCAGCCGACGGTGATCTACGCCGACCGGGTGGAGATCGATCAGGCCAGCGGCGATGCCCGCTTCTTCGGCAATGTGGTTATCGTGCAGGCCAACCGCGCCATCGAAGGGGATCGCGCCGAGTACTCCGACCAAGGGCAGATTTTCAGGATCACCGCCGACCAGGCTCCCGTCCTCCTCTGCGATCGCGGCGAGCTCAATCCGATTCCCCGCGAGAGCACTGCACCGCTGCCCGGTCGCGATGCTCTGGATCAGATGTGCCGGGGCGCCAACCGCCTCAGCGGCAGGCTGGTCACCCTGAACTTGGAGCGGGATGAGTACACCGTGGAAGGGGACGAGCAGCAGCAGGGGATGTTTCAATTCCGCATCACCGACGCCCTCTGACGGGATCCCAGCGGAGCTGGGGGTCGTCTGGATCTCTAGAGCTGGCTGAGCTTGTGCACCTGAGGTAACAGAGCCACATGACCATCCCACTGGCCAAGGGTCAACGGCGCCGAACTTCTGCCCAGACGGGGAGCTTTTGGGGATCCCTGAAGTTGGGGGGCTTTTTTTTGGAGTTTTATCTCTGCAAAGAGATGATCCGCCCCTTCTTTTTGGGGGTGGCGGGGGGCACGGTGATGATGCTGGGCAACCAGCTTTTTATCTACGCCGATTTGCTGGTGAAAAAAGGCGCCCCTCCCCTGACAATTTTGCACATTCTCCTCCTCAACTTGCCCGCCATTTTGGTGGTCACCTTCCCCATTGCCGGCCTCTTTGCCACCCTACTTACTCTGGGCAGGATGGGAGCTGACAGCGAGATCACCGCCCTGCGGGCCGCCGGGATCCCCTACCGCAAGGTGTTGATTCCGGTGCTCTGCATCGGCCTGCTGGTCAGCGGCCTGGCGCTGTTGACCAACGAGGTGATCGTGCCAGAGACCAACCAAAAGGTGAAAACCCTGAACACCAACCTCATCCTGGCCCAGGATGCCCTTCCGTTTGACTCGGAGGAAATTGTGCGGGTGGACGACGACCTCTGGTTTCATGTGGGATCCATCGACCCGAAGACCGGCTGGATGCACGATCTGCTGATTTTGGATCGCAAGGCCGAGACCGGCCACCTGCGCTACCCACAGGTGATCTCGGCCCAAACGGCGCAGCAGGTGGGCCAAGCCTGGCACCTGCAAGACGTGGTGATCCGTCGCTACGACGAGCGGGGGCGCACCTACTACGAGGGCCAGGTGGCGGAGATGGAGCTGAACATCGTCAACAAGTTGGTGGGCCTGGTGTACGCCGAGAAGGTGCCCCAGGAGCAACGGGCGGCAGAGCTGTGGGAGCAGTGCCAGCGATATCGAGCGGAGCAACGTCCTTCTGCTGATGTGGCCCGCTGCCTGACGGAGTACCACCTCAAGTTCGCCATTCCCTTGGCCAGCTTTTTTGCCATTTTGGTGGCTGCGCCCTTGGGCCTGCAGACGGTGCGCCAGACCGGCCGCTACGGCAGTGTGGCGCTGGCGATTGTCCTGGTGTTTATTTACTATGTACTGATGAGCCTGGGACGCGCCATGGGCCGAGTTGAGCATATCGATCCCTGGCTGGCCGCCTGGTTGCCGAATATGATTTTCGGTGGGGTGGGCTTCTCTCTACTGTGGCGGTTTTTACGGTGAGATCCGGCAACTTCCCGCAGGGCTTCAGCCCTTGGGCAAAATGGTTGGCCCTGTGCTGGGGCAGCTCCTTGTGGTTGGGGATGGGGGAGGCCGTCTTTGCCCAGTTGGATCCCCTGCCCACCAATCTGGAGGGCTATCAGCGCTTTTGGGCGGCCCAGCGGAGCCGCGATCCTGGCTCAGAGCCGGTTGCTCCCACCGGCGCCAGCCTGTTGGGGGATCCCATCACCTTGGCCGAGGCCCAATCCTCCTCGCGCCTGGCAGCAACAGCGGCTCCCTCCGTTCCCCCTCTTCCCGCCTCGGCCCCTGTTGAAGGATCCCCTCCCGAAAAAGCGCTCACACCGGAAGAGCTAAACCGGCAGCGGCTGCAGCCGCTCTTGGCCGAAGGGGCGGCGGCCCATGCACGGCGGCAGGCGCAGCAGGCCCAAGCTCAGGCAACACCGTCCTCCCGGTCTGCTTCATCGACAACGCCCACGGCAGCTGTTCCTACTCTGGACTCCCTTCGCTCCTCCCAGCCTGCAACTTCCCAAGCTGCTGACTTGCAGGTAGAAGAGCAACCTGGGCAGCACCCCAACGAAGCGAGGCGCTTGCCTGTTCCCCCCCCAGGGTCCACCGTCGAGAGCCTGGCCGCTGCTCAAGGGCAAGAGAGGCCTGGTTCGGAAGCGGTGGCGCAGCAAGTCCCGACCTGGATCCCGCAAGCCGGCGGGAACTGGAATTGGGGCGGCGCCCCTTCTTCCACCGGCACTCAGAGGGCAGCTCAAACCGGAACTGAGGCATTCACCCCCACTGCCGGATCCCTCCTTGCTCCTCAGTTGTTGGAGCGGTTCCCCCTGTTGCGAGATCTGGGCGATCCCGCCACCGGCCCAGAAGCCGCTCCGCCTGCCAGCCAGGGATCCCAGATTCGCCAGCAGCTGGCGGCCACCGCCACCGCCCAGATCCCCCTCGACCCGGCTCAGATCAACGTCAGTGGGGATGTGCTCAGCTACCTTGCCGAGCAAGACCTGGGCATTGCCGAGGGGAACGCCCAGATCCAGTTGGCCGACGGCACCCGCATCAGCGGCGAGCGGCTGTTGTTTTACCGACGGGAACGGCGCCTGCGCAGCGACGGCCCCTTCCGGATGGAACAGCCCCCTGGACCCCAGGGGCGCGGCATCCGGCAAATTGAGGGGCGCAACCTGGATCTGGACATCCCCGGTCGCAGCGCTCAATTTGAAAGCTCGCTGGTGATCTTGCCGGGGGAGGAGCCGGGCACCAAGGTTTTTGTGCGCAGCCAAGAGACCACCGCCCTGTTGGGGGATCAGATCTTTTTCGAGAGGGCCACCGTCACCACCTCGCCGGAGCCGCCCATTACCCACTACGTACAAGGGGATCGGGTGGAAGTGTTTCCCGATAACCGGGTCATCGTTTACGACGCCCGCGTCTTTGCCGGCGGCGAGCTCACCCCAGAGGGCGATCTGCGGGCGGGACTGCAGGTTGCCTACTTGCCCCTTTTTATCTACAGCCTGCGGGATCACCAGTGGGTGCTGCCGGGACGCAGCGAGGCGGAAGGGGTGTTTGTCAAGTCCAGTTGGGCCTACCGCTTCGACGAGTACAACTTCGGCGGCCTGCGGCTAGATGTCCTGCAGAAGAAAGGCCTGGGCATCGGCTTTCTGCACGACTACATCCTCCCCATCCCCGACAGCGTCAACTACGGGCGGGCCCAGTTTTACCTGGTAACCGAGGCCGACCAGCGGCGCTTTTCCAGCCGCCTCCGCCTCGACCACAACTTCGACTTCTACGCCGCCAACATCCTCGGCCAAGAAGGCCAACTGTGGGGCCAGCTCAACCTCAACCTGGACAACACCTACCGCCCTGCCGGCGGGCGCAACGACAACGCCGACCTGCGCCTCAACACCACCTTTCAGGGGGATCTCTCCACCACCACCCTCAACATCAGCCGCACCGGATCCCAGGAGAACGGCACCTATAGCTTTCCCCTCACCCTCAGCCACCTCCAGCGCTATGGGGGCATGCCTTGGCTGCAATCGGATCTGCGGCTGGACTACAACCAGCGGGTGAGCGTCAAGGATGGGCCAGACTTTGCCGACGCGCGGCTGACGCTGGGTGCCCAACTCACCCCACCCGGCTGGGGCGGCACCTATCGCCTGGCCTACCGCGCCTACAGCAGCTCCAACGGCGACACCGAGCCGCGCCGCAACTTCGAGCTGGCCTTCAATCCCGATCTCCTCCGCATCACTCCCGATATCTCCCTCAGCAGCGCCCTCACCCTGACCCAAGAGCAACAGCCGGATCGAGAAGTGGGATCCGGCCTTAACTTTTTCAATCGTTACGAGCTGCGCTCCAGCCTTCAATTCAACGACATTCAACCGGCTCCCTGGATCACCTTCATGCCCGGCTCGATCGACTACACCCAAGTCCTGTACTCAACCCCCGACCAGGAATCCACCGTCAGCCTCAACCCCCGCCTCAGCCTCAAGCCTGCCGACTGGAACACCATCGACCTGCGCTACAGCCGCACCTTCTACGGCAACAACTCTGTGCCCTTTCAAACCCTTTCCGCCAGCCCCAAGGATGTGGATCGCCTCAACGCCAGCATCAGCTTCTTTACGCCGCGCGACTTCCTGCCCAACGTGCCTCCCGGCTACCTTGCCTTTGAAGATGACCTGCCCGGCGAGCTGCCCATAGCCCTGACTTTTCCCGACGACACGCCGGAGGACTTGGAAGCGATTGCCTCCCGTAACCTGCAGGAGCTGCAGGCAGAGGTGAAAAACCTGGTGCGCCTGGACACCAGCCTTGGCTACGACTTCATCACCCAGAAGTGGGATACCCTCAACGCCAACTTCACCTGGAGCACCACCCCTGATCTGTTCAACATTCAGTTGCAGACGGCCTACGACCTGAACCAGGGACAGCTCCAACCCGTTCGTCTGGAATATCGGGGACGCAGCAGCACCACATTTAACCGGGATCAACGCTCTGGCCTGGAGGTGTATGAACCAGGGATCAGCTACGCGCTGCAGGCGGTTTACGATCCGCGGCTAGGTCAGATCTCTACCTATGGACTGGAGTTAGATGCCACCCTCGGCACGCAGTGGCAAAACCACTGGCGGCTCCGCCTGGGCCTGACGGAGGCAGGGATCCGCCGCATTGAGGTGCGCCGCGACCTGCGGGATTTCGAGCTGCGCCTGGCCTACGATCCGCTGGCAGAGTCCCTGCGCCTGGAAGGGATCCTGGTGGCCTTTCCCAGCCGCCCGGTGGGCCTGACCCAAGAGCGGGGAGAGTTTCACCTAACCTCGCCGGTGGGCGCCTTCAGCCTGGATAGCCTGGGGCGCTAGGGCTGGCTCTGCCCTGCAGTCGGGAGGGCGGGTTGGGGCCGGCTTCGGCTACACTAAAGGGCCGACGCTCCTTTTTGCTCAGCAGCGCTGAACTCCTATGGCCAGGATCAACGACCACTTCCTCAAGCTGAAGGCTGGCTATCTCTTTCCCGAGATTGCCCGGCGGGTGCAGGCCTTTGCCGCCGCCCATCCCGAAGCTCAGATCATCAAGATGGGCATTGGCGATGTCACCGAGCCGCTGCCGGAAGCCTGCCGAACAGCCATGATCCGGGCCGTGGAGGAGATGGGGGAGCGGGCCACCTTCCGCGGCTATGGGCCGGAACAGGGCTACGAGTGGCTGCGCCAGGCCATTGCCCGCCACGATTTCCAGGCCCGCGGCTGCGACATCGACGCCTCTGAGATCTTCATCTCCGACGGCTCCAAGTGCGACTGCGGCAACATCCTGGATATTCTCGGCCACGACAACACCATTGCCATCACGGATCCCGTCTACCCGGTTTATGTAGACACCAATGTGATGGCCGGCCATACGGGGCCGGCCAACGAGCGGGGCGAATACGAGGGCCTGGTCTATCTGCCGCTGACGGC
>Ga0308420_1001929_pt1 | contig 10819 bp, 10 predicted proteins | sample HotsprSampleMS55_FD_203802 | JGI IMG/M metagenome (GOLD analysis project Ga0308420, IMG submission 203802) | Hot spring phototrophic mat microbial communities from Mushroom Spring, Yellowstone National Park, Wyoming, United States - 20090730_MS55 ... | reverse complement strand
GAGCCGGTGAGCGTGAGCCTCCGGCGCATCACTTCCGCGATGTCGAGCTCGGCTTTCGGGCCGCGCAGGTAGGCGATGAAGACGAGCCGGCCGTCTTCGGCGAGACACCGAAGCTCGCGCGGCACGTAATCGCCCCCCACCATGTCGAGGATCACGTCCACGCCGCGCCCATCGGTCGCCGCCTTCACTTCGGCGGCGAAGTCCTGGGTGCGGTAGTTGAACGCGCGCTCGGCACCGAGCCGCACGCACGCGGCGCACTTCTCGTCCGAGCCGGCGGTGGCGAAGACGCGGTTTCCGAACGCCGCCGCCATCTGGATCGCGGCGACGCCGATGCCCGAGGATCCGCCCTGCACCAGCAGCGATTCGCCAGGGGCGAGCGCACCGCGTTCGAAGACGTTCGACCAGACGGTGAAGAAGGTCTCCGGAAGCGAAGCCGCTTCCACCATCGAAAGACCCTTCGGTACGGGGAGCGCCTGGACTTCGGGCACGGTGCAGTATTCGGCGTAGCCGCCGCCGGCGACGAGCGCACAGACCCGGTCCCCGGGCTTCCACATGCGCACCGCGAAGCCGCAGGCGGTGACCTCGCCCGCGATCTCGAGCCCCGGAATGTCCGACACTCCGGGGGGAACCGGGTAGCGGCCGATGCGCTGCAGCACATCCGGGCGGTTGACTCCTGCCGCCGCGACCTTCACCAGGATCTCGTCCGGTTTCGGCTCTGGCATCGGGCGCTCGACCGCGACGAGCACCTCCGGTCCGCCCGGCTTCGCGATCTCGATGGCACGCATGCGTGTTCTTTCCCTTCGCCAAGGCGCCCGAGGATAGCAGAGCGCGGGCGCCGGACTCAGGACGTTCTCGCGCGCAGCGTGCGAAGCGCGCCGCAGGCCCACTCGAGGTCCACGTTGCCGCCCGAGATCACCACGCCTACGCGCAGGCCGCGCGCGCTCACGCGGCCTTCGAGCAGCGCGCAGGCGGCGAGCGCACCGGTGGGCTCGACCACCATCTTCATGCGCTCCCAGAGGAAGAACATCGCGCGGACGAGTGCGGCGTCGTCCACCGTCACGATGTCGGCGACGTGCTCCAGCACGAGGCGAAAGGTGAGCTCGCCGAGCGAGGCGGTGCGCGCGCCGTCGGCGATCGTGCGCGGGTTTTCCACGCGCTCGAGCCTGCGGCTGCGCAGCGAGCGCGCGGCGTCGTCTCCAGCGGCAGGCTCGACGCCGACGACGCGGATCTCGGGCGCGAGGTGCCTTGCCGCCACCGCGCAGCCGGCAAGGAGCCCGCCCCCGCCGCAGGGCACGAGCAGGAGATCGAGCGGACCGGTTTCCTCGAGCAGCTCCTTCGCGACGGTTCCCTGGCCTGCGACGATGTGCGGGTGATCGAAGGGCGGAATCAGCACCAGGCCGCGCTCGGCGGCGAGGCGCCCGGCGATCGCCTCGCGCGACTCGCCGGGGCCGTAGGGGACGATCTCGGCGCCGTAGCCGCGCGTCGCCTCGAGTTTGACGCGGGCTGCGTCGGCCGGCATCACGATCGTTGCCGGAATTCCGAGCTCGCGCGCGGCGAGCGCCACCGCCTGCGCGTGGTTTCCGGAGGAGTACGCGACGACGCCGCGGCGCCGCTCCCCGGGGCCGAGCTGCGCGAGCGCGTTCCAGGCCCCGCGGAACTTGAAGGCACCGGCGCGCTGGAAGTTCTCGCACTTGAAGTACACCTGCGCGCCCGAGCTGCCGTTCACGGTCGCGGAGACGAGCACCGGCGTGCGGCGCGCGGCGCGCGCGATGCGCTCGTGGGCCCGCGCGATATCGTCGAAAGCGACCGTCAGCGCCACGCGGGTGCAGGCCGGGCGGCAGAGGCGACGCGGCGCATGGGGCCGATTGTAGAATGCGCCGATGGACTACGCCTCCCGTTACCGAGAACTCGAACTCCGGCGGCTCGAGCCGGGAATACTCGAAATCCGCATGCGCGCTCCCGAAGGGCGTATCCCGACCGCGAACGCGCGCATGCACCAGGAGCTCGCCGAGATCTGGATCGACGTGGATCGGGACCCGGAGACGCGCGTCGCGATCCTCAAGGGCTCGGCGCGCGGTTTTTCCGGCGGCGGCGACTTCGCGATGATCGAGGAGATCGTGCGCGACTTCGAGATGCGCGCGCGCGCCTGGCGCGAGGCGCGCGACCTCGTCTACAACCTCGTCGACTGCTCGAAGCTCGTGGTGTCGGCGATCCACGGGCCGGCGGTGGGCGCGGGGCTCGTCGCCGGGTTGCTCGCCGATGTCTCGATCGCGGCGAAGAACGCGCGCATCATCGACGGGCACACGCGGCTCGGCGTCGCGGCAGGCGACCACGCCGCGATCGTCTGGCCGCTGCTCTGCGGCATGGCGCGGGCGAAGTACTACCTGCTCACCTGCGAAGAGATCTCCGGTTCCGAAGCCGAGAGGATCGGGCTGGTGTCGCTCGCCTGCGAGGAGAGCGAGCTCGACGCGAAGGCGCTCGACGTCGCGCGGCGGCTCGCGGCCGGGGCGCAGACGGCACTGCGCTGGACCAAATGGACCCTCAACAACTGGCTGCGGCTCGCTGGACCGACCTTCGATGCCTCGCTCGCGCTCGAAATGCTCGGCTTCACCGGCCCGGAAGCGCGCGAGGGGCTCGCATCGCACCGCGAAAAGCGCAGGCCCGAGTTTCCGCCGCCGCCGCGCGGATTCTAGCTCGCGGCATGCGCGGCCGAAGCCGTTCCCCAGGGGTGCGAACCCGCTTCGCGCACCGGGCGCCGGCTCAGCCGGTCTTGCGGAAGTCGGGCGACACGCTGCCGGCGGGCTCGCCGGCAGCGCCGATCAGCCGTTCGATCTCGCGCGCGATCGCCGCCGGATCGGGCGGCACGCGACCCTGAGCGGAGAGCAGGATGCGCACCGGCAGATCCACCAGGGTGGGCTCGGGATGGTCGCGCAGGTGCGCCGCGCTCTGGAGCTGCGGCACGATGTGCTGCGACTTCGTGCCCGCGAGCGCGCTCTCGATGCCCTGGATCACCGCGCTCTGCGCGCGCGCGATGCCGACGAGCAGTTCGGCGAGCTGGTGCGTCGAGAGCCGGATCATGGATGTCCTCCTTCTGCGCTCGATGGTAGCATCGGCGCCCACACCGCGATCGCAGGCCGCGTCGCCCGCTGCGCCGGGGCGATGGGATTTCGGTGCGAACCGGGCGCGCGTCGAGATGCTGCGTTCGCGTATCGAGCGCCGCTAATCGAACTCCACGATCAGGGGCTGGTGGTCGGACGCCCGGCTCTCCAGGTCCACGAGCATGGACGCGAGCCGCGGCACGAAGTCTTCGCTCGCGAACACGTAGTCGCAGCAGTACGGTGCGCCGGCGTAGTCGGGATCGTGGAGCCGGAAGGTGGGCGGGTGCGGCACACCGGGGTTGAGATGCGTCCACGCATCCACCAGCGCCGGGATTCCGGCGCCGAAGGGTGCCGCGAGCCGCGCATGGAGCGGATCGTCGGGGGGGAAATTGAAATCTCCGCAGACGATCGCGTGTGTCGGGCGCGCGAAATGCCGGAAGGGACCCGCGGCCTCGCGCGCCGGCGGACCGGCGAGCGCATGCGCGCACGCTTCCGCGTGAAGCTCCCGAAGCCGCTCCACCTGTGCCGCGCGCTGCGCCGCCGAGTAGTACTCGAGGTGCGTGCTGAGGACGCGCAGCGCGCCCCACGGAACCTCGATCTCGGCTTCGAGCGCGACGCGCGGCATGCTCGGCAGGCCGCCCGCCGCGGGCCACGGCAGCGAATGGCGCAGCACGCGGCGCACCGGCAGGCGCGAGACGATCAGGTTTCCGAACCTTGCGCGCCGAGCGCCTTCGGCGGCGATGTCGACCGCCCAGGCGACATGCGCTTCGGCGCCGAGCGCCTGCGCGAGCTGCGCCGGCTGGTCCTCGCCCGCGGAGCCCGGAAGCGCGTCGAAGTTCGACGCCACTTCCTGCAGGCAGACGATCTCCGGATCGCCGATGCGCCGGATTTCGCGCGCGATGCGCGCCGGATCCACCCGCCCGTCCGTGCCCCGGCACCACTGGATGTTCCACGCGAGCAGTCTCACAATAGCGCTCGACTATCCTTCTCGAACCGAGGGTCTCCATGATCGCACGTCTGCTTGCCGGCCTTGCCATGGCACTGCTCCCGTTGGCCGCTGCCGCGCAGGACAAGGGGGTCAGTAGCGAGCGGGAACGCGCCGCGGCCGACACGCTTTCCGGGATCGTGCGCGTGCGCGCGAAGATCCTGCCGAACGCGCGCAGCCTCGCGACGCTCGGCCCGCTTCGCGAAGGCTCCGGCGTGGTGGTGCGCGACGGCTATGTGGCCACGATCGGCTATCTCGTGTTGGAGGCCGAGGCGATCGAGGTCACCGGGGCAGACGGCCGCACGGTGGCCGGCGTCGTCGCCGGCTACGATCACGCGAGCGGCTTCGGTCTGGTCCGACTGCTCGCCCCGCTCGCTGCGAAGCCGCTCGCCTTCGGCGAATCGGCTTCGCTCGGCGAAAACGATCCGGTGTTGGTGGCGGGCTGGGGCGGGCCGGCGGCGGTGAACATGGTGCGCGTGGTCTCGCGCCGGCCGTTCGCCGGCAGCTGGGAGTATCTCCTCGAGTCCGCGATCTGGACCTATCCGGCGGTTCCGAACTGGTCCGGGGCGGCGCTGCTCGGCCCGCTCGGCGAGCTGCTCGGTGTCGGATCGCTGATCGTCGCGGATGCCGCCGGAATCGGCGTGCAGGCGCCGGGGAACCTGTTCGTGCCGATCGAGCTCCTCGCGCCGATCCTCGACGAGCTGATCGCGCTCGGGCGGCGCGCCGCGCCGCCGCGGCCCTGGCTCGGAATGAACACCGAGGAGCTGCGTGGCGCGCTCTTCGTCTCGCGCGTCTCGCCCGAGGGGCCGGCCGAGCTCGCCGGCCTGAAGGCGGGCGACATCGTGCTCGGCGTCGGCGCCGAACGCGTCGGCACGCTCGCCGAGTTCTACCGTGCCGTCTGGGCGCGCGGCACGGCGGGGGTGGAAGTGCCGCTGCGCGTGCTGCAGGGCGGCGAAGTGAGGGAAGTGCGAGTGCGCTCGGTGGACCGGTATTCATATTTCCGGCGCTCGCCCGGATCCTGAGCCTGGGTCTCAGCCGCGCAGCAGCCCGTCCGGGCAGGGCTGGACACCGGGGGCAAGTGTCGAGGGAGGCTTGCGGCGCAGCAGTCCCCCTCGCTTCGCCTGCGAGAGCAGCCGCGCGTAGCGCACGTTTTTCTGCATCTCCTCGAGGTAGAGGTTCTGCCCGCCGAAATGCCGCTCGGCGTACACATAGGCGCGCGCGAGCTCGAAGTCGAGGCGCCGGGCGGCGCCGAGGTAAAAATCCGGCGTCTTGCGCACCAGATCCTCGCCCGAGCGGTAGATCACCTGCTCGCGGCCGCCCGGAAGACGCCGGCGCGCGAGCCCGCCCAGCACGAACTCGGGGTAAAGACGGTCGCGGCATTTCTCGAGGTAGCAACGGTCGGACATCTGGGCCAGGATGTCCGCGCTGCCGAGCATCTGGCCGATGCGGCGTAGCAGCGGATCGGCGAGTCGGATCCGGTCGGCTGGGCGCTCGTAGCCGGTGTAGTGCAGCAGCGTCGCCGCCGCGCGCGCGAAGCGCCCGAGGCCGAGCCGCGCCGCCTCCTGCCGAAGGTACCGTGCGCCGCGCCCGACGTGCACGAGCGTGTACTCGGCGCCGAAGCGGTGGCGCCGGTCGGCGCGGCGGCGCAGGTAGCCGAAGTCGTGGTAGAGCGCGCAGAGTACGCCGAGCGCGAAATGCGCCGGGGAGAGCGCGGGCGCGCCCTTGCGGCTACGCTCGTAGCCGTCGAGCAGGCGTGCCATCGCGAGGGTCACGTCGAGGACGTGCTGGAGGTCATGGTAGGCGGTATCGCAGGGATGAAAGCGGGGATCCTCGCCGCGATAGATGCGCTCGAGATCGGAGAACGCGCGGCCGATCGCCCGCGCGGCCCCGCCGACCGCGCCGCGGTCGTAGAGGCGGCGGTAGATGCGCAGCACCTCGGCACCGACCGCTTCCGCATCGGTGGTTCGAATCCGGTTGGTGACATCGTGATCGTTGCGTCGCATCGCGTTTCGCCGGCGGCTCGCCCGGCCCTGGCGACCGCCTCGCTGGTGGCACCGGCGCGGGTCGCGTCCCGGCCAAACGCGCACCATCTTTCCCGGCCCGCCGGGATGCGGTAGGATGCCTTACGCGCGCCCGGGGGGAGCGAGGACGTAGTTCACATAGAGGTGCCCCCGGAAGGAAAAAATCTGTCAGAAGAGACAGCGCCTTTGGCGATCCACACGCTCAGCGAGGAGGAACGGGCCCGGATCGAGGCGCGCATCCGGATCCTCGAAGTCGAGCACCGCGACCTCGACATCGCGATCCAGCGTCTCGGAGAAAATCCTCTCCAGGACCAATTGCAGCTGCGACGCATGAAGAAGCGCAAGCTATTGCTCAAGGATTCGATCGAGCGGCTGCGCGCGCGTCTGGTGCCCGACATCCCAGCCTGAAGCGCGAATCGCCGCTCGTGGCGCGCGAGCCTTGCGCGTATGCTTGGCGCCCGATGTACGAGGAGTTCGTCGGCGTCAAACCGGTCGAGGAGCGCCACCGCTTCGACGTCGCGCGTCTGCAGGCGTACCTGCGCGGCCGCCTGGAGGATCTGCGCGGACCGCTCGTGGTCGAACAGTTCCGGGGCGGGCAGTCGAACCCGACCTACCGCATCACGGCTGCCGGCGGGCGGCGCTACGTGCTGCGCCGCAAGCCCCCCGGAAAGCTCCTGCCCTCCGCGCACGCGGTCGAGCGCGAATACCGCGTGATCGCGGCGCTCCACGGGGCGGGATTTCCGGTCGCGCGCCCGCATCTGCTGTGCGAGGACGAAAGCGTCATCGGCACCGCGTTCTATGTGATGGACTACGTCGAGGGGCGCGTGCTCTGGGACCAGTCGCTGCCCGGTGCTTCCCGTGCCGAACGGCGCGCGATCTACGACGAGCTCAACCGCACGATCGCGCTCCTGCACACGCTCGACCCGCGCGCGCTCGGACTGGAGGACTTCGGCAGACCCGGCCACTACATCGAGCGGCAGATCGCGCGCTGGACGAAGCAGTACCGCGCCTCCGAGACCGCGCCGATCGCGGCGATGGACCGGCTCATCGAGTGGCTTCCGGCGAACATCCCGCCCGAGGCGGGCAGCGCGGTGGTGCACGGCGACTACCGGCTCGATAACACGATTTTTCACGCGACCGAGCCGCGCATCCTGGCGGTGCTCGACTGGGAGCTTTCGACGCTCGGCGATCCGCTCGCCGACTTCGCTTACCACTGCCTCAGCTGGCACATTCCGCCCGGAAAATTCCGCGGCATCGCAGGGCTGCCGCTGGACGAGCTCGGCATTCCGTCGGAGCGCGAGTACGCGGCGGCGTACTTCCGGCGCACCGGCCGGGGCGAGGTGGACCCTTCGGTCTGGGACTACTACCTGGCGTACAACCTCTTCCGCATCGCTGCCATCCTGCAGGGCATCGCGCGGCGCGTGGTGGACGGTACGGCCGCCTCGGCGCACGGCGCCGAGGCGGGCGCGCGCGCGCCGCTGATGGCCGAGCTCGCCTGGCAGCAGGTGGAGAAGATTCTGCAAAGGAGCCGCTGATGGACTTCGAACCGAGCCCGAGGTGCCGCGAGCTGCGCGCAAGGCTCCTCGACTTCATGGAGCGCTACATCTACCCGAACGAGGACGCGTACTGGGCGCACGTGCGCAGCGAACGACGCTGGGAGCCGGTGCCGATCATCGAGGAACTCAAACCGAAGGCGCGTGCCGCGGGCCTGTGGAACCTGTTCCTTCCGCGCTCGCCGCGTGTCCCGGAGGGGCTCTCGAACCTCGACTACGCGCCGCTTTGCGAGATCATGGGCCGGGTGCACTGGGCGCCGGAGGTGTTCAACTGCTCGGCGCCGGACACCGGAAACATGGAGACGCTCGAGCGCTACGGCACCGAAGAGCAGAAGCGCGCCTGGCTCGATCCGCTGCTCGAGGGCAAAATCCGCTCGGCGTTCCTGATGACCGAGCCGAACGTCGCTTCCTCGGATGCGACCAACATCCAGATGCGTATCGAACGACGCGGCGACGAGTACGTGCTCAACGGCCGCAAGTGGTGGTCGAGCGGCGCAGGCGACCCGCGCTGCCGCATCTACATCGTGATGGGCAAGACCGATCCGGACCACCCCTCGCGCCACGCCCAGCAGTCGATGATCCTGGTGCCGGCGGACACCCCCGGCATCCGCATCGTGCGTCACCTGCCGGTGTTCGGCTTCGACGACGCGCCGCACGGGCACATGGAGATCGAGTTCGAGGACGTGCGCGTGCCTGCGTCCAACATCCTGCTCGGCGAGGGGCGCGGATTCGAGATCGCGCAAGGGCGGCTCGGCCCCGGGCGCATCCACCACTGCATGCGGTTGATCGGCCAGGCGGAGCGCGCGCTCGAGAAGATGTGCCGGCGCGCGACCGAGCGCGTCGCCTTCGGACGGACGATCGCCGAGCAGGGGGTGACGCGCGAGCGCATCGCGGAGGCGCGCATCCTCATCGATTCGGCGCGCCTGATGGTGCTGCACGCCGCCTGGAAGATGGATACCGTCGGCAACAAGGCGGCGCGCAAGGAGATCGCGATGATCAAGGTGCTCGCACCCAACATGGCCTGCCGCGTGATCGACTGGGCGATGCAGGTGCATGGCGGCGGTGGGGTCGCCGACGACTTCGGGCTCGCCTACGCCTACGCGCACGCGCGCACGCTGCGCTTCGCCGACGGGCCGGACGAGGTGCACCGCGACGCGATCGCGAAGCTCGAGATCGCCGAGCAAAACTCGCTCGCCGGCGCGCGGCGCATGGCGCGCGCGGGCAGCTAAGACGCCGGCGCGGGCAAGCCGCGCTTCAGAGCTGGCGGAGTGCGGCGCCGAGCGCGCGGGCGGCGGCCGCAAGCTCGCTGTGCGGGTTCAGGATGTCGGGCCCGAGCCGAAGCCGGTCGCCGCGCGCATCGGTCGCGACGCCTTGGGCGGCCAGCGCCTCGGCGAGGCGCGCGGCCTGCGGGTGTCGCACCGTGAGGAACGCGCCGTGGGCTTCGCCCGCGCCCTCGGCCGCCACCCCTTCGGCGGCGAGGAGTTCGGCGAGCGCGCGTTTCTGGCGCAGGTTGTATTCGCGAAGCCGCACGACGCCGAGCTCGAGCGTCAACTCGAGTCCCGCGAGCGCCTGCGCCGGCGCGAGCACCGCCGGCGTGGATTCGAGCCAGGCGTCGCCCCCGGCGGCGAAGCGCGGCGGATCGGGACGCTCGTAGGCGAACGGCGCCTCCTTCGCGAACCAGCCGGTGTCGAGGGTGCGCATCGTGTCGGCGAGCTCCGGACGCACGTAGAGCCAGGCGGCTCCCGGACCGCCGCGGGTGTACTTGTAGGAGCCGCCCACCGCGAAGTCGGCCCCGAGCGCCGCGAGGTCGAGCGGAAGCGCCCCGGCGTGGTGGTAGACGTCGAGCAGCACGAGCGCGCCCGCCCGCTGCGCTTCGCGCACGCGCCCCGCGAGATCGTCCACCACCTCGCCCGTGCGGTACTGCACGCTCGAGAGCACGACGAGGTCCGCGTGCACGCGGCCGATCTCGCGCCAGGGTCGCAGTTCGAGGCGGATGCGCCCGCGCTCGCGCCAGACGCGCAGGACGAAGTCGAGCGAGTCGAACTCTCCGTCGCTCGCGACCACCCGCGGCGTTCCTTCGAGCGCCCCCAGCACCGCGCGCAAACCCTGGCCGGCGCTTGCGCGGGGCACGATCGTATCGGCGCGCGGCGCGCCGACGAGCTTCGCGGTGAGCGCACGGAAGCGCTCGCGCGCGGCGAACCACGCCTCCCACGCACCGTCCATGTCGCGGTACCAGGCGTCGAGCGCCGCGCGCACGTCGTCGGCCATGCGGTCGGGTGGGCGCCCGAGCGAATGGTTGGCGAGGTAGATGCCGCGGTATTGCGCGCGCGTGCGCGCAAAGCGCGGCCAGACCTCGCGCCGCAGGATCTCTTCGTCGAGCGGGCCCTGCGTCACCCGGCGCCGATCTCGGTGCGCACGTCGATCAGCTCCGGGAAAAGCGCGACGTCGAGCGTGCGGCGCAGGAACGCGACGCCGGAGGTTCCGCCGGTGCCGGGCTTGTAGCCGATCACGCGCTCGACCGTCTTGATGTGGCGGAAGCGCCAGAGCTGGAAATTCTCCTCGATGTCGACGAGCTTCTCGCACATGTCGTAGGCGTCCCAGTGCGCATGCGGCTTTTCGTAGATGCGCCGCAGCACCGCCACCACCTGCGGGTGGCGCACGTAGGGCTGGCTCCAGTCGCGCTCGACGCGCTCGGCCGGAACCGGCATGCCGCGGCGCGCCAGATGGCGCAGGAACTCGTCGTAGAGGCTCGGCGACTCCAACAGGCCCTTCAGCCAGCCGTGGATCTTCGGGTCGTGGCGGTGGACTTCCAGCATGCGCGCGTTCTTGTTGCCGAGCATGAACTCGATCGCGCGGAACTGGTAGGACTGGAGCCCGGAGGCGGGTCCGAGCCGATCGCGAAACTGCACGTACTCCGAGGGCGTCAGCGTCTCCAGCACCGACCACTGCTCGAAGAGCTGGCGTTGCACCTGCTTCACGCGCGCGAGGATCTTGAAGCAGGGCGCGAGCGCGTCGGCGCGCACGTGCGCGATCGCCGCCGAGAGCTCGTGCACCATCAGCTTCATCCAGAGCTCGGAAGTCTGGTGCTGCACGATGAACATCATCTCGTCGTGATGTCGCGAGCGCGGCTGCTGCGCCGACAGCAGGATGTCGAGCCGCAGA
>Ga0308420_1001926_pt1 | contig 10829 bp, 8 predicted proteins | sample HotsprSampleMS55_FD_203802 | JGI IMG/M metagenome (GOLD analysis project Ga0308420, IMG submission 203802) | Hot spring phototrophic mat microbial communities from Mushroom Spring, Yellowstone National Park, Wyoming, United States - 20090730_MS55 ... | reverse complement strand
ATTATTAAAAAAATGTTGATTGAAGTGGTTGAAGGAGGTGAGGTAAAGTGGGCAAGACCAAAAGGTTATACCTTAGGAGGAAAAACAGGAACAGCTCAAATACCAATTAAAGGTCATTATGATCCCAATAAAACAATTGCGTCATTTATTGGTTTTAGTTCTTCATCGCCTTCACCCTTTTTGGCTTTGGTTATTTTGCGTCAACCAAAAACTTCTCCTTGGGGGTCGGAAACAGCAGCACCTTTATTCTTTGAAATTGCCAAAGAACTTTTAATTTATTATAATATCGTACCAGATAATCCTTAAAACTATGAAAAAAATTAATTATTACTTGCAAAGACTGAAAAATATTTTTTATTTAATTAACGCTTTGTTAGCCAATATTTGGTATGGTTTTCCCAGTAGAAATATCACTGTTATAGGTATTACCGGAACCGATGGAAAAACAACCACTACTCACTTAATTGCCCATATCTTAAAAAGTTGTGGAAAAAAAGTTTCTTATATTTCTACCATTTTTGCCAAGATTGGCGAAAAAGAATACGACACTGGTTTTCATGTGACGACTCCCAATCCTTGGTTAATTCAAAAGTTAATAAAAGAAGCTGTAAACAATAAAGATGAATACTTTATTTTAGAAACGACTTCCCATGCTTTAGATCAAAATCGAGTTTGGGGGATAAACTATAAAATTGGGGTATTGACCAACGTTACCCATGAGCATTTAGATTATCATTTAAGTTACGAAAATTATTTGAAAACAAAAGTGGAGCTTTTAAAAAGGGCAGAAGTTGCTTTTTTTAATAAAGATGATCGTTCTTATCTTTATGTTAAAAAAATGCTTAAGGGAAGAAAAAAAATTATCGAGTACCAAAAATTATCAATTATCAAGAAAAATTTTTCCAACTTAGAAAAATTTAATCAAGAAAATTTTTCTGCTGCTTATTTGGTTGCGTTAAATTTAGGGTTGAGAAGTGAAGAAGTTTTAAAAGCAATAAAAACATTTAAGCTTCCCAAAGGAAGATTCGACTTAGTTTATGATAAAGATTTTAAAGTGATTATTGATTTTGCTCATACTCCAAATGCTTTTTTGAAATTGTTGCCAGAAATAAGAAAAAAATACTTAAAAAATAAAGGCCGATTGATTCATGTTTTTGGCTCGGCTGGTTTAAGAGACAATACAAAAAGACCATTGATGGGTGAGATAAGTAGTCGTTTTGCTGATTTTATCATTTTGACTGAGGAGGATTATCGAACTGAAGATCCAAATAAAATCTGTCAAGAGATCGCTTCAGGAATTAAAAATAAAAATTATCAAGTGATTATCGATCGAAAAAAAGCAATTGAGAAAGCTTTAAAAATGGCAAAAAAAGGTGATGTGGTTATTTTTACTGGTAAGGCTCATGAAAAAAGTTTGTGTCGTGGAAAAACTGAGTATCCTTGGGATGAATATAAAGCAGTGAAAATAGCGTTGGAAAATAAGAGATAAATAGAGATAAATAGAGATAAATTGAGATTAATAGAGATAAATGGAGATAAAGGGAGATTGGGAGATTGGGTTAATTTTACCATGGCGTGTTCTATTAAATATCCCGAGGTGACGAATCTGTAACACCTCGGAAGTGACAAATCTGGAGGTAACGAATATATAACATTGTCATTATTGTCATTCCCGCAAAAGCGGGAATCTATACAATCATACCTCTAATGTGAAAATAAGGTAAGAATTATATAGATTCCTGGTCGAAGCCAGGAATGATAATTAGGTTAATTAGGTTAATTAGGTTAATTTAATCAATCTATGATTAAATACGATAATAATTTAAAAATATTTTTTTCTTCTTTGATTAATGATGATTTTTATTTTAATGGTTTTAGTACCAAGGCTTTAGGTGATGGGCGAAAAATTAATGTTATTTTTGATTTTTTTCAAAAAAACAAGTTTTCTTTCAAAAAAATTGTTGTTTTAGAGCAAATTCACTCAACTAACATCAATTTTTTTAATTCAAAGACGAATTCGATTTTAGAAAAAATTAGCGATACCGATGGAGTGATTACAAAAGATAAAGAGACGGTATTGATAGTCCGCAATGCTGATTGTTTGCCACTTGTTTTTGTGGAAAAAGAAACTGGATTAATTGGGATTTCTCATCAAGGCTGGCGTGGAAGCATCAAAAGAATGGCCAAAAAAATGGTTGATAAAATGGTGGAACTTGGCGGAAAAAAAGAAAAAATAATTGTTGGTTTTGGTCCGGCAATTGGACAATGTTGTTATCATATTGATGAGGAAAGATACTATCAGTTTAAACAGGAATTTGATGGTTATTCTGATAAAATTTTTTCTTATCGTCAGGGAAAGATATTTTTAAATTTATCGTTGCTAAATTATTTACTTCTTCTTGATGAGGGAGTTAGCGAAAAAAATATCGATTTTTTTCCATTTTGTACTAAATGTGATAAAAACCGTTTTTTTTCTTTCCGGCGCGATAATAAAAAAAATTACGGGGAGATGTTTAATTTTATTTTCAAAAATTAAAATTTTATGATTAAGGAAAAGAATGTTTTTATTCTTGGAATAAAGGGAGTGGCGATGACTAATTTAGCCGTTATTTTAAAAAAAATGGGAAAAAATGTTTTTGGGGCCGATGTGGAGGAAGAATTTATTACCGAGGAAAATTTAAAAAAATATCAAATTGCTTATCAGATTGGTTTTGATGAAAAAAATTTACTTTCCAATGTAGATTTAGTTATCTATTCAGCCGCTCATCAGGGAATAAGAAACCCTTTAGTGATTGAAGCTAAGAAAAGAAAAATTCGTGTTGCTTCGCAAGCGGAGATTTTGGAAGAGATTATGAGCGACTTTAAAAATAAAATTGCGATTTGTGGTTCTCATGGAAAAACAACAACCGCTTCTCTTTTGGCTTACACTTTAATAAACTTAGATTTAAAACCAAGTTACTTGGTTGGTTCTTCTTCTTTTAATAATTTTGATGGAGCTGATTTTATAAAGGGAGATTATTTTGTGATAGAGGCCGATGAGTATGGGATAAGTCCTCCCTTTGATACTACCCCTAAGTTTTTGAAATTAAATCCGGATTTTATTATTGAAACAAATATTGATTATGATCATCCAGATGTTTATAAAAATTTAGGTTCAGTCAAAGAAGCCTTTTTAAATTTTTTTCTTAATCGAAATTTAATTTTAAATGTTGATGACAAAAACACGAAAGAAATTTTAAAAAAATTAGAAAAAGTAGACCACGAAAAAAAAATTATTACTTATGGATTTTCTAAAAACGCTGATTTTCAAATTTATGATCCTACTTTTTTTGAAACAAAAACACGCTTTACTTTATTTTTTCAAGATAAAAATTTAGGTCGCTTTAGTATTTTTTTAGCAGGTGAGCATAATATAAAAAATGCCACAGCTGTAATTGCTTTTTTAGTAAGTAGAGGGATAGAAGTGGAAAAGATTAAAAAGGCGATTAAAGATTTTACTGGAGCAAAAAGACGGTTTGAGTTTTTAGGAAAGGTAAAAAAAAGCTTATTTTTTGATGATTATGCCCATCATCCTAAAGAAATTAAAACCACCATTGAAGCGGCAAAAAAAAGATTTCCCAAAAGAAAGATTATTGTTTTTTTTCAACCCCATACTTTTTCTAGGACTCTTAGTTTACTTAAGGATTTTAATTTATCATTAAAGATTGCTGATAGGGGGTGTATTTTGCCGATTTTTCCATCAGCTCGAGAAAATGCAAAAAATTTTAATATTTCTTCAAAAGATATAATTGGTCGAACAAAGAATCTTTTTTATATCGATGAAAAAGACATAGTTAATGTTTTATTAAAAGAGACAAAAAATAAAAATGTTATTTTAATTATGGGAGCAGGTGATATTTACAAAAAATTTAAATTTCTTTTTTTAAAAATAGAAAAAAATAAAAATTTAAAACATTACAATACTTTAAAAACCGAGGCTGTTGCTTCTTATTTTTTTGAGGCAAAAGAAAAAGAAGATTTAGTCAACATAAAAAAATACTCTTTATTTTTTCAACTACCAATTTTAATTATTGGCGGGGGAAGCAATTTGGTTTTTTTAAGTAAAAAAATTGATAAACTCGTTATTAAAAACAGTTATGTGAGTTTAGAAAAATTATCGGAGGATAAAAATTATGTTTATGTAAAAGCTTCTTCTGGATTGCCTATGGCTTTTCTTATTAACGAGTCGATTAAAAATGGTTGGAGTGGTTTAGAGTATCATTATGGACTGCCAGGGACTGTTGGGGGAGCCATTTATATGAATTCCAAATGGACTAAGCCTTTGACTTATGTTGGTGATTATTTAGAAAAAGCATTTTTAATTGATAATCAAGGAGGTTTAAAAGAAGTTGATCGTTATTATTTTCAATTTGCCTATGACTATTCTATTCTTCAAAAAACAAAAGAAATTTTGGTAGAGGTGATTTTTAAATTAAAAAAAGAAAAAAGAGAATTAGTGAAAAAAAGAGCCCAAGAAGCATTGGCCTATCGGAAAAAAACTCAACCGTTTGGTGTTTTTAGCTCGGGTTGTTTTTTTCAAAATATTTCTGAAAAAGAAAAATTAGAAAAAAAACTGCCCACCACTTCTTCGGGTTATTTAATCGATAAAGCCGGTTTAAAAAATTTTTCTATCGGTGATTTTTATATTTCACCAATCCATGCCAATTTTATCATCAATAAAGGTAATGGTAAAAAAGAAGACTTGAAAAAACTTTTGGAAACGGTTAAAAAAAAGGTTAAAGAAAAGTTTGGGATTGAGTTAAAAGAGGAAGTGATAAAGATATAAAAAGAGATAAATATAGATAAATAGAGATAGGTAGAGATAGATAGAGATTAATGGAGATTGGAGGATTGAAATTAGTGTAAGCCGCGTTTTAAGCGATCTAAACATTGGGTAAAATTTGTGTAAACTTGGTGTAAAAGTTTTTTTCAATTAGAAATTTAGGTTAATTAGGTTAATTAGGTTAATTTTTATATAATATCTCTATGGAAGATGCGTTTATTATCAATGGCGGAAAAAAATTAAAAGGAGAGATTACCTTATCAGGAGCAAAAAACGCGGCTTTAAAGTTAATAATTGCTTCCCTTTTATTTGATAATCAAAAAGTTATTTTAGAAAACATTCCCCAAATTAACGATGTAAAAGAGTTAATTCATTTAATTGAACAACTTGGCGCAAAAGCAAAATTTATCGAAAAAAATACTTTAGAAATCGATGCTTCTAATTTAAGGGTAAACAAAGTCGATATGCTTCATGCTTCAAAGATTCGAGTTTCTTTTATGCTTTTTGCTCCCCTTCTTTACAAGTTTGGTGAATGTTTTATTCCCAATCCTGGCGGTTGTCGAATCGGTGCCCGTCCTATTGATCGAATCATTGAGGGGATGAAGACGTTGGGGGTGGAAGTTACTTATTCCTCAGACACCGGTTATTATCATGCAGTTTTAAAAAAGAAACCTTCTGGTTTTTATCGATTTAAAAAAAACACTCATACCGGGACTGAACTTTTAATTATGCTTTCTGTCTTTTGTCAAGATAAAGTGGTATTGGAAAACTGCGCTTTAGAACCAGAAATAGATAATTTAATTGAGTTTTTGAATCAAAGCGGTGCTAAGATAAAACGGCAAAAATATAAGATTGAAATTGAAGGAGTAAAAAAATTAAATTTTCTTAAGCCTTTTAAGTTAATTTCTGACCGCAATGAAGCGGCTACTTTTATTAGTTTAGTGATTGCTAGTTTTGGCAAGATAAAAATTAAACCGATTGACGAAGACAGTCTTTTTGCTTTTCACCAAAAATTAAAAGAAGCCGGTGTTTCCGTTTTAAAAGAGGGCGATAGTTTTATTTATCATCCTTACAGACCGATTTTAAAACCAACCAATATTGAAACCTCACCTCATCCAGGTTTTATGACTGATTGGCAGCCAAATTGGACGGTACTAACGACTCAGGCAAAAGGCGAATCAATCATTGTTGAGCGAGTTTTTGAGAATCGTTTTTCTTATGTTTCTGAGCTTCGTAAATTTGGCGCAAAAATTGAATTTTTAAATCTATCCGTTGACGATCCAGAAGATTATTACTTTTTTAATTATGAAAAAGATAAAAATTATCAACAGGCAATTTGTGTCTATGGTCCAGTAAAGTTTCATAATGCAGTAGTTAATGTTTTTGATTTAAGAGCAGGAGCAAGTTTAGCGGTGGCTGCTCTTTTGGCTAAAGGCGAGTCGGTGATTAATGGCGCCTCCATTTTAAAAAGAGGATATGAAAATTTTATTGAAAAGGTAAAATCTTTAGGAGGTGAAATTAAAGAAATTTAAAAAATATGAGAAAATTAAAAAATATTCTCATTCTTGCTGGTGGAGATGGCACTCGTTTTTGGCCTTTAACTAATAAAGTAGTCTTTCCTTTTTTAGGAAAACCGTTGATTAATTATATTATCGATCAAGTTTTTTCTTATGCTTCCAAGATAATTGTTGTTTCTCACCCTAATATCGAAGAACAATTGAAAAAAAATATTGACAAAAAAGTGTTAGTTATTAGCCAAAAAGAAATTGATTTAGGAATGGCGGGAGCAGTCTTAGCTGCAAAAAATATTATTAGAAACAATGATGCGCTAATTATTAATGGTAGTGATTTATTGGATTTTTCTTTTCTGCCGGCTTTTATAAGAAAAGTTGAAGCTTCTAATCAGATTGTTATTACCGCCAAAGAGATGAAAGATAATTTTCCTGGTGGTTATTTAAAATTTGATGAAGTTGGTCGATTAATTGAGATATTAGAAAAACCAAAGATTCCTCCTTCACCGTTTTTTAAGTTGGTAGTTGATTATTTTTTTGATTTGGGTGTTTTTGTAGAAAAAATTATTAAAATAAAAAACAAAGTGGAAAATGATTGTTTATATGAACAAGGGTTAAATCTTTTAATTAAAGAGATAAAAAACAAAGCAGTTTTTTATTACCAAAATGATTTTTATTCCTTAAAATATCCCTGGCATGTTTTGACTTTAATGAATCATTTTTTAGAAACGATTAAAAAAGATTATTTTGAGAAAAATGTTTCAATATCAAAAAAGGCAACGATTGTGGGACCGGTTTATTTTTCAAAGGGGGTAAAAGTAGGAGATTATGCGAAGGTGGTGGGACCAACTTTTGTTGGTGAAAATTCGGTAATTGCGGATTTTGCTTTAGTAAATAAAAGTCATATTGGCAAAGATTGTTTAATTGGTGGTTATTCTGAAGTCACCCGATCTTATTTAGGAAATAAAGTGTTTTTACACCGCAACTATGTGGGGGATTCGGTTATTGCTGATAATGTTTTGATGGGGGCCGGGGCGGTTTTGGCCAATTTTCGCTTTGATGGGCAGCCGATACGGTCAAAAGTTTTGAAAGAAAAAATTACCACTTATTTTTTAAAACTAGGAGCAATCATTGGTGAAAGAAGTAAAGTTGGTGTCAACGCAATGGTTTTTCCTGGAATAAAAATTGGCAAAAAGACTTTTATTGGGCCAGGGCAAATAGTAAAAGAGGATATTGCGGATAATAAATTTTTCTTTGATAATAAGTTAAAAGATAATTTACTATGAAAAAAATCACCGTATTTGGTGGCGGAACGGGTACTTATGTCGTTTTGAGTGGTTTAAAAAAATATCCCGTTGATTTGGGAGTGGTGGTAACCATGATGGATTCTGGTGGATCAACCGGTCGTCTTCGCGATCAACTTAAAGTTTTGCCTCCTGGTGATCTTCGTCAATGCCTTTTGGCTTTATCAGAGGCTCCTCTTCTTTGGCGCAAACTTTTTTTATATCGTTTTGAAAAAGGCGATTTGGCTGGTCATAACTTTGGCAATATTTTTTTGTCGGCTTTAGAAAAAAATTGTAAAAATTATCAAGAAGTGTTAAAAACGGCCACTTTTATTCTTAAAGTAAAAGGCGAGGTTTTGCCGGTGACTTTTGAGCAGGTTGAGATTGGGGTTATGTATGAGAATGGAAAAATTGTGTGCGGAGAGAAGAATATTGACACCAATTATCAAGAAAAAAGCCGTATCGTTGATATTTTTATTAAACCGAAAAACGCCAAAACCAATAAGTTGGCAGAAAAAAGAATTTTAGATTCTGAAGTTTTGATTATTGCTCCGGGAGATTTATATTCCAGCGTGATTCCTATTTTTCAATTTCAAGGAATAAAAAAAGCGATCAAAAAAAGTAAAGCAAAGATTGTTTATGTGATGAATTTAATGACCAAATCAGGACAAACCTCCAACTATAAAGTCAGTGATCATATTTTTGATTTAGAAAAATATCTTGAAAGAAAAATTGATATGATTGTTTTAAATAGTAAAAGTATCCCTCAAGAAGTGATTGATTGGTATCAAAAAGAAGGGGAAAAGCCCGTTGTTGATGACTTAAAAAATTTTAATTTTTCCGCTAAAATAATAAAAGGCGATGTTTTAGATACTCGATTTTATGGAAAAGATAAAAATGAAAAGTTTGTTGATAAAAGGGTGAGAAGTTTACTACGTCATGATCCTAATAAGTTGGCAAAAATTTTATTAAAAAATATATGATAAAGCGTCGTTATCTTTCTTTTAAAAATGCTTTTTCTGGGCTTTTTTTTATTTTAAAAAGCCAAACCAATTTTAAAATCCATATTTTTTTATCGTTTTTAGCTATTTTTTTTAGCTTTTTTTTAAAGATTAGTTATTATGAATGGTTAATAATTATTTTTTTAATTGTGATGGGACTGGTGATTGAGGCTTTAAATACCATTATTGAAGAAGTAATGGATTTTATCTTCGATGATTGGAATGAAAAAGTAAAACTGATTAAAGACATGGCGGCTGGGACGATGTTAATTTTTGCTTTTGGATCGATTTTGATTGCCAGTTTAATTTTTATCCCCAAAATTTTAATTTTCATTAAATAAAGTTTCTTATGGCAATTTATCTTTTTGCGGTGATTATAGCATTTTTTTTTAATTCGCTTCTTATTGTTCCTTTTATTGATTTTTTATATAAATTAAAGTTTCAACGGGCTCCTCAAAAAACAAAAGATATCTTTGAAAAACCAACGCCGATTTTTGATTTTTTTCATCAAAAAAAAAGTGGGACGCCAGTGGGTGGGGGAATTTTACTGATTTTTACGACTACTTTTATCTATTTACTTTTTCTTTTGTCATTTACTTTTTTTGGAAAAAAAATTTATTCCAATTACCCAGCTTTCATTTCTGAGATTAAGATTATTCTTTTTACTTTTATAGCCTTTTCTTTTTTAGGTTTGTTTGATGATTTAAATAAAATTTTTTTTTGGCAAAAAACTAATTTTTTTGGTTTGCGATTTCGTCATAAGCTTTTTTTTGAAATTATTTTGGCTTTAATTCCTTCTTTTTGGCTTTATTCAGAATTGAAGATTAAAATTATTCATATTCCTTTTTTTGGGGTTTACAATCTTTCTTTTTTTTATATTCTTTTTGCCGCTTTCGTTATCGTTTCTTTTGCCAATGCCGTTAATATTACTGATGGCTTAGACGGTTTGGCTTCGGGTGTTTTAATGATTGCTTTAACTTCTTTTTGGGTAATTTCTCGATCGATTTTAGATATGCCAACAAGCTTTTTTATCGCAATTTGGTTAGGAGGATTGATTGCTTTTTTGTATTTTAATATTTACCCAGCAAGAATCTTTTTAGGAGACGCGGGTGCTTTATCCTTTGGGGCGACTTTTGCTGTTATTGGTCTTCTTTTGGGAAAACCTTTTGCTTTGCCAATTATCGGTGGTGTTTTTGTGATTGAGATTTTAAGTTCTTTGATTCAAATTTTGGGAAAAAAGTTTTTAAAACGAAAGATTTTTCCGGTGGCTCCTTTTCATCTTTGGCTTCAACTTAAAGGCTGGGAAGAACCAAAAATTGTAATGCGTTTGTGGTTGACGGCAATTGTTTTGGCGGTTTTTGGTTTGATGATTGCTTTCATGAAATAGATTTTTGATAAAATTTTGATAAAATAAGGTTATGAGTTTGCGAATTTATAATAAGTTAAAAGAAAAATATCGGGGTAAAAAAATTTTAGTCGTTGGTTTGGGAGTTTTGGGTGGGAGTTTGGGAGTAGCTCAGTTTTTTTGTGAACTTGGTGCCTATGTTACTGTCACCGATAAAAAAAAAGAAGAAGATCTTTTATCCTCGATTAACAAGTTAAAAGGTTTTAAAAACATTAATTTTCATCTTGGTGGTCATTTTTTAGAAGATTTTTTGAAAGCTGATCTTATTTTTAAGGGGCCTTCGGTTCCTTGGGATTTACCAGAGATTGTTGAAGCTTACAAAAAAGGGATTCCGATTGAAATGGAGATGGCATTTGTGGCTAAATATTTTCCAGGAAAAATCATTGGAATTACCGGTACTCGAGGCAAGTCAACAACTACAGCAATGATTTACTCTCTTTTGAAAGAGTTTAAAGATGAGGTGTTTCTTGGTGGAGGTTTGCCGGGAATATCAACAATTGAGTATCTAAAAAAAGCTTCAGAAAATAGTTGGCTTGTTGCTGAGCTTTCTTCATGGTCTTTATCGGGATTTCACCGATCAAAAATCAGTCCCCATATTGCTGTTTTTACCAGTTTTTATCCCGATCATTTAAATTATTATCAAAATTTAGAAGATTATTTTTATGATAAAGCCGCCATTTTTTTGTATCAAAAAAAAGATGATTTTTTAATCGCTAATGAAAGATTAAAATCTAAGATAGAAAAATACCCCTCTTTAGGAAAAAAAATTTATTTTAAAAAAAATGATTTCCCCCAAAAACTTAATAT
>Ga0308420_1001924_pt1 | contig 10830 bp, 12 predicted proteins | sample HotsprSampleMS55_FD_203802 | JGI IMG/M metagenome (GOLD analysis project Ga0308420, IMG submission 203802) | Hot spring phototrophic mat microbial communities from Mushroom Spring, Yellowstone National Park, Wyoming, United States - 20090730_MS55 ... | reverse complement strand
GGTAACATGCCGCCAAGCTCCTATTCTCAAACGTGTGTACGAGCAAATGGCCGAGCCCAAGTGGGTTATGGCATTTGGCGCATGTGCCTCTACTGGGGGGTTCTACGACAACTATACGACCGTTCCTGGGATCGACCGTATTATTCCCGTCGATGTGTATGTCCCTGGGTGCCCGCCCCGTCCGGAGAATGTGTTGGATGCCCTGATGGCCTTGCAGCGAAAGATTCAAGGGCAGAAGCAGCTCCTCGGGGCACCTATCGCGAGCCGTGTACAGGAGCGCGAGGCGGCGTGAATGAGGAGAGGGGTATGCCCACGCCAGAAGAAGTCTACGACGTGCTGCGAACGTGCTACGATCCAGAGATCCCTGTGAATATTGTAGATTTAGGGCTGGTTTACGCTGTGGAGATCCACCAGCGCCGGGTCGACGTTAAGATGACTTTGACTGCGCGAGGATGTGGCATGGGTGGGTATATTGCCGCTGAGGCAGAGCAAAGGCTCCTTGAGCTTCCGGATGTTGACGAAGCGACTGTGGAGCTGGTGTGGGATCCTCCTTGGGACCCGAGTAGGATCAGTGCAGAGGGGCGCAGGCTGCTGGGCATACCCGAGGAGTGAACGAAGGAAGAGTGAAGCAGAAGGTGCCCTAGCCTTTGACTTCGTACTGGGTGTCTGGAGAATGACAGTGAGGCAATATGAGGAAAGGATCCCATCACCAGTCATCGGAGCGGAGTTCTCTGATGAACATCGGTCGGCGTGTGGATTATGCCATCCGCGCCCTTTCCTACCTCGCGGCACAGCCGCGAGACAAAGTGGTGTCCCGGCGCGAGCTCCAGAGTAAGCAGGACATCCCCGCCCACTTCTTGTCGAAAATCATGAAACGCTTGGTGAGCGGCGGTCTGGTCCACTCCTATATGGGAGCTCACGGTGGGTTCACCTTAAAAAAGCCTGCATCGACGATTAGTCTGAAGGAAGTCTACGAGTGCTTAGAGGGACCGCTGCTCTTGATGGATTGTCTGGATGCTGGAGAGCGGGCGTGTCGTTATTGTTCGGTGTGCAAACAGATCTCGGTCTGGCATGAAGCCCAGCGCATCCTGACGAATTATCTTGCCGGAGTGTCCCTCGGGCAGATTGCCCACAAGGTCGGACTCCGAGAGGAGCTTGCCCGCTGGGAGCAGCAACGTTATAGAGAGCTGGCGCAGGAGGAGGCCCTCGTACTGCCTCCCCCTAGCCCGCTGGAGCACACGAACCGGCAGAGATCCTCCTGCCTGAAAGGAGTGTCTTGACACGGGAGAAAGGTAGCGACTAGGAGCGCGGCATATGTATTTTCAATTCGGTAACGTTTTCGTCTTTACTATTCTCGGCCTTGGGTTGTGCGCTCTCCATTTAGCACTCGGACGGTTGCTCCGTCCGCATAACCCCGAGGCAAAAAAACTGACGACCTATGAGTGTGGAGAGCCACCGACCGGGAGCGCATGGATTAACTTCAACATTCGCTTCTACCTGATCGCACTCGTCTTTCTCATTTTTGAACTCGAGATTGCCTTCATTGTCCCTGTGGTGGTGGTGTTTCGGGATTGGGTGTTCCGTGGTAATGGCTTGTTCGCTTTCGCAGAAATTCTGATCTTTCTCGCTATCTTGGTCGTCGGCCTGGTGTATGTCTGGGCGAAGAGAGACTTGGAATGGATCAAGCGGGTTGGCCGAGCAGCAGAGGAAAAGCAGCTGCCCAAAGCGGCGTAGATCAAACCGAGGAGGGCCGATGTCACTGATCAATACCTTACCGGAGATGGTTATTACAACCAAAGTCGATGAAATGCTCAACTGGACGAGAAAGTCTTCCGTCTGGTACATGTTGTTTGGCTTGGCATGCTGCGCGATCGAGATGATGCAAACTGGAGGGCCACGGGCTGATATAGAACGTTTTGGCGCAGCCCCCCGTGCAACACCCCGGCAATCGGACATGATGATTATCGCCGGCACACTGACCCTGAAGATGGCCTTGCGCACAAAGGTACTCTACGATCAAATGCCTGACCCGAAATATGTGATCTCGATGGGCAGTTGCGCGAACTGTGGAGGGTTGTTCCAACTAGCCTATTCAGTCTGTGATGGCGTGGATAAGGTGATTCCGGTCGACGTATACGTCCCAGGGTGTCCACCGCGTCCCGAGGCGCTTGTTGAGGGGTTACTCAAACTGCAAGAGAAAATGATGCAGGAGCGTTGGCTTGTGAGGAAACCCCAAGCGGAGAGCGAGGCCCGCGCTTAGCCCTTGCGCTCTTGCCACTACCGTGTGGATCTGCTGCGTTGCGAAGAGGGAAATATGACGCCGGCAGAAGTGTGCCAAAAGCTTCAAGAACGTTTTGGGAACGAGTGTGTGGAGTCTTTTCGTGAAGCAGCACTTGACCCATACATCGTTGTTCAGCCTGCCTTCGTCCGCGACGTCTGTCGCTTTCTGAAGGAAGATCCAGCTCTGGCGTTCGATTGTCTGTCCAACATGTCAGGGGTTGATTATCTGAAGGATGGGAAGATCCAGGTTGTCCTGCATCTGTACTCGTATGTCCATCGCCATCGGATCGTCATTAAGGTGAACGTTCCGCGCGCCAATCCAGTGATGCCGTCCATTGAAAGTGTCTGGAAGGCTGCCAATTGGCATGAGCGCGAAATTTACGACCTGCTGGGTGTGGTTTTTACTGACCATCCTGACCTGCGCCGCTTGCTCATGCCGGAGGATTGGGTCGGGCACCCATTGCGCAAGGATTTTGTCGAACCCGAAGAGTATCATGGTATCAGTACGCGGCGCGAGAGCCTGCTGAAGTGACGAGTAAGGGATGGCCGATGGCAGGGAGAGCTTGGCGAGGGTGTATCTGCCTGGGTGACCTGCATGTACTAGCCCGTGTGCTGCGGGCGGGGTTTCTGCGGAGGGACTTATGAGTTTGGCCGGTTTTGAAGTCGAGGTCCAGCGAGATGGGGACGAGGGACTGACGACAGAGGAGATGACCTTGAACATGGGACCGCAGCATCCGAGTACGCACGGCGTGTTGCGTTTCATCGTCAAAGCAGATGGCGAGGTCATGCGGACCGCCATCCCGGACATTGGGTATTTGCACAGATCGATCGAAAAGATCGCGGAAAAAGTTGGCTACCATGGCTTTATGCCTTACACCGATCGGGTTGACTATGTCTCGGCAATGCAGTGTAACCAGGGATGGGCCATGGTCTGTGAGAAAATCGCGGGCATTGAGGTGCCGCGGCGGGGCGAGTTCTGCCGTGTGATCGCTAGCGAGCTAGGTCGCATTGCCAGCCATCTGCTCTCGGTAGGAACGATGGTTATGGACATCGGTGGGTACACGCCATTTCTGCATGCCCTTCGCGAGCGTGAGAAAGTCAACAACTTGTTAGAGGAACTTTGTGGCGCCCGCTTGACGTTCAACTATATGCGGATTGGCGGAGTTGCCTGGGACCTACCGGCGGGGTTTGCCGAAAAAGTGACCGCTTTTCTTGACCAGTTCGAGCCCCTCATCGACGAGTATAACGACCTCATTTCGTACAACAAAATCTACGTCGAGCGGCTCGCCAATGTTGGGGTCGTGTCCGTGCAGGACGCGATCGACTATAACTTGGTCGGGCCCAACCTCCGCGGCTCCGGCTTCAAATACGACGTGCGTCGCGACGAGCCGTATTCGGTCTATGGTGAATTGGAGTTTGATGTCCCCGTGGGCACGGGAGAGATGGGCACCCTTGGTGATTGTTTTGATCGCTATATGGTGCGCATCAAGGAGATGCGCGAATCATGTAAGATCGTCCGGCAATGTCTCAGAATGATGCCCCCGGGACCGGTCCTGGCCAAGGTGCCTCGCAAGCTGAAGCCGCCGGTGGGGGACGCCTATATCCGAGTTGAAGGGTCGCGCGGCGACATGGGCTGGTATGTCGTGAGTGACGGCAGCGAGTTTCCGTATCGGACCAAGATTCGTACCGGATCGTTCGCAGCGATGAGCATCATCGACAAGGTAAGCCGAGGGTTAATGATCGCCGATCTTGTCGCTCTCATCGCCAGTTTTGACGTCGTCGCTCCGGAGGTAGACCGCTAGACAAGGACGAACTGGTACGATACTCACGGCGGCGTTATGCAAGCGTTTGTCGATAGATTGATTACGGACGGCTGGTTCTCCGGGATCCCGGTAGAACTCGTATACGTTTTGGTGATGTTTCTATTTGGAGCGATCGTCGTCTTCGCCTTTGTGATGCCGCTCGTACCATTGACTGTCTGGCTGGAGCGACGCGTCTGGTCGCGGATTCAATCCAGAGTCGGACCTAACCGCGTCGGGCCACAAGGGGTGCTGCAGGGTATCGCCGACGGGATCAAGAACTTATTGAAGGAAGACATCATTCCTGATGCGGCGGATCGTCCGCTTTTTGCTTTTGCCCCGTACTTGGTGGTTTGGGGATTTGTCGCCACTTTTGTAGTGATTCCTTTTAGTAGTGCACTGATTATTGCAGACCTCAATGTCGGGATTCTCTATCTTACTGCCGTGACGGCCCTCGTGGTGGTCGGAGTCTTGATGGCGGGGTGGGCGTCTAATAACAAATGGTCTCTTATCGGTGGGATTCGTTCTGCCGCCCAGATCGTCAGCTATGAGATCCCGGCCGGCTTGGCGATTTTACCGCCGGTGTTGCTCGCCGGTACTCTGAGCATGCAGGGGATTATTCATGCCCAGGGGTGGGCGCCGTGGGATTGGTTCCTCTTTTATAATCCCTTTACCTTTGTCTCTGCGGTGGTTTTTTATGTGGCCGCGCTGGCGGAGGGAAACCGCACCCCGTTTGACCTGCCGGAGGCGGAATCTGAACTGGTGGCTGGGTTTGCGACCGAGTACAGCGGGATGCGCTTCGCCCTCTTTTTTCTGGCGGAATGGGGGAATCTGTATGTCATTGGGGCGGTGGTGGCGACGCTTTTCCTGGGGGGGTGGCAAGTCCCTGTCTGGACCGACAACGTAGTGCTCCTCAATCTCTCGCAATTTGTGGTGTTTTTTCTCAAGGCCTACTTCTGGGCGTTCGTTGCTATGTGGATCCGTGCGACCCTCCCGCGAGTGCGGGTCGATCAGTTAATGTCGCTGTGTTGGAAGTATTTGGTGCCCATCGGCTTCACCAACCTCATCGGCACCGCTGTGTGGATGGTGATCTGGCCGCAGGGGAACCGAGTAGTGCAGTTCGGCATGTGCCTGCTCGCGCTCGCCATCCTGGTGCAGTTTTTCCGGCGGGTACGATTCCACTTGCGGCGTGCCAAGCCAGAGTTGTATTACAGTCCAGCAATTTAGGGGGTCGGGTATGACCAGCAACGGTGTCGGTCGCTACTTCAGGAACATCAAAGAGGCGGTCGCGACAATCTTCGAGGGAATGAGTGTGACGTTCTCTCATCTGGTGCGGAAACCGTATACCATCCAATATCCTGACCGGGTACCGGTGCGCGTGCAGGATACTCTCCCCTTCCGTTATCGGGGGATTCTCGAAGTCGACCTGGAAATTTGTACAGGCTGCCTCGCCTGCGAGCGGGCGTGTCCGATCGACTGCATCGTCATCGAGGCGCCCAAGGATCCGCAAACCAAGGAGATGATTCTCAAGCGCTTTGATATCGATATCGCCAAATGCATGTACTGCGGCCTCTGCAGTGAGGTGTGCCCAACGGGGTCGATCCATCACACCCGCGAGTTTGAGGGAGCAGACTTTTCTCTCGAAAGTATGGTACGCCGTTTTGTGAAGGAGCCCGTGGTGGCGTACAAGGTGAAGAAAGACGGGGAACCCGATCCGCGCATTGCGCCCATTTTAGAGCGCGGGCTGCGCTATATTGAGGAGTTCGCTCAGCCCGTGGACATGAAGAAGGTGAGCCCTGCAGAGAAGACAGCTGCATAGATGTTGTGTCCGGGGATTCATCATGCCGATGAAGGCTATCATCTTTTATCTATTAGCTTTGCTGACCGTTGGCTCGGCGGCGGTGGTCGCTTTCTCCCGTAACATTGTCTACTCTGCCTTCTCTCTGCTCGGCACCTTTATGGGGGTCGCCGGGCTATACGTCCTCCTGGCGGCGGATTTCGTGGCGGTTATCCAAGTCCTGATCTACGTCGGTGGTATTCTGGTGTTGATCATCTTTGCGGTCATGCTGACGCACCGGATTGACGACGTGGCGGTGTCAAACAGGTCGGTCGGCCGGATCCCGGCTGCGGTAATCGTTGTCAGCGTTGGTGTGCTCATGGGGACGGCCATCGTGTCGGCCCGGTGGGCGCAAACGGCCAATGTGCGAGTTGCACCCACGACCGCTGGCATTGGGGATGCCTTTCTTGGTCCATACATTCTGCCCTTTGAGCTCGCTTCAGTTGTGTTGCTCGTTGCGTTGATCGGCGCCATTGTCGTTTCACGCAAGGAGATTCGCTAGGGAACGACCCCCAAATTCCCTAGCCCTCCCTTGATTTTTTTGTGGTTCCCTTCTAAGAGGGGACGACTCTTGTGTTTAGTATCCGTGGGTAGTCCATGAGTGGAGCTCTATTTGAGATCGGCCTGAGGCATTTTCTCTGCGTGAGCCTGTTCGTGTTTGTCCTTGGGTTGTACTGCGTACTGACGCGGAAAAACGCTATTGGTATCCTGATGGGAGTCGAGCTGATCCTCAATTCGGCGAACATCAATTACTTGGCGTTTTCGCATTTTTCCTCAGGCCGCTATGACGGGCAAGTTTTTGCTCTCTTTGTGATCATGCTGGCTGCGGCCGAGGCCGTGATCGGGCTGGCTATCGTGCTCGGCATTTATCAAAACTTTGCCACGATTGATGTTGAGGCGACCGACAACCTGCAAGGGTAAGCTATGGAGCATGCGGTTCTCGTTTCCTATCTCCGTTGGATTGTGTTGTTGCCTCTTCTCGGGGCGGCGGTGAACGGCATTGTGGGAGCGGCAATCCAAAAGCGCTACGGGAAAGGCGCAATCAGTGTTATCGCCTGCACGGTCGTCGGTCTTGCTTTTCTCTTCTCGCTGCGCGCGTTTCTCCACCTTTGGGGCCTTCCCCCGGAGCAGCGCTTCCTCCTCGATCGCCTCCTGTACTGGATCCATATTGGCGATCTAAACGTGGATATCGCCTTTTGGGTGGATCCGCTATCAGCCGTGATGATTTTGATCGTGACGGGTATCGGTGGGCTCATCCATGTGTATGCTGTGGGGTATATGCACGAGGAGGAGTCGTACTGGCGGTTTTTTACTTTCCTGAATCTCTTTACCGCCGCCATGCTTACTCTGGTGCTTGCCGATAACTTCCTGCTGATGTTCGTGGGGTGGGAAGGCGTTGGGCTCTGTTCCTACGCGCTGATCGGGTTCTGGTACAAGGAGCACGCGAATACCAGTGCTGGCAACAAGGCCTTTATCGTTAACCGTATTGGTGATGCCGGATTTACGCTGGGGGTCTTTACGATTTTTTGGGGGCTCGGTGCGGCAGGGCATGCGTCGGCGGTGTTTCGCGACATAGTACCCTATGCACACCATTTAGCTGAAATCTCGGTCTTGGGGGTTCCGGCGGCGACCCTAGCGGCGTTGTTTTTATTCGTTGGCGCCACCGGGAAATCGGCCCAGATCCCGCTCTACGTCTGGCTGCCCGATGCGATGGCCGGCCCTACACCGGTCAGTGCGCTGATTCACGCTGCCACCATGGTCACCGCAGGGGTCTATATGATGGCCCGCCTCCATTTTCTCTTCTCGCTGTCCCCAGTAGCGCTGAACGTTGTGGCAACAATTGGGGCCCTCACCGCTCTTTTTGCCGCGACGATTGGTTTAGCGCAGAATGACATTAAACGAGTGCTGGCGTACTCTACGGTCAGTCAACTTGGCTACATGGTCCTGGGCGCAGGGGTAGGAGCTTTTGGCGCGGCCATTTTTCACCTTATGACGCATGCCTTCTTCAAGGCGTGTCTATTTCTTGGGGCTGGTAGTGTCATTCACGCTATGGGCGGTGAACAAGACATGCGGAGGATGGGAGGACTCAAGGAAAAGATGCCTTATACCTTTTGGACCTTTCTCATCTCCACGGCCGCCATTGCTGGGATTCCGCCACTGGCGGGGTTTTTTTCCAAAGATGAGATTCTGTGGAAAGTCTTTGCCAGTGGCCACCGGGCGTTGTGGGTGCTTGGCTTTCTTGGCGCCGGGCTGACCGCGTTTTACATGTCACGCCAAGTCTTCATGGTCTTTTTCGGCGAATGTCGTGCTGACCACCACACGCGACATCACCTACACGAATCTCCGCCGGTGATGACTTATCCGTTGCTCATTCTTGCTGCCGGGGCGCTGTTCGCTGGCTTTCTTGGTGTTCCTGCTGCCCTGGGAGGGAGTAACCGCTTCGAGCAGTGGCTCGAGCCAGTATTCGCTGTCGGGCATGGGCATGGTGCCCATGCGGTCCATCACGCAGTGGAGCCTATTGAATACCTCCTCATGCTCGTCTCAGTTGGTATTGCATTGGCGGGCATATTCCTGGCTTATCTCATGTACTATCGAGGCAGCCTCTCTCCCGATCTGTTCTCTGCTGCCGCTGGCGGAAAACCGTACGAATGGATTTACAACAAGTATTATATTGACGAGCTATATTATGCGACCTTCGTGCGTCTGACCTTCTTTTTCTGCTGGCTTGGAGCGAGTTTTGATCGCTACGTGATTGACTTTATCGTAGATGGGGCGGCGCGGGTGGCCGCTTTTCTCTCGTGGCTCAACGGCTGGTTTGACAACTTGGTGATTGACGGTATTGTCAATGCCATTGCTGACGCAACGTTCGCCCTAGGCAACCGGCTCCGACAGGTACAGACCGGGAATATTAACCTGTATCTCTATGTTATCGTTGGCGCGGTGGTGGCGGTGCAGTTCTTGCCGCGCCTCTCTTCCGACATACTGACCACCATTCTCTTTGCTGTTGTTGTTGCCCTGATCGTGATCGGGGGTGCCGCGTGGGTGTTTGCCCGGCGGCCCCTGTGGCGACCACCGGTTCTGCGGGGTGGGACGACACAGTCTCACTAGTCGTGAAGGAGTGTCCATGGAGTCCTATGTTCTCTCACTGATGATCTTTCTCCCTCTTGTGGGCATGATGGCTGTACTCTGTCTCCCCCGTCAGGCAGAGGATCTTGTTAGGTGGACTGCGTTGCTCTTTACACTACCCACGTTCTTTTTGGGCTGGTGGCTCTACGCAAATTTCGATGGCTCTACCCCGGATTTGCAGTTTGTGGTCAAAGTCCCGTGGATCGCTTCGTATAACATTAACTACTTTGTCGGTGTGGATGGGGTTAGTATCTCGATGGTGCTCTTGACCGCATTTCTCTGCCCTCTGTGTGTCGTCGCTTCTTGGGGGATCGAGCGTGCGGTGAAAGCGTACTTTGCGCTCTTTCTCCTTCTCGAGGCTGCTATGGTGGGAGTGTTCTGCGCAATGGATTTCTTCCTCTTCTACATCTTTTGGGAACTTATGCTGCTCCCCATGTATTTCCTCATCGGCATCTGGGGTGGACCGCGGCGCGAATATGCTGCCATCAAGTTCTTCCTCTATACCATGTTAGGCAGTGTACTGATGCTTGTGGCGATGTTGGTGTTTTATTTCCATTCGGAATACTCGTTTGATCTGACCAGATTGGCGACCGTGACGAAGTCTTTCAGCGCAGACCCCGTGCTGTTTGGCCTCAATATGCCCCAGATTTTGTGGATCGCACTATTCATTAATTTTGCGGTCAAGATCCCCGCTTTTCCTTTCCATACCTGGTTACCTGACGCGCACGTGGAGGCGCCGACAGCCATTTCGGTCATTCTCGCTGGGGTACTGTTGAAGATGGGGACATACGGCATCCTCCGCGTCAATTACCCCCTCTTGCCTGAAGCGACGGCCCAACTCGCGCCTTACTTGCTAGGAGCGCTAGGGGCGTGGAACATCATTTATGGGGCCCTCTGCGCGCTTGCCCAATGTTTCCTTGAGCCGAAGGATCTGAAAAAACTCGTTGCATACTCCAGTATCAGCCACATGGGCTACGTTATGTTGGGGATGGCCTCTTTCACGCCACAGGGAATCAATGGTGCTGTCCTCCAGATGTTCAACCACGGCACGATTACTGCGATGCTGTTCTTGATCGTCGGGGTGATTTATGACCGCGCTCATCATCGTCGCATCGATGGCTTTGGTGGACTGGCGATGGTGATGCCAATCTACACCGGTATTATGGCGTTGGCGTTTTTTGCTGCTATGGGGTTGCCTGGGCTGTCGGCGTTTATTTCCGAAGTGCTCGTCTTGCTTGGCGCTTGGCAAAAGTACAAGATTCCCACCCTTATTGGGGCGGCGACCGTGATCCTTACTGCAGGATACCTCCTGTGGGCGATTCAACAGATGTTCCTAGGAAGACCGCGGGAAGAGTATGCACAGATGCATCTGTCTGAGATCAGTGGAAGAGAGCTTGTGACGCTCGTGCCGCTAGCCATTATTGTGCTCATCCTTGGAGTATATCCCCATGCCATGCTGGACCTATTTGATGCCTCTTTACGGCATCTGAACTCTCTGGTGCTTGCGGCTGCGGCACAAGGGACAGCCATTGCTCTGCACTGACTTGGCACAGGAGACGGTCGCGGAACTATGAATCTCGGGAGTGTTGAGAGCCTTGCATACGTTTACCCGGAAGGAATCTTAGTCCTTTCCATCCTGGCCATTTTCCTAGCGGATCTGTTTGTGAGAGACAAGGAGCGGTTGGGGTACCTTGCCCTTGTCGGGGCGACGCTCGCCCTGGTCTTCACCTCGGGGATTTCGATTCTTGGATACCGGTTGATCGGGGGGCTACAGGGCTGGGGGGAGGG
>Ga0308420_1001923_pt1 | contig 10832 bp, 12 predicted proteins | sample HotsprSampleMS55_FD_203802 | JGI IMG/M metagenome (GOLD analysis project Ga0308420, IMG submission 203802) | Hot spring phototrophic mat microbial communities from Mushroom Spring, Yellowstone National Park, Wyoming, United States - 20090730_MS55 ... | reverse complement strand
TCCCGAGGAGGGGGGCAGCCATCAAGGGCTGCCCCATTTCTTGTCGGGCAACCTGGCTCGGTGCCTCCGAGAGGGCAAAAATCCTGTCGCCCCTGCTCACTTGATCGCGAGTGGATTGAGCGGACTACCGACCGCATGAGGAATGTAGAGCGGCGGCGCGACCCACAAAAATTCGTATACACCATCGGCTGCACAATCTTTTGCCAGCTCCTCAAAAATGAAAATCTCTCCCAGTGACAGTCCCATGTCGCGGATTGCCACTTGGTGAAACGGGATGAACTCCCCCTCGATTTCGGACGGGAGCCGTTCGACAGCGATATTATCAACAGCAATACAGGAAATCTCTTTCTTCCATAGCCACTCGGCGGTGTACACCGAGACGCCTGGCTGGGTGTGGAAGTACGCTTCTTTTTCTTGTGGGGTCTTCAGGGTGTACCAGTAAGGAACCCACCCTGTGCGGATGCACAGGGCGTCGCCGCTTTTCACTTCAACCTTTTGTGCCTGGCAGCAACCTTCGAGGTCCGCTACCGTGATCGGATAGTCGGCGGGTAAATGTCCTTCTTGCTCGCAGCCTTTATACCGTACCATATCGAGGAGAACACCGCGCGTGACGAAAGACTGGTAGAGCTTGCCAATATCGTTTCTGGACGCGCCGCCATGAGCGGTCACCGCGCTCGTAGGGGTGTCGTTGTAATATCTGTCTCCATAGCCAACGTGGGCGAGGCTGTCCCACTGCGTTGACCCTTGGAGGTACATGGTGATGTAATCGTCATTGGCAATTGCCTCGCCGGCGAGCCCTACGTCTTTGACCGGGACATTTAAAATCGCCATGAAGCGCTGGGCTGGTGTGCGGGTGGGGAACACCGGTCCATGCTGGTCAATGGGGATGCAGCACGAAAACACTTTCCCCTTTCTCACCAGCTTGGCTGCCGCTACGATCACCTCTGGGGTGATGAAATTCGCCGTGCCTTTTTCATCCTCCTTGCCCCAACGTCCCCAATTGCTGACCTGTGGTAATGCTTCTCGTCCAGGCATTTTTCCCTCCTATGTACGGATGCTTTATACCTGGCCAGTGGCGGTTTTTGTAGAGGTCTCTCCTGCCTTGACGCCCGCGGCCGGCTGCCATAAAAGCAGGCAAGGCTGGGTATTGAGAGGAGAGACTATGCCTGGACCGCTTGCGGGGGTGAAAGTCGTTGAGATCGCGCAAGAAATCCAAGGGCCGTATGCCGGCCTGTTCCTTGCAGATATGGGGGCAGAGGTTATCAAGATCGAAATGCGAGATACTGGCGATCTCAGCCGCTATATGCTGGTGAAACTGATCGCTGGGCCGGAAGCGCGAAATGCCGACTTTAGTCACTACTTCTTGGCTATGAACCGAGGGAAGCGGAGCATCACCCTCGATATAAAGAAGCCCGAAGGAAAAGAGGTTCTCTATCGCCTCCTCGACGCGGCGGATGTCCTATTGAGTAACTATCGCCCGGGAGTGCTTGACCGTTTAGGGTTTGGCTATGAGGAGCTTTCTCGAAGGAATCCCCGCTTAGTCTATGCCATAGGTTCCTCCTGGGGGCCGAAAGGCCCATGGATGTATCGGCCCAGCCGTGACACCTTGGCGCAGGCGGCAGGTGGGATCATGGCGAAAAATGGCATGCCCGCAGATCGGCCGTTGCCGTGCGGCGCATTGGTTGCCGACCATGCCGGTGCGCTCACTCTGCTGGCCGGCATTTTGGCTGCCCTGTATGCACGCGAAAAGACAGGGAAAGGACAGAAGGTGGACGCCTGTATTTACGGTACAGTGATCGCCTTGCAACCCATGGAGATCAATTTCACTTCGGTCAGTGGTGTGGAGACCCGGCGTGCCGGCCGCGGACATCAGTTCCTTCAGGGGGTCTGGGGTGCCTTTCGCACGCAGGACGGCTGGATTTGCCTGGCTGGGGTGGATGATAAGCGATGGCCACGCTTCTGTCGCGTTATGGGCATCGAACACGTTCTGGCGGACCCGGAGTGTAGTGATAACGTGATCCGTAACTTTCGCGGCGTCAAAATCGAGCGCATCCTTGATGAAGTCTTTCCCACGAAAACAACGGCGGAATGGATGGAGCTGTTGCAGAGCGCCGATATTCTCGCCACGCCGGTGCAAGAGTACCGCGATATTCTCGCCAATGAGCAGGCTTTAGCAAACGGCTATATTACTGAGATGGACCATCCGCAGCTTGGCAGGATTCGCGTTGTGGGAACGCCGCTGACACTGAGTGATACTCCTTTGACGACGACGACACCTCCTCCGGAACTTGGACAACACACTGAGGAGATTTTGTTGGAAGCAGGCTATACATGGGAAGAGATCGCTACGTTGCGCGAGAAAGCGGTCGTGTAGGTGGCGCAGTTGGGAGTCGAGCGTCGGACCATGTCTCTAGGAGCTCGGGGGGGGTGGTTGGTAGGTGTCCACCAGAGCGGGGAGCTCGGTCAGACTCCTAATGGTGAAGCGGCACTGAGATGCTCCTCCCGGGTCGAGATGTCGGTCGATGAGGACTGGTACGAGACCCGCGGTGCGTGCGCCTACGACATCCGCTGCATAATTGTCGCCAACGTGCAGAGCTTGCTCAGGGTGGACATCGAGGGCAGATAGGGCTTGGAGAAAGATTGCGCGTTGTGGTTTCGCCGCCCCTGCTCGGGTAGAAATAACCACCGCATCAAAAAAGTGGGCAATGCCCAGCCCATGCAGTAGGCCAAACAGTCGAGAGTCAAAGTTGGAAATGATCCCCAAACGCAAACCACGCTGGCGGAGCCGAGACAACGTCTCCTCGGTGTCTGGGTAGAGCTGCCACGACTGGGGGTGAGCAAAGCAAGCGAAAAGCGCCTCGAAGTACGCGTCGAACGACGGGAAGGGGCCCAGCGGAGCAACAACACGCTGCACTAGGGATCGCCACCAGTGTCGTTCTAGCTCGGGGATATGCTCGGGCGCGGCACCGGGAAACGCCATCGCCGGCATGTGGGGAAAACAACGGCGAAATTCCGCTTCGAGCTCGGACGCGGCTGCCTCTTTGCCATGTGCGCGGGCCAGACGCGCGTAGATCTCGCCCACCGCACCGCGCACGGTGAAGAGGGTACCAGCCGCATCAAAAAACACTGCTTGGATCTGGCAAGAGGACATCGCTGCTCCCCTACAGCGCTTTCATAATTTCATCCATCGCCTCTAATAACGCTTCAAGATCCTCCCGGCTGGTATAGTAGTGGATCGAGACGCGCAGGCCGCCAACCCCTGAGCAGTAGCGTACCGAGGGATAAATGCGCCGCGCTTCCAACGCCTGCGCCAGACGGTGGACCTGCGCGGCGGCGACGAACGGTGCGCACGTGATGATGCCAGAACGCAGGTGTGGCGCAGCGGGAGTCCAGACGGGAATGCCGCGGCGGCGTAACTCCTCGATCAGGAAACTCCCAAGCGTCACAATATGTTCGGCCGCCGCGTGCTGATCGAGCCCGTTCACGTAGGATAGGGAGGCCGCTAAACCAGCAGCGCCAAGGATCTTAGGCATACCGTGGATCTCGAAGCGTCGCGCGTCCGATGCGAGCGGGAACGGCAAGAACGGTGTCAGCTGCGGATCACCCAGATACCGCCCCCATCCTTCCGGGGGTTCGGCGAGGGCGAAAAGTCCGTGGGCGAGGCCGGGACGCACTCTGTCTTGAATCTCCTTGCGTACGTAGAGGATACCGAGTCCAAAGGGTGCATTGAGCCACTTCTGTGCGCCGGCCGTGAGGAAGTCCACACGTAACTGTGACAGGTCAAGCGGAATGGCGCCCAGTTGTTGGATCGCATCAACGACGAGGAAACAGCCGTAGGTGTCAGCCAACTGGGAGAAAGCGGCCAAATCCATGCGCAGGCCGTTAATCCACTGAACTGCGCTCACGAGCAGGAGGCGAGTATGTTCGTCGATCAAGGCCGCATAATCGTCAATCGTCACCATCCCCTGCCGGTGACGGGCAACGCGTATCTCCACTCCCCCCTGTCGCTGGAGGTGTTGGGCACTGAGTGCCACTTGCGGATATTCCAGATCGCAAAGGATAATATTATCGCCCGCTGCGAAGGGAATCGCGGCGAGTGCGATGTTGAGCCCCATGGTGGTGTCGTCGATAAAAGCGATCTCTGCTGGGGTGACGTGCAGCAGCCGGGCTGCTTCTTGCTTTGCCACATAGCTGGGGTCACCAATGGCGCGATAGTACGCTGCAGAGCCCATCTCAGCGGGTCCTTGGCCAACCAATGCCGCGGCTTGCTGCACTGCCGTCACGGCAGAGCGTGGTGGTAACCCGACTCCTGCCGCATTGAGATAGACCTGGCGGGTCGCCCCCGGGAAGTCAGCTCGCACCGCGTTCACGTCAAACATTGTTGTCCTCCTTCTCGCCGAGAGGTGGACGCGCCATCAGTGATAGAGCACCCGCTCCTCGGAGGTGCGGATTTCATGAATGAGCCGTTCTACTGCCTTGCGGACCTCTACTTCATTCTCGCGTAAGTGTCGCAGGCTATCGCGCATGCGTTCGTCATCCTCTCTCTTCCGAGCACGGAAGTAGTCAAGCTGGAGATCGAGACGTGCGGCCAAGAGGCGGTCGACATCCGCCAGCGAGGGCAGCCGCGCTCGCCCTTTTCCCATCTCATCGGCTACCGTCAGCAGCCGGCTCAGCAAACCTGTATGGTAATTACCGACTTCGGATAGCAGGGTGGGATCATGGCGTATCGGCTTGAAGAAGAACGCCTCACCGAAAACCTGGACCGCTCGCGCAAAATCACCTCGTTCGAGGAGAGCATCCCCACGGTTACAGCGGAGACGGAACCGGTGGAACGCGGCACGCTCGAAAAACCCGCCGAAAGAGTGAAGAAAGGCGACGCCGATGAGGCACAGCACATAGCCAGCGATTCCCGTACCACCAAGTAGCAGGATAATACTGACAATGAGTGTGAGCAGGGAGGGAGGGACATCGATGGATGGCATGGCGGGGATTGTGCCAGAGAAAAGCACGTCCTGCCAGAATATCTGCAGAATCACTTGTGGCAGGAAGGGCGAAGACCGTTGAGGCCAGAGACACTCGCTGCTTGGTTCTTGCACGGGCAGCATTGCAACGCTGTATCTGACAGTGCGCCGCCATGGGGCCTTATCCGCTTGGCATTGACTGCGGTGCCTGCAGGGGAACCCAAACGCGGAAACAGGAGCCTTTCCCCACTTCGCTCTCGACGCTTATGGTCCCTCCCAGCAGCCGTAACAGTTGCTGTACGATGTATAGCCCCAAACCCACACCCCCGTAGCGGCGGCTGGGCGAACTATCAATCTGTTGGAATGGCTCAAAGATCAGCGACAGCGCCTCCTGCGGGAGGCCGATCCCAGTATCACTGACGGAGAATTCTACTCCGTCTTTTAGCGCTGAGATGGAGATAGTTACGGTGCCGTTCTCAGTAAACTTTAACGCGTTCGTTATCAGGTTTTTGAGTACCATTTTGAGCTTGACCCGATCAGTGTTGAGGGTGGGAAGTGCGGGGGGAGTGTGCCAGAGAAGTTGTACTGCCGACTTCTGGGGTAACGATTGGCTCTCAGCTTCCAGCTCTGCGAGCAACTCGGTGACATTGACAGCGGAGAGTATTGATGGGATGCGTCGACTCTGCAGCCGACTCAAATCAAGGGTGGCGTTGATGAGATCGAGCAGCTCACGAGCTGCTTTTTCGAGGCGGTAGAGGATGTTGGTCTGCGGCGCCGCGAGCGGGCCGAACGTCTCTTCAAGAAGCAGGCTACTATAACCGATGATAATATTTAACGGGGTGCGGAGCTCATGGGACATGGTACCCAGGAAGTCATCCTTAAGACGGTTTGCTTCTTGCAATGCGGCAAACAAGTTGGCATGTGCGAGCGCAAGGGCAGCTATTTGCGAGACGCCCTGGGCGATACGGTGGTGGCGGGGAGTGAAGTGCCGTGCCTGGCGGAAACTCCAGGATTGAAGGCCGATAAACTGCTGTCCCTGCCGGAGGGGCAGAAATAGGGTGGTTTGCAGGCCCAACTGTTGCAGCACTGCTATGGCAGTTGATCCGGTAGCCGAGGAGGGGCCGAGTTCAACCACCTCGTCTTCTGGTAGTATGGCGAGCAGATCTGTCATGGCCGCGCAGGGAATCTGCAGGACTTGTAAGGTCTCCTCTTGTTGCGGTGTCAGTCCCCAACTCGCGGCGGGGACATACAGCTCTCCTTTAGCTTGCCAGAGTATGGTGCAACTGTCAGGTTCTGCGAGCGCTTCAGCAGTAAGGGAACAGAGGCGCTGGAGCACGGTCGGGGTGTTCAGTGCAGCGATCATCTCTTGACTCACCCGTGCCAGGACGGAAGAGATAGCTGCTTCTTCCTGCTGTTGTCGGTAGAGTTCGACCGCCTCGAGCCCGACCGCCAGTTGTTGGGCGATGCCGCGGCACAGCTCTACCTGGTAGACGTCGAAGCGACGCCCGGGGGTTGTCAGGGCAGCGACGAGCGCCCCCAGATGACGCTCTCGTACGCGCAGCGGCACCGCTATGAGGGCAGCAAGATGGAAATGGGCGAAAAATTCGCCTGAGCACCAAGGTTGTCGTGCGACATCATTAATAACAACACTGTGACCGTTCATGAGCCGACCACCGAAGGGCTGGTAGGGGGGAGAAAGCCAAGGTGGCAGCGTCTTGGAGGAGAGAATCCGGAACCCCGTGTTGTGCAATGAGGCGAAATGCCCCTTTTTCCGGGTCCCAATAAAAGGTAGCAACCATATCGCAGGGGAGCACTGCGGCTGTCCGTCGTTGTACCTTCTCCAAGAGTTCGGCCAGGTCTAAGGTGCCGCTGACATCTTTTGTGATATCGAGCAGTGCTTGGGTGCGGAACTCTGCCTGTTTGCGGTCGGTAATATCTGTGATCGTACCCCGCAAGCCAACGAGCTGCTCTCCCCGCCAGACTGGACGGCTCGAACTTCGCACCCAGCGTATCTCTCCCGATTTTGTCCGCACGCGAAACTCGCTCGGTTCGAGCTGACCTGCACTGGTCCGTTGCCGACTAGCCAGCAACTCAGGTAAGTCATCCGGATGAATAAACTCGGTAAAAGAATGATCGACGACCTCGTCAGGGGTGTACCCGCTCAGTGCCTCGACGATCGGGCTAATATACGTTATCACCCCGTGTTCATCTTGGGCGTAGATAATGTCATTGATACTCTCGACAAGCTCACGATACCGTTCTTCCGACTCGCGCAAGGCCTCTTCGGTCTGCCAGCGTTGGGTGATGTCCCGGATACGCAACAGCAGGCGTGAGGGGATAGTCTCGTCGCAGAGTGCGATCCCGACTCCTTAATGTGCCATGCGCCGTTATGATGCTGCAGGCGGAATTCCACCGGCCCTGGGGTGCCAGGGTGACGAATAAAGTCTGCACATACGGCACGCATCGCCGCCACGTCGTGCGGGTGCAGATACGCAAACAGGCTTTTCCCGATCAACCGCCCAGGTGCGTAGCCGAAACTGCTTTCCAACCACGCACTTTCGTGGCGTACCGTGCCATCAGGGTCAAGCACCAAGACGAGGTCACGGGCTGGGTCACTGAAGGCACGGAAACGCTCTTCGCTGTGGTGTAGTGCCTCTTGTGCCTGCTGGCGTTCGAGGGCGGCGCCTATCGCAGTTGCTATGGCAAGGAGGGCGTTGCGCTCATCATCAGACCACCGACGTGCGGTGTGGCAATCCTCGCAGCCGAGAAACCCCCAGAACTCCCCATGCACGGTGATCGGGAGGGTGAGGAGGGAAAGAACGCTGTGTGGGTTGAGGAAACGGCGTTCGGCTTTTGGGAAATGCTTGACCGGGCCGCCGATCGGTGTGCCGGCACGGAGGGTTTCATACCAGCGTGTGTTATAAGCGGTTTCTCTCATCACGGGGTTGTTCAGCTCCAGTCAAGCTCGGTCACACCCACGTGCGTCCTCGCCGCTCCCTCTTGTTCCGTCCGAGAGAAGGGTTTAAGGTCAGACCAGCGGAGGACCATACGATGTGTACAGCATTGCGCGCTGGTGTCCTAGCGACCCTGCTCCTCTTACTCGCCTTCGTGCCCGCGGTGCTCGCTCAAGGCGGTCCGTACCCATCAGATGGCTGGCAGGGACCACGGCCGACTCCTCCCCAACAGCGCACGCTCCCCTTGGCGCCGCAGAAGCCAACGCCCTCGGGGAAGCAAGTGTTGGAGATTCCCTCGCAACCACAGCAACGCCCCCTGAACCTGCCGCGTCAACAGGCGGCGATTCCGTCCCCACGACTACAACCGCAGCCGGTGCGGCCCACGCGGGTGGTAACGGTGACAGTGACGGATCCAGGCGGCGGGTATGTCCCTGGATTGCGACGCGAGGATTTTGTCCTGTATGAAGATGGCGTGCGCCAGGAGATTACCTATTTCAATATCGGCGAAAATGAGCCGGTCAGCCTGGGGCTCGTCGTAGATACCAGTGGGAGCATGCGCGACAAGATTGAGCACGCCCGGCAGGCGCTACGCCGCTTCGTCGACTCGATCAGACCCGGCGATGAGGTATTCGTTGAAGAGTTTAACGTGCAGCCGGTCCTGTTGCAGGACTTTACCGACAGTCGGGTCCTGCTTGCGCAGGCGATTGCTTTATTGCGGCCGGCCGGCGGGACCGCGCTCTACGATGCGATCCTTGACGGGGTGCGCCGTATTAAACGAGGCCGCCACCAGAAAAGGGCGCTCGTGGTGCTCTCTGACGGGATGGATACTGCCAGTCTGTCCTCGTTGCGACAAGCCCTTGAGGTGGCGCGTCGTTCCGGAGTCTTGATTTACACAATCGGGATCGGGAACCCCCAGGGCTTTCACGCTGGAGGGGGTGGAGTGACGATCGGTGGCCCCTTTGGTGCTGTTCTGCTTGGTACCGGCGTTGATGATCGAGTTGATACACGTACGCTGCAAACGATTAGTGACGAAACTGGCGCGCAGCACTTCCTGCTCAATACCAGGGACGTGGTGGGCAGTAGCGCTGTGCTGGAGACAGCGATCCAGACTATCTCGCGTGAGTTGCGCCTGCAGTACAGTTTAGGATACACCTCATCCAGTGGGGGGGATGGATACCGCAGCATCCGTGTCGAGACGCCGCATCATAACTTGGTGGTGCGTGCCCAGCGGGGGTATGCGGTTGATTAGCTGGAGCTGGGGACGAACAAGGTTCCTAACGGGCACTTCCTCGCCCTATTTCTTGCGAAAGAGATGTTCGCGCACCTTCTGGCGGTCGAGCGGGGCGGTCGAGAGGGTGTCGAAAACGCTAGCAAGGGCCTGAATACAGCGGACAAAATCCGGCCACACCGTCCGCGGCCCGCGAAAAGTCAGCTGGGCTGTGGCAACCCCTTCGTGTGCGTGTGGAGAGCCGCCGGGTCGGCTCGTGCGGACGTCAAAGTGCTGTAGCGAGCTGACGAGGGAGAGGTGAAAGAGGTCAGAGTCATCCTCGCCCACCGGGCGTCGGAGCTCTAGGGACAAGGCACCGTCCCCGCCCTCGATTTCCACGATGTACCATTCCCCGGGGTACGCAGTGGAGACTTTAATGTGGGGGAGCTTCTCTGAGGAATCGTCTGCCATCAGTCCGCCTCGTACTCCTGTGCGCCCCTAGAACAGAGAAAGGGGTGTTGAGGGGGCAGCTCATACGCTTTTCCTGTCAGGCTTCTCATATCCCGAGCTGGGGAAAAAAGAAAGGCCCTGATTCAGGGCCTTTCATCTGAGTTTTCCGCCTAAGGACAGGCTAAAGCTAGATGATCAGTCTTAGAACAACTACCGACTACTTTTTCTTTGCGGGCGCTTTTTTCGCCGCCGGCTTCTTTGCCGCTGGCTTCTTCGCAGCTGCCATAGTGACCTCCTGGTTATTCAGGCGTCAGGGTATGAGGATTGTTTGGATGAGCTTTGTGAGCCTCCCTATCCATGTTTTTGACCCCGGACGCCTGGGTATGTTACAGGGAACCCCTCATAATCGTCTCTGAGCCCTAGGCGGAACTCGAATTGCGCCTAAGTGTAGCAATTAATTGTACGATCGTCAAGAGAAAATAGCATTTGGGAAAAGATTTTTTGAAAAAAACTCCTTTCCCGGTAGGGAGTTCATAATCTTAAAATGCTGTTGCTGAAATGCAAGGGTAAAAATTAACAGGACGTTCTATTTTTGTGCAAACAATGTCACGAAAAGTTCGGAAGAAGTCTACTTGTGAGTCTACAGGTATTGACCCCCATAGGAGACTCCGCTAGGCTGCTACACGCATAGAGACGCTCGGGTTGTGGGAACCCCGTCGTCTTGAGCCTTGGCCCGAATGCTTCGTTCGGGCCTTTTTTCTTGAGATTTCGCCTACATAGGGAATCGTCGACGGGCCGCAGACGGGGCTGGTAGCGGGAGGGGGCGTCTATGTCTGCTGTGGCGCCGAAGTTGCTAGGGTGACCTGTGGGCAGCCGCATGCCGGAGAGCGAGAACGGTCCACGGGCGCCGGGCACTGCCCGTTCGGCCTGTTGGGCGGCCGCCAGCCATTTGTCTGGGAGGTGGCGCGCGACGTGGTAACAGGCAGTTTGGTATCGGCCTGTTCCCGCTGGCCTCTTGGCGGTGCCGCTGCCTGGCCTGCCCATGCACGGTCAAGGCGTACGGGTGCGGGACTCGTCTTGCAGTCCTAGATACCGTCCCATCGGAGCGAAGATGTCGAATGGATCATGGGCGCCTTGCTGAGGAAAGGACGAGCGGCCTGAGTGGTGCTAGCTACGTGAACGGCCCGGCCCGGCTTCGGCTAGAATGCGGTAGATGAGAGCTTCATCATAGCTGAATGGAATGGCAGGAGCAGGGGGAGG
>Ga0308420_1001912_pt1 | contig 10867 bp, 7 predicted proteins | sample HotsprSampleMS55_FD_203802 | JGI IMG/M metagenome (GOLD analysis project Ga0308420, IMG submission 203802) | Hot spring phototrophic mat microbial communities from Mushroom Spring, Yellowstone National Park, Wyoming, United States - 20090730_MS55 ... | reverse complement strand
GGTTACCACCTTCAAATTTTTTTGAAACAGGAATTTGAAATATTACTTTTTTATTATTTGCTTTGGAAATAGAGTAACTTCTTTCAATAGTTTCACCGACTTTTTTATTGCCTCTATAAAGTGCAAATCTAAGATTTGTTGATTTACTCAGGTAAATAGAATTTTCATACTTAATTGAATTTTTATTTGGTTCTGATCCATCAGTTGTATAAAATAATTCCAGTTCATCTTGATTGATTTTAATAGTAATTATAAACTGATTATTTATTTTATCAAATTTTTCTTCAAACTTTAATGGTGAAATTTCAAAACTATAATTAACTTCAAGTCTATCAAGCATATCGTAAAAAATTTGAAGTCTTTTATTGAAATGTGAATAATTTCTATTCTCTGGATAAGTCCATAATACTTCTGCAAGAGCAGTAATTCGAGGGAATAGTCTAAAATCAACAAGGTGCTGTGGTGCATATTCTGTCCACATATTGGCTTCACTACCAAGAACCAATTTGGATTGTTCAGCAGTGAGTTCTTTTGGAATAGGGTCGAAAGAATAAACTTTAGTAACATCTGTTGTTTCAATGGTATAATCAAAATAACAGTGAGTTGTAGGTGAGACTATAACATTATGACCCATTCTTGCAGCTTCAACAGCACCTTTAGTTCCTCGCCAAGATTGAACAGTAGCTCCGGGTGCCAAACCTCCTTCAAGTATTTCATCCCAACCGATTATTTGCCTACCTTTAGAGTTTAAGAATTTTTCTATCCTTTTAATGAAATAACTCTGCAATTCATTCTCGTCTTTCAAATTTTCTGATTTAATTCGTTGTTGACACTTTGGACATTTTTCCCATCTGTCCTTCAAAGCCTCATCGCCACCAATATGGATATATTTTGAAGGGAATAGTTCAATAACTTCGGTTAGCACATTCTCTAAAAATTCAAAAGTCTTTTCGTTTCCTGCACAATAAATATCTTTATATATACCCCATAAAGTTCCAACTTCAAAAGGGCCACCTGAGCAGGAAAGTTCAGGATAAGTAGCAAGTGCTGCCATTGAATGACCTGGTAACTCTATTTCAGGAACAACTGTTATAAATCTACTTTTAGCATATTCAACGATTTCTTTTACATCGTCCTGTGAATAGTAACCACCATATATAGAGCCATCATCATATTTTCGATAAGCTCCTATTTTAGTTAGTTCAGGATATTTTTTAATTTCAATTCTCCAACCCTGATCTTCTGTTAGATGCCAATGAAGAATATTCATCTTTTGAAATGCAAGAAGGTCAATATAGCGCTTTATAAACTCTTTTGACATAAAATGACGACAGCAGTCTAAATTTAGTCCTCGCCATCTAAACTTTGGATAATCATAAATTTCAACAGAGGGAATCAGTATATGATTAATCTTTTCACTTTTGTAAACATTCAATAGAATCTGTTTTAGAGTTTGAACACCATTAAAAAGACCGTGTAAATCCGGTGATTGAATTAGAATCCTGTCATTTTCTATTAAAAGTTTGTAAGCATCTTGTTTATCTGCAAACCTTTCTAAGTTTGTCAATTCAAACAGTATGATATTTTTTTGAAGAATGTCTTTGGTCTTTTTCAAGTTAAGTGAAACATACTTCATTAAGAACTCTGATAAGTTCTCTTCAACTATTTTTAGTTTTTCATTACTAAAAATTTTTGTTGAAGAGGATAGAACAAAATTTCCAGATAAATATTTAATCTCTTGAGGTTCTGGAATTAAGCTTAATTGTTGTTGTGCATAAAATAGATTTAATGAAAGTAATGCTGAAAGGAATAAATGTATTGTTTTCATAGAACGCTCCTTAAAATTTTCTACAAAATTATACATATTCGGATAAGAATTAATTTTAATCTTTAACGGAAATGTGAATTATCCTGATATGTTTTATAAAAAAGTTAACAATATTTATTCTAATTCAATCAATAATTGGATACTTAATAATTATTTCCAAATATACAAGATTGTAATATTATCTTATTTCGGTGTGAAGATTGTTACTTTGCTTTTATAAATCATTTTTAATTTTCAGATTTTTTATTAGAGCCACAATAACATATAAATAACTATAACAAAGCAGCTTATTATCTTGTTTGACTAAAGGGTTACAAATCAATTTTAAATCAGTCTTAAAAAATATTTTTTTGTTTTTCAGATTGTCTTTAGTCGATAAATTGATTTTTTTCAGAAATAGATAATCTAAAATTTTTATATTTCTAAAAATCGTGAAATATTTTTTTCTAGTATTTTTAATTGATAATTGTCAGATAGTTGTCCAATATTTTCCAAAAACTATTAAAATTATTTTATTACAATTGAATTTAAAACAAATTCACGCAGACTTATTTTTACTCGAACAAAATTAAATTTTTTGGAGATTTTATGATTAGTAAAATTATTCCTGCTGAAAGAACAAATAACATCACTTATGCCGTAAGAGATATAGTTGTGCTAGCAAATGAAGTAGCAAAAACTGGTAAGGAAATGTTGTATTTGAACATTGGAGATCCAAACTTATTTGACTTTGAGCCACCTCGTCAATTAATAGAAAACACTTATCAAGCTATGTTAAAAAATAAAAATGGTTATGCACCATCCTCTGGAATTAATGAAGCATTAGAAGCAATTGAAAGAGAAGCAGAACGAAAAGGAATAACAAATGTTCAGGATATATTTATAACTACTGGCGCTTCAGAGGCTATAGACATTTGTCTGACTGCATTAGTTAATGAAGGTGAGAATGTTTTAACTCCAACTCCAGGATATCCACTTTACACGGCAATTGCAAGTAAACTTCAAATGATGGAAAATCCTTATTACTTAAATGAGAATAATGGTTGGTTACCAGATATTGATGACATTAAATCAAAAATTAATAATAAAACTAAAGCTATAATTTTGATAAATCCTAATAATCCTACGGGTTCTTTATATACTGAAGAAAATCTTAACCAGATAATCGATTTAGCTTTAGAGCATAATCTTGTAATTTTTGCTGATGAAATTTATGATAAACTGCTATTTGATGGTAAAAAGCATATATCAATTGCTTCTTTGAACAAAGATGTCTCTTGCATCACTTTTGGTGGGTTATCAAAAAATTATATGGTGCCAGGATTTAGAATAGGTTGGGGAATAGTTAGTGGTAGAAAAGAAGTTTTATCAGATTATATCGAAGCTATTAATAAAATATTAAGAGCGAGATTATCTGCAAATCATCCCGAACAATATGGAATCAAAGCTTGCCTTGACGGCAATAATGAACACTTAATTGAGGTTATTGATAAACTTACTAAACGAAGGGATTTAACCGTTGATATGTTAAACTCAATTGATGGTATTAGTTGTGTTAAACCAGAGGGTGCCTTTTATGCTTTCCCTCAACTCCATATGAAACAGCCTGATGCTCACTTCGTATCAGAGTTGATTAAAGAGACAGGTGTTGTTGTTGTCCCTGGTAGCGGATTTGGACAGATTCCTGGAACAAAACATTTTAGAGTTGTTTTTTTACCCAATGAACAAATACTCGAAAAAGCGTATAAACAAATAGCAGAATTTTATCATAAGTATTTGGAAAAGTTTCATGATTTAGTTGAAGTCATTTAAATCCTTTCTTAGATTTTATTAAAGTTGAATTCCTTGATAGACGGAAAGTGTTTATCTATATTTGAAGCCAATTTTTAGTTAATTTAGGTTAATTGTGATTAATTACAAGCTAACAAAACTTTTAAACGGTATTCAGATAGTTTCTGAATTTACACCTCATTATAAATCTTTTTCAATGGGTTTTTGGTTTAATGTTGGTTCTAGAGATGAACTTCCACACCAGAACGGAATTACCCATTTCATTGAACATATGTTATTCAAAGGAACATCTAAAAGAAATTCTAAACAAATTACCGATGCTATTGAAGCCTCTGGTGGTTATATCAATGCTTTTACTTCAAAAGAACAAATATGTATTTATGTCCGTGGCCTTGAAGAAAATTTTAATAAGTATTTTGATGTAATATCTGATATGATTCAAAACCCACTATTCAAAGAAAATCACATTAAAAAAGAAGCAGGAGTTGTATTAGAAGAATTGAATGATATTGAGGATAATCCAGAAGAATTAATTTTTGACAAATTTGAAACTGAGTTATTCAAAGGAAATTCATTAGCTAATCCTATAATTGGCAATAAAGAAAATATTTTATCTTTTAGTTCACAGAACTTATTCGATTTTATCGATAAGAATTTCACAACAAATAATCTTATAATTTCTGTGTCTGGTTCTATTGAACATAATAGAGTAGTTGATTTGGTTGAGAGGAAAATTACTAAATTAAAAAATGGAAATACTACTACAAGAAAATCTTTGAACAAAATTGAATCTCAAAATGTTTCTATTCAAAAAGAGACAAATCAAATTTATACAATTTTAGGCACTAATACTTTCGGTTTTAATGATAATAGAAGATTAGTCGTAAAAGTTATTTCAACTTTATTCGGGGAAAATTCAGGTTCTAAATTATTTCAGGCGCTTAGAGAAAAACATGGAATAGCTTATCAAATAAATACATTTTTGAACTCTTATTTTGATGTTTCTTCATTTGGAATCTTTTTTTCAACGAACGAAAAAAACTGGGAAAAAGCAAATAAGATAGTTAGAAAACAAATTGAAAATCTTGTAAATGGTAAATTAAGTGATAATGAGTTAAAGAAAGTTAAACAGTATATCAAAGGTAGTATGATTTTAGGCCTTGAAAATACTACTAACAGAATGATGGGTATGGCTAATTCACTATTTCATTATGGAAGAGTGGTTGGCATAGATGAAATTGTAACAAATTTAGATTTAATTACAAAAGAAGATATAATTGAGCTATCTAATCATCTTTTTAATGAAAATAAACTTATTCAAGTAATAATCTCAAATAAAAATATATTTAATAAAAAAGTAGCGTAAATAGAGAGAGAAATATATGTCAACAATTACAATAGACGGTAAAAAAATAGAATTCAAGCAAGGTCAAACTATAATCCAAGCAGCCGCCGACAACGGTATTGAAATTCCTCATTTTTGTTATCACCCTAAATTATCAATTTCGGGTAATTGTAGAATATGTTTAGTTGAAGTTGAAAGAATGCCAAAATTAGTTATTGCCTGTGCTACTTTAGCCTCTGAAGGAATGGTAGTACATACAAACTCTGAAAAAACTATTGCTGCTAGAAATGCAGTAATGGAATTTTTACTAATTAATCATCCTTTAGATTGTCCAATTTGTGATGAAGCTGGAGAATGTAAATTACAAGATTATGCATACAAACATTCAATTGGCGAAAGCAGATTTGTTGAAGAAAAGGCACACAAAGATAAACGTATTAAACTCGGTCCCTATGTTATGTTCGATGCTGAGCGTTGTATATCTTGCTCTCGTTGTATAAGATTTTGCGACGAAATAGCAAAAGACTCAGAACTCACATTTATTAAAAGAGGTGATAGAGTCACTATCGCTACTTTTCCTGGAGAACAATTAGATAATCCTTACTCTTTGAACGTTGTTGATATTTGTCCAGTTGGTGCATTGACTAATATTGATTTTAGATTCAAAGCCCGAGTATGGGATATGTCAAAAACAGATTCTATTTGTATTGGCTGTTCAAGAGGATGTAATATTGAAATCTGGGTTAGAAATAATCAAATATTAAGATTAACTCCAAGATATAATGAAGAAGTTAATAGCTATTGGATGTGTGACCATGGTAGAATAAATACATTTAAATTTGTAAATGATAATAGTAGGGTAGAATCACCTTTATTAAAAATTAATGATTCTTTTGTAAAAGTTCAATGGGATGATGCTTATAAATACATTTACGAAAAATTCAAAAATGCTCCTAAGGATAAAATTGCTATTATTGGTTCTGCTTTTGCAACTTGTGAAGATAATTATTTAGTTGTCAAATTTGCTAAATCTATTTTGGGAACTTATAATATCGATTTTATAAGACACATTAACCCCTCTTTTGCCGATGATATTTTGAGAACTGATGATTTAACTCCAAATAAAACTGGTGCTGAATTAGTTGGTGTTAGACCTAGTAAAAATGGTCTTGATTTAGAAGGAATTATTAAATCAATAAAAAATGGTTCAATTAAATATTTATATCTCATTGAAGATGATTTATTGAGTTTCTTTCCAGACATTACTGAATATCTTACTAAACTTGAATTATTTGTAATTCATACATCGAATTTTAATCAAAGTTGCAATTATGCTAATGTAATTCTGCCATCTGCTACTTATGCTGAAAAGAATGGAACATTTATAAACATTGATGGAAGAATTCAAAGAATTAAACCAGCAGTTGCAACTGTTGAACTTGACAGGTCTTTGGATGGAATGTCATTAAGTAGACTTGATAAATTTGGAACTGAATTCGATAGATGGGCTCAAGGAAAAAAATATGATGCAAAATCATCTTGGAAAATTCTTACAAGTTTAGCTGCTTATTTTGGTCATAAATATAAATATCAAACTGCTGAAGATGTATTTTTAGAAATCACTAAAAATATTCCAGAAATGAATGGACTGGATTATGAAATAATTGGGTCTTTAGGTAAAGAAATTATCAATGAAAAAATAAAAGTTTATTAGTCTTATCCAGGAGATTTTATGAGTTTAATAGAATTGACTATAATTACTTTAATAAAAATCGTTATTGTTTTAACAATAATGTTATTAACAGTTTCATATCTTGTTTATTTTGAAAGAAAAATAAGTGCGTGGGCACAAAATAGGTTAGGACCTAATCGCGTTGGTTGGCAGGGAATATTACAACCTTTTGCAGATGTTCTTAAGCTTTTACTTAAAGAAGATATCGTTCCAGAAAGAGCTAATAAATATGTTCACGCTATCGCACCAATGATAGCTCTTTTTGTTGCTTTTACCACTTATGCTGTTATTCCAATCGGGCCTAACATCAACTTGTTTGGATACGAAATTCAATTGGTGGTAGCAGATATAAATATGGGAATTCTTTATGTGCTTGCACTTACATCGTTAGGAGTTTATGCTATTACTTTTGCTGGGTGGTCATCAGGTAGTAAGTATTCTTTGCTTGGTGGAATTAGATCATCAGCTCAAATGATCTCTTATGAAATATCTATGGGCTTTTCAATTGGAGGAGTTCTTTTATTATCTGAATCATTAAGACCAATTGATATAGTTAATTCTCAAGCTGGTTGGATGTGGAATGCTTTAATTCAACCAATTGGTTTTATAACATTCCTTGTATCTGCTTTTGCAGAAACAAATAGATTGCCATTTGATTTACCAGAAGCAGAACCAGAACTTGTTGGAGGCTTTCATACCGAATATAGCTCTATGAAATTCGCTGCATTTTTCCTTGCTGAATATGCTAATATGATAATTGCATCAGCTCTTATTGTTACTTTGTATCTCGGTGGATGGCATATACCATACATTGAAACATTAAACTTGTCTCCAACACTGACAACCATCTTACAAATTGGGGCTTTCTTTGTTAAGATGGGTGCATTGTTATTCTTTTTCATATGGGTTAGATGGAGTATCCCGAGATTCAGATATGATCAACTAATGAATTTAGGTTGGAAAGTTATGTTCCCTTTGTCATTGGTTAATATTGTTTGGGTTGCAGGTTTAATAATGATTTTTAAGATTTAATATTAAGACTCTGGAGATGAGTATGAATAAATTTAATTCATTAAAAAAGCGTAAAAAAGACCTTACATTCTGGCAAAAGATATACATTCCAGAAATTTTTAAAGGTTTAGCTATTACTTTGAAAAATATGCTCAGACCTAAGTTTACTATGGAATATCCAGAAGAAAAATTTATTCCTCCCGCCTCTTATCGTGGAAGACCTGTATTAGTTATGGAAAAAAATGGGGATGAGCGATGTGTAGCTTGTGGGTTATGCTCAAGAGTTTGCCCTGCTTTAGCCATTGAAGTTCAAGCTGGTGAAACTGATAAAGAAAAGGAAAGATATCCTGAGAAATTTGAGATTAATATGCTGAGGTGTATATTCTGTGGGCTATGTGAAGAAGTTTGCCCAGAAGAAGCAATTTTGATGAGTAAAGATTATGAATTAGCATTTACAAACAGGGAAGATGCAATCTATGGAAAGGATAAGCTGTTAGTTCCTGTTGAACAATTACTAGATAGAATTGAATTTTTAAGAAAATATAAATAGTTAATTAATTAGATTCACTTGAATCAATTGAGAATTTAATGTTATCAAAAGTTCTTAGCAGTGCTACTTATGGTATTGATGCATACATTGTTGAAGTTGAAACTCATGTTGAAAAACAAATACCTGGATTTATAATTGTTGGTTTACCAGATAATGCAGTAAAAGAGAGCCGTGAAAGAGTAGTTGCAGCAATAAAGAATTCTGGAATAGATTTTCCCACAAAAAAAATAACTATTAATCTTGCCCCTGCAGATATTAAAAAAGAAGGTAGCTCATTTGATTTACCTATAGCTATAGGAATCTTATCAGCAATTGAACTTGTTCGTTTGGATTCTTTAAACGATACAATTTTCCTTGGAGAATTGTCTTTAGATGGCACATTAAGACATATTAAAGGTGCCCTACCAATTTCTGTTGAAGCCAAAAGAAAATCTATTAAGAGAATTATCCTCCCAAATGAATCATCAAAAGAAGCTGCAATTGTTGATGATATTGAGATCTACGGTTTTGACAATCTATCTCAAGTTATCGATTTCCTGAATGGAAATTATGAAATTGAAAAAACTACTGTAGACAAATCAGAGTTATTTTCTGTAATTAATAAGTATCACATAGATTTTGCAGATGTAAAAGGACAAGAGAATGTAAAAAGGGCTTTAGAAGTTGCTGCAGCAGGTGCACATAACATCATAATGATTGGACCTCCGGGCTCTGGTAAGACAATGCTTGCAAAAAGAATTCCTACAATATTGCCACCAATGACATTTGAAGAAGCATTGGAAACAACTAAAATTCATTCAATTGCAGGAATAATTCCAAAAGATAAATCAATAATTACCGAAAGACCATTTAGAAGCCCACATCATACCGTTTCTGATGCCGCTTTAGTTGGTGGAGGCTCTTTCCCTAAACCTGGTGAAGTTTCTTTTGCTCATCACGGTGTGCTTTTTTTAGATGAACTGCCTGAATTCAAAAAAAATGTATTGGAAGTTTTAAGACAACCATTAGAAGATTTCAAAGTAACTGTTTCGCGTTCAAAAATGTCTCTTGAATTTCCCGCTAATTTTATGCTTGCAGCAGCTATGAATCCTTGTCCCTGCGGTTATTATACTGACCCATCAAAAGAATGCACTTGTACATCTGTTCAAATTCAAAAGTATATGGCAAAAATATCTGGTCCATTGTTAGATAGAATTGATATTCATATAGAAGTCCCTGCCGTAAAGTATAAAGAATTATCCGCAAAGAATACTGGTGAACGTTCTGAAACTATAAGGGCGCGCGTAATATCTGCAAGAGAAATCCAACAAAAAAGGTTTCTTCATCTTAAACATATTTTTTCAAATGCGGATATGGGACCTAAAGAAATAAAAGAGTTTTGTAAAATTGATGCTGCTGGTGAAGAACTTTTAAAAATGGCTATGACTAAATTAGGATTATCAGCGCGTGCTTATGACAGAATATTGAAAGTTAGTAGAACAATCGCTGACCTTGAACATAGTGAAAAAATTCTTCCAAACCATCTTAGTGAAGCTATTCAATACCGAAGTTTAGATAGGGAACTCTGGAAACATTAAAATATCTCAAAATTTTCTTGTTATTATCACTACAAATAATAGAATTAGAATTTGGTATAAAATAAAATAATCATTAATTTAGAGATCCTAAAAAGTTTGTTTTTTTAGGAAAAGGGTTTTAAATTTGTTTTTTAGTTTCTGGGCGGACGCCGGAGTTGGAGAGCCGGGGCGGACTGTAAATCCGTTGGCGTGAGCCTTTGGGGGTTCGAATCCCTCGCCGCCCACAAATTACTCCCAGTATGGGAGTATTTTTTACATTTTTTGTTCTCTGAAATCTTTGTTTTTAACTCATTAACCATCTGATTTTGTTATTTATCATAAAATCTTTTGATAAATTTTATTTTATCCAATTTAATGATTTTTATAATATTTATATTCTATTTCTCGATATTATAAAAAATTTAGAATCGATTCAATAATGGTGGTGTTAGTTATTGGATATTAAAATAATAGAAATTTAGTAACAAGCAGATGTATTCCAGATGTTAGAGTCATCTCGTTCCAACGGGATTGGTCGTGTGATGTAAAAAAAAAAGAAGAATATAAAGCGGGAGTAACTCAGATGGTAGAGTCACAGCCTTCCAAGCTGTTGGTCGCGGGTTCGAGTCCCGTCTCCCGCTCTATGAAATATTATGTATACATAATTCAAAGTCAGAGATTTGACAAATACTATATTGGTTCAACATCTGACATTGAGAAGAGAATAGAATTTCATAATAGTAGAAGGGCAAGATACACAAAGAGATATCAGCCTTGGGTTCTTAGACATATTGAGGAATATAATAGTAGAGCTGAGGCGGTAAGACGCGAGAGGGAGTTGAAAGGGGTTAAAGATGTAAGACGAGTTCTTGAGCAATTAGGTAAGATAAAGGAATAAGAAGTTAGAGTCATCCCGCCAAAGCGGGATTGGTCGCGGGTTCGAGTCCCGTCTCCCGCTCTATGAAATATTATGTATACATAATTCAAAGTCAGAGATTTGACAAATACTATATTGGTTCAACATCTGACATTGAGAAGAGAATAGAATTTCATA
>Ga0308420_1001911_pt1 | contig 10868 bp, 14 predicted proteins | sample HotsprSampleMS55_FD_203802 | JGI IMG/M metagenome (GOLD analysis project Ga0308420, IMG submission 203802) | Hot spring phototrophic mat microbial communities from Mushroom Spring, Yellowstone National Park, Wyoming, United States - 20090730_MS55 ... | reverse complement strand
GGGGCGGTTCGCTGCGCGGGCGCTGTGGCAGGGGCTTGGACGGATCCGGCACCTTGGCAGGCTCCTCCACCTTGGGGGGCGCCGGCGGCACGATCAGACTGGCCATCAGCGGTTGCTGCCTACCCACGGCGCGCGCCACCGGTTCCATGGACAGCAGGGCGAGCGCGGTCAGCACATGAACGACGATGACGATGAGCATGACCGGCCAGCAGCCACCGTCACCGTAACCAGACCAGGCATCGCGCACCGGCGGCGGTGCCGGCGCACTGACCACGCAAGGCGCGGCCTGGGTACGCGTGGGCGGCGCGACGGACGGCGTGCCGGCCCCGGCGATGACGGAAGCGGACGCGCTCATTTGGTCAGGATCAGCTTGTTCTGCTGCGTGACGCGCAACCGGTAATCCTGGCCGTCATGGTGAATGACGATTTCCTGGCGCCCCTGAAACAGGTCGCGCGACTGCCACACCGGCGATTGCTCCGCAAGGCCATTGCGGGACATCGCCTGCTGCGCGGGTGGGGTGACTTCAGTGGGGTTCAAGGTACCGCTCCAACTCACATATGACATCGAAGGCTACGTTGTTTGGCGGCGTCTGGCTGACGTCTATTGGTCGATAATGATGACGGTTACCATTTGATGGCGCAAGGCCGGTTGGGGCGGTGATCCGGTTCCCGGCGCCCTTGCTCGGCGCTTCAGTCCCCCGCCCACTCGTACATCGCCAGGCCGGCGTCGCACTTGCCGCAGCCGCCGCAGGCCTTGCCCGGCAGCCGACGCACCCGGCCCTTGCGCGCCAAGATGGCGAGCATGGCCTCGATGACCTCGGGTGTGGTCTCCAGGCTGCGCGCAAGGTCAGAGACGCTGGCGCGCCGACGTTCTCGCAGCGTGTCGCTGACACGGGTCAGGATCATCTGCGACTGCCTAGCCAATCCGCGCCGCCGAGGCGGGCATGGTAAGGCTGGAGCGCGCCATGCGCCGCAAGGTCAGCAAGACCGCCGCGATGACGGCGGTGACGATGGCGAACCAGAACAGGGCGCCGGACGGGTCGCGCGCGAAATTGGCCGCCTGGTAATACAGCGTGGCCAGGCCATAGGCGAGCCCCGTGGTCCACAGCGCGACGAACAGCGTCCAGCGCGCGCCGGACTCCTGGTACACGGCGGCGGTGGCGGCGGCGCAGGGCATGTACAACAGAATGAACAACAGGTAGGCGAACGCGCCGGCAGCGCCGTCGAAGCGCGCCGCCATGGCACCGAAGGTGCCGGCCGAGATGCCCTGTTCCTCGGCGAATGCCTCGGTTTCTTCGGCCACAGCCAGGCCCAGCGGATCGGCCCAACTGGCCAGCGCGTCGGCCAGGTTGGCGGGGATGGTGGCGAGCGCGGCGGCGAGGCTCGCGCCCAGCGAGAACGGTGCTTCGTCCTTCGCCGTGCCCGCTTCCTGCGCGGCCAGCGCGCCATAGGTGGCATTGAGCGTGCCGACCACCACCTCCTTGGCCAACACACCGGTGAAGATGCCCACCGTGGCCGGCCAGTTCTCTTCCGTCAGCCCCATGGGCGCGAAGGCCGGCGCGATGGTGCGCCCCACCTCGGCCAGCACCGAGCGCTCGCTGTCCTCGTTGCCGAAGCTGCCGTCGGTGCCGACGGCGTTGAGAAAGCTGATGACCATGACCATGGGTACGATGACGCGGCCGGCGCGGAACATGAACGCTTTCAATCGATCCCAGGCGCGCAGCACGATGCCCTTCACCGTGGGCAGGTGGTAGGGTGGCAGTTCCATGATGAACGGGGTCGCCTCGCCGCGCAGCAAGGTGTGCTTGAGCGCGAGACCGGTGGCCACCGCCACGGCGATGCCGATCAGGTAGAGCGCGAAGACGATGTTCTGGCCGCCGGCGGGAAAGAAGGCGGCGGCGAACAGCACGTACACCGGCAGCCGCGCGCCGCAGGACATGAAGGGTGCCATGGCGATGGTCATCAGGCGATCGCGGCGATGCTCCAGGGTGCGCGTGGCCATGATCGCCGGCACGTTGCAGCCGAAGCCGACGATCAGCGGCACGAAGGACTTACCGGGCAGTCCCACCCAGCGCATGAAACGGTCCATGACGAAGGCGGCACGCGCCATGTAGCCAGAGTCCTCCAGCGCCGACAAGAAGAGATAGAGAAAGCCGATGATGGGGATGAAGGTGGCGATGGTCTGCAAGCCGCCGCCGATGCCCTTGGCGAGCAGCACGGACAGCCATTCCGGCGCCCCCAGCGCGCCCAGCAGCACCGCGAAACCATCGACGAACAGCGCCCCGGCGGCCTGGTCGAAGAAGTCGATGAACGCGCCGCCGATGTTGATGGTGAACATGAACATCAAGTACATCATCATCAGGAAGATCGGGATACCCAGGGCCCGGCTCAGCACGATGCGGTCGATGCGATCGGTGAGATCGCGCCCGGATTGGCCGACCTGTTCGATCACCGTGCGGGCGATATGGTTGGCCAGACCGTAGCGGGCATCGGCCACCAGGATGTCGATGTCCTCGGTGAGGCCCTCGGCGCGCCGCTGCGCCTCCATGGCCAGTTCCGGCCCGGCCGCCGCGCGCGCCAGATCGTCGCCTTCCAGCAGGCGCACCGCCAGCCAGCGCGCGGCCATGCCACGGGCGTCGGCCGCCTCGTGCAGACGCGCAGCCAGACCGGCGACGGCATGATCGAGCGGCGGGGCGTATTCCAGCACCACCGAAGCGCGTGGCTGCTCGCGCGCGGCACGGGCCATGGCCTGCTTGAGCGCTTCGATGCCGATACCGCGGGAGGCCACCACCGGCACCACCGGGCAGCCCAGTTGACGCGACAGCGCCTCGGCGTCCACACGCATGCCCTTGTCCTCGGCCACGTCCACCATGTTCAGCGCCACCAGTAGCGGCACGCGCATTTCCGCGAGCTGGACGGTGAGATAGAGGTTGCGTTCCAGGTTGGCGGCATCGACGATGTTGACGATCAGGTCCGCCTCGCCGGCATGCACGAAGTCGCGCGCGATCTTCTCGTCGAGGGAAATCTCGCGGTCGACCACGTCGAGGGAATAGGTGCCGGGCAGATCCACCACCTCGAAACCGACGTCCCGGTGGCGGTATTCTCCGGTCTTCTTCTCCACCGTGACTCCGGGCCAGTTGCCGACGCGCTGCTTCGAGCCAGTCAGGGCGTTGAACAGCGTGGTCTTGCCGCAGTTGGGGTTACCCACCAGGCCAATGCGGTATTGCGTCTCGCTCATCACAGTCTCTCCACCGTCAGGACGGCCGCCTCCTCGCGGCGCAGGGTGAGGGCGAAGCCGCGCACACGGATCTCCACCGGGTCGCCCATGGGTGCCACGCGGGTGACGGATAGCTCCGCTCCCGGCGTCAGCCCCATGGACAGCAGCTTGCGGCGATAGGCGCCGCCGCCTTCCCGGTAACCGGTCACCTTGGCGCGGTCGCCGACTTGCAGGTCTTTAAGGTGCATGCCGTCCATTGCGCTCCTCTCATCGGCCCTGTCGAGCCGTCAGAATTCCCAGGCAAAACCGACCTGCCCGAAGCTGCGGCCATCGCCGCGCCCGATGGCGCCGGAGAGCTTGAAACCCTCGAACACTTGATAGCGCAGGCCCAGCGCCTTGGCGGGACGGGCATGCTCCTCGCCGAACAGCTCCGCCGTGAGCTTGAGCGCATCGGTGAGCGGGTATTCGTAGCCCAGCCCCCAGGTGCCGACGGTCTCGCCCTCGCCCTGAGCCCGGATGCGGCTCACACCGAGGTTGACGTGCCCTGCCTGGCCATCGTCCCAGCGATAGGTGGCCAGTCCGGTCAGGCCGTAGGCCCTCTCGGTGAACTTGGCCGGCGTGGCCCGCTCGTCGACACGGGTGCGGCCATGATCGAGGCTCAAGCCGAGCGACCAGCCCTCTCGTTCCTGTATCGGCACCCACTTAATGCCGATGCCGACGCCGGCGAGTCTGGTCGAAGGGCTGTCCGCGCGATCGGTCGCGCGCGCGAGCGCAAGCCCGATTTCGACGTTCTCGATGACGCTGAAACCGAACACCAGATCGCCGGCGCGCTGCTTGTCGTCGCGGCTCAGACTGCCCTCCAGCTTCATGCCGCCGCGCCCGAGCGTGCCGGCGTCATCGACCTGCATCGGCGGCTCGGCGCGGGCGAGGTCGCTGCCGAGGACGAAGCCGATGGCGGTAAGGGTGGACATGGTGATACGCAGGTATTGCATGCAAGCCTCCCATGGCGAAGAAACGGCGGGCTGTCTTGCCGCGGATGCAGCGTGGCTGGCTGGCTAGGATAGACACGACCGGAGCAGATGCGCTCCGGACACCGGAAACATCGAAGCGGGCGAAACAGAGGCGGATCACAGTCTTTCCACCCAGATCCCGTGTGCCATGCCAGCGCCGAGGGCATAGCGCGTCTCGCCACGGCTGACCACCAGACCCCCGCCCTGCCGTTGACGCACGGTGAGTTCGCTGCCGACATTGAGGCCCATCTCGGTCAGGCGTTGAGTTAGGCCACGGCCGCGCAGGGCCACCACGCGCACGCGCGCGCCCTCATTGGCCATGCTCAGCGGAAACGCGGTGGCGGCGTTCATGGCGCGCACCCTGCGCCCATGACTCGTGCAGCGCGTCGGCACCAACGGCGTGCCGTCGAGCCGACCGCAGCCTGGTCGATGGATGAAACCTGCCAGAAAGTTGCCAACTGCATCGGACGAACCTCATCAAACCATTCTTACTGGCTGGCTCGCCGCACGAATGAGCGATGCTGGCTGGCTGAATCAGGTCTGGTTCGACTCCAAACCCACTCACATAATGATAACTATTATCATATATAATTTGAAGCCTGAAATTAAATAACTTCGTCGCTCCCCATACCATCGTGGACACCTCCGTGAACTGTGTCGCCTCTTCTCTCCCCGGCCGCATCCGCCTGCGGCATGCCGCCCTGCGCAATCCGGACCGTCTCGCGCGTCTCCAACGGATCATCGGCGACTGGCCGCAGGTGCGCGCGGTTTCCGTCAACGAAAAGGCCGGCAGCCTGCTGGTGAGCTACGATGCCGTCGCGCTGCGGGAAAACGATTGCGCCAGGCGCTGCGAAGCCGCGTTCGCCGCCGTGCTGCCGGCGCGGAGTGAAGTGCCACCGGCGCGGGCGGCGCACGCCGTGAGCGAGGCGCGGCCGCGCGCGTCCACGCCCTCCCCGGCGCGCAGCGGCGCGCCGCGCGTGCGCGCGAATCGCATGGCCAAGCGCGCCATGCTGGCGAGCCTGGCGGCGTCGATGCTGCTCGCCGCGATGGGCGCCAAGCGTTGGCATATCGGGACCGGCATAGCCTTTTTGCATGCGCTCGGGGTGCATCTGTGGGTGCATCGCCGCAACCTGGTCAGGTAGAGCGCGACGCGCCCTGGCCGCCGCGCAGGGCGTTGAGCAGGATGCCGATGGTGGTGCCGTTGTGCAGCAGCGAGGCCAGCACCGGCGACAGCCAGCCCAGCGCGGCGGCACCGAGGATGGCGCTGTTGGCGCCGATGGTCAGGCGATAGTTGGCGTCGATCCGCTTCAGGGTGGCGTTGGCCAGCGCCTTGGCATCGGCGACGCGTTCGATGCCGTCCTCCAGCAGGGCAATGTCCGAGGTCAGACGCGCGAGGTCGGCGCCCTGCGCCATGGAGATGCCGACATGGGCACCGGCCAGCGCCGGGGCGTCGTTGATGCCGTCGCCGACGAAGGCGATCTTCGCGCCCGCCGCCTTCATGTCCGCGACGATGTCGGCCTTCTGGTGCGGCAGCAGTTCGGCGTGGAATGCGTCCAGCCCCAGTTCGCGGGCGATCTCGGCGGCGCGCTCGCGATGGTCGCCGGTGAGCATGACCAAACGTTTCGCGCCCAGCGCGCGCAGTCGCGCGAGGGTCGCGGCGCAGCTGTCGCGCAACTGGTCCTTCAACGCGATGACGCCGATGAGCCGCCCGCCGTAGCCGATGTACAGCAGCGTCTTGCCTGCGCGAAACAGGCTATCGATGCGTTTCCTGCGCGCGGCGCTGATCGGCACGCCTTCGTCGTCCTCGACGAAATGGCGCGAGCCGACGACGATGCGCTTGCCGTCGATGACGCTGGCCACACCGTGCGCGGCGATGAACTGCACTTCCTTGTGGTCGAAGTGACGCCCGTGATGCTGACGCGCCGCCTCGACCACGGCCAGCGCCAGCGGATGGAAATAGTGCTCCTCGACCGAGGCGGCGAGGTCGATCAGATCCTCGGCCGTGTAGTGCCGGTCGAAGGCGATGGAATCGGTGACCGCCAGTTTGCCGGTGGTGAGCGTGCCGGTCTTGTCGAATACGAAGGTGTCGGCCTCGGCGAGGCGCTCCAGCACGTCGGCGCCCTTGATCAGGATGCCGCGCTGGCCGGCCTGATACAGCGCCGACTTGAAGGCCACCGGCGTGGCGAGCTTCAAGGCGCAGGAATAATCCGCCTGCAACACCGCCGCAGCACGTTGCCAGTCGCCGGAGATCAGCCAGGCGGCACCGGCCAGGCCGAGCACGCCGGGTACCAGGCGGTCGGCCAGTTTGGCGGCATCGAGCTGCGTGTTGCTCTTGGCGGTGAGCGACTGTTCGACATAGTCGGCGATGCGCGCCGCCGCCGTGCCACGGCCGACCTGTTCGGCGTAGATGCGTAGCCGCCCCTCCTCGATCACCGTGCCGGACAGCACCCGGTCGCCGCGCGCGCGACTGACCGGCACGCTCTCGCCGGTCATGGCCGCTTCGTTGACCAGCGCCTCACCGGACAGCACCGTGCCGTCGACCGGAATCGCCGCGCCGGCGCCGACCACCACCGTGGTACCCACTGTAACGCCGGCCGCATCGACCTGGCGCTCAATGCCGTCCACCTCGACCCAGACCAGGCCGGTATCCGGACGCAACAGCTTCTTCAGCATGTCGTCGGAGCGGCGCGCGATGGAATTTTCCAGATATTCGCCCAGCGCCAGCATGAACACCGTGGTGTTGGCGGCAGCGTGGTCGCCGCTGCCGGTGGAAATCGCCACCGCCAGCGCTTCCAGCACGTGCGAATTGATGCCCTCGCTGAACAGGTCTTCCAGCGCTTCGCCATACAGCGGCAGCGACGCCGCCAGGGTCAGCGGCATGCGCACCCCCGGCGGAAGACCGCCGGAGGCCAGCAGCAGGGCGCCACTGGCGACCACCGTGGCGAGTTCCTTGGACTGTCCGTTGCTCGCAGGCGCCATGCACGCCACCGGTGGCAGCGCGAGAATGGCAACGCGCAGGCGCTCGACGTCGGTCTGGTCCGCGTCGAATTCGACCACCAGCGCGCGCGCCCGCGGGTTGATGCGCGCGGCATGCACGCCATGCAGGTTCTCCACCGCGCGAGCCAGGGCGCGAACATCGAACGGCGCGCCACGCGCCGCACGGAAGCGGAAGCGCACGCGCCCGGCGATGTGGTGCGCTACATCCAGGGCAACAAACTGGGTGAGCGCTGAGTGCATCACGCGCTGCGCTGCTGCGCCGCTAGCTCCGCCTGGATGTCGGCCATCTGCTCCTTGATTTCCTCGAAGCCGCCGGCCAGGCCGGTATAGAGCTGCATACCGGCTCGGATCAGCTTGCCGCGCAGCTGTTCGTCACCCAGCACGTAGGCGGCAGCCGCGCCGATCAGCAGGCCGGCTAGGAACTGCTGGCCCGGCGTCAGCGCGGCGAGTCCGGTGGGTTGATTCTGGCGCAGCAGGGCTTGCAGCGCGGCCAAGTCGAGGTCGCCGCGCTTGTTCTTCTTCCAGCCTTTCTTCTTCTTGGCCAATTTCCACTCCTTGTCGAACATCAGTTCTTCCACGGCGATCGCCGTCGACAACGCGGTGCCGCCGATCAACGCCGACTTCAGCAAATCCTGGCCCTCACGCTTGCCGGCCAACGCCGTGGTCATGGCACTGGCGACCGCCCCGCGCACGAAGCTGGCGAGCAGCGCGCCTGCCAGGCCGGGATCCGATCGCATGGCCCGCTTCATGCGTCAGATCCGGTGTCCGTGGGATGGCGTGGCGCGCGCCGCGCCTTTGCCTTGGCCGGCGCCACATCGCGTACCCGCGCAGACAGGGCGTCCGCTGAGCCATCCGCCGCCATGGTCGGCACGGTCTCATGGCCGACCGGTTCGTTCGCCGGGGTTGCCGTTTCCGCCGCGCCCGTCGGCTCGGTCTGCGGCGCAGACCGGCGCAGCATGGCCAATCCGGACTCAGCCGCCACGCGCACACCGTTCTCGGCCTCGCTCACCGCCATGCGCAGGCGGGAGCCGGTGTCATCGAGGACACTGCGCGCGCGTTCGCTGCGCAACGCTGAAATCACCGCGGCGCCGGCGAACAGTCCGGCGATAAAGGGCAATAGGGGCATCATGACGATTTCTCCTTTGGATGAGAGGACATGGCGGGCGGCGTCGCGGCGTCCGCGAGCAGGTCAAGCAAAGTGTCGGCGGCAAGCGTGCGTCGCCCGGCGAGCAGATCGGGCCAGGCGGCGTCGGGGATGATGGCGCTGTCGTACTCGACGACGCAGGAACGCGCCAGCGGGTTGAGGGAAAAGTCCCGCACCCCGGGCAGTGCGCCGAACACCTGCTTCAGACGTTCGCCGCCACCGGCGCGCAAGGCGGGGGAGTCGAACGCCCCGGCAGCGAGTTTCAGGCGCACCCGCCCGTTGATCTGATGGGCAATGCGCAGGTAGGGGCTGATTTCCGTGACCAGCCGGCGCGCATCGAGCGCGGGCTGAGCATCGTTTGCGGCTGGAGAGGGTTTTTGCGTGGCCATGTCGAGCGCGGGAAGGACCCCTGGCTCGCTTGCCGCGAGGGCGGCTGGCTGGCTAACGGTATGTAAGGATTGTGCTGCAAATATAGCACCGGAAGGGGATTGCCGCAAGCCCCGCAAACTCCCCGTGTGTAGACACGTCTGTTGATACATTGAAGAGGACCGCCTACACTTCATTCGTATCTACATTTGTTTCTACGGAGGCAGTCATGGCGCTTCAACTCGTCAAAAAATGGGGCAACAGCCCGGCCGTTCGCTTGCCGGCTGCGGTCATGGAAGCGGCGCACCTGTCGCTTGAGCAAGTCGTCGAGGTTCGTGCCGAGAACGGCCGGATCGTCATTGAACCTGCGGCCCAGGCCTATCAGCTCAATGACTTGTTGGCCGGGATCACCGCCGAGAATCTGCACGGTGAGCAGGACTTCGGATTGGCCCAAGGTAAGGAAGGGCTCTGATGGCGATCTACGTCCCGGATGAAGGCAACATCGTCTGGTTGAATTTCACACCACAAAGCGGACACGAGCAGTCCGGTCGGCGACCGGCTGTCGTCTTGAGTCCGAAGGCTTACAACCTACGCTCGGGACTGATCGTGTGCGTGCCGATCACCAACCAGATCAAGGGCTACCCTTTCGAGGTCGTGCTCAGTGGCAGCGGCACCACCGGCGCGGCCTTGTCTGACCAGGTCAAAAGTCTCAACTGGAAATCCCGCCAGGCCGAGCACAAGGGGTCGGCCACACCTGCGGAACTTGCCGAGATCAAGGCCAAGATCAAGGCGCTGCTCAAGCTCTCCTGATTGTAAGCGTCAAGCGATGAGGCTATGAAACACAGCTATCTCGAGCGTATGACCTGGCTGGGCCTGGCGCTGGGCATCGCGCTGATGGCCGCCTTCTCCTTCGGCCCATCCCGCGCAAACGCGGACAGCGCGCACCCCGTCAACGGAACCCCAAATCTGACACAGTAAGTAGTCCGGGATGTTGGTCCCGAACGCGCGCCAGCTTGGCCGAGGCGGGGGTGGCGAGGTCGAGCTGGCGCGCAGCCGGGATTCCCATCCCGGCTACTTGATGTATTACCTGAATCCGTGACCGAATTCCCCGCCAGCCACGCCGCACGATTCAACGCCGAACCGAAATGGCTATTCGAGTGAAATTGCCCCAGGAATTGCCAATCCGGTTGAAGGCGAAGCGTAATCACGCCGCTGAACATGGCCCGGAGGCAGATTTTCTGAACGCTGGACGATCCCCTCCCTGCCATGCGGCATCGGGACCTATTCCGGGATGGGAAGCTTCAGTCGGTAAAGCGAAGCAGCGCCTGATGATGCCGCTCGAATACCGCAAAGGCCGCGCAGTGTTCCGCCAGACCCAGGGTCAAACGGCGGGCATGCTCGATCACTCTTGCCGCAATGCCGATGATTTCCTGCATCACGGTGCGGATGCGCCGCCGCTTGGCGGCATGCCGCACCGGGCTATCCGGACTGATCAACGTTGCCTGGCCGATGGCGCGCAGAATGTTGTAGGCCAGCACCGCCAAGGACAGCACCCGATCGTTGGTGGCGAACTTGCCCGAGGGCAGACGTTCAAGGTCCAGATCGGTCTTGAACTCGGAATGGAACTGCTCATGCGTGCCATGCGCCTGGTACCACGTTGCTACCTGATGTCCCATCGGCAGACGGATGCGGCGGTCTTCCATGCGCTCGCGCAATACGGTGGCCATGTCCAGCTTCCTCGCCGGGGAAAACAGCACCCCCACGATGCGATACTGGCCGTGCCGGCGCTGCGCTTCCTGCACCGGCATTTCGCCTAAGCCCGTCTGGTCCAGGGCGGCGCGGACGACGCGGTAGTCGCGCATCACCAGGTCGAGTTCGGCCAGTTGCGCGGCAAAGCTCGTCGCACGCAATTCGATCAGCTCGCGCAGCCAGAGCACGTCGCCCACTTCTTCCAGCACGGCGATGACGGTCAGGTCGCCGCGGGCGGCGAAGTCCATGCCCACGTAACACGGCCCGCCCTGGTATTCGCCCGGGCAGGCGGCATCCTCGCAGCCGTCGATGAGTTCGAAGGGCAGCCAGGCGGTGGTCTCATCGACGAACTGGCACTCGAATTCCTGGGCCCAGGCGATGGGGTC
>Ga0308420_1001910_pt1 | contig 10872 bp, 10 predicted proteins | sample HotsprSampleMS55_FD_203802 | JGI IMG/M metagenome (GOLD analysis project Ga0308420, IMG submission 203802) | Hot spring phototrophic mat microbial communities from Mushroom Spring, Yellowstone National Park, Wyoming, United States - 20090730_MS55 ... | reverse complement strand
CCCGAAGTCTATTACTACCTTGCTTTATCTTATCAGGAGATGAAGGAAGATGATAATGCGTTGAAATATTTAAAAGAAGGAATTGAGAAATTTCCAAAAGACCCTACCCTTCAGAAATCACTTGGGCTTATGTATTACCAGATGGGAAAGGAGGAAGATGCAAAAAAACACTTTGAAGAAGTTCTGCGATTAAATCCAGAGGACAGGCAGGTCAAATTTTTAATTGAAAGAATGGGGAAATAATAAAGGGAGGATTTTATGGAAACTGAAAAAGGCTTTTTTGCACAGCTTTTTGAGTTATCATTTAAAAGCTTTATCACAGTAAAAATCATCAAACTTCTCTATGTTCTTGCAATTATTGGCTCAGCACTTATTGGCTTGATGTTGCTAATTGGTGGCATAAACACTATGAAATATTCAGCCGGTGCAGGGTTTTTACAGATAATTATTTCCCCATTAATTGCTCTTTTGGGAATTATATGGTCAAGAGTTTTTCTTGAACTGACAGTTGTTTTCTTTAAAATAGAAGAAAACACTGCCAGAATTGCCGAAATTAAAGAAAAAGAAACAAAAACAGGAGGCTAAGATGAAAAAGTTAGTTCTATTAATTTTTTTAACTGGATTGATATTTATATTTGCTTCATCAGATCCTGCAATAACAAATTCCATTGATCAGTCAAACTCATGCAATATAAATTCAGAAAACCATACTCTTGTTGCAGCCTCAGCAAACTGCACCCCATGGAATCTCCAACCAAATGGATGTTATGAAAGAGTATGCTGTTGTGACAGCAAAGGACAGCACTGGTGTGAAAGATGCTGTCCTGACAAAAGTGGCAAGTGTGTTGCCTATAAAGTAAAGTGTTAAAAAACAATATAACCTGCTTGTCCTCGGAGAATATAGTAAAAATCTCAAAAAAACTCGGATACAACCAGACACCATTGATAATCAATTTTGGAAGAGATAATTTGACGTATATTTGAAGGGAGGATAAAGATGAATAACCAGCGCAAAATTGCCTCTGTCAGGCCATCTCCATTAGCCTCAAAAATAACAATTGTTATGCTTGTGATATTTCTCTTTCTTGGACTGTTCTTGATGTCCGATGTTCCTGGAATTTTTACAATGGTATGGGTTATTGCATGTATTGGAGGGATTATATATTCCATTAGAAATCTCTCTACATACTCAAATGAACAAAAAAGTAAACTGCCAGCCACTGCCACAGATGTTATAGAAATTCAATCTGAAAGAGAGACCGCTACAGAGGACTTTGAAACAAAGCTCAGAAAATTAGAGTCTTTAAAAAAGGATGGGCTTATAACTGATGAAGAATACATACAAAAGCGCAAGGAGATTATGGATGAGAAGTGGTGAAAATAAAATTTATGACTTACTGGTGATGTTGAAAGCTTTGATTCAGGTCTGGCTTTTCTTTTCCATTATTTTTTTACTAATCTCAAACAAATCTTTTGCGGGCAATCCTGTTGAAATTATCTCTGATGGCGAATATGTAATGGGTGCAGGAGAAACAATGGAGGTGGCGGAGGAGAAAGCAAAAAAGTCTGCAATGCAGAAGGCTGCAGAACAGGCTGGGGCATTTGTAAAGAGTTATACAAAGGTGAAAAACCTTGCCCTTGAAAGTGATGTTATTGAGGTCATTGCAAATCACTCAATGAAGGTAGATATTCTTGAGAAGAAAAAGACAGTTTTGGGTGATGTAGACGCTATAAGATTTTATGTGAAAATAAGAGCAACAATGACTGAAGAAGAGATAGAGGCAAATCTTAAAAAGGTCAGAGAAGATCAGACAATTGTAGATGCTTATAACAGGCTAAAAGCTGAGTATGAGAAACAGGATAAGGAAATCTCAAAACTTAAAAGACAGCTTGAGCTTGCAACTGCAGGAGATAAACAGAAAATTGCAAAACTTATTTCTGAAGAAGAAAAGAAATATAAGGCAAATCTATGGGTAGAAAGAGCTCAGAGTTTACATGGTGACGAAGCCCTTGATGCCTATAAAAAGGCATTGGAGCTAAATCCTGAGCATGCTCAGGCATATGTAGGGATAGCATCCGTAACTGATAAACCTGAAGAAGCCCTCTATAATCTTGATAAAGCCATCCAGTTAGATGAAAACTATGCGGATGCCTATGCACTGAGGGCTAAGATACTGCATAATATTTTAAACATAAAAGTTTATTCCCTGAATGAAACCGATCCTGCTGTAGAACAGCAATACCATGAACGAATTGTTAAGGATATAAATAGAGCTATTGTTTTAAACGCATCAAATAAAGCTGAACTTTATAATCTTAGAGCAACAATTTATCTTGAAAAAGCACAGTCTGCAGAGCTTGAGCGAGCATCTTCACACATAATAGAAGACTACTTTAATAAAGCACTTTCAGATATTGACCAGGCAATTGCTTCCTGTAAAAAAACTGAACTGGAGTGCCTTACACAGTATTATAATGCAAAGGCTAATGCTTACTCTGGATTTATTTATTCTTACTATATCAGAAAAGATAAAACAGTTGAAGCAAATAAAGCCCTTAGTTCATCTCAATACTGGAGGCAAAAAGCAGAAGAATTACATAAAACTCTTTCAAAAGAAGATAAAGAAAAAGAGAAAATAATAGAAACATTGCAGGTTTCAGAATATGGCAAATTAGAAATGGAGATTCTTAACGATGGCTGGCGAGAAAGGGTAATAGGCTCACTAAAAGACTTAGAAGGCAAAAGTGACGAAGAAAAAGATAAAATTGCAGAAATAAAGATTGCAGAAATCAAAAAAAGAATCTCTTCAGGTAAAGCTTCAGCAGAGGATTATCTTTTTATGGCTATGTTTATGCGTGATGATCCTGTAGAAACTCGCAAAAATAATTTTGCAAAAGGTATTGAGTTATTTGAAAAAAAAGCTCCTCAAAATAGAGAAGCTCTACTTCTTGTTCATTTTTATCTTTCTCAAGCCCAGTTTCTTTTCGATAAACAGCTTTATGATGAAAGTCTAAATAAATTAAGCAAAGCAAAAGCTATTGTAGATAAACATCTTACAAAACAGAAATTATCTAAAAAATTGATCGATTTATGGAATGGTCTGCAAAAAGCAGAGAAAGAAGAAGAAAGCTTTAACATGTTAAACAAACTCAATAAAGATGAAGCCGAAGCTTTTTTCTGGATTCAATTTTCAGGGGGGATTCCATATTTACGGGCAGAAATTTATGAAAAGTTAGGGTTATATTCAAAGGCACTGGAGGAATATCGTTATCTCTGTGAACAACTTCAAGATGAAAAAGCATGAAAAGAGGTGGAAAGACTAAAATGAGAGGAAAAATAATAAACTACAGTGAGCTTTTATGTTGAAGAGGCTAATCATTTTCACGATATTAATCATTGTTCTTTTCCTTTCATCCTGTTCATGGATAACAAGTTTTTATGTTGTAAACAAGTCCGAGATGCCAATAACAATAGCAGTTAAATACAGGAAAATAGAAAAACCAAAACAGCCTGCTCCAACGCCAGAAATTGAAAAAGATTGGGAGGAATTAGAAAAGAAGTCCTGCTGGTATATTGGAGAGCAGAAAGAAATCTCTATATGCAAAGAAGGGGGTGAGTGCAGAACCCTTCAGTATGGTGAATACAAATACGATAAAGAAAAATGTGAGCTTGAGGTTACTTTAGCACCAGGGGAATCAATAAAAGTAGCTGAAATATGCTGTACATATACAGGTCCTGAGGAAAGGTTTGTTCATAGGTTTGATGCTCTGGAACTTACTATCAAGGCACCAGGAGGTTCCATCAGATACGAGGGTTTTGAACTCCTGAAGGCATTCAAAAAGAAGGATAACACTAAATATGTTTTGGAGTATAGATAAATTTTAAAATAACTTGAGGCTGGTCAAAAATGAGGGAGAAGTTTAAAAGAAAATGATTTTAGATTTTATTCTCTTCCATTCCTACAAAAACTTGACAAGGTGGTTTTTTTAAGTTTAAATAGAATCATGAGCGTGGATGACACTTTCATAAGAGGAAGGTCGTAGATGTATTTAACTTGGAAATCCTTTGAGAAGAGTTTTTTCGGCGGTAAAACTCATTCTCTTTCAAGCTTGCAAAGTCGAGATGTATATGATAGGAAATTTTAATGATAGGAAATTTTACAATGAATTGAGGTAGAAGAGAAATGTTCATTATGGGCATAGGCTTTATGAGTAAGCCTTTGCAATATATTGAACAGTCTCGAAAGGATAGAAGGAGGTAAAGCTATGAATTTAAAAAAACTTGTATCAATATCCTTCTTTATGCAAGGTTTTTATATAAAAAAATTAGTTTCAGTAATATGTGTAGTAGTAGTAGTATTAGTTTTTTTCAGCAATAAAACATGGGCAGTTGAAGAAAATGATTTAGGCACTGTATCACGAGGGATAAACAAGTTTAGTTTTGATTTGTATAAAAAACTAAAAGATGAAAATAAAGAAAAGAATCTGTTTTATTCACCTGCCAGTATATCAATAGCCCTTGCAATGACCTATGCTGGAGCAAGAGGGAATACAGAAAAACAGATGGCTGATGTATTAAACTTTACCCTTCCACAAGATCGTCTTCACTTAGCTTACTCTAAGCTAATTGAAAATTTAAAATCTGCTAAGGATTATGAACTCAGTATTGCTAATGCTTTATGGTTGCAAAAGGATTATAAATTACTTCAGGAATTTCTTAATATAATGGGAAAGTACTACAAAGGTGGATTTAACGAAGTAGATTATATAGGAGACCCTCAAGGTGCACGAATCAAAATTAATGATTGGGTTTCAAAAGAAACAAAAGAAAAGATTAAAGATATATTACAACCAGGAGATATAACAAAACTTACAAGATTGGTGATTACAAATGCTATTTATTTTAAAGGAAAGTGGCTAACAGAATTTGATAAGGAGTTTACTAGGGATGAAGATTTTTATTTAATAAATGGCCAAAAAACTAAGGTTAAAATGATGTATCAGGAAAATAGGTTTAATTATTACGAAAACGACGATCTTCAATTATTAGAGATGCCTTATAAAGGTGACAAAGTTTCGATGGTTATAATCTTACCAAAAACGGGAAAATTTGTGACGGTTGAAAATATGATGGATGAAAAGAAATTGCAAGAGTGGTTGAAAAATGCTATGAAAACGAAAGTTAAAGTATATATTCCAAGATTTAAATTTACACAAATGTTTGGCTTAAGTAAAGTTTTGTCTGATATGGGTATGGAAGATGCTTTTGACGAAAATAAAGCTGACTTTTCAGGAATTAATGGTCGAAAAAATGATCTTTATATAAGTAAAGTTATTCACAAAGCATTTGTAGAGGTGAATGAAGAGGGAACAGAAGCTGCAGCAGCTACTGCTGTAATATTAGACACAAAAGCATTAATTGAAGAACTCGTATTTAAAGCAGACCATCCTTTTATCTTTTTTATTCGTGATAAAGAGACGGGCTCTATTTTGTTTATGGGAAGAGTTATGGACCCCAATAAGGAGTAGAATAATCTTTAAAAATTTATTGGTTTAAAAAATGGAGTTTGAAAATGATTAAAAAACTTTTTACATTCCAAATTATATTTGTTGCTCTCTTGATTTTTTCCTCAAAAGTTTTGGCACAAAATGTTTGTAATAATGACGTAAGCATAACTGAACTGAAGGAAAGACTTATTAATTTACAAAAAATCCGTGACGATGCAGAAAGAGGAATAATAGAAAATGACAGGAGTTTTATGAAGGCGCAGGAAATCATACTGCTTGCAAGGGCTAAAGGAGATGTAAAAGCTGGTCAAATAGCTGAAGAAGCAGCAAGAAAGGCAGAACAGACAAAGAATATACATCTAAAAAATAAACGAAAAGCAGAAGAAGAAATTGAGGTTATTAAACATTATATTGATATTGCTCAGCAAAATAATTTTCAATGCATGTCAGATGTATGTAATAAGTTTAGAGAGCAGATTGCACGTGATAAGGAAGCTTTGAAAAGGCTTTTAAATGAGGCGGAAACATTAAGTGAAAGACAAAACGAACGTTTAGAAGAAATTAAAGAGGAAATGAAAGACTTTGCTTTAGATATTATTCCGATAGTTGGAGAAATTTCAGTAAATCTTCATCAGGTTTATGGAAAAATTTTGAAATCAGAACGTTTGAAAGAGAAAGATCTTGCAAAATACAAGGAGATTTTAAATAGTCTTGATAAATTAAGTAATTATTATAAGGAGGCACAAAAGTATGCCTATTTATTAGACGAGGGATCCAGGCTTTATAAAGTAAGAATGCTATCTGAGGATTTTATAAAAATTAAAGAAAATTGTAAATCTGCAGAAGAAGAATTAGAAAAATTGAAGCAGTTATTAAGAGAAACAGTAGAGTTTTTAATAGATTATGAAATTGATAGAGCGATTGATAATTTGGATAAATTTGATAAAAAATTAGGTTATAGATTAGCAAAAGCTGGTCCTATAATAAGTACTCTTAAGTCAGCAAGTGATGTGGCATATCACATCATTAAGATAGATTTTTTAGATGAAGAGGTTAACAGAGACTATAAACTTACGGATGATTTACTTAATTCATATGAAAGATTAAAAGACCAGTTAGATAAAGACATGAAAAAACTCAAGGAGTGTGAAAATTATTCTAAAAAACTCTTAAAAAAGGAGGAGGGTAATGAATAAAAAAAGGCATATGATTAAAAAACTAATATGTTTAATTTTTTGTCTGTTTTGGCTGGGGGGCGTTTTTCCCGATTCTGCGTTTTCACAAGTAATAGATTGTGAGGCGACCCTTGAAGCATGGAAAGCGGACAAGAGTTTGAGAAACTACATGGCTACGCATAAATGTTACTGTCCAAGTCCAAATTCACTCCCTGTATGCACTTCTATTAGTAGTCCAAGTTCTGGTCTTAGCCCCTCCCAGCAGATGCAAATTCAGATGTTCCAAGGGATTATGGCACCCCTTTTTGGAGCCTTAGGACAAATGATATACGATAGCATGATGCCAAAACCTGATACTTCTTATCAACAGCGTCAGCAAGAAGAAGCACTAAGAAAACAGCAAGAAGAAGCCAAAAAGAAAGCCTATGAAGCATGGCAAAGACATATGAAAGAAGCAGAAGAGCAGGCAAGAAAAGAGGAAGAGGCAAGAAGAAGTGCAGGACAAGATATCCTTTCTCAAGTCAGAATCGGAAGTGGACCGTTTGGAAGTTATACTATAATTGGTCCAAGAGTATCAGAAAGAGAAACTTTATCACGAATTGATTGGGATAATCCGAGACCACAGTCAACTTCAGCTATAAAAACAACAGAAACAGCAAAGGAACAATTATTAAGAACTGCTTATTTTTCCAAGATGGCAGAGACATCTTTACAATCAGGAGACCTTGAGGCAGCTCGCTTTTATGCAGGACTTGCATTTGAAGGGGATGCTGGTTCTCCAAGGCGCATCAGTTATAATCCTCCTAAAGAGTTGCTTGATGCAATGGATAGTAAAAAAGCAACGGAGCTAAATAATAAACTTACAAAAATGGCTAAATTTTACAAATTGGCTATGCCAAATTTTGAAACACTCCAGACAATTTACACAGAGCTTGAAGACATAAAAGCAAAAAAAGAAGAATCAAAAAAGAAAATAGAAGAATTAGAAAAACAGATTAAAGAATTGAAAGCAAAAAAACAGGCTTCAGAAACAGATAATCTTCTTGCCCAGGCTCTTGATTTAAAACAGAAAGCAGAACAGGAATATCAGGATGTATTGAAGAATGAAGAAAAACTTTTGAATGAAAAGCAGAGAATTGAGAATAAGTTGAATGAGTTAAAAAGACAGTTATTAGTGGAGGAGAAAAGATGAAAAGGTATATTGTAGCCCAGATGAGGGATTTACTAACCGAACCGTCATTTCCGCCACTTCTTCCTGTAGAACGGCATGTTGAGCTTGGCTGTTTACCTCCTCCTGATTCTGCTGTATTTGAAAGCACCGCTAACATATTAGCCACATTAAAGGGTCTCAAGATAGAAGGACAGGCTGTAGAGCCTACAGTATCAGCAGATTTCGCTTCACATGTCGTTAAACTATTTGAAGAAACAGAACGGACAGTATTTCTACAATACGCACTTTTTCGTCTATGTGAAATGAGCGTTAACTCTCCTGCAGAATTCAGAAATGTGTATCCTGTAATCATTCACGATATTGTCAGGAGAACTGCTGAGATGAACCAGCTTGTTAATATTGAAAGAGAAAAAAGCAGGCAGGAAGAGCTAAAACTGGAAATCTTAAAATTAGAAGCTCCTGATAGAGATGGATTGTATAGAATGTGCATAAAGGCAAAACTTGGTGCAGGTATATTAGATGTTGAGAAGATTATTGAAGAATGTAAAAAATTGAAAGCAGAATAACAAAGGAGGTTATAAATTATGCAGCTAAAAAAGTGCATTTACTTATTGATATGGTTAATTTCTTTGATTTTAACCTCTTGCACAATCCCAATAACTTATACTATTGAACCACGAAGTCCAATTGAGCCTCCCAAAGATATTCAATATATGAAAATTCCTTATTCTGTGATGATTAATTTTAACGAAAATGAGATTACAACTTATGGTGACTATGTATACGGTGTTCATGATGCTATTTATAAATTTCATACTGGTAAATATTTAAAGGATGCTATTAATTACTATGTATATCCTCATTTCGATCCAAATTCCAGTAAACATCTCATTCTGGAAATTGAGACTTCCAATATAAAAGGGTATAGAGGGAAAAAAGAAGGAGAGGGAGCTTTTTCCATTGACAGTAGCATTGTAGATGTAACTTTAAGAACACGCATATATTACGATTACATAATCCTTTATGATATTCACACAGAAGGGTCTTCTGCTGTTAAAGTGCAATTGGTTGACTATTCTATGTGGGATGCAGCACAAAATGCCATAATTGAGGCAGTTAAAAAAATTCCTAATGAGGTGGCACAAGTTTTCTTAAATCCAGAGAAAGCCATACTTAAGACTAACAGATGGATAGAAGTGGGAGTTAAACATATAGAGGACCCCGGGTTAAGATCGGGTCTTATTATAGAGTATATCAAATTTGCCAATCTCTTGAGATTGGTAAAAAAATATGATGAAGCAATTGCTGCAGCGAAAAGTGCGATAGCCTTAAATCCAAATGTGTCAGCAGCTTATACGGTTTTGGGGCTTATATATCAAAAGCAAAAAAAATATAAAGAATCGGAAGAGAATTTTAAAAAAGCAATAGCATTAGATCCAAAATTCCAACCTTATTATCTAAATCTTGCAAACCTCTATTATGAAAAAGAATCTTATAATGAAGCTGTAAATACCCTTACAAAAGCCATAGAAATTAACCCTTCAGACATAGAAGCTATTTATTTACTAATAAACACCTATATGGCTATGGGACAATTTGATAAAGCAATTCAAAATGCAGATAAGGCAATCAAATATAATACGATAACTGGAGTCGGTATAAGGATTAAAAAAGCAGAAGTAGACTACCCTGTTGTTAAGATGGTATTAGAAGAGGGTCCAGCAAAGATGGCTGGTATAGAGATCGGAGATAAAATCATCAAAGTTAATAATCAATCAACAGAGAAATTAAAACTTGAAGATGTAATTAATCTATTGCGTGGGGAAGAAGGAACTCAGGTTGCCTTGATGATAAAAAGAGGTGATAAAGAATTTGAAAAAAAGATTACAAGAAAAACAATGATTGATAAAAAGGCATCTCTATTTTTTGCCCAGAGAAGTCTTTGCTATAGAGAGAAGGGTAATCTTGATCAAGCTATGAAAGACGCAGAAAAGGCATACTCGCTTAATCCAAATTTAGATGATACAAAAGAGGCTCTTAGTGCTGTTTATATTGATAAAGGAAAGTATGATGAAGCTATAAATATCCTTTCCTCTGCAAATAAAGATAATAATTTTTCAAAGTTATTGCTTGCAACAGCCTATGCCAAGGCTGGTAAGTTTAATGAAGCAGTAAGTGTTTATAAGAATATCCCTGAGGATTATTTGATAACCAAATCAGTTTTAAGAACTAATGCGATTAACAATCTTTATACTGAATTAAAGCTTTACAAAGATAGTATGATGCAAAGCGTTAAGACTCTTGAAGCAAAAGGTCAATATAAAGAGGCAATTAAAGTGTATGCAAACCTTTTAAAGATTGCTGATGAGAAAGAAGCAAAAGGAATAAGAGCCCATATTGCAGAGCTTATGATTAAATATCCACATCTTTTTGCTTTACCAGAAGAAGCAAGAAAATTTGTAATAAAAGCAGAAACATATACAGAAGAAGGAAAATTTGAGAAAGCGATTGAAGAATATCAAAAAGCTTTAGAATTATCACCTTTCTTTCCTAATCTTTATAAGGCGCTGGCATTAAGTTATGGGCAGATTAAAGACTACAAAAAAGCAATTAAGAATATGAACATTTACCTTGAACTCTACCCTGATGCTCCTGATATTAGGACAGTAAAAGACCAGATTTATAAATGGGAATTTATGATGGAAAAAGGAGAATAATATGAAAAGAATGCTATTAATATTAGCTTTATTCTTGATTCTACCTAGTTTATCATTAGCCCAGAATTTTACTTCAGGAGATAAACTCTGGCTTAGTGCATATTTTGATCTTCAAAAGGAAAAAATGAAAGTAGAGGAAAGAATCAAGGAAATTGATTTAAAGATAGCTCAGAACGAACAGGAGATAAGGCAGATAAATGAATTACTTGCAAAGATACAAAGAACATTGATTATAGGCACAGAAAAACAAAAAGAAGATGCTCAGAAGGCAAAACCTATTGCAGAAAAGGCTTTGATGCAG
>Ga0308420_1001909_pt1 | contig 10879 bp, 5 predicted proteins | sample HotsprSampleMS55_FD_203802 | JGI IMG/M metagenome (GOLD analysis project Ga0308420, IMG submission 203802) | Hot spring phototrophic mat microbial communities from Mushroom Spring, Yellowstone National Park, Wyoming, United States - 20090730_MS55 ... | reverse complement strand
CTCTTGCAGAAATTGGTTAACCAATTAACTTAAAATTTCGCAAACTACTCCATAGGTGGGATTAAGGAACTAGCGTGCACATACAACAGCTACTACTTAAGTTAACTGCACCCTATTTTATAACGATTTTTCCAAAAGCTCAATGGTAGGGGAGTAGGTCGTAAGCTGGGTTCTGTTACTGAATGTGCCCAAGCACAAATCAGCGGTAACTATCTCTCTGGGATACTTGTTACCAAGTACCTCAAGCGGCTCACCCTGCTACCATCGCATAATTAAGAATTCCTTAAATTTATGCTCCAGTAACAGGAACAACAAATAGCCACGAAGATCACCAGCTATCTGTTTCTCGCCTTGCTTCCGTCTGGGGTTTACCGAGCCAGAGCCTCACGACTCTGCTGGTGCGCTCTTACCGCACCTTTGCACCCTTACCAAATCCCCTAGGGATTTGGCGGTATGTTTCTGTGGCACTATCCTCACGCTCACGCGCACTGGGCGTTACCCAGCAGACTGATCTTCAGGAAGCCCAGACTTTCCTCAGGGCATAAGCCCCGCAGTTACCTCGCCTACTCCCCTGTCCACTATCCTATACCATTCCACCAACAGGGGACAAAATCTTGTGGAATCTGGTGGACAGATTCAACTGGAGACTTCTATTTTAGAAAATAGCTCTAGGAATTATTAAGTTGTTTTACAAAGATGATAGGACAAAAAGTTAGCCAGCTGACTGGACTGGCGCTGTTAGCTGTGGGTATCCAGCTTAGCTGGGCAGAGTCAGTTCTAGCCACCATTTTGCGGGTACTTGTCAAAGAAACCACCACCACTATTCCCATTGCCGTTACTCAGCCTGCTACCCTTACTACGATCGCTCCCAATGGGGAACTGCAAAATCCCCAGCGGCTCAATCCTGGGCAGTGGTACACTATCCCCACCACTGCAGCGGTGCGCATTACTCCCAGCAATGGGGGCTTTATCCAAGTGGGCGATCGCCTCTACCCCGGAGAAATGGAACTGCGTACTTGGCAAAACCGCTTTCTAGCCATCAACATTCTGCCCCTAGAGGAATATCTCCGCAGTGTGGTTCCCAGTGAAATGCCCGCTAGCTGGCACATGGAAGCCCTCAAAGCCCAAGCAGTTGCCGCCCGTAGCTATGCCATCAACACCCAAAGACAGCGTAAATGGGGCAATGTCCCCTATGACTTAGTGAGCGATGTTCGCGATCAGGTGTATGGCGGGTTCTATCGTTTTGCGCCCCACTCCACTGTGCCTATTCCTGTCATCCATCCTCGCAGTGATCAGGCAGTAGCCAGTACTTTTGGCTATGTACTCAGGGAAGGCTTCAAAGGCTACTACCGCGCCAGACTAAAGCGCAACTGGATCAGTTGGAATGGAGGCTACATGCCTGTATCTGACGGACAGCATTTGGATCAAGAAATGACCCAGCAGATGGCACTGCGGGGTTGGAACTGGTTGCAAATTCTGTCGTGGTGGTATCGGGATCAGCCCATACGGCAGTAGTTTTTTTCCTCTTTTGCTGGCGCAATTGACGGAACCAGTCCTGTAACAGACTTTGGCACTCCCACTGCAACACCCCAGCTATGACTTCCAAACGGTGGAAGGAAGCAGGACTGTCAGGGAGGTTGATCACTGTTCTGATCGCTCCTGTTTTCGGGTCATCTGTGCCGTAGACCAAGGTCTTGAGGCGGGCTTGCAGGATTGCGCCAGCACACATAGGGCACGGCTCCAGAGTTACATACATGGTGCATTGGTTGAGATGCCAGTCTTGCAAGGCATGAGTGGCGCAACGGATGGCGACTATTTCCGCATGGGCCGTGGGGTCTTGGGTACGCTCCTTGGAATTGGCTCCACAGGCGATAATTTGCTGATGCTGATTGACAATTACTGCCCCCACAGGAATTTCCCCTGCCCTACCTGCTTCCCTAGCAAGTTCTAGGGCTTTTGCCATCCAGTAGTCGTGGTTGATTAGCTCTGACACTACTTTTCTATCTCGCAGGCTGGGGATAACTCAAATACTCTGCTTCCTTTCGGGCAAGAGATGGGGAATGGGCATAGAGAACTTGCTCCCTACTCCACAAGTTAAACAAAGTAAAGGCGTTATTTGTAGTCTGCTCAGCAATTTCCCAAACCTCCGTGTTGCGCAGTTCCGCCAACCTCTGGGCTACATACTGCACTAGGGCTGGCTCGTTGCGTTTGCCCCGCTGGGGGTGAGGAGCCAAAAAAGGACAGTCAGTCTCAATAAGCAGGCGATCGCTGGGGACGATTTTACAAGATTCATGTACTTGTTTAGCATTCTTGAAAGTGATAATGCCACTGAAACTGATGTACATTCCCAAACCCAAAAACCACTCCGTTTCTACGGGATTGCCCGCCCAGCAGTGCATCACTCCCCTGACCCGAGGAAAATCCTTAAGCACTTCATAGGTAGTCTGAGCAGAATCTCGGCAGTGGATGATCACTGGCAGGTTCAACTCTTCAGCAATCCTTAACTGATGCTGGAAGGCAGTAATCTGTTCTCGCTGGTTCTCTGCTTTGTAAAAATCCAAGCCTGTTTCCCCAATTGCCACCACTCGGGGATCAGACTGCGCCAAGGTGCTAATTTGCTCGGCTGAATCTTCCTGCCAAAACTCTGCGGTATTTAGAGGGTGTACCCCTACAGCAAGGCTGACTTCAGGAAACTGGTCAGCGATCGCCTGCATTTTAGAGAAATCCTCTGGGGTCACGCAGGCATGGATCAGGCGGCACACCCCCGCTTCCTGCCAGCGTCGCCGTACTGCTGTCAAGTCCTGCCCATAGTCAGGGAAATTGATATGGACATGGGTATCCACCAAGCGCATAGTTGTTAAACTCATCTACCTTGCTCTATGTTAAGCAATTTGTCGATTTTTTGCACCAGACTCCTGAGACTAAAGGGTTTGGCAATGTAGGCGGTAGCCCCAGCAGACATAGCTTTTTGGCGATCGCTATCCATAGACAGAGCCGTCAGAATAATGATTGGCAGGTCAGCAAACTGGGGCATAGCCCTGATCCTAGCAGTAGCCGAAAACCCATCCATTTCTGGCATCTGGGCATCCATCAGCACCAAATCTGGCATGTGATCTATTATCGCCTGCACTGCCTGTTGTCCATTGCAGACAACCATCACCCGATAGCCATGGGCTTCTAGGTAATCCCGCAGGGTCTCAATGTTATCTTCATTATCTTCCACCAGCAAAATCAGACGATTTCTCTGCTGTAGGGGTAGGGAGTCAGAATCTTGGTGTTCCTTGGCAGTCTCAGCAGTGCCAGAGGACTTCTCTCCCTGAAGGAAGGGAATTAGCACCGTGAAACAACTTCCCTTACCCAGTTCACTAGTTACAGATACAGTTCCACCGTGCAGTTCCGCAATGCGTTTGACTAATGCTAGTCCTAACCCAGTGCCACTGTAGCGGCGGGTTAGGTTACTGTCCACTTGGCTAAAAGGTAGAAATAACTTAGGCATATCTTTCTCAGCAATGCCAATTCCTGTATCGCTCACCGCCAAACTGAGCATACTTCCTTGCTGGCTGGCTTTGAGAAGTACTGCCCCACCTGAATTAGTGAATTTCACAGCATTGGATAGCAAATTGAGCAGTAGCTGACGCAGTTGTCGCTCATCAGCCACAACAGTTTCCAGATTTGGCGCAATTTCTGCCCTCAGTTGGATTCCCTTGCGCATAGCTTGGGGGCGCACCAACTGCAAGCAAGATTCACAAAGCTGATGGATGTTGATTTCAGACAGATTCAATGTAGTTGTACCTGATTCAATCTTGGCAAGGTCGAGAATGTCATTGATTAAATCCAGCAAATGCTTCCCACTGCGTTCAATGGTTTGCAAATACTGCATTTGCTTGCTATTCAGCCTGCCATAAACTTCTTGCAGTAATCCTTCCGTCAGTCCCAAGATAGAATTGAGGGGAGTGCGCAGTTCATGGCTCATATTGGCGAGAAATTCATCCTTTAGCCGATTGGCTCTAACCAGTTGTGCGTTAGCGAGTTGCAGTTCCTGTTCAGCCTTGCGCCTTATTTCCAATTCATTTTCCAACTGCTGGTACAGTTCCGATTGCACAATCGCAACGGCTAGAGCAGTACACAATTGTTGCACTAGTTCCACTTCCCATCCTTGCCACTGGCGAGGTGTTTGCGAATGTACAATGATTATGCCCCACAGGGAATTGGCTTGCCCTATGCCAGCAGTGATGGAAGCTGAAACATTGATACTTGCCATGAAATCCTTGAGACATGAGCGCATATCAGACTGCTGATAATCATAGACAGTTGATACTTTGCCCTTAGCAAACTCAGCCCAGCATTCTTTGGGAAAGACTTCTTGAGCATAGGAGTTACCAATCAAGGTAGTAGCCCCACTGCTAATTGCCTCAGCCACCACAATTCCACCCAGCTCCCCGTTCTCAAGCAGACGATAGATAAGTACTCGATCTACGCTTAAGACCTCCCTTAATTCATGCACAGTGCAGGACAGCAGGTCATCTAGCTTAGTGGTACTGCGAATCCGTTCCGTAATTTTCAACAGTAGTTCATTTTTCTCTAGTTGCTGGCGTAATATAGCTTGGGATGCTTCCAAGGCATCAGTGCGTTCTTTAACTAAGGCTTCTAATCTAGCATTGGTATTCTCAATCACAGCTTGGGCTTCACGAAAAACTGTTGTATCTTCTACAGCAATAATTTGATTCACCACCTGACCAGAAGTGTTGCGGAGCAACACAACTGAGTATTTTGTCCACAGGATGCCCTCACCCTTAGTAACCATGCGCACATTGACAGTGTAGCCCCCTTGATCTGGGGATGAGCTAATTCTGGCACAGCGCAGGTGGATTGTATTTACATCTTCTCTGTGGATAATCTGCCAAACTTCCCTACCCAGCAATTCTTCTGGCGAAAAGTCGAGCATTTCGCAGAGAGTTTGATTAACCGCTGTAATCCTGTGATCCGCAGATACAAGGAGCATTCCCAAGGGGCTGTACTCAAATATCTGGCGGAAGCGCAGTTCACTCTGGCGCAGTTGCTCTTCCATTTGTTTGCGCTCAGTTATGTCCACATGGGAACCCACGACCTTGATCGGCTTGCCCAACTCATCAGTAATCAACTTAGCGGAGCTTAAAATCCAGCGATAACTGCCGTCCCGATGGCGCAGGCGAAACTCAATGTTGTAGTTTGGGGCAGTCTGATCTAGAAATGCCCGAAAGGCTTGGATAGAGCGTTCCCGATCTTCAGGGTGCAGTCTGTCCTGCCACTCCCTTGGCACGCCGTGGGGCGAGTCGGGAGGATAGCCCAGTTGGGCTTTGTAGGCAGGAGAAACATAGGATTTACCAGTGGTGAGATCGGTTAAGTAAAACCCCACTTGGGATGATTCCACCACCAGTGCCAAGTGAGTATTCAGTTCCTCTAGGGTATCGACAAGTTCCTTCTGTCTTGTAATATCCTGCAAAACTCCATCCCAAACTATCTCCCCGTTGGTTCGCAACATGGGAATTCCATCACTGACGAGCCATTTATTGCTAACACGGAATTCTTTATAGCATCTGCTAAGGGTGCGGGTTGATTGTTCCACTACTTCCAAAACATGCTGGCGATCATGAGGATGGATAGCTGAGATTACCTGTTCCAGTGGCAGGGGCAGGGGTTGAGCTGGTATGCCCATCAAATCCCAGAAGTTGGCACTGACATAGCTGAGCCAATAGTTATGTTCCCGATCTAGGGTAACTCGATAGAGAGCAACAGGTACATTGTTGAAAATCTGAAGCAGGCGCTGTTCACTCTCACGCAAAGATATTTCTATTTGCTTGCTAACGGTAATATCAATTAGCACTCCATCCCAAGTATAAGTGCCGTTAGGGTGAAGTACGCATTCTGATTCGCCCCTAATCCATCTGGAATTTCCACTGGGCAGGTGGATAGAAAATTCTCCCCTCCACGGCGCAAGATTGCTCTGAGCTTGCGCTATTGATGTTTTGAGCGCTGGCAAGTAGTCAGCGTCGACCAAATTCCATAGCAAGTTGGCATCTTCTTGGATTTGTTGCGCAGAAATGCCGAATAGTTGACTGGCATTTTCACTGAGATAGACAAACTTGCCACCAGAGTCATCGGGCACATAGCTGTAAACCACCACAGCAATATTTTTGAAGATGCTCTGTAGTTTCGCTTCTCGATCGCGCAGGGCTGTTTCTGCTTTGATGCGATCGCTGATGTCTCGGCAGTTGATGACAATACCTTGCACTGCCATATCCTCCAGCAGGTTGGTAACCGTTCCTTCAAACCAACGCCACTGCCCATCTTTGCCCATTGCTAAAAGTTCTATAGTCGGCAAAGTAGTGAAGGGAGCAGACAGCGCTCTTGCTATGGTTTCCTGCATCAACTCGTGATAGTCTGGATGAATGAACTCTAAAATCTGATGACCTTCCATCTCGGGAGGAATACAGCCCACAATATGGAAACATGAAGGACTAACATAGGATACATACCCATCACGGGTCAAAACTAAAGTCAAATCATCGGAGTTTTCAATGAGCGATCGGTAGTACTTAGCAGTGTTTTCTAGTTCTGCTTGCAGTAATTTCAGAGCAGTAATATCTCTGCCAATGGATTGAATTTCCGTTAAGTTCCCCATCTCGTCAAAAAAACCTTGATTGAGCCATTGAGTCCAACCAGTCTTACCATCTGCTAGCAGATTGACATTGGTGCTCTCAAAAGTGGGATTTTGGGGAGATAACTGGCTAATTTTTTCCTGCAAAATAGCCAATTCTTCTGGTGGCACCACATCACTCCATGTTCTCCCCTTCAATTCCTCAAGGGTCATGCCCAAAGCCTGACAGAGGGAGTTATTGGCAAAGATAATTCTGGTATCAGGGAGCGAAACTAGGACATATTCATGCTGAGTTTGAATAATCTGGCGGTAGCGGCTCTCACTAAAGATTTTCTCTGGGATGCGAGCGTACTCTTCTGTAATATCGGTGAAACACACCACCACACTAAATAGTTCCTTTTGATTATCCGCTTGAGGATAAAACTGTGGGTCAGCGTGCACTAACAGCCAGACTAGGTCGTTCTCTTGACGATAGACTCCCATCACCACATTGCGCACAGGTTTTAGGGTTCTTATGGCAATGGCAACTGGGTATTGTTCAGGGTAGAGTGCAGTGCCATCGGGGTTAATGGTGCGCCACTGCGGGTCAAAGGCAGTCCTGCTCTGTAGCTGATCAGCCGACAGACCCAGCAATTCCAGTGCTTTGGAGTTGAACAGTTGAATTTTGCCAGTGGGATCAAATACCACCATACCAACATTTAGGTTCTCTATCAAATTGCGGAAGCGGTTTTCACTGGCTTTGATGTCCAGTTCCATCTGCTTTTTGTCAGTAATATCGCTGAGACTACCGCTAATTTTGATAATCTCTTGAGTCTCAGGATCACGAATGGGGCGGGCTGATATTCTCACCCACTTGGGGGTGCCGTCAATGGCAGTGAGAGGCAATTCCAAGTCTAGCTCTATGCCTTTTTTGACCAGTTGACTGTAGCCATACTGCAAACGACGGCGGTGTCTGCTATCTAAAAAGCTGAGATAGAATTCTGGATTCTGCAGAGGAGAAAATTTAAGTAAATCTTTGGGTATGCCTAAAATTCTTTTTAACTCATCCGTACATTCTGCCCGCTTGTTTTTGAGATCAATAAACCAGCCGCCAACCTTACTAATGGCTTCGGTTTCTTTGAGCAATAACTCACTGTCTTTTAGAGCCTGTTCTGCCTTTTTGCGATCGCTAATTTCAATGCTAGTGCCAATGATGCGATAGGGTCTATCTTCAGCATCATAGAGAGGGGTCAGAGTGGTTACCCACCAACTCGCTCCAGTATGCAGAGGAGCGTATTCTTCATAGGTAATAGTTCTACATTCGGTAATACAGCGGCGATAGTTGGCGATAGCAGATTCGGCAATGTCAGGAGGCAAAACTTCAGCAGGCTGTTTGTTGGCAATATAGCTTCGCTTTAGGGAAGTTAATCTCTCAAAGGTAGGGTTGGCATCACGGAAAATAAATTCTCCTTCAGAGGTAACATCAATAATGAATATTGCCTTACCTGATCCTTCATAGATACTTTCTAAAAACTCTTTCTGTTCCTTGAGCAGTTGTTCACTGCGTTTGGAATTGCTAATGTCAGCGATCCTAAGCAAAAAGTAATTAACCCCTGCAATAGTTACCTTTTTGCCAGCCACTGCACCCCAGAAACTCTTGCCTTTCAGAGTGCGATATTCAACTTCGCAGTACCACTGATTCTGATCAAAAGACGGTTCATTGGGTTTGGGAAGGCAATGTAATAACTCACTGTGAGCGTCAATTAAACCCTGTACGGAATCAGCTTCAAATAATTCCACAGCCCGCTGATTGACATCAATAATCGTAAAATCAATACTATCCACCAAAAAAATGGCATCAGTGGAGTGGTCAAACAGACTTTCATAAAACACTTCTGCTTGCTCTCTTTGGATACTACTGGCAAGACTATTGACAGCAGTCTGTAGATAAGCAATTTCCCACTCCTGCCATACTCTATCCTGTAAGCAATCATCAAAGCCAACCCCACCCCAGCATTCGCCCTGCACCATGATTGGTAGAAATAGAATGGAGCGAATGTCTTGCTTTGCCAAAATCTCTCTTTCTATTCCTGAAAACTCTCTGACTAGAACGCAAAAAGGCTGACCTTGGCAGTGAGCACTCAGGATATTGGGCGCACAGGTCTCCATGGGTAGATTTTGTAGTTCAGGGTTATCTATCTGGGGTGTAATTCCTTCGGCGCACCATTGTACCAGTTGACTTGCTAATACCTGCCCTGAATCGTCCCGATGATAGGCAAAAATGTAAGCACGGCTGGCATTGGAAGACTGCCCCAGTAGATTGATAAATTCCTGAAGTTTATCACGGTAACTGCCAGCTTCTAAAAGCATGGATTGAATTCTACTGAGAGTAAGGAGATAGTTCTCTCTGGTACTGATTTCCTGTCTTTCCGTTTCACACTCATTCTTGGTGATATACTGAGCCATGCGCTCTGAAAGATTTTTGTGGGTGATTACCGCGATCGCCACTCCGTTTTGATTGAGAATAGGGAGATGGCTGATCTGCTGTTCTGCCATGAAGTTCTGCAACTGCACAGCGCACCAGTTGGGCTTGGTGATGATGCTCTGGAGAGCTGGCAGTTGATTGAGGGCGATGGGGGAACTGTCCATGAGGCTGGCTAGGGTGTGCTTGTCCGCTGACTCAGGATTAGCTAGTAGAGGTAATAGCTGGCAGAGGGTAACAATCCCCAAGAAGCGGTCAGTAATCCTACCGTACTCTGTGACTACCACATAATCTTGGCTAGTTGTACTTCCCATCAGTCCTAGCGCCTGTACTACAGGCGTGGTAGGCGCAACACAGGGAAAGTGGCAATCAAACCAATCCATACTCAGAAGTCTAGCGGTAGTGACTAGAGTGCTCCAGTCAAAAATATCACAAAGACTTTAGAAACCTGACATGGCAGAGAGTTTTGCGACGCTGAAAGCAAAGTTTGTTTTTCTTAATGGATGATAGGACAGTAGCTTAAGCTGTGTAAAACTCATTTAAGTTTTGCACCATTTGCTGACCTGCTGGGGGATGGGGCGTTAGCCTAGTGGTAATCAGTTCCCCCAAATTGCCCTATGCAAAGCATTAAGCGGTCATCTTCGGCGCTCCCCACCTACAACATCAAACCATGGATGGTCAACCTCCATGTGGCGCTATTTGCGATCGCTTTAGTTTTACTCAGTTGTATTACAAGTCTGTGGTCTGCTACCCTACACCAGCCGCAGGAGTTTTCAGTGAAATCTAGGCAATTTGCCTACCCCACTGCCCAAGTCAAAAGTATTCGCCCTAGACAGATTTCCGAATTTCCTGCTCACGACACCAGCGTACTTTCAGTGCAGTTCAGCCCTGACGGTCAGCGTCTGCTTACCACTTCATCCAACGGGTCGACTAAAATTTGGCATCGTTCAGGGCATCTTCAGCAAGAAGTAGTCCAAGCGGATCACATCATTTGGCAGGGACAGTTTAGCCCCACAGGGGATACTTTTCTGACTGCCGCCCAAGACCGCACCGCCAGACTTTGGGATTTGCAGGGGCATCTGCTTAGGGAATTTAGAGGACATCGAGACTGGGTAAACAGCGCCGTATTCAGCCCCGATGGCACTAGGGTTTTGACTGCTTCTAGCGATGGCACAGCTCGGCTGTGGAACTTACAAGGACAAGTACTGCGGGAATTCTCGGGGCATCGCGGCGCAGTTTGGAAAGCAGTATTTAGCCCCAATGGACGCTTCATCGCCACTGCTTCATCCGATGGTACAGTGCGTCTCTGGGATAGGCAGGGCAATCTGGTAAATCAACTGCGCGGACATCGCAACTGGGTGCGAGATGTAGCTTTTAGTCCCGATGGCAAGTTAATTGCCACCGCCTCCAATGATGGCACAGCCCGCCTTTGGCGCTTGAATGGCAGTTTGCTTACTGAAATTAAAGGACATCGGAGCATTGTCCGCCGTGTTTTATTTAGCCCTGACGGACAATTTTTGGCAACCACAGCGCAAGACAACACCGCCCGCCTCTGGAATTTGCAGGGCAGAGAACTTGCTCGCTTGGATGAACACAAAGACTGGGCAATTGGTCTAACTTTTTCCCCTGATGGTCAACTATTGGCAACTTCCTCTGCTGATACGATGGTCAGAATTTGGAATGTATCTGACATCAGGTACTAGGACTGTAGAAAAAAACCCCTGAAGGCAGGGGGGTTTGCGTTTCTGACTAGTCTGCGTTAAGCACACGGTGAGCCTTGG
>Ga0308420_1001890_pt1 | contig 10919 bp, 10 predicted proteins | sample HotsprSampleMS55_FD_203802 | JGI IMG/M metagenome (GOLD analysis project Ga0308420, IMG submission 203802) | Hot spring phototrophic mat microbial communities from Mushroom Spring, Yellowstone National Park, Wyoming, United States - 20090730_MS55 ... | reverse complement strand
TGTTTTTTGTTCTATATAAAAAATAGGTTATCGGTAAAAGTAAAAAAGGTAAAAAAATAATTACATACCATTCAATTTTTGTTTTCATTAAGGTCAAAAAAGAAAAAAAAGGAAGGGGAAATAAATAGGCCAAGTAAATGTCTATATTTTTAGATTTTTCTTTTATTTTTTTAAAAAAATCAAAAATAATAATAAGATAACTAATTGTAATCATAATTAATAATAAATATAAGTTTTTCCATAAAACTTCAAAATAAAAAAATTTATTACCAAAATGAAGTTCTATTGGGATATATATTCTTTTAAACATTTGGCTCAAAAAATGGTTTTCAATAAAAAAATAGCCATATTTTATAAAAAGAAAAATATACCAAAAAGAGGCTAAAAAAATTGCGGTTAAAGTGTTTTTAATGTAAGAAAAATTTAATTTCTGTTTTTTAAATATAAGAAGAAAAAAGTCATATAAGAGAGGATAAAAACCTAAAACTGATTTTCCCCAAACTCCAATTACTATAAATAAAATTCTAGCAAATGAGTTTTCAAAAAAAGTAAGATAGCCAAGCCAACTTATCGCTACCAATAAATCACTATTTAAAGTGGTGGCTCGTTCTAAAAAAATTGGCGTTGCTATCAAAATAATTATTGGCAAAATTATCGCCAAATGTTTTTTTCTGTTATTAAAAATCTTTTTGGTTAATTTTTGGTTCAATTTGTAAAACAAAAAAAGAAGTATTAACGATAAGATAACCATTGTCGCTCGACTTGTAAATTCATTTTCTCCGAAAATAAGAAAAGACAAAGCGATAAGAAAATGGGAGAGTGGTGGTTTATCAAACCAAAGGTTGTCGTTAAAAGTTGTAATCAAGCTTTTATTTTTGATCATTTCTTTGGCAATTTGAGCATACATTCCCTCATCCCATTCAAGGTAGGCAATATTTCTTATTTGATAATTTTTTACTAAAAGAGCAAAAAAGATAAATAAAAAAAAAGAAATAAGAAATATTTTTTTCATTGGTTATGAATAATAACCTTTTATTTGAAAATATTTAATTTTTATTATGTCTTTTAATGTTTCAATAGCGTCTTTTAAAAAAGAAACGTTTTTAGTTTCTACATGTTTCCAAATGACTGGAATTTCTTTAATTTTAAAACCTAATTTTTGGGCTAAGAATAAAAATTCAAGATCAAAACCAGCAGAAACGGAAGAAGTTTTGACTTTTCTTTGTTGATTAAAGATTTTTAGCTTATTGATAATTTTTAATGCTGCTTCTTTTTTAAACATTTTAAAACCACATTGAGTATCTTTAATTCCTTTAAGATTTAAAAGAAGATTTCTTAGAAAAATAAAACCTAAGGCCATAATCTTTCTTATAAATGGAGCTCCTTCTCTTTTTGTATTTCGTGAACCGATAATGATTGGAATGTCTTTTTTTGCTACAGAGATTAGTTTTTCAACTTCCTCAATTGGGGTGGCTAAATCAAAATCGGTAAAAAATACCCAATTACCTTTTGCTTTTTTGATAGCGGAGATTATCGCCCCGGCTTTTCCTTGATGAGAGTTTTCAAGAAGTTTAAATTTTGGAAAGAGCTTTAAATATTTGTCTTTGATTATTTTTTTTGTTTGATCGGTTGAACCATCATCAGAAATTATTACCTCAATAAATCTTTTATCATCTTTTGTAAAATTACCGATTTTATCTAAAGTCCCTTTTTGAAGATTTAATTCTTCATTATAACAAGGGACGATTAAAGAAATTTTTAAATTATCTTCCATGGATAATTTTATAAATTTTTACTCGATCAACTTTCCATATTTTAGCAATTTTTTTATTTTTTATAAAAGATAATTGCCACTGATTTTCTTTTGAGATGTCACATTTTTCTTTATAACAAAGTAAATAAAATTCAATCCATAATTCGTTAGATTCTTTATCAAGTGGTTTTTTATTCATTATTTCAAGATAGTATCTTATAGCCTCGTCTGTTTCAAATAAAGGGATAGGAGCTATTTGATAAGGTGCTTTTGGTTTATTATCAATTATTGATTTGGCAATTTTTTGGGCAATTTTTGTTTGAAAATTGCCTTTTTGATGTTTAAAAGGGTAATTGAATTGATTTTGATTAATAAAAAAAATTAAAAAAATAAAGACAAAAATTTTAGTTAAAAGATTGACGAAAAAAACATCAGCCAAAAAAACGGCTAAGACGATAAAAAAGTTAAGATAGACTGTGTTGTAATAATGATAATGACGAAAACTATTTAAAACCGAAAAACCAAAAATAAAAACAAAAAAACTTAAAAAAATAAGTTGAAATAAGGGCTTTTTATAAAAAAAATTTTTTTTAAGAAAATAAAAAAAAAGAAGAGTAAAAAATGTAAAACTTAAAAAATAATTAATTTTCAAATTAAAAGTAAAATTAAAAAAATTAGTTAAAGTTTCTTCAAATCGTTGATGATAAGAAGTTGATTTAATAATTTCTTGATGAGTAAAAAGTTTAATAAAATTTTTAGTGTTTAAAAATTGGTGTTTTAAATCAAAAAGAATTAAAGGAAGATAAAAAATTAAAAAGGCAGAAATAAAAAAACTAATTTTTTTAATAAATAAAAGTGGTTCTTTTAAAATTTTTTTATAGTTTATTAAAAAAAATAAAATTAAAGTGGGAGTTAAGAGAAAAGCAAGATAATGAAGTTGGGTTGAAAAAGAAAAAAACATTCCCGCCAAAAAAGGAAAAATAAGATTTTTTTCAAAAAATAAAGACATAAAGTAAAGAGTAAAAAAAGAAAAGTAAGATAAAAGATTAGGATTCCAAGAAAAGCGAGCATTGTGAATTAATATCCAAGAAAAAGTGGTTAAGACAAGAAAGAGATTAGCGATTTTTGGATTTATTTTTTTTAAAATAAAATAGGCCAAGATTAAACCAATTGTCGAATAAAAAAAACTACCAAAAGCTAAGCCCACTGGATTAAATTTAAATAATGCCAAAAATGGAGCCATAAAATAATAAAAAAAAGGACCAAGAAATACTTGGCCAACCGAAGAAACCGGGCCTAAGGCAGGAAAATGCTCAAAGGTGATAATTCTTTTAATTATAATTGCATCTCTTCCTTGATCACCTAAAAAAGTGATAAATTCTTCCAATCGATAAAGACGAAAAAAAATGCCAATTCCTAATAAGATTAAAAAAAACCAATTTTTTGTTAAAATATTTTTTATGCAGGTCAACATTAAATCATATTTTACCGTAATTTTTTTTGTTTTAATAAGTACATTTTTTGTTTGGTTACCATTTCTTTTAAAAAGTAATTTTTGGTATGGAATTGAAATTCCCAATTCTAGTTTCGAATATATTTACCGAAATTACGATGGACCTTTGTACATCATTCCTGCAAAAACTTTTTATCATAAAGAAGCAATTGATAAAATAGGTTTTGAGTTACCGCTTCCTTCGAAATATTTTGCTGCTCATTTACCTTTGTATCCTTTTTTAATCAGAGTTTTTGGTGATGTTTTTAAGATTTTTGGTTTCTCTTTAGCTTATTTTAAGGCGATGATTTTTGTTAATTTAGCGGCAACAGTTTTTTTGACGTTATTTTTTTATTTTTTTATAAAAAATTTAAAACTTTCTCAAAAGCCTCTCCTTCTTTCTTTTATTTTTCTTTTTATTCCTAAATTTTTAGTAGTGCGAAGTATTGGTGCACCGGAAAGTATGTTTTTGCTTTTGATTTTATTATCAATTTATTTTTTTGAGAAAGAAAGATATTTTTTAGCCGGACTTTTTGGTGGTTTGACAACAATGACAAAAACACCGGGAATACTGCTTTTTTTTGCTTATGGTTTGGTTTTCTTGGAAAAGATTCTAAAAACAAAAAAAATTAATTGGCAATGGATGGGTATTTTTTTAATTCCTTTAGGATTGTTAACTGTTTTTGAATTATATGCGCTTCAATACGGAGATTTTTTTGCTTACTTTAATACAGGGGGTTTTGTTCCTATGCCTTATCCATTTTCAGTTTTTAATTTTCGAGCAAAATGGGTTGGGACAGCTTGGATAGAGGAGATGGTTTTTTATTTTTTTCTATACGGCTTAACCGTTTATAACTTAAAAAATTCAAAATATCGTTCTTTTTTTTATTTTAGCTTGATTTTTTATGTTGCAATTCTTTTTGTTCAACATAAAGATATTCCTCGTTACAGTCTTCCTCTTTGGCCAATGGCTTTGATTTCTTTTGAAAAGTTTTTTACCTCTAAAAAATTTTTGATTGTTTTTTTACTTCTTTTACCGGCAATTTACCTTTTTGCTTGGAATTTTATTGTTTATAACATTATGCCAATATCAAATTGGCAACCCTATCTTTAACTTCTTGACTTTTCGTAAAAATACTAATATAATTTAATTATTAGATAGTCTAATTAATTTTATTAAATCAAATATTAATAAGAAAATCTCTAAGGTGATTTTTAATATTTATTGAAAGATGAAGAAAAGTTTTCAGACAATAAAAACTAATGATCTGACAATGATTCAACTTCATGGTTTAATCTTTATCAAAGAAAATAAAAAATGTCAGCTAACTGATGTTGCTCAAGATTTTTCAATCACTTTGCCAACTGCCAATAGTCTGGTAGAAAAGCTGTTAATTTAAAATTAATTACAAAAACTCATGATAAAGATGATCAGCGATTGATAAGACTAAAAGTGACAAAAAAAGGAAGAACTTTGATAAAAAAATGACTTAGGAAAAAAAACAATGTTTTTCTAATTTAATTGATAAACTAGATAATAAGGAAAAAGAAAGATTATTAGTGATTTTAAAAAAGATTATTAGTTAAATTTTTAAATATGATAGAGTTTTTAAAGAAAAGATTGTATTTTTTGGCAATTATTTTATTGGTTTTTGTCTTAATTTTCACTCAAACACAAGCGAAAAAAAAAGAGGTTGAAGAAAAAATGATGGTAAAAAAACAAAATTTAAAAGAAACCTTAACTTTATCAGGAGAGATAGACGCTGAAGAAAAAGTTAGTTTAAAATTTCAAACATCAGGTAGATTAGCTTGGGTTGGAGTAAAGGAGGGTGATTATGTGAAAAAATATCAGGCGATTGCTTCTTTGGATAAGCGCGATTTAAAAAATCGATTGGATAAATATTTGAACAGTTATCTTAAGCAAAGGAATAATTTTGAACAAACCAAAGATGACTATGAAGAAACATACGAATTTTCAACTGGTGATTTTCATAAGCGCGCAAAAAGAATTTTGGAAAACAGTCAATACGATTTAAATAGTGCGGTTTTGGAAGTTGAGTATCAAAATTTACTTTTAGAGTATGCTGATCTTTGGACACCAATTGAAGGAGTAGTAACTCACATCGATATTCCAAAAGCAGGTGTTAATATTACCCCAGCCAACGCCGCTTTTGAAATTGTCAACCCAAAAACATTATATTTTTCAGCCACTGTGGAACAGGCAGATGTTGTTAATTTGAAAGAAGAAATGAAAGGAAAGTTAACACTTGACTCTTTTTCTGATTTTGAGGATGAGGTAAAAATTTCATATATTAGTTTTTCTCCAAAAAGTGGAGAGACAGGAACGGTTTATGAAGTAAAACTTGAATTATCTGACAAAACAAAGAAATTACCTTTAAGGTTAGGAATGACGGGTGATGTTGAGTTTTTAATTAAAGAAAAAAACAAAGTTATTGCTTTACCTTCTCGATTTATTAAAAAAGATAAAAAAGGAAGTTATGTTTTTGTTAAGGAGAATAATAAAAAGATTAAAAAGTACATTGAGATTGAGGAAGAGATTGATGGAAAGATCGTGATTAAGAGTGGTTTGAATGAGGGAGAAATAATAATTAATTAAAAATTAAAGTATATGATAAAATTTAGAAATGTTTGGAAAATATATAAACTTGATAGGGACATAGAATACCAAGCTTTAAAAGGAGTAAATCTTGAGATAAAAGAAAGCGAATTCGTTTCTATCACCGGCCCTTCGGGATCGGGAAAGTCAACTTTAATGCATCTTATTGGTCTTCTTGATAAACCAACTAAGGGAGAAATTTTTATCAATGGTAAAAACGTTACTTATTTAACAGATGATCAATTGTCAACTTTGAGAAATGAATTTGTTGGTTTTGTTTTTCAACAGTTTAATCTAATACCGAAGTTGACTGTTTTGGAAAATATTCTTCTACCGACAATTTATGCGAGAAAAAAACTAAAATATGATCCAAAGAAGAAAGCTTTAGATCTTATAAAAAAATTTGGACTAGAAGGAAAAGAGTGCTCATATCCAAATAAAATCTCTGGTGGGCAGCAACAACGAGTGGCAATTTTGCGAGCGATGATTATGGAACCAAAACTTATTTTGGCTGATGAGCCAACAGGAAACCTTGATAGTAAAACTGGAGTTGAGATAATGAATTTGCTAAAAGCTTTAAATGAAAGAGAAGGAATAACTGTTGTTTTAGTTACTCATGAGGCAGATATTGCCGCATATGGGAAAAGGATGATAAGAATAAAGGATGGAAAAATAACAAAAAGTTAGAATTAAAAAGTAAAAAGTCAAAATTTAAAGGCAAAAGTTAAAAGTTGAAAATTTAAGTTAAAAGTCAAAAGTTTAATAGATATGAATTATATATTTTTTGTTGTTAAGTCAGCAATTGAAGATTTTAGGCGAAATAAAACACAGACTTTCTTAACATCTTTGGGGATTTTGATTGGAGTTTTTGCCGTTGTTATGCTAACAGCTTTAGGATTAGGACTAAAACAATACATCAATGATCAGTTTGCTGCTTTGGGAAAAAGCACTTTATTTGTTGCGCCTGGCAAGATTTTATCTGGCAGAAGTTTTAATACCACATCATCTTTGACAAGTATAAAATTTGATAATCGCGATTTGCTTCGTCTAAAAAGACTAAAAGAAATAAGAGAAATTTCACCTATATTTTCCAAACAAACAACTGTCAAAAGCGAAAGAAAATCTGAAGATTCAACAATTTTTTTTTCTTCCGAGGCATTTTTTGATATCAATGGTTTTAAAATCCAAAAAGGTAGATTCTTTGATAAAACTGACATTGATAAAAAGGCAAAAGTTGTTGTCTTGGGACCAAAAATAGCGGAAAAACTTTTTGGAACAATTGAGGCTGCAATTGATCAAAAAGTGACAGCCAACAGTGTCAACTTTACTGTCATTGGGATAACTGAAAGTAAGGGTGGTGGAGGATTTGGTGGGCCTGATTATGATTCATATATGTTTGCTCCATATACGGCGGGATTTATTTTTAATCCAGCCAAAAACTATTCTCGTTTTGCGATAAAATTTGATGAAAGTTATTCTGTCTCTCAAGTTGAAGATGCGATAAAAAAGGAATTTTTAAAAAGATATGATGAGGACTCTTTTAGTATTATTGAGCCGGGAGATATTTTGTCGGCGGTAAACTCTATCTTTGGAGTTTTGAATATAGTTTTGGTGGCAATTGCTAGTATCTCACTTTTGGTTGGAGGGATCGGGATAATGAATATTATGTTTGTTACGGTTTCGGATAAGACAAAAGAGATTGGTGTTCGAAGAGCAATTGGAGCAAGGAAAAAAGATATATTAGTTCAGTTTATTATTGAATCAACTATTCTTTCGATTTTTGGAGGATTTTTAGGGTTATCTTTAGCATTTATTGGGACTTTAATTGTCCAAAAATTTTTCCCTGCCTATATTGATACGAGTTCAGTGATTTTAGCTTTAGGAGTATCATCAGCAATTGGGATAATTTTTGGTGTGCTTCCGGCAAAAAAAGCCGCTGATTTGGAGCCTGTTGAGGCGATAAGGTATGAGTAAAAAAAGTTAAAAGTTAAAAGTCAAAATTAAAAAGTAAAAATTTTTCCCTTTGCTACCTTTTTTTGCTAAAGATTAAGAGCTAAAAAAAGCCTTATTAGGGGACAGGCAAAATTTAAAATTAAAGATAAAATAGGAAATAAAAATTAAATTAAAAATAAATTATATGCCAGAATTACCAGAGGTTGAAACTTTAAAAAGACAGTTAGAAAAAAAAGTTAAGGGAAAAGTAATTGAAGAAGTTGACGTTTTATCACCCAAAAATTTTATCGGGAGAAAAGAAGATGTTATTGGCAAAAAAATTGAGGAAGTAGATCGTTTTGGGAAGGTCTTGAGTTTAAAATTAGTTGATATTAAGAACAAAACTTCAGTTTTTTTAAACATTCATCTTAAGTTAACCGGTGAGCTTTTATATGCCAATGACGTTTGCAATGCCGTTTTTAAAGAAATTATCCCTTTTACCAAAACTAACAAAATGCCAGCAAGTACTACAAGAGTTGTAATTAAATTTAGTGATGGGAGTGGTTTATTTTTTAATGACCTTCGTAAATTTGGTTGGATGAAAGCTAAAGACGTACCAGAAAAACCCAAAGGAATTGATGTTTTATCAAAAGATTTTACTTTAGAGTTTTTTTCTAATTTGGTTAAAAAAAGTAAAAAACCAATAAAAATCATTCTTATGGATCAAGAGAAAATTACCGGAATTGGTAATATCTATGCCAATGATGCTTTATTTTTGGCCAAAATCCATCCAAAAAGAAAAGCTGAAAGTTTAAAAAAAACTGAGATAAAAGCCTTATTTGAATCGATCAAAAAAATTATTGAACAAGGTATAAAACATGGTGGATCATCTGGGGCCGATGAGGCCTTTGTTCAAATTGATGGAACAAAAGGGCAACATCAGCGCTTCTTTTTAGTTTATCAGCGCGAAAATTTTCTCTGTCCGATTTGTGGTACTTCAATTAAAAGGATAAAACAAGGCGGAAGAAGTAGTTTTTTTTGTCCTAATTGCCAACGCTAAAGGGAATATTTTTTTCTTTTAAAAATAAAAGAAGATTTTTTTTAAACCTTTCAAAAGTAAATTCTTCGGCTCTCTTTCTTGCTTCTTTTTTCATTTTTAAAATTTTTTCTTTATCAAGAGTTTCGAATTTTTTAATTTTTTCAATTAAACTTTTGGCAGATAATTGATTAAACAAGAAACCATTGACTCCATTTTTGGCATATTCAGGAATGCCGCCTGAATTATAGGCAATTACTGGCACACCATACCCCATTGCTTCAACGGGAGCAATGCCAAATTCTTCGTCACGGGAGGCGAATAAAAAGGCCTTGGCGTTTTTTAAAATTATACTAAGATCTTGATCATTAACATTTCCTAAAAATTCAACCGTTTTTCCGGCGATTGATTTTAGATAATTTTCATCGCGACCGGTACCAACGATTTTAAGATTTAATTTTAATTTGTTTGCTGCTTCTATTAAAACATCAATATGTTTGGCTTTGGCAAGGCGGGAGACAGTAAGATAATAATTATGTAACTTGTAACTTGTAACTTGTAACTTTTGTGGGATGTCAACTGGGGGATAAATAATAACTGAATCGCGGTGATAAAAACGTTTGATTCGAGATTGAGTCTCTTTAGAATTAGCAATAATATAATCTGGTCTTTTTGATGAATAAAAGTCCCAAATGCGTAAAAAATGATTTACGATATAGGCGTAAATTCGAACAGGTAAATATTTTTTCCATTCAATGGCCGTCTCATAGCCATAAAGGTAACGTGGTGGGTGATGAATGTAAGAAACATGAATTGTTGGTTTTTTGGTTTTTATTCCTTTTGACATCCAAGAACCAGAAGAAGAAATTACCAAATCATATTTAGAAAAATCAAAACTTTCCCAAATTAAAGGGGTTAAAAAGCGAAAGGGAGAGTAAAAATTTCTTATAATTGGAATTTTATCAAACCAGGAGGTTTTGATTCCCCATTTTTTAATTATATCCTTATGTGGACCAAGTTTTTTTGGATTATAAACTAAAGTAAAAACATCGGCTTGTGGAAAAATTTCTTTTAGAGCAACCAAAACTCTTTCTGAACCGCCAAATTCGGAAAGTTGATCATGAACTAAGGCAATACTCATTTTAGTATCAAGTATCAAGTATTAAGTAGTAAGTATTATAATTTATTTTATGGATTTATTAAAGACGATTGTTTTGGGAATGGTTGAAGGGCTAACTGAGTTTTTACCAATTTCTTCAACGGCACATCTTATAATAACTTCTAAGTTGTTAAATATTTCTCAAACTGATTTTCAAAAACTTTTTGAGGTTTTTATTCAAAGTGGGGCGATACTTTCGGTTGTTTTTTTGTATTTTAATCAATTAAAAGGTAATTTTAAGATTTTAAAAAATTTGTTTTTTTCTTTTTTACCAACGGCCTTGGTTGGGTTTTTTCTTTACAAAGTAATTAAAAATGTTTTTTTTGACTCATTAAATTTGATTGCTTTTTCTTTATTTTTCGTTGGAATTTTTTTTATTATTATTGAAATTTTAGTGAACAAAAAAAAGATTGTCTTAAAAAAGAAAATTGAAGAAATTAACATTTTTCATGCTTTAATTATTGGATTAGCCCAGTCTTTCGCAGTGATTCCTGGTGTGTCGCGGGCGGGAGTAGTAATTTTATCAATGCTTATTTTAGGCTACCAACGTGATCAGTCGGCTAAATATTCTTTTTTTCTTTCGATTCCAACGATTTTTATGGCTTCATTTTACGATCTTTATAAGTCAAAAGATATTTTGCTGACTAATTTAAATCAAGTTGGCCTTTTGTTGATCGGATTTTTTATTTCTTTTATTTTTGCATTAATTTCGGTTAAATGGCTACTTGGTTTTTTGAAAAAAAATTCATTGATTATTTTTGGAATATATAGAATATTACTTGCTATAATATTATTTAAATTTTTGTCTTCGTAGTTTAATGGATAGAATAGGGGCTTCCGGAGCCTCTGGTGGGAGTTCGATTCTCCCCGAAGACACTTTTTGGGCCGATAGCTCAATTGGTAGAGCGCTGCATTCGCATTGCAGAGGTT
>Ga0308420_1001889_pt1 | contig 10923 bp, 10 predicted proteins | sample HotsprSampleMS55_FD_203802 | JGI IMG/M metagenome (GOLD analysis project Ga0308420, IMG submission 203802) | Hot spring phototrophic mat microbial communities from Mushroom Spring, Yellowstone National Park, Wyoming, United States - 20090730_MS55 ... | reverse complement strand
TCCAGGAGGGAGAGGGTTAGATGTCCAGATTCCTGACTGTCAAGGCGTTTTCCTCGATGAAGCGCCGTCGTGGTTCGACCTCGTCTCCCATGAGGGTAGCGAAAATTTCGTCTGCTTCGTACGCATCTTCAATCCTGACCTGAAGCAGCGTACGAGCTTCTGGGTTCATAGTTGTTTCCCACAGCTGTTCTGGGTTCATCTCTCCCAGTCCTTTGTATCGCTGGATCTCAACGCCGCGCCGTGAGCGGTCCATAATCACGTCGACTAATTCTTTCCGGCTGAACACAGGTATCTGCTCTCCGGCCTCGACGAGTGTGAAGGGAGGAGTGCCGATAGCGCGCAGTTCGCTCAGTAGCCTGGCAATTTCCTCCGCTTCAGGAGAGCTGAGAAAGTCACCGTCGAGCGTGGTTTGCAGTCCGGTGCCGTTTTTTCTCGCCGTCGCCACAACGCGATACTGTCCTGCTTCTTGGTCTTCTTCGATGGCGAAGGAAACGGGTAAGAGATCAGGAAAAGTCGATTGGATGACAGAATCGGCTGCAGTGAGGAGCTCCTCCAGTGCAAGGCGGTCTTTTAACACCTCCGGGGAGAACCCTGGCTGGCTCAGGAAAGCTGAGACGATGCAGCGGTCTCGTCCTTTCCGCTCCAGGAAATCGAGTAGCCGTTCACACTGTAAGAAGGTTTTCACCCAGGACTTCAGCTGTGCTCCATCAAGGGTACCGACCCGGATACCTTCCACCCCGATATCGAGGAGAAAATCGTTCAGTGCCGCTTCGTCTCGAAGATACCGTTGGATTTTCCCTTTTTTTACTCGATATAAGGGAGGTTGAGCGATGTAGAGGTGACCGCCCTCGATGATCCCTGGCAGCTGGCGGTAAAAGAATGTGAGCAGTAGGGTGCGGATGTGCGAGCCGTCAACGTCAGCGTCGGTCATAATGATGATTTTGTGGTAGCGCAGCTTGGTGAGGTCCGTTTCTTCCTTGCCGATGCCAGCGCCGAGGGCGGAAATGAGAAGTTTAATCTCCTGCGAGGAGAGCATTTTGTCGAAGCGTGCTTTCTCGACGTTGAGAATTTTCCCACGGAGCGGGAGAATGGCTTGGGTGCGGCGATCTCGTCCTTGCTTGGCTGAGCCACCGGCAGAATCCCCTTCAACGATAAAGAGTTCGCTTTTCTCTGGGTCCTGTTCCTGGCAGTCTGCCAGTTTGCCTGGAAGAGGGCCAGAGTCCAGAGCACCCTTGCGGCGTGCCAGTTCCTTTGCTTTGCGCGCTGCTTCGCGCGCGCGCGCAGCCTCCAGGCTTTTCTGCCCAATTTTTTTTGCTTCAGCAGGGTGCTCTTCAAAGTAGGCACCGAGCTTTTCGTTGACTAGGGCTTCAACGAACCCCTTGACCTCACTATTGCCGAGTTTGGTCTTTGTTTGGCCCTCGAATTGAGGCTCGGGAACTTTGACGCTGAGCACAGCGATAAGACCTTCGCGGATGTCCTCTCCTTGCAGCCCCTCTTGCTCTCTTTTCAGCAGGCCGTGAGCAATGGCATAAGAGTTGACTGTTCGTGTGAGCGCTGCCTTGAAACCAATGAGGTGCGTTCCCCCTTCGACAGTATTGATATTGTTGGCAAAAGCGTAGATGTTTTCTGTGTACCCTTCGTTCCACTGCAAAGCGATTTCTGCCTCGATCCCCTCTCGTTCTCCTCGCAGATAGATGACTTCTGGATGAAGGGGAGTCTTGGCAAGACTCAAGTGTTGCACGAAGGAAGTAATACCGCCTTCGTAGTGAAAATCGTGATGTTTGTCCGGGTCACGTTCGTCATGGATAGAGATGTGCAAGCCTGGGTTCAAAAAGGCAAGCTCCCTTAGTCGTTGCGAGAGGATGTCGAAGCTGAATTCTCTCTCTTCGAAAATCTCCGGGTCGGGTTTAAAAGTGACTTTTGTCCCATGCTCTGTCGTCTTTCCGACTTCAGTCAGCAGGCCTTGCGGCTCGCCTCTGAGGTATTTCTGTCGGTATACCTTCCCGCCTCTCTTGATTTCAAGTTCGAGGCGTTCGGAGAGCGCATTTACTACCGAGATGCCGACTCCATGGAGCCCCCCAGAGACTTTGTATGCATCCCTGTCGAACTTTCCGCCCGCGTGCAGTTTGGTAAGCACGACCTGCGCAGCAGAGATGCCTTCAGTCGGGTGGATTTCCGTCGGAATTCCCCGCCCGTTATCTTCGACGGTGACGCTATTATCGATATGGATGGTAACAAAGATGTGAGAACAGTAGCCAGCGAGCGCTTCATCTACGGAGTTGTCAATGACCTCGAAGACAAGGTGGTGTAGTCCTCTGGTGGATGTATCGCCAATGTACATCCCTGGTCTCTTTCGCACTGCCGCGAGACCTTCGAGCACCTTGATTTGGTCCGCTCCGTAATCTTGTTCAAGCATGCACCCCTCAGGACGGTTTCTATAAAATCGTTATTTTCTCGTACCTGCAAGGAAATAAAATGTATCATCTTGCGTGGCTTAAGTAAAGGTTTACGCAAAAGAAAACTTTACTTTAAAACGGCTTATTAAAATCAGAAAATTCTCATGGGCATAATGACATAGGAGAAACCTGCATCCTCCTCTGCCCGGAGGAGGCCGGGACTGACTGGATCTGTGAGTAAAAGAGTGACGTGTTGTCCTTCATCCATGACGTTCAAGACCTCGGTCAGGTATCTGCCGTTGAAGCCGATCGTGATCGGGCCTGCGTGCGTGAAGACAGGGATCTCTTCTACTCCCTCTCCCAGATCTGGAGTGTTGACGGAAATTTCCATCCGCTCTTTTTCGATGTGAAACTTCACGCCCCGCGCACGCTCGGTCGTTAATACCAACAGACGACGGAGTGCTCCAAACAGGTCGTCCCGTGCGAAGGTGATGGTGTGCACTGTCTCCCGTGGAATGACTTGTTGATAGTCGGGGAACTCCCCTTCCACAAGGCGCATCGCCAGCTCCGCGTCATCCCTCCTCAGGCAGGCAATCGATCCTTGGATTGATAGGGTGACTTCCCCTTCGGTTCTTTCCAGCATCTTCCGGGCCTCCACTAACCCTTTGCGTGGGAGAATCGCTTTCGGCCACGTTGCAGGATTCGCAATAGCAGCTTCGCGCTCGATCAGGGCAAGCCGGTGGCCGTCACTGGCGACCATACGGAGCTTGCTCTGCGGCTGCCCTGTCTGTGCGTTGCACGCAGGCAGGGCTTCGATGAGTACCCCACTCAAGTTCAGACGGGTTTCATCAGGAGAGGTGGCAAAGATGGTCTTCTCAATCATCTCTCTTAAGGTCTCCCCCCGGAAGGAGACCTGCCCGTCCGGCAGGCAGGCCGGTGGGGTCATCTGCTTTCCTTCTTGTCCGTGAGAAGGCACGACTGGCTGGACAATCGCTGGAAACTCCTTCGGATCGAGGCTGGCCAGGCGAAAGCGCGAGCGTCCGCTACTCACCTCTACCCAACCGCTTCCGGTCGAGCGGACGGCGATGCGCTCGGGCGGAAGTTCACGAATGATCTCGTAGAGCTTGCGCGCATCAGAGGTGGTAGAACCAGGTTTTCTCACAGCTGCTTTGCACTGCTGTCGAATGCCGATTTCGAGGTCGGTTGCACCAAGAGACAGTGTATCCTTGCCGCACTCGACCAAGACGTGTGCCAGAATCGGGAGAGAAGAGCGTTTTTCAACGACACCTTGTACGAGATACAAACAGCGAAGCAAGTCTTCTTTCTCAACCACGCACTCCATAAAAACCCTTTCCACCCCTTCCCTACTACTACTATTATTTTTCTTCCTTAATATAGTAGTAGTAGAGGGTGTGAATATGTGGATAAGTGGTATAACTCCTAGCACAATCGAAGAGAAATTATCCACAGGGGGTGTGAATACAGCTGTGAATAAGTCGTGCCGGGGCGAAGTTATTCACAGTAATTCACACCTTGTTCACAGGTTATCCACAGGGTTATCCACAGGGTTATCCACACGCTACGAGCGGTGCGCATAGATAATCCGTTCGATACGGTCGATGATACTCCGGAGCTCCTCGTCTTTTTTGAGGCGCTTCTCGATCGCGCTACACGCGTAGAGGGCGGTCGTATGGTCCTTCCCGCCAAACCGCATGCCGATCATGGGGTAGGAAGCACCGGCTAGTTTGCGACAGAGGAACATCGCCACTTGCCTGGGGAAGGCAACCAGTTGAGTGCGCCTTTTTGAGGTCAAGTCCATCACGCGGATCCCGAAGTACTTACAGACAGCCTTCTGCACGGTCTCGATCGAGATCTCTTTCTCTTTGTCTTTGACGAGATTCTGCAGGACCTGGCGGGCGAATTCTATGGTGATGGGACTGTGCGTGAGCGCCGCAAGGGCCCCTAGACGGGTTAGACCACCTTCGAGCTCGCGGACGTTAGAGGTAACGTGCGACGCAATGAAGAGAGCGACCTCCGGGGGGAGGGTAATTTTTTTCCCTTGGGCTTTCTTTTGCAAGATGGCGACGCGTGTTTCCAAGTCAGGGGGTTGGATGTCGGCAATCAGCCCCCATTCGAAGCGGTTACGCAGCCGCTCTTCGAGGCCGTCGATTTCGTTGGGGAATTTGTCTGACGTGAGCACAATTTGTTTATGTGCCTCATACAGGGAATTGAACGTGTGAAAGAATTCCTCCTGCGTCCGTTCACGTCCTGACAGGAATTGCACGTCGTCGAGGATCAGCACGTCAGCTTGGCGAAATTTGTTTTTGAAATCGTCCATCCGATCACGGCGCAGGTGGGTAATCAGCTCGTTGGTAAAAGACTCCGACGAGAGGTAAAAGACGTTCCCACGTTGTCGTTCCAGGGTTTCATGACCGATGGCGTTTATGAGGTGTGTCTTCCCAAGGCCGACGCCTCCGTAGATGAAGAGCGGATTGTAGTGCCTGCCAGGATGGTCCACCACTGCACGGGCAGCGGCGTGGGCGAACTGATTGCCCGCACCGACGACAAAGGTGGAGAATGTGTAGTTAGCGATCAGTCCGTTCTTGCGCGGAGGGCGTCGCGCTTCAGCTTTTTCACCCTCCTCTTCGCTGCCAGGAAACAGCTCGCCCTGCACCTTGCTGCGCACGTGCAGAATCACATGTGCGGGAACGCCGAGGATGCCAGAAAGCGACTCTTCAAGCGGCCTAAGAAGATGCCCAAGGAGCCAGTCACGGAACAGAGCGTTTGGGACCTCCAGATGAAGCGAGTCTTCCCTGAGCGCGATGGGGCGGATAGGTTTGAGCCAAGTTTCCGTGTTGGTCTTGCCGATCTTCTCTTCGATGATTTCCAGTACTTGCTCCCATACCCGCTGCATACCCCCCTCGCCTGCATTGATGGCGCGCGAGTTACCCACACCTGTGGATAACTCAACAACTCCCGTTGCCATAGGCAGTTTTCCCCCCTACTCCACAGGTTTATCCACATACCTCTCCCCACCGTCTCTCTCCCCGTCCCAGGGAAGCCCTGCTGGCTGCACACGTGCTCAGGAGGGAGGGGAAAAGGCGTCACATCAATTCTGTCTCTGTTCTGGAAAATGGAATCGAGAAGGTATTGTCGTAGACTGTTAAACTTTTTTTCTCCACATTGCAAGCAAAAAAAGTGGAGGACACTGAAGTAGCTGAGATTGCTGTAGATTTCCCTTTCCCTTGACTCTCTTCAGGGAGGGTGTTAGCAGGGGAAAACTAGATGTGTGCAGCGAGCATCGACTATGTCCACGTCTCATAAGCTGTTTTCCGAGGCTGAGCGGTACATTCCTGGTGGGGTGAACAGTCCGGTGCGGGCGTGGCGGGCTGTGGGCGGCCACCCGCTGTTTATCCAGCGCGGTCGCGGCTGCTGGGTTATTGATGCGGACGGAAAGGAGTACATCGACTACGTCTGTTCGTGGGGACCGCTGATCGCCGGGCATGCACACCCGCAGGTGGTGGCGGCGTTGGAAGAGGCGCTGAAGCGAGGCACGAGCTTCGGGGCGCCGACCGCGAAGGAGGTCGAACTCGCAAAATTCATTGTGGAGAATGTCCCGTCGATCCAGAAGGTGCGGCTCACCTCCTCTGGGACCGAGGCGACAATGACCGCCTTACGCCTTGCCCGAGCGTATACGGGGAGGACGAAAATTGTCAAATTCGCTGGGTGCTACCACGGACACAGTGATGCACTATTGGTGAGGGCGGGGTCGGGTGCACTCACGTTCAGTCAGCCGGACAGCCTTGGTGTGCCCGAAGCGTTCGCTAGTCACACACTCGTCGCCGAGTACAACGATCTGCGTAGTGTAGAAGCGTACCTGAAGGCTGAGCCGGTGGCAGCGGTCATCGTCGAGCCGGTGCCAGGCAACATGGGGGTGGTGCTGCCGGAGCCGGGGTTTTTGCCGGCATTGCAGACGCTTACTCGCGCTTACGGCGCGGTGTTGATCTGTGACGAAGCGATGACAGGGTTCCGCTTGGCGCGTGGTGGTGCCCAAGAAATATACGGAATTGAGCCTGATGTGACCTGCCTGGCCAAGATCGTCGGCGGAGGGCTACCGCTGGCCGCAGTCGGGGGGAGGCGTGAGATCATGGACCTTTTGGCTCCGCTGGGGCCTGTGTATCAAGCTGGGACCTTATCGGGGAACCCGCTCGCTGTTACTGCCGGGCTTGAGACGCTCAAGATCGCTTGTCACCCTGGAGGGTACGAGCGGTTGCAAGAGCTGGGAGTATTGCTGGCCGATGGGTTACGAGCGGCGATGCGTGAGGTAGGAATCCCAGGGTGTGTGAACCAAATCGGCTCAATGTTCACCGTCTTCTTCGGTGTTGAAGAAGTGCGCAACTACGCTATGGCGACCGCGTGTGACACTCGCATGTTTGCTCGCTATTTTCAGGGGATGATCGAGCGCGGGATCTATCTGCCCCCTTCGCAGTTCGAATCCGCCTTCATTTCGTTGATGCACACGGAGGCGGAGATTGCGGAGACGGTCAGAGCGGCGAAAGAGGTATTTCGCGGCCTGCGGTCCTGAGGGCCCTTATGCCGAAGGAAGGTCCGTGGCTGACTTACGGCAGATACGGCGCACTCGGCTTTGAGTTTGCTGGATCGGTGATAGCAGGGATCCTGCTCGGTCGGTATGTGGATGGTTGGCTGGGGACCGAACCGTGGGCTATGATCCTCGGGGCGGTTGGGGGGCTAAGTGGGGCGGTGTACCGGCTTATCCTCGTTCTCCAGCAGCTGTCTCGCCATGGACACAACTCTTGAGAAGATCGAACATCTTCACATCGTCCTGGTCTGCAGTGGTGCGGTCCTGGGGTGGACAGGTGGGCTCTTGCACGTACCAAGCCTCCTCCTTGGGGGAGCTATGATGCACGCCAATTTTTGGCTGCTGAAGAAAACCGTGCGCGCTGTGCTGGTGCCTGCTGAAGGAGAGGTGAGTAGAAAGGTGCGAGCAGCGTTATGGTTCTCCGCCAAGAGTGCTCTCTTTCTGTTATTGCTGAGTGCCCTCTTTCTTCGCTACCCGGTCCACGCCGCGAGCTTTGCTGTTGGGGCCTCTTTACTGCTCCTGTCGTGCGTGATAGTCAGCTTGCCTGGGTTGCGAATCAGTAGTCAGTAGAAAGACAGTGTGAAGGGATATGGAGCACCATCCGTTCATGTGGGTGGCTATTATTCCCGGGCTCAACGCCCTACCTGGGCACGCTGCCACGGCTCTTCTGGTCACGGGTGTCTTAGTCCTTTTCGCCTACTGTGCCAATCGGCAATTGGCTGCCGCCCCGGACCCGGCTATCCCTGATGATTCCCTGACTTTACGGACTATCGCGGAGTATCTCACCGAGGCAGTTTCGTCCATGGCCGAAAGCGTTCTCGGGCACCAAGGGCGGGACTATGTGCACCTCTACGGGAGCTTCTTTCTTTTTATTCTGAGCGCCAACCTCTTCGGCCTTCTTCCTGGGTTCTCTCCCCCCACGAGCAATTTCAATGTCACCTTAGCACTCGGCGTGCTGTCATTCATCGCGTACAACTACTATGGCTTTAGAGAACAGGGGGTGGGGTATCTGAAACACTTTGTAGGGCCGATCTGGTGGCTGGGGATCCTCATGGTACCCCTTGAGCTCATCGACAACCTTGTACGCCCCTTCTCTCTCGGACTGCGACTTTTCGGCAATATGACCGGAGATCATGTTGTGTTGGAGATCTTCACCGACCTTACCAAAGTGGTTGTCCCGGTTGTTTTCTATGTGCTGGGGGCTTTTGTCTCTTTAGTCCAGGCATTCGTGTTCACGTTGCTGAGCTTAGTATATGTGTCCCTGGCGATATCACACGGGGATCATCACTAGCGAAAACTGCCATCTCAACTGCCGTCCCAGAGGCGGGTGGAAGAGCAGCAGGGTGGAGAGGAGGAGGATAGAGGCGTGCTCGGACTCCTGTCTGCGGGAGGCAAGAAAGGAGTAGAAGTATGAAGAAAGTATGGACCACCGGTATGTTGGCGGTATGGATGCTGTTAACGACCGTGAGCACTGCGCTCGCTCAGGATGGAGGCGAGAGTGCAAGAGGGGTTATTGCTCTAGCCGCTGGGTTGGGGATCGGTATCGCCGCAGTGGGCGCTGCGCTCGGTCAGGGGCGAGCCGTGGCTGCGGCGATGGAGTCGATCGGGCGCAATCCGAACTCTGCCGATCGCATTCAGACGCCAATGATCATTGGTATCGCATTCATCGAAGCTCTAGCGATCTACGCGCTCGTAATCGCATTCACCTTGTCCGGCAGGGTGTAACGCACAGCACCCAGGACCTCTTGCCCTATGTACCATGCCCCAGCGGGACGGCTGGTCTGTTCCCCTGGGGGTTCTTCTTCAGGTCCTGGCGGAAGACGAGGAAGTGATTCTCAGAGCTGGGTTAAATATAGCCCGTCTGCAAGAGATATTCCGCCATCAGCACCGCGCCTTTCGCTGCGCCCATCTTGGTGTTGTGACTGACCAAGAGATACTTCACGGCGTTCTCCAAGGCGTGGTCTTTGCGCAGGCGGCCAACGGACGTCGCCATCCCGTCCTCGGCGTCACGATCAAGGCGGGGCTGGGGGCGGAAGGGGTCGTCATGGACGATGATCATGTGCTTGGGCGCTGACGGGAGCCCTAAGCTGACAAATTCGCGTCCGAACGCGATCATCGCTGCCCGTACATCTGCGATCGAACAGGGGCGGGTCAAGGCAGCAAACACGGCCTCGGTGTGACCTTCGAGCACCGCAGCCCGCGTGCAGGTCGCGCTCACGGCAAACTCTGCTGGGACGATGCTCTGTTCGCCCAAGGTACCGAGGATCTTTTTTGTTTCTTTTTCTACCTTCTCTTCTTCACCGGCAATAAAGGGGATAATGTTGTCGAGGATATCGAGAGCAATCACGCCGGGAGAACGGCCTGCACCGGAGACCCCCTGCATCGACGTCATGAGGACTGTCTTAAGTCCGAACTGGTCAAACAGGGGTTTGAGCGTGATGGCTAAACCGATCGCCGTGCAGTTCGGCTGTGTCGCGATGAATCCCTGCCAGCCGCGCGTCTGTTTTTGGACGTCGAGCAGACGGACGTGATCAAGATTGACACCCGGGATAAAGACCGGGACGTCCGGCTCGTAGCGGAACGCCGAGGCGGTGCTGATCACCGGCGTGGTCTTTGCGTAGAGTGGTTCGATTTCTCTGGCGACGTCAGCCTCAACGGCAGAGAACACCAGGTCAATACCGCTTAGATCCAGCGACGATGCTTCAAAGACAGGCAACGAGAGGGTAGGGAGGGGTGGCTCGCTTTGGCACCACCAACGGCGTGCTCCTGTTTTCTCATCACGGATCGCCTCGCTGTAGTTCTTGCCCGCAGAACGTTCCGACGCAGCAAGGAGGCTTACTTCGAACCAAGGATGGTTATGGAGGGCAACGAGAAACTGCTGCCCCGTGATACCAGTAGCGCCAACAACAGCGACACGTTTTTTCATAGCTCCTCAATGAACGTGAGGAGGGAACATTTGTCAACGCCCTGCACAGCCAGAGAAGGGTCTCCCTACCCGTTGACTTCGTGCGCAGAACTCATAAGACTTGCGGCGTAGGAAGGAGCGAGCATGAGTATCGAGTACTTTGAAGACTTCGCAGTGGGCGCGGAGTATACAACGCATGCGCGGACCGTGACCGAGACCGACATTGTGACTTTCGTCAACTTATTTGGCTTTCTCGAGCCGCTTTTCATCGATATGGAATTTGTCAAAACCCAGAGTCTCTTTGGCACGCGCATCGCGCCCGGTTCGTTCACCTTTGCGCTCTGCGAGGGGATGACAATCCAGTCAGGGCTTGTGCGCGGCGGCATGGCCTTGCTGGGGGTGCAGGACATGAAGATCCCCGCACCACTGCGCTGCGGAGACACGGTGCACACCAAGGTCACCGTCCTGTCCAAGCGCGAAACTTCCAAGCCGGACCGCGGGATTGTGACTTTCTTGCAGCAAGTCCTCAATCACGCAGGGGATGTGTTGCTGGAGTATACCGTGAACCGTATGATCCGTCGCCGACCGACAGCATGACCATGGATGCCACTCTCATTGCTCAACTCCGCGACCTTGTCGGGCCTGACGGTCTTGTTGTCCACCCTGCCGCGCTCTCTGTGTACGAGTGCGATGGCTACACGTTGCAGAAAGCCACCCCAGAGGTGGTCGTCCTTCCTCGCTCGACGGAAGAGGTGGTTGCTGTTGTCAGACTATTACACCGACAAAGGATCCCCTTTGTCCCGCGTGGCGCTGGCACTGGATTAAGTGGGGGGTGTCTCCCTGTCGGGGCGCCCGTCATGATCGGCACGAGTCGCCTCAACCGTATCCTCCAGATTGACTTGCCAAATCGTTATGTCGTGGCTCAAGCTGGCGTCGTCAACCTGTGGGTCAGTAATGCGGTCAAGGGTCAGGGGTGGCAGTATGCGCCCGATCCGTCAAGTCAGCAAGCCTGTACGATTGGA
>Ga0308420_1001887_pt1 | contig 10928 bp, 11 predicted proteins | sample HotsprSampleMS55_FD_203802 | JGI IMG/M metagenome (GOLD analysis project Ga0308420, IMG submission 203802) | Hot spring phototrophic mat microbial communities from Mushroom Spring, Yellowstone National Park, Wyoming, United States - 20090730_MS55 ... | reverse complement strand
CACAAGATCAGCGATCGTTATGTCTATTTCGTGCCCCACCGCCGAGATGATGGGCACCGAAGACTCGAAGATCGCCCGCGCGACCGGCTCCTCGTTGAATGCCCACAAGTCTTCGAGAGAGCCGCCGCCGCGGGTGACGATCAGCGTGTCTATGGGTTCTATCTTCAGCGAGTAGCGATTGGCGGCGCGGATCGCCTCGGCGATCTCGACCGAAGCTCCTTCCCCTTGGACTTTGGCCGGGAAGAGCAGCACCTCGACGATGGGGTATCGTTCGCGCACGATCTTGAGGATATCGCGCAGGGCTGCGCCTTCGGGAGAGGTGACGATTCCGATGCGTTCAGGGAATTGTGGGATGGGCTGCTTGAAGCGCGCGTCGAAGAGCCCTTCGGCCTGGAGCCGCGCCTTCAATCTCTCTAGCTCAAGCTGGAGTTTCCCAACGCCTGCGGGTCGCATCTCCAGCACGGTGATCTGATAGCGTCCACGCCGCTCGTAGAGCGTGATCTTTCCAAACACGATGACCTTCTGGCCGTCAGCTGGGGCAAACTGCAAGAGCGCATTATAGTCTGAGAACATCACGGCTTCGATCTCGGCGGCTTCGTCTTTGAGGGTGAAGTACATGTGGCCGTTGCGGTGGTGGGTGAAGTTGGAGATCTCCCCTTCGAGCCAGAGGGCGGGCAGGCCCGCTTCTAAGAGATCACGGACGACGCGGTTGAGCTGACTGACCGTGAAGATCGTAGGAGCAGTCTCAGAGGGCTGCTGCCGTGTCGTTTCGGGGAATAGAGACCGCATCTCGCTCATCGCTCTATCTTAGCGCGAGAGGGGAAGGGGAGTCAAAACCTCTTCACCCAGCCATCCCTTATAAATCAAGCTCTGCCCTGGACAGGTGGGAGCACCTCAGGATCGTCATCCTCTCCTGTGGTGCAAATCACTCCGTAAGAGATATAATAACTGCTGAGGTGGAGCTCATGGTCAAGTATGCTCTCTTATCGCTAGGCGTAGTAGGGCTGCTGGTGCTTGGGGAGGGGCTTGCGCCCCAGGTCACTTGGCCTACAGGCCAGCAAGAGCGCTTCGTCGTGCGCGTGCCGGAAGATTTCCCCACTATCCAAACAGCTATAGATGCCGTAGCCGAAGGAGGCACGGTGCTCATAGGGCCGGGTACCTACCAAGAGAACTTAAAGATCACCAAAAGCCTGCGTCTTATAGGGGCCGGCCAAGGAATCGTGAAGATCCAGCCTAAGGACGATCCCTTCGGTCCCCCTCCTCTTTATTCTGGACAACCCGCAATTGAAATAACAACCAAGGGTGAGGAGAAGTTTATCCAGATCTATCTAGCACGTCTCTCTCTAGAAGGACTAAAAGAAGGAGAAGTGAGAAACGGAATTGGTCTAGGAATCACCCAAGCAGTCGTGGAGGATGTAGACATCTCAGGTTATTACTATGGATTAATAGGGGGAGAGAATGTCATCCTCTCAAGGGTTTCAGTCCATCATAATGGAACAGGTGTTTGGAGTGGTAAGTCCCTCACGGTGCGCAATTCGCTCTTTCATGACAACGTTGTTGGGATAAAGAGCTTTGGAGGGAACCTCGAGGTTAGGCAAAGTGTGTTTGCGCGCAACTCGGCAGCAATAGCGATATGGGACGTGTGGTCGAGCAGAGAAAAAGAGCTTATGGGGAACGCGATTACGGGCAATGATGTGGGCCTTTATCTGGCTTTGGGGCCAATCTCTAACATTCAAGAAGAGTTAAAGGCGGCCAACCAGCCTGAATTAGGCCCGTCTCTGATGACCATGATTGATAACGAAATCGTGGGCAATAGGGAGTATGGGATAGCCCTGGCTCACTCAGAGTGCATGGAAGGACAGGTAGAGGCTGCCATCTTCTACCCATTCTCTCTTATATGGACTAACCAGAAGGTGCTGATAGCGTTTTGGGAGAAGAACAATACGATCCGCAACAATGGCAAGGGTGACCTCTGCCCGCCTGACTACCCCTGGCCCCCGGGGTTCAAGAAGTAGCGAAAGTATAGCAAGCAAAGGCACAAGCAAGCGCATAGCTGCCTTTAGCTTTTTACTGGTTTGTCAATGACCTGTGCGCTATGCTACATTATTATAGTTATGGGGAATCTAAATGGCGTGCACGTCCCACCACAACCGGAACGGACCTGGCTCGATCAGGCCCTGACGTTCCTCTCCACGATCGCCCACTGGCTGGGCCAGCTCATCGTCGGGATAGTGAACAGAATCGTCCCCGACCTCATCTCTGAAGGGCTCGTTGACCCCATCGGGTATCTTGCTCTTCTTACGATCGTGCTCATGCTCATCGGAGTCTTCGAGGCCCTCAAGAGGGCGTTCTATTGGATAGTCGGGCTGGGCTGGCTGCTCATCATCGTCAGAATTATTTTAGAGAAACTCGGAATCTAGATCTCGCCCCAGTTGGCCCCAATGTGGGCCTCAACTTTGAGAGGCACGCGCAGCGAAAACGCGCTCTCCATCGTCTGCTTGATCAGCTGAGCGGCACGCTCAGCCGCCTCAGCGTCGGCCTCAAAGATCAGCTCGTCGTGAATCTGCAGGAGCATATCGGCTCTGATCTCGCCCGACTGTATTCTCTCGTAGACGCGCAGCATGGCAAGCTTCATAATATCGGCAGCCGTCCCTTGCACGGGGAAGTTGATCGCCTCGCGCTTGGTCTGACTAGACAGCTCGACGAAGTATCGTCGTCGCCCAAGCAGCGTCTCCAAGTATCTCTTTTCGTCGGCTTCGTGCACGACGCGCTCCATGTACGCCCGCACTTTGGGATATTTCTCGAAATAATTTTTGATGAATCTCTCGGCTTCGGAGCGCGACAGCCCAGTGCGCTGCGCCAGCCCGTAGCCGGTCATCCCGTAAGAGAGCCCGAAGTTGATCATCTTGGCGATGCGGCGCTCCCGCGGTCCTACGCTCTCTATGGGAATATTGAAGATCGTGGCGGCAGTGCGGGCGTGCACGTCCTCGTCGCGCTCGAACGCCCCGATCAGCCCTGGATCTTCAGAGAGATGCGCCAAGACCCTCAATTCGATCTGGGAATAATCGGCCCCGATGAGCGCTCTTCCCGGCGGCGCGACAAACGCTTTCCTGATCTGCCCGCCTAGCTCCGTGCGCACGGGGATATTCTGTAAGTTCGGGTCAGTCGAAGAGAGCCGACCCGTCACCGTCACGTGCTGCTGGAATGTCGTGTGCACCCGACCCGTCCGGGGATTGATATACTCTGGGAGCTTCTTGACGTATGTACTCAGAAGCTTCTCAAGCTCCCGATACGCAAGAAGCTTCTCTGGGAGCGGATGGAGAGAAGCGAGCTCTTGCAAGACATAGGCGTCTGTGGACGGGCCGGTCTTGGTCTTGCGCAGCACGGGCAGCTTGAGCTTCTCAAAGAGCACATACGCGACTTGCTTGGGGGAGTTGGGGTTAAAATCTTGTCCAGCGAAGCGAAAGATATCTTGCAAAAGTTGAGTTGCGAGCGTCTCCAGCTCTTTAGCCTGCTCGCGCAAGATCTCTCTATCTAAGAGAATGCCGTTCAGCTCCATCTCGATGAGCACGTTGATCAAGGGCAATTCGATCTCATAAAAGAGCTTCTCTTGGTTTTTGGAGAGCAGCTCCGGGAGCATTTTTTCTTTGAGTCTGAGCACAGCTTCGGCGTCGGCGACAGAATATCGAGCCGCCTGCTCGATGGGCACCAGATCCATCCGTTCAGCTCCAAGCTCGGAAAAGTCCATCACGCTGTGCCCCAGATAGCGCCGCGCCAGTTCGTTCAGATCTTTGCGGCTCTCCGGGTCAAGCAGATACGCCGCAAGCATCGAGTCGAAGACGATATTTTTCAGCTCGATTCCATAGCGCCTCAAGACCTTCGCATCGTATTTGAGATTCTGCCCGATGACGGCTTTGCTCTCCAACAGGGCTTTGAGTTCCGCGATCACCAGATCGCGCGGGAGCTGCCGCAGCGCGCCCAAATAGCTGTGCGCCACGGGGATATAGAAGCCCGATCCCGACTCGATCGCCAAAGAGATCCCGACGAGCTCGGCAGTCATCGCGTCTTCGCTCGTCGTCTCGGTGTCCAGCGAGATCTCGGAAGCGCTCGCGAGCTTTTCGAGCAGTGCGTCGAGCTGGTCCTCGGTGAGGATGATCTCAGTCTCGATGGCCCTTAGCTCTTCTTTCTCTTTTGACCTAACCCCTAGCCCCTTCTTTCCCTCACCCCCGTTCCTTCTCACCGGACCTAACCCCCCATGCCCCCTTCCCGGAGCGGGAAGGGGGAGCTCCCCTCCCCGTGTCGGGGAGGGGCCGGGGGAGAGGTCAGGGGTGAGGGCCAACTCCTTCAGCAAACTCCGAAACTCTAGCTCTTCCAACAGCGCCCGCAATCGCTCGACATCCGGCGGTTGCGCCCGACACTCCTCAAGAGAGACATCCAACGGCGGCGGGTTCAGCTTGACGAGCTCGCGGCTGAGCCGCGCCTGCTCTTGAAAAGCTTTGAGCTTTTCGCTGAGTTTTTTGGGCTCGACCTTGTCGAGATGCTCTAGGAGCGCCTCCAGTGAGGGGAACTCGCTCAAGAGCTTTTGCGCCGTCTTCTCGCCAACGCCCGGCACCCCCGGCACGTTATCCGAGCTGTCCCCAACGAGCGCGAGAAAGTCCAGCACTTGGTCGGGCCGCACCCCAAGATACTGCTGCACCCCAGCACTATCGAGAATCTTGAGGTCTCGCGTGACATCGCGCCCCGGCTTGAGCACCCGCACACCGTCGCCCACAAGCTGCAAGAGATCTTTATCCCCGCTGACGATCAACACATCTAAGCCGTGGGCCGTCGCCAGCGACGCTAAAGCTGCGATAATGTCATCGGCTTCGTAGCCGGGCTGCTCGAACTGCTTCAGCTTGAGCGCGTCCGTCAGCTCTTTGATTTTGGGAATCTGCGCGGCCAGGGCTTCGTCCATCGCGGGGCGATGGGCTTTGTATTCTGAAAACTTCTCGTGACGATAGGTCGGCCCACGGCTGTCGAACGCCACGGCCACATACTGCGACGGGTACTCGCGCAGCAGCATCAAGACGGTGCGGACGTAGCCGTAGATCGCGCCGGTGGGAAAGCCGGTGCTCGTCTTCAGCTCGCCCATCACGTGGAACGCCGGATAGATCAGCGAGCTCGCGTCAATGAGCAAGATGCGCTCGGCCACATTCTAAGCTTAACGCCATAGGAGAGGGCTGTCAAACTTTTACCATGTTGCACATTCAACGAGGGTTTTCTATACTAGTCGTAGACCGGCCTAAAGGAGGATGGGAATGACGACGGTAGGAGCCTATGAGGCCAAGACCAAGCTCTCCCAACTCTTGAAGAAAGTAGCACGCGGCGAGAGGATCGTCATCACGAAGCACGGAGCTCCTGTGGCTGTCCTCGCACCTGTAGGCCCTCAAGCTGACCCCAAGGAAGTAGTAGTCCAACTGCGCAGCTTCCGCAAGGGCCGCTTGTTGAAACCTCTGCACATCCGAGAACTCGTCGAGGAAGGGCGCGATGGCCGCTAGGACGACGATCTTCGTCATGGATGCCTCAGTAACCCTGGCATGGGCATTCGAAGACGAAACAACTCCGTATACTGAGGAAGTCTTAGACAGATTGACTCAGGGGAGAGCTATAGTTCCCACGATATGGCCACTGGAGGTAGGAAATGCCCTAGTGGTGGCAGAGCGCCGCGGGCGACTGAAGGAGGCAAATACAGTGCGTTTCTTGAGCTTGCTGCGCCAGCTCCCAATTGTAGTGGAGGCAGAAGCCACGGAGCGGGTGTTCAGTGAGGTGGTGAGACTGGCCCGAGAACACCATCTCTCCACGTATGATGCCTCTTATCTAGATTTGGCGATGCGGTTGGGAGTCCCTTTAGCAACACAAGATGAGAACCTCCGTCGAGTTGCAGCTCGCTGCGGGGTGAAGATGGTGCAAGCAAGAACGCCTTGATCCATCAACGTGATCTTTCAAGCCCCAGACAACAGCGAGAGCACCGCGATATAGTGACAGATGCTGCCACCTAAGACAAAGAGATGCCAGATCGTGTGTCCGTAAGGAAGGTTCCGCCACACATAGAAGAGCACGCCTACGGTGTAGAGCACCCCACCGAGGGCCAGCCAGAACAGCCCCTCGGCGGGGACGCGCACCAGCAGCTCGTGCCCGGCAATGACACACAGCCAGCCCATCAGCAGATACCCAAACACTAAAAAACGCCGAAACCGCTGGGCCGAAAGAGTCTTAAAAATAATGCCCACCAGCGCCAGTCCCCAAATGATCCCTAGCAGCGTCCAGCCCCACGGTCCCCGCAAGCTCACCAACAGAAAGGGCGTATACGTCCCAGCGATCAACAGATAGATACACGCGTGATCGAGAATCTTAAAGATCCGTTTGAGCTGGGGGTCGCGCACACTGTGATAGAGCGTCGAAGCGAGATAGAGAACGATCAGAGTAACGCTGTAGATGCTGAAGCTCACGAGGCGCCAGGCATCCCCATACAGCGCAGCCAAGACAATCAGCGCGATGCCGCCGATGACGCTCAACGCGGTGCCGATGCCGTGGGTGATGCTGTTGGCGATCTCCTCGCCGACAGCATATGATTCAGAATCGTCTGGGGTGGTGTGATGCATTGGATGCCCCTCTGTCTAAAAGAGCAGAAGACCGTGAGGGAAGACCCACTCACGGTCTTCGTTCGGTTCGTGTTTACCGACCGCGGTATCCGCCGCCGCGATTATATCCGCCGCTGCGGAATCCGCCGGAGCGCGCGCGCCCGCGATTGCACTGTTGACAATAGACGGGGCGGTTCCCATCAGGCTGGAATGGCAACTCAGTGATCGCCTTGCTGCACTGGGCGCACTTGAGGTTCATGCTGCTGACGTCGTACATCTTGCGTTCGAAGCCCATTGCTGTCACCCCCTTGGGGTTGTATTAGGAAGGTTTCGCCGTAACCTATCTGGATCGCAGAGATGACAGATGGGCTCGCGCTTGAAATCATCCTTGATGTTACTATAGCAGATTTTCTGAGAAAAAGCAACTCAGCGTTTCAGAGGGCTATGAGCTTCTAACACATAACAGAGCGCCACGGCGAGCGCATCGGCGGCATCGTCGGGCTTGGGAATCTCTTTCAGGCGCAAGAGCTGCTTCATCATCTTCTGGATTTGGGGCTTTTTCGCGCGGCCATAGCCAGCAATGCGCAGCTTGACTTGCAACGGCGTGTAACTCTTTGTCGCTGATACGCTATGGGCCGCAAGCAGCACGACCCCGCGGGCTTGGGCGACGACCATCGCCGTCGTGCGGTTCTGCGCAAAGAAGAGCTCTTCGATCGCTACCGCATCGGGTTTGTATTCTTTGAGCAAGCGCCGCATGTCTTCGTAAAGCGTGTGCAACCGTTGCGACAGGGGCGCATCGGCCGAGGTGCGGATCACGCCCGCTTCCAGCACCCGCAAGCGACGGTCTTCAGACTCCAAGACCGCGTACCCTGTTGTCGCCAGGCCGGGGTCTACCCCCAGAACGCGCATCGCTATTGGAGAAGCTCTTTTAAGACTCGCAGGCGCGGGTCGCCCTCGTGGCGCGCCCCGCACGCGCACTCCCTCACGTTGAGCTCCTGCCCACAGACGGGACAAAGCCCCTTGCAGTCGGGCCGACATAACGGCTTGGGATCGAGCACGCCGCCGATCAGCCCAACAATATATGGCTGCAAGCTCAACTCCGTATCTTCTAAGCTATACGTGAACGCCTCCTGCTCCAACAGGCTCTCTTCAGGCTGAAACTCCAACTGCTCCTCCCAATCGAGCGATGAGATCACGTCCGCCAGACAGCGACTGCACTGCTGCACTACCGTCGCTTGAATGCGCAAGTTCAGAAAGACCGTGCGGTCGCGATGCACCGCCTGCCCAGAGACATAGACCTCGCCCCGCAGCACAAACGAGTGCTCCGGGGAAACAGTGAACGCCGGATAGACTTCATGAACGGGGAAAATCCGTCCCGGCACCTCGCGCAGCTTCTTCAAATTGAGCGCCATGCTCTCATACCTCACTTCTCGAGCTTATCATAGCGCACAGCGTCTACGATTGCTAATGCTCGCTTCATCGGGGCGACGTCGTGCACCCGCACGATCTGCGCCCCGTTCAGCACAGCGATCACCGTGCTGGCGATCGTCCCCTCTAAGCGTTCGCGCGGCGGCAGAGGGTTTTCATCTGTACCGCCCAAGCGCCCAATGAAAGACTTTCTCGATGTCCCAATCAAGATTGGGCATTGAAGCTCTCGCAGCTCGTCCAACCTCCGCAAAATTTCAATATTGTGCGCCACCGTCTTGCCAAAGCCGATCCCCGGATCGATAAGAATTCTTTCGATGCCGTGCGCTCGCGCGAACGCGATGCGCTCTGCTAAAAATTCTTTGATCTCGCGCACGACGTCTGTATAGACGGGATTCTGTTGCATCGTTCGCGGCTCGCCCTGCATGTGCATCAGCACTACGGGGACGCAGGCTTGAGCAACGACTTTCATCATCTGGGGATCGAAGCGCAATGCGCTGATATCATTCACAATATCCGCCCCGGCTTCTAAAGCCGCCTCAGCGACGGCAGCTTTGTAGGTGTCAATCGAGATAGGCACGGCAGATTCTTTGCGCAGAGCGCGGATGACCGGGATGACCCGGCGCAGTTCTTCTTCTTCGGGGACGGGCTGCGCCCCTGGCCGACTCGACTCCCCCCCGATATCGAGAATATCTGCGCCTTCGGCAATGAGCCGACGGGCGTGCTCCACAGCCTGTTCCAACGCGAAGAACTGTCCCCCGTCGGAGAACGAGTCCGGGGTCACATTCAAGATTCCCATGACCAGGGTACGCTTTCCTAAAGCCGACAGGACATCGGTCATTTCGAGCCACCCCCGTGTACTATACTATAAAGCGCACCGAGGGCTCAAGCGCCCTCTTGCGGATCGTAGGCCTGGTCGGTACAATGGGCTAATCCCAATGTACCTCACCAGGAGGAATTCCGTATGATCGAAGTCTTGTTGACCCAAAGCGTCGAGAAGTTGGGCGAGCCGGGGGACATCGTCAAGGTCGCCGACGGCTACGCGAGAAACTATCTCTTGCCGCGCAAGCTCGCCGTGCTCCCCACGCCCCACTCTATCAATCAGTTCAAGAAAGTTCGCGAGCGCCGTGAGCTGGAGCTCAAAGCCCGCGAGGAGTGGGCACGCGCCGCACAAGCCAAGCTCGACGGGTTCGCGTTCACGTTCTCCCGCAAGGCCCACGACGGCAAGCTCTATAGCTCGGTGCGCCGCGAGGAGATCGTCGAGCAGATTCTTCAAAAGCTGAACATCGAAATCCCGAAAGATAAAGTCGAGCTGGACGCGCCCATCGAGACCCTAGGCGTCCACGCCGTCAAGATCTCCCTGTACAAAGACATCACCGCGAGCATTCGCGTCCACGTGGAGGAAGAGCCATCGGCCGGGTGACCCGATTCATAATTAGTCTTGCGCTCGTGCTTGCCGCCGGCGTGCAAGTCACGTCGGCGCAAGCGCCTCAATTCTTCCTCAACAACCAACCGTTCGTCGTCAAGAATAAAGTCTTAGCCGAAGGCGATCGCGTGCTCGTGCCGCTGGTCGAGTTCGCCCGACTCTTAGGGGCCGAGACCACCGTCAGCTACGAGAGCGTGACGCTGCGCTGGGGCAGAAATTCTATAAGTATTCCCACGGAGCAGCTCGTCGCCCGCGGCCCGCTGCTCTATATCGCGCTCCCCCAGCTCGCTGAAATTTTGGGCATCAAGACCCTCAAGCTCGGCGCGGCGTACTATCTCTTCAGCACGCCCGCACGCTTGCTCTCTATGGTCGTCTCTTCGAGCGGGGTCTTCTTCACGCTCTCGGCGCGGGTGCCGTTCGAGCTGTACAAGCACAATAACTTAGCCACGGTGCGTTTCTTCCACACCGTCAGCGCCCTGACGGACACCCCCGTCACGCTCACCCAAGAGCCGCCCGTCATCCTCAAAGCTCATCTTCAGATAGAGGCTCCCCAGGCTGTCCAGGCGACGGCTCTCGAATCCGAGAATTTTATCGTCTGGGTGCGCGCGACCTTCCCCGCCCCTGAGCCCAGAGCCCTCATCCGCACGGAAGCTCAAACACATCTGAGCGAAGACCTCCTCTATGTGCAAGCGCGGGCGCTCACCGTGGACGGCCCGGTGAGCGTGCACTACGTCAGAGTTCAGAATTGGAAAGAGCGCTATAGGCTGACAGTGACCCTGCCGCGCGACGGCATCGGCGCGCTGGAGCCCTTGGAACAGATGGCTCCAAGCGCCCTCGTTGCAATCAACGCGAACTTCTTTGACCCGGCAACGCAGCTACCCATCGGGCTGCTCGCCAAAGATGGGATCATACACAGTGTGCCCTACGGGCGGCGCGGCGCATTAGCTATCTCGCTCTTCAATGATCTGTACTTCTTCGCGCCGACACTGAAGCTCTCGGCGTCCGTGCTGGGGCAGACGGTCACGATTGACGGGCTGAATCGCCCTCCATCTGCTGATGGCCTCTTTCTCTATACAGACCGCTACGCGCTGCCCATCCGCAGCGAGGCCCCACTCAAGGCCATCAGGCTCCGACACGGCTTTGTCGTGGGCGTCAGCGAGAACGGGCTTGTGCTGCCCGACGGCGAATCCACGCTCCTAGTCGCGACCGGGGCGGCGCGGAATCGTTTAGGCGGGCTTCGTCCCGGAGATCGCGTGACGGTCTCGTACACGCTCGACCCAGCGCCGCTCTTTCTCAGAGAGGCCATCAGCGCCGGCCCGCTGCTAGTCAAAGACGGCCAGATCGTGCTCGACCCCAAAGCTGAAAGATTCTCTGACGAATTCGTGCGGGCCAAGGCTGCCCGCAGCGTCCTCGCCATCACAGAGTCGGGAGATTTATTATTTATCATAGTTCTCAAA
>Ga0308420_1001885_pt1 | contig 10929 bp, 4 predicted proteins | sample HotsprSampleMS55_FD_203802 | JGI IMG/M metagenome (GOLD analysis project Ga0308420, IMG submission 203802) | Hot spring phototrophic mat microbial communities from Mushroom Spring, Yellowstone National Park, Wyoming, United States - 20090730_MS55 ... | reverse complement strand
TGCCGTGGCCCCAAAATCCTAATTTCGGGCATGGCAGAGAGACCTGCCAGTACATACTGGGTCAGTTCCTGTTCGTAAGCGTGAATCCGCTCCATGCCCAAATGATTTAGGTAATCCACTGCCGCTCCCAAGGCGATCGCCTCCCCAATGGCAGGGGTTCCCGCTTCGAACTTATAGGGTAGATCAGCGCAAGAAAAGTGATCCAGCCACACCTCACTGATCATTTCCCCCCCACCCAAAAATGGGGGCATAGCCTCCAGCAACTCCCGTTTGCCATAGAGAAAGCCAATCCCCGTAGGAGCGCACATTTTGTGCCCCGAAGCCACCAACCAATCACAGTCCAGCTGTTGCACATCGACAGGCAGATGGGGCACACTCTGACAGGCATCAATGAGCACCCTTGCCCCCACTCGATGAGCAGCGGCAATAATTTCCCTCACCCCATTGACACAGCCCAAAGTATTAGAGACATGCACAATAGACACTAGCTTAGTTTTACTGTCAAGCAGACGATAGAACTGCTCCATGTCCAATTCCCCCTCGGGGGTAGGGGGCACAAAGCGCAGTACCGCCCCAGTCTTTTGGGCGATAATTTGCCAAGGCACAATGTTGCTGTGGTGTTCCATTACTGATAGCACCACCTCGTCCCCCGCTTTGAGATTTGCCAACCCCCAACTGTAGGCAACTAAGTTAATCCCCTCGCTGGCATTGCGGGTATAGACAACTTCTTCGGGAAACTTAGCATTGACAAATTGCGCCACTTTTTGGCGAGCCAGTTCATAGGCATCGGTAGCTCTGGCACTGAGAGTGTGCGCCCCCCTGTGCACATTGGCATGATCCGTTTGGTAGTAGGTTTGCCACGCCTGTATTACAGGTAGGGGTTTCTGGGAGCTGGCGGCATTATCCAGATAAATCAGTGGCTTGCCGTTAATTTCTTGATGCAAGATGGGAAAATCTTGTCTGATTTGCTCTACTGTTTCGGCTAGGGAACCCATGATTCTCTCAGCAAGTGCAATTAAGATAATTATAGTAGTTAGCTAATACTGCCCAGTTTGCCGTAGGCAAAGCTAAACGAATAGTATTAGTTACTTGTCAAGTTGTTTTTGCTCAACTAAACTGGTAAAAAGACTGTGTTAGAACAGAGCAAGACCGCTCTAGGTAATTAGTAATTATTACCTAGCTCTAGGCAAATCTCTATCCAATATGGTGAGTAACCCCTACTCTGCTACTGCTGAAGAACAATCCCCTGCCAACGAGGTAGGGCTGGGAACCATAGAGGGCGATCTCTATCTGCGTTTTTATGTGCCCTCGGGAGCAGAGTTTGCCCTACCAGCCATAGGCATTCGCGAAGTATTACAGTTTCCCCCAGACCGCATTAACATTATGCCCAATGTTTCCCCCTTGCTTTTGGGCACAATTAATGTGCGGGGTAGAGTAGTGTGGGTAGGGGATTTAGGACAGTTTTTGGGCGACCCCACCCCTGTAAGTTCCAACACCGACATTCCTATAATTGCTATAGAGGATCAAGACATGGTGTTAGGACTGGCAATCGAGCGCATTGGCGGTATGGCATGGCTAAAGTCCAACCAGCTCCAGAGTCCGCGGTCTGTACCCGAAAGTGCCGCCCCCTTCGTTAAAGGGGAGTGGTTGCTAGAGGATGGATCATCCCTGAAGTTACTTGATCAGATAAGTATTCTAACAGCATCACGATGGGTGAACTAATCATATAGGAGAGAGCAGATGGCTACAACTACTCAGCACCAGAAGGACTACGAAAAAGCTACCCGAGCCTACATGCAACATGACTATCGCCAAGCGGCGACGATACTAAAGCAGTTAGTTGCTGACTGTCCTAAAGATGCTATGTACCGCCTCCTCAATGGTCATGTGCAATTGGCACTGGAAAATTATCGTGAGTCCATTGCTGAATATGAGGCAGTGCTGACCCTGACCAAAGATAATTCTATTTTGGAATGCGCTAGGACTGGTATTAAAACTGCTGAAGAGAGGCTGAGGGTAGAAGCCAGTAATGCCACCCAAGTCAGTGAGTTCAGTTTAGAGAGCGGGGATGAGTTTGATTTCACTCAGCCTGACCCCTCTATGCAAAATGCGCGTCAGACTTTTATGCAGGCACCGCTCAAGTCCTCAGATATAGACATAGCTGAAGCTGCAAATTTTGATTTTGATGAGGTGAGTACAGAGGATACAAAAGCCCAGAAGCGCCAAGACACAGGCGGGGGAGACCCCATGGACAGCAATGTGGTGTTCATGGATGACTTGGATGACTTTGACGAACTGCAAGGGGCTACTACCGTCGCTCCCCCCTTTGAGGATGGAGAGGCTACCCAGATGGCGGTCGATCCTGTAGCTGTCAGTGGTGGTTTTACTACCCCCGTGAAGACGGGCCCATCCTCCAGCAAAGCGGCAGCTACGGCGATCAACAAGGTGTCCACTCCTACCCCTACCGCTACCCATGTCAAGGTTGAACCAACGGTAAAGGGTGGTGTGTTTGCTAGTTTTGACAACATGCCGATCGCAGTGCGTGCCTCCCTCACGGCGGTATTGACTACCCTAATCAGCGGAGGCATTGCTGCAGGAACGGTTTTTGCGCAAATCACCAGCAATCCTGAAGGGGCAGATAGGGATAAGGTATTGCAGAGTGGCTTGTTAACTGCGGTGGCAGGGGCTGTGGCTGGCGGACTGACCAGCTGGTTGCTGGGCGGGCGATCGGCACATATGGCTAAGCGGGCGGCGGCGAACCTGCAAGGGCAATTTGATGCCGTGGTACGGGGTGAGACCAGTGTCAAAGCTACGGTCTATGCCCGCGATGAGTTTGGCAGGTTAGCGACCAGCTTTAACCAAATGATGCAAAAACTTATGACTACGCTAATGGAAGCGCAACGCCGTGCCGAGGAGACAGAACAAGCCAAGGAAGACATGCAAAGACAGGTAATCCGCCTGCTGGACGATGTGGAAGGGGCGGCGCGGGGAGATTTGACAGTGCAGGCAGAGGTTACAGCCGATGTGCTGGGGGCGGTGGCTGATGCGTTTAACCTAACCATCCAGAACCTGCGGGAGATCGTGCAACAGGTGAAGGTGGCGGCGCGACAGGTGAGTGAAGCCTCCAAGGAAAATGAGGGTTTTGCCCGCAGTTTGTCCTCTGATGCCCTGCGCCAAGCGGAAGAACTGAGCGTAACCCTTAACTCAGTGCAGATGATGACTGAGTCTATCCAGCGGGTGGCAGAAAGCGCAAGGGAGGCAGAGCGAGTGGCAAAAAGTGCTTCAGAAGCCGCCCTCAGGGGTGGGGAAGCGGTGGAGCGCACCGTGGCGGGTATCCTCGATATTCGGGAAACAGTGGCAGAAACTACGCGCAAGGTGAAGCGACTGGGGGAATCTTCTCAAGAAATTGCCAAAATTGTGGGTGTGATCTCTGGTATTGCCTCGCGGACTAACTTGCTAGCGCTCAACGCCAGTATTGAAGCGGCACGGGCAGGGGAGGCAGGTAAGGGATTTGCGATCGTTGCCGATGAAGTGCGTCAGCTGGCGGATAGGGCGTCACGGGCATCTAAGGAAATCGAGCAAATCGTTCTGCAAATTCAGAGTGAGACTGGAATTGTGCAACAGGCGATGGAAACGGGCACCCAGCAGGTAATTGACGGAACTAAGCGGGCGGAACAGGCGCGGCAAGCCTTAGCTGAGATTATCCAAGTGTCGCAAAAAATCGATGCCCTAGTGCGTTCCATCACGGAGGATACCATCAAGCAAACGGAGACTTCCCGCACGGTGGCACAGGTGATGCAGTCCGTGGAACTGACGGCGCAGGAAACTTCCCAAGAGTCCCAACGGGTGTCTGCTTCTCTGCAGAACTTGGTGAGTGTTGCCCGTAGTTTGCAAGAGTCGGTGGAGAGGTTCAAGGTGGAGCCAAGTAAGAATCGCTAGCTTGAGTTGTAGAGGTGGTAAACATGGCTATGGACCCGCAACGGCAGAAAATCATGGGCTACTTCATTGAGGAAGCCCGTGAGCATCTTCAGAATATGTTTCAGGGGCTTAATAACCTTGCGGAAACCCTTGCTGATGATGAGGCACTGCACGAAATGTATCGGGCGGCACACTCTATCAAGGGTGGTGCGGCAATGTTGGGGGTGGAGTCAGTGCGCCTAATTGCCTATCACTTGGAGGATTACTTCAAGAGAATCAAAGAGTTCCCTGAGGTCAGAGTTGATCAAAAGCTAGTTGATCTCTTTTTGGAGGCTTATGCCTACTTGCCACAGCTACTTAACCAGTTAGAGAAAAATTCTGAAGTGCCTCAGCCCGTGTCAGAGGCGGCAATTGCGGCGGCGACAACTACTTTTGATAGGTTATCGGAACATTTGGCGTCCTTACTCCAGGAGGCATCCACTCCCGAGGAGAGTACTTCTGCCGTAGATATCTACGCTCAGTTTGGCGCCGTGGTGCAAGCAATTTTACAGCAGATGTCCACTTTGCTGTCTTATCCTCGCACGGAAGAGGCTACGGAGAGTTTAATTAAGCTGTGCGATGAGCTAATGCAGTGGGGCGAGTATTTGCAGGCAGAGCCATGGAATGCCTTGATAATCTTGGCAAAGCAGGTAATTGCCAACCCATTCAACAGTTTTGAGGTGATCGCCCCGACTTTGTCCCATGATTTGCAAACTGCCTGTGATTTGGTATTGAGCAAGCGAACCGCAGAAATTGCCCCTTCCTCAGCACTGCAAGAACTGTTAGTTCCCCCTGTTTACAGCGACGCTGAAGATGAGCAAACCAGCACCATTTTTAGTACAGTGCCCGTGACAGAGGATGACCCCGACACTGATATTCTGTTGCCCAATCCCGATGCTGATCAGCCTGAAATACATGAGCCTGAAATTGACTGGTCAGCGAGGGAAACGGGCGATCTGCAGGCGGAAGAGTCCCTGCGTATTGGGGTGACAGAGATGGAAACCCTCTCCAATCTGTTTGAGCAGAAAGATATAGATATGACAGCGGCATGGCAAGATATGGAATCCAATGATACCCAGATTGTCATGCGGGCAGAGACTACAGAGCAGGCAAATGAGACCGATGAAGACATTTCCGATTTTTTAGAAAACTCGCCAGATATAGGTGATATTGATTCCCTACTAGCAGAGGTGGGAGGCGATACCACTGCTGACTTGGATGAAATTCTCTCTGCCATTGATGCTGCCAGTGAAGCAACTGCTGAAGAGGATTTGCTGGACATCCTGCTTTCGGACAATCCCGATACAGCAGTGCAACCATTGCCTCCAGTGAGTAGCGATCCCCTGCAACTGGATAACTTGTTGCCTGATTCAGATGGGGGAGCACAAGGGGAGGAACTAGAAAATCAGACTATTCTCCAACAGAACCCAGATGTTACTACCATTCAAAACATTGCCCCAGAGCAGGCAACAGATGATCTAGATGACTTCGGAGCGCTGGGGTTAGCAGAGTTCTTGGTGGAGGAAACCCCCTCCCAAAATGATGCAGATGACTTCTTTGTGCCCCCAGCCTCTGAGGATGACGATGTCACCTACTTCCAAGTTGATGAAGTGGAACCCCACCTCAGCCAGCTATCTGAGCAAGCAGAGGTGATCGCCAGTGCTGAATCTGAGCTAATTTACGCCTCGGAGGAACAACTAGAAGGGAATCTCCAATCCACCGATGAATTAGCTGATCTCTTTGATGGCGTTTTGGAACCGATTGCAGACACTGATCAGTCTGTATTGGAGCCAACGGAACTGGAGGATGTATTCACTGTGGAAGCCACTGTGCAGTCTGCATCAGAGCCAACGGAATTGGAAAAGGTATTGGCTAGCGATTCCACCGCTGAAGTGGAGGACATTTTCAGTGGTTTGGATTTAGGCATTGAGGATGTCTATCAGCCTGATGTTGCAACTCCAGAGACAACAGCTAATGATTCCCCATTGGTTAATCTATTGGATGAAATTGACACAGCGGCAGATTCTGGGAGGGGAGATGACTTACTCCCAGAGCTGGAACTGCCCCAATTGACAGACAGTGCATCCCCTGCGGTATCCGAACTAGATGAACTCTCTCACTTTTTTGAATTTGGGGAAGAGTTGGTGGATGAGCCTTCACCATTGGATCAGGTAAATGTACCAGATGTACCGCTGGTGGATAGGGAGCTAGATATTCCAGACCTCACCGAACTAGAAAAACTGATTGGTGTACCAGCGATCGCCAATTCAGATGCAGAATTTGGTGAACTAGAGGCTCTCATCGATCAACCCCCAATTGCCATAGCAGACTCTGATGACTTATACAGCATTGTTCTGAGCAATTTGGAAAAAATGTTGGCAGGGGATACCCCTACTCTCAGCAACGGCAGTGGGCTGGTAATGGAACCAGCACCAGTTGGTGTGCCCCCTAGTAAGGATGACATTGCTAGTCTGGAAGGATTGTTAGGGGCAAACTCTGAGCCAGAAGTACTTAGTATAAGCTCGTCTCCTACTCCTGAACCTGTTTCCCCCAAACCTACTCAGCGCCTTGGCAGTAGCAGTGTGCGGGTCGATGTGAAGTACCTTGACAGTTTGAATAACCTCGTAGGGGAACTGGTGGTCAACCGCAACCTGCTGGAGCAAGATCAAGAGCGACTGCAAAACTATATGTACACTCTGCAACAGAGGGTACAACAGTTAGGGGATGTGTCCCAGAGAATGCGCGATCAGTTCGACAGGTCTCTACTGGAAAGCTCTTTGATGGTAGGGCGCAGTCGCAACCAATACTTTACTCAGATGGCTATGGAGGGCAGTAGTGAGGCGCGAGCAATTACTGCCCAATTTGAAGACATTGAATTTGACCGCTACAACGCTTTCCATGTGCTATCGCAGGAGATCATTGAGCTGATTGTACGCATCAAAGAATCAGCCGCTGACATTGGTTTCGTGGTAGCAGAAACAGAGCAGGTAACCCGTGAGTTGGGGCGCATTACTACTCAGGTACAGGATGATCTCAAGCAGTCGCGCATGGTGCCCTTTGCCAATCTGGCTGACCGCTTGCCTAGGGGAGTGCGCGATCGCGCTGTCAAGAGTGGCAAACAGGCAGAATTGGTAATAGTAGGGCGGGAAACCTTGATCGATAAGTCAATTTTGCAACAGTTAACCGATCCCTTAACTCACCTTGTCAACAATGCGGTAGATCACGGCTTAGAAACTCCTGAAGTGCGACGCCAAGCGGGTAAACCCCCCAAAGGCATCATTGAAGTTAGGGCATTCCACCAAGGCAACCAAACGGTAATTACGGTAAGGGACGATGGGGCGGGGATCAACCCAGAGCGTGTCAAACAAAAGGCGGTAGAAAAGGGTTTGAAGACCTCAGAACAAGTGGCGCGCATGACCGATGAAGAAGCCTATGAACTGCTGTTTCTAGCAGGCTTTAGCACCCGCAACCAAGCCGATGAGTTTGCGGGGCGGGGCGTGGGGCTGGATGTGGTCAAAACTGCTCTAGATGAAATTCGGGGGAGCATTTTAATCCATTCCGAGGTGGGCAAGGGCACCCAGTTTACCCTGCGTCTGCCGCTGACCTTGAGCATTTCCAGAGCAGTTTTCTGTGCAGTGGAGACAACTAGGGTGGCGATCCCCATAGATGGCTTTGAGGATATGATAGAAATTCCCCAGAGCCAAGTGATTCTCAACAACATGGGACAGACCTGTATCCCGTGGCGGGATATGCTCTTACCTTTTCAGCCCATGTCCAACCTGTTGCAATTTAATCGCCAGTTGGGGCGGGTCTATGCCAAGCAAGAGAGCGATGAAATCTGCGTGATTATTTTGCGAGATAGTGATAACAACTACCTCGGCTTGAAGGTGGATCGGTTTTTGGGTGAGCATGAAATTGTGGTCAAACAGCTGGAGGGGCCTATTCCCAAACCCCCTGGCATTGCGGGAGCGACAGTACTGGGGGATGGACGGGTGATTTCCATCGTCAATGTGTTGGAGCTGTTTGATATTGCCCAAGGCAGACTGCGCGTGAACACAGCGCGCCAAGCGCCAGTGCAGGTTGAGACTCCTGTAGAAACCCAGCCCACGGTACTGATTGTAGATGACTCGATTACGGTGCGGGAACTACTGTCTATGACCTTTAGTAAAGTGGGCTACCATGTGGAGCAAGCCAAGAATGGCAAAGATGCCTTGGAGCGCTTGAAAGCGGGGCTACCCTGCGATCTGATTTTCTGTGATATTGAGATGCCTGAGATGGATGGCATGGAACTACTGGCGCGCTTACAGAAGGATGAGACCCTGCGCCATATTCCCATGGCCATGCTCACTTCTAGGGGTGCAGACAAGCACAGACAGACAGCTATTCAACTGGGAGCCAAGGCGTACTTCACTAAGCCTTATTTGGAGGAAGAACTGCTGACAGCTTCCCAGCGGTTGCTCAGAGGGGAAGTATTAGTTTAACGACGGTTTCTCCTGAGTTTAGCTCCTCCTTGCCTGCGAGCACATAGCGCCCGTGGAGGGGGTCATGGGGAATATCCCTGAGGGCGATCGCCACAGTGCGCAGGTAGCGCTCCTGCTGAATTACCAAAGTAATTGGTTCTGCTAGTTCTTTGGGGGCGTGGACAATTGCCATTGCTCTGAGCCTATCAGTTTTGCTGTGAAATTTGATCGCCTGCGTGCCAATACTGCCCTTAGGGGACAGTCTGATGGCATCCGCTCTGATTCTACGGGCAAAGCCCATGGCTGTTACTAGCACTAGCTCAGTGTCGGGGTGTTGCTCTAGGTCAAAAGTGCCTGCTCCCACTAACCGCTCTCCTGTGCCTAGACGCATGGCGAGGCTACCCATGGCGGTACGGCTAAGGATGGGAATTTGTTCTTCGTCGGCGCGCATTCTTAAAATTCTGCCCGTATTGGTGGCGATCGCCAGTTGATGCTGTGTATCCACTACCATTGCCCAAAAGAGTTGCTCTTGCTCCTTGAGTTTAATCACCGTCAAGCCACGACTGGAGAGGTGTTGTAGTTCTTTTAGGGCGGTGCGCTTGATTTTGGCATCGCTGGAGAGCAGAACTAGGGATTGGGTGCAGTCTAGGCTAGGCTCGCTCCACAGGCTGATATTGATAGGTTGCTCTGCGGGGTCGGGGAGCAGGGTAACTAGGGGCACGCCTTTGTGTTTGGCGTTCTTGGTGAGGGGGATTTGCTGGATGCCTAGGGGAATGGCTTTGCCACTGGCGCTGTAGATCATCAATTGCTGGGTGGACAGGGCGGGAAAACTGGCTACTAGGGGATCGTCGCTGGGGTAATAGGTTTTGCTAAACTTGGACTCACTATTGACAACCCTGATGTAGCCTTTGTAGCTGAGTTGCACTAATACTTCTGTGGGAACTGATTCCCTGATGACCTCTGGGCTGACAGGTTTTGGGATGTCCGCTAGCTTGATGATTTTGGTGCGTCGGGCATCGCCGTAGAGTTTTTTTAGGTCGCGTAAATCCTTCTTGAATACCTTGAGCAGTTCGCGGCGATCGCTCAGCAATGTTTCTAGGCGCTGGATTTCTTGGGTCAAAGTGGCTTGTTCCTGTTGCAGGGCAGTGCGTTCCATGGCGGTAAGCCGTCGCAGGGGTAAACCCAAAATAGCATCGGCTTGGGCTGGGGAGACCTGCAAGGCTTGCTGTAGGGCAAGTTTGGCGCTGGCAGGGTCGTTGGCACTGCGGATGAGAGAGATCACCTGCTCCAGTTGGGCGATCGCCAGCAAAAAACCAGTTACCAAGTGCAATCTCTGCTGGGCTTCCAGCAATTCCTGTTGAAAGCGTCTAGTAAGGGTTTCTTCTCGAAAATCGATGAACTCCAGCAGTAACTCCTTCAGGGTCATCTGCTTGGGTTGGGAGCCACCTTTCAATGCCAATAAAATTGCCCCAAAGTTTACCTGCAGGGCAGTTTGGCGATACAGCTTTTCCAAAATCAGCTCCGCATTGGCTTCTTTGCGAATTTCAATGACCACTCGCAAGCCCGTGCGATCGCTCTCGTCCCGCACATCCAAAATGTCCTCTAGCTTGTTTTGCTCTGCCAACTCCGCCACTTTCTCAATCCACTGCGCCTTGTTTACTTGGAACGGCAGTTCCGTAACGGTGATGGCTTGGCGTGCCCGCTTCCCCTTGACCCGATAGTCGGGATTGATCTCTGCTACTCCTCTTAGCAAGAGAGTTCCCCGCCCTGTGGTGTAAGTTTCTTTGATCCCGCCATCGTCCACAATAATCCCCCCCGTGGGAAAGTCTGGGGCAGGGATGAATTGCATTAACTCCTCATGGCTCATGTCAGGGCGATCCAACAGAGCGATCGCTCCATCCACTAACTCTCCCAAGTTGTGGGGTGGGATATTGGTTGCCATGCCTACCGCTATGCCTCCCGCCCCATTGAGCAGTAGCACGGGCAGTCTGGCGGGCAAAACCACTGGCTCCTGTTGGGAACCATCGAAGTTGTCTATGAAGTCCACCACCGCCCGATTCAGTTCCCCCAGCAGTACCGCCTGCCCGATCCCCGACAGCCGACACTCGGTGTAGCGCATTGCCGCTGGGGGATCGTCGTCTATGGAGCCAAAATTGCCATGCCCTTCTAGCAGAGGATAGCGACAGGAAAAATCCTGCACTAGGCGCACCAGTGCGTCATAGACCGACTGATCTCCATGGGGGTGATACTTCCCCAGCACATCCCCCACCACACGGGCACATTTGCGAAAGGGGCGATCGGGCAGTAACCCCAACTCATGCATGGCATACAAAATACGGCGGTGCACAGGCTTGAGACCATCACGGGCATCGGGTAGTGCCCGCCCCACAATTACACTCATGGCATACTCCAGATAGGAGCGTTGCATCTCTGAGTGCAGAGACGTGGGAATGATCTGTGCTCGGTGGCGATCGCCAGTCATGGTCAGCCCTGCTGGTATCCACTGGAATTA
>Ga0308420_1001878_pt1 | contig 10951 bp, 11 predicted proteins | sample HotsprSampleMS55_FD_203802 | JGI IMG/M metagenome (GOLD analysis project Ga0308420, IMG submission 203802) | Hot spring phototrophic mat microbial communities from Mushroom Spring, Yellowstone National Park, Wyoming, United States - 20090730_MS55 ... | reverse complement strand
CACGACGGCGCCAGGCGAGCAGGAGGCTCACGGCGGTGGAGTCGACCTTGCCGGCCTGGGCCAGGTCCACCACGCGCACGCCGTTGGCGATCTCGTCACCACCCCGCTGCAACAGCCGGGCGGCGTGCTCCAGCGTGAGGTCGCCCTCCAGCAATAAACGATCACCTTCCCTGCGCATGACTCGGTCAGTTGCTCGCAGTTTGGTTGCGGCGGGCGAGCGCGGCGATGAGCCCGTCTATCCCACCCTTGCGCACCTCCGAGTTGAAAGAGTTGCGATAGACGGTGACCAGGCTGACATTGTCGACCAACACGTCATAGACCTTCCAGCCGCCGGCCTGCTTCTGCATGCGGTAATCGATGGTGATGGGCGGGGAACCGGGTTTGCTCACCTCCGTGCTGACGGTGACGTCCTCGTCGCCGGGACGCATGCGCAGCGGTTTGAAGTCGATCTTGTAATCGGCCACGCTGGAGATCGACGCGGCATAGGTGCGCACCAGCAGGGCACGGAACTCGTCGGTGAGCCGCTGTTGCTGCTCCGGCGTGGCCCTGGCCCAGTTTCTGGCCACCGCCAGCTGGGTCATCTGGCGGAAGTCGAAATGCGGTAGGACCTTGGCCTCCACCAATTCGTAGATGCGCTTGGTATTGCCGGCCTTGATCTCCCGATCCTGCTTGACGATCTCGATGACCTCATTGGTCGTGTTGCGTGCCAGCACATCGGGTGCCAGCACTTGTGCCCAGGCGCTACCCATGCCCCCAAGGAGGAGACAGTACAGGCCGATATGTAGGTAATTCCACATGGCTCTTCCAGTACAGGTTGTTCAACCTAATCGGACAATCTGGCGTGTAGGCGGGTGCCCAGTCAAGGGGCCGGCCGTTGTTCGGATCCCCCCGCGCCGCCTTCCTCTGCCTTGCTGAAGAGGAATTGGCCGATGAGGTTCTCAAGAACGATCGCCCCTTGCGTGATCCGGATGTTGTCGCCATTGGACAACATCTTGTCCGAGCCGCCCGCCACCAGGGCGACGTATTGTTCGCCGAGCAGGCCCGAGGTCATGATGGCTGCGCTGGTGTCGGTCGGGAACCGATATTGGTTGCCGATCTGCATGCTCACGATCGCCTCGAAGGTGGTGTTATCGAAACGGATGTCGACCACCCGCCCAACCACCACACCGGCGCTTTTGACCGGCGCGCGGATCTTCAGACCGCCGATGTTTTCGAAAGCAGCCTGCACGGTGTAGGTCTGGGCGGTCTCGAAGGCGCTGAAACTGCCCACCCTCAAGGCCAGGAACAGGAGCGCACCTAGGCCGGCGGCGACGAACAGGCCGACCCAGAGATCCAAAGTCGATTTTTTCAAGGACATGTCAGCTGGCTCCACGGAACATGAACGAGGTCAGGACGAAGTCCCAGGCCAGGATGGCCAAGCTGGAACTCACCACGGTACGGGTGGTGGCACGGGACACCCCCTCGGCGGTCGGCGGGGCGTCGTAACCCTCGTACAACGCGATGACGGTGACGACGACGCCGAAGACCACGCTCTTGATCACCCCGTTGAGGATATCCTCGCGAAAATCCACCGCGGCCTGCATCTGCGACCAGAAGGCGCCTTCGTCCACACCGATGAGCACCACCCCGACGAGGTAGCCGCCGAAGATGCCCATGGCGGAGAACAGCGCCGCCAGCAGCGGCATGGAGATCACGCCGCCCCAGAAGCGTGGCGCCACCACACGGGCGATAGGGTCCACCGCCATCATCTCCAGGGCCGAGATCTGTTCCGTCGCCTTCATGAGCCCGATCTCGGCGGTCATGGCCGAGCCAGCCCGACTGGCGAAGAGCAGGGCCGCCACCACGGGCCCCAGCTCACGCACCAGGGACAGGGCCACGAGGATGCCCAGGGCCTCCTCGGAGCCGTAGGTCTGCAGCGTCTCATAGCCCTGCAGGCCCAGCACCATGCCGACGAACAGGCCCGAGACCAGGATGATGATCAGCGACAGCACGCCGGCAGAGAAGATCTCCTTGATCACCAGGTGGGGCCGGCGCACGCAGGTGCCGGAATAGAGCAGGGTGAGGAAGAAGAAACGGGTGGCGAGCCCCAGACGCCAGATGGAATCGATCACCCGCGCGCCCATGCGGCGCAGGATTGCGGCGACGCGCTCAAGCATGGCGGAACCCCAACTCCTCGGCGTAGGGTGGGGCGGGATAATGGAAGGGCACGGGGCCATCCTCCTCGCCATGCACGAACTGGTGGACATAAGGCAGTTCGGAGGCGCGGATGTCCTGCGGCGTGCCCTGTGCCACGATGACCCCATCGGAGATGAAATAGACGTAATCGACGATCTTGAGCGACTCCTGTACGTCGTGTGTCACCACCAGCGAGGTGAGGCCCAGGGTATCGGTCAGGCGCCGGATGAGGTCACCGGCCACCCCCAGGGAGATGGGGTCCAGGCCGGCAAAGGGTTCGTCGTATAGGATGAGCATGGGGTCCAGGGCAATGGCACGGGCCAGGGCCACCCGGCGAGCCATGCCGCCGGAGAGTTCTGCAGGCATGAGGTCTTGGGCGCCGCGCAGCCCCACGGCATTGAGCTTCATCAACACCAGGTCGCGGATCATCTCCTCCGGCAGGTCGGTGTGTTCACGCAAGGCGAAGGCGACGTTTTCGAACACCGACATGTCGGTAAACAGGGCGCCGAACTGGAACAGCATCCCCATGCGCCGCCTGAGTCGATAGAGGGCCTCGAAGTCGAGCTCCCCGACCGACTGACCATCCACCATCACCTTGCCGAGGGTGGGTTTGAGCTGTCCGCCGATGAGCCGCATGAGCGTGGTCTTGCCGCAGCCGGAGTTGCCCATGATGGCGACCAGCTGGCCCCGCCGGGCAGTCATATTGATGCCTTGCAGCACCAGTCGATCGGCGTAGGCAAAAGAGAGGTTGCGGATTTCGACGAGGTTGTCGGACACGAGGGAAGGAGGCGTTAACCGCCGGTTGTTTTCGCCATTCTAGCGGAGCCGGGCAGGCCGGCTCAATCCGGGCTCCGCGCGGTGCGGCATGCAACAGCCCTACCAACCCATCAATTCGAGCAGGGTGCTCACCCGTTGCAGCGTGGCCAGGTCTGCATCTCGGCTGAAGAGATAAAGGGGTTTGTCGCGACGATCGATCTCCCGCGACAGGACCTTGAGATCGGTGCCGGCATCGAACCAGAGCAGCCGGGGATCGTCCCGATGCGTGACCATGCCCAGTCGCTCGCCCAAGAGGTCCGCTGCGCGTGCATGAGCCAAGGGTGACGGCCCCGACTCGAGCACGAAACGAAAGCCAGGCTGGCTGTCCTCGACCCATTGCGCCAGTTGCGCGTCGGCGGCGGTCGACCAATCGGCGTGGGGCAGGAAGACGGACTGGAACTGGGTGTTGTAATAGGCCAGCAGCCAGTCTTCCGGCAGGTCCTCGGGGTAAAACACCGACTGCCAGGACGGGTGCTGCCAGCCCACCGCACCCAGCAAGACGGCTCGGGATTCACTCGACATCGGCTGTCAGGGGCAAGCTCGACGCCACCGGAGGCCGGACGACCCTGTCTTCATCAAGGGTAATCGATGCAAAACGGCAACGCCGGATACAGCGGTATGGGGAGACAGGTTACTGATTTTGACTATAAGAATATTAGTATGTCACAATTCCAATATATACGGTGTGTCCTGCTCCGTAGGGCTAGAAGACACCCCGACCGCAGTTTTCCCCAAGTAGTAGTCGTCGTCATGGTAGTCAACAGCTTTGATTTAACCAACCTGAAGGAGCACATTGTGAAAGTGAAGACCCTGGTCACCGCCCTCGCCCTCGCCACCCTGCCTGTCCTGGCCTCCGCCCAGCAGGCCGCCGCCCCTGCCCAACAGGCCGCCGCCCCTGCCCAGCCGGCCAAGCCCGTGCCCCAGACCCCCGAGGCCTGGTTGCAGCGCATGACCGACTTCACCCAGAACATGTCGGCCTACAAAGACCCCAAGGTGTTCGTGCCTTGGTTCAACGCCGTGACCGAGCCCGGCTTCTACACCACCATGGGCAACCTGGTGATGGATCCCGCCGGCTGGCTGCGCATGATGAGCAGCATGGTCGACCCGGGTGCCTATCGCAACATGGCCGAATTCGCCGATCCCAACGTCTACATGCGCTGGCTGGCCGCCACCATGGATCCGAACTTCTACACGGCCCTGTTCACCACCCTGACCGATCCGGGCAAGACGATGCGCTGGGCCATGCTGCCGATGGATCCCAAGCTGTGGGGCATGATGCTCAACACCCTCAACCCCGGCATGTACATGAAGTGGATGATGGCCCCGCTGGATCCCCGCGCCATCCAGCTCATGACGGCGCCGTTCAATCCCACTGTTTATCTGGGCTGGCTCGGTGCCGGCATGGATCCCAAGACCTACGGTCCGATGTGGGCGGGCTTCCTGAATCCGGCGCTGCCAGCCTTGCCCGCCAACCCGTGGGGGGGCATCCCGTATAGCGCAGGGCTGCCGAATCCATTCGATCCCAATGCCCTGATGGGGATGTTCGGCATGCAGGCCCCGGCGACCGTGCCTGCCGCACCAGCTACCGCCCCAGCAGCTCCCGCTGTCGGTACCGCGCCGACTGTGACGCCGGCCCCCGCGCCGAAGGCTGCTGCGCCTGCCGAGGCGCCTAAGGTGGCCGAGGCCCCCAAGCCTGCGGTGACGGTCGCCCCGGTGGCTACGGTGCCGCTGCCTGCCGCGGCGAAACCGGCGGAGGCGGTGAAGTCTGAATCGCTCAAGGTGGCAGAGGCACCTAAGGCTGCTGAGACGCCAAAGGTGGCAGAAACGGCCAAGCCAGCAGAGACCGCCAAGACCGCCGCGCCGTTGAGCAAGGTCGTGCTGTCGGGCGACGCCCTGTTTGGGCTGAACAAGTCCGGTATCCGCGAATTGTCCAAAGAGGGCAAGCAGCGCCTGGATGAGGTGGCTGAAAAGATCAAGGCCCTGGGCGAGGTGGAACAGATCAAGATCGTCGGCCATGCCGATGCCACCGGCAAAGCGGAGGCCAACCGCAAGTTGTCCGAGGCGCGCGCCCGCTCGGTCAAGTCCTACCTGGTCGCCAAGGGTGTCAAGCCCAGCGTGATCATCACCAGCGGTATGGGCGACACCCAACCCCTGGTGCAGTGCGACATGCAGCAACCGAAGGACAAGCTGGTGGAGTGCCTGGCGCCGAACCGCCGCGTCGAGATCGAGGTCATCGGCAAGGCGAAATAAGGCGTCCGCTCGCAACTAGCTGAGGCCGCGGCATAGGCTGCGGCTTTTTTTACCCCTTCTCGTCGCCCGCCGGCCCGACTCGCTGCCAAGAGTTCTCGTTGAGGCGGACCTCGTACTTCGCCCAGCGGCAGAATTCCTCCAGCGTGCACAGGCCGGTCTTGCGACGGCAGGCGCCGGCCACGCCCTTGAAGCGGACCATCTCCTCGCCGCTCTCGGCGTCGATGGCAAAGTCGAGCACCTGGCGCACGCCCCAAGACCGGCCGTAGGCGCCGTTGCTGTAACAACGGCCAATGGCGATGTCCTTGCGGTGCATGTCGGGCGGCTCAGGTGGTGATGCGCCGGTAGATGTCCGCGACCTTGAAGGGCAGGTCGGCCACGTCGTCCAGGATGATGTAGCGGGCCGCGCCATACATGTGCGGGAGGTAATCGCGCGCCTCCTTGTCGATGGTGATGCAGAAGGGATGGATGCCGGACCGGCGCGCTTCGATCAGCGCCATGCGGGTATCTTCGATGCCATAGACACCGCGGTAAACATCGAAGTAGTCGTCCGGCCGCCCGTCGGACAGGGTCACCAGCACCTTGGTGCGGGCCTCCACTTGGTTCAACAGTTTGGTCAGGTGACGGATGGCAAAGCCCATGCGCGTGTATTCCTGCGGGCGGATGCCGGAGATGCGCGCCTTGACCTCCTCGCTGTAGGCCTCATCGAAGGTCTTGATGCGGAACAGTTCGCAGCGTTTGCGGGTGATCCCGGAGAAGCCGTAGATGGCGTAACGGTCACCCAGGCGCTCCATGGCCTCGGCGAGCAGGATCAGGGCCTCACGCTCGGCCTCGTTGACCCAGCCGCGGGTGCTGCCGGACATGTCCACCATGAAGGCCACGGCGATGTTGCGCTCGGCCCGGTGCAGGCGGACGAACAGGCGGTCGCTCATCTCGCGCCCGTCGCGGGCGTCGGCCAGGGCCTCGATGAGGGCGTCGATGTCCACCTCGTCGCCGTAGGCCTGGCGCTTCAGGAGTCGGTTCTCGTCGCGCATGGCCTCGAAGGCCCGGCGCAGACCCTTGACGAGGCCGCTGTGCCGCGCGAGCGTCTGGCGGTAGAAGTCGTCATACACCGGTTTGACCTCCTTTTCCCGCATCACGCACCAGTTCTTGCGGTAGTGCTGGCGGCCGTGGTCCCACTCCGGGTAGAGCTCGGCGCCCTCCTCATGATAGGTGCCCTGCCAGACCGCGTCCGGATCGGCAGTCTGCTCCGCGTAGAGGCTGGCGTCGTATTCCCCTTCTCCGGCCGGCACCAGGTATTCGGGTGGGATCTCGCCAAAGTCGAGCCAGACCGAGGTGAGCAGCTGCTTGACCTCGTCGGGCGGGGCGATGGGGGCGCCGTCCAGGGTGATCTCGAAGTCCAGACGGCCATCCTCGTCGCGCGCCTTGGCCTCGAATCCGGCCTTGGCCGGCGGGATGTGACTGTCGTCCGCCGGTGTTTCATCGTCACGGTGGCGGCGAAGTTCCTCCTCTAGCTGTGCGAGCTTGATGCGCAGTCGCGCCTTCTCCTTGTCCAGACGCGCGGCGCGTGCGATGGCCACCGCGTCTGGCCGCAGCTCGCCCTGGTAGCACAGGGGCGTAAAGTCGGGCAGCGCGTAGGCCGAGTCGAGCAGGGCGAGGCTGTCCTCCACGCGGGCCTGAGGGGAGGCGAGCCGCGCGCCCATCGCTTGCCATTCGGGTGGAAGGGTCTCACCGAGCGCGGTCGTCAGCCGTTGCATATCCCGATACAAGCCCGGTAGCTCGCGTTCGATACAGGCGGCGAGGCGCAGGGTCTCGAGGGCGTGGAACTGGCTCAAGGCGCGGCTGGGGTGGGGATAGTTGGCACACACGGCCTGGATGTCGACCCTCAGTGTGCCGTAGCGGGTCTGGGCCCAGAGCAAGGCGACAATGGCCTTGGCGAGCTTGAAGTTGTCCTCCAGACGCGAGAACCGGGCGGTGATGGCGGGCAGAAAGATGCGCTCACCGTCGGTGTAAGGCGCATCATTCTGTTCCAGCCTGAGTCGCCGACCCGACAGGCCGCGCACGAAGTTCGCGAGCACCGGGGCGATGTCGTCGAACAGGGCGCCGGCCGTGTGTTCCGAGCGGACGTGTACGAAGCCGTCGACATGATCGGCGACATGGATGGCGGCGTACATGCCGGCCCGGTCGTAGGTGTCGCACAGGTGCACGGCCCAGGCCTCGATGGCGCGGCGATCGAGGCGCTTGATGAGCTCTGGCGCGCGCTGACTGAAGCGGAAGGCGAGCGTGATGTGGGTGCTGGCGATGCGCCGGATCCAGTCCAGCACGAAGTCCTGGTCGTCGCGCGCGAGTCGGCACAGGGCGCGCGCGACCGGGCCGACGTTGTGGAAGGTGAATTCGGTCTCCAGCCACTCGTCGAGGCGGGCCTCGATCTCGACGCGGGTGAGCTGCGGGGCAGACACGCTTAGCCCTGGCTACTCGTAGGTCTTGAACCTGCCGCCGGCCGCGTTGGCCATGTAGGCCACGGCGCGCTTGACCTCCAGGTCGCTCAGGTGCGGGTGCCCGCCCTTGGGCGGCATCTTGCGAATACCGCGGATGGCGGTGCGCTCGAGCATGCGCTGGCCCTCGGCGATGAGGGGGCGCCAGGCCTTGCGGTCGCCCAGCTTGGGGGCGTTGAGCTGGCCGGTGGCATGGCAGGCGGCACAATAGTGTTCATACACCTCGGCGCCTGATTTCGGCGTCTTGTCGGTGTCCGCGCCGGCGGTGAGCGGGAACAGCCCGGCCAGGACCACGAACAGGGGGGAACGGATGGACATGACGACCTCCTCGCGGTGGCTCAGAAGATGGAAGACGACAGTTCCTGCATGGCCGCCAGCATGTCGGCGTCGTCGGTGACCGCCTGGGCCACGGCACTCTGGCAGGCAGCCACCGGTTCGATGCCGCCGGCGATGAGTTTGCCGGCGTGGACCAGCAGCCGCGTCGAGGCGCCCTCCTCCAAGCCACTGCCCTTGAGGTTGCGGGTCATCTGGGCGAACTTGACCAGGCGCTCGGCCATGGCGGCATCGACACCGGATTCCTTGGCGACGATCTTGCGCTCCAGGTCGGGGGTGGGGTAGTCGAACTCCAGGGCGACGAAGCGCTGCCGGGTGGACTGTTTCAGGTCCTTGAGCACGCTCTGATAGCCGGGGTTGTAGGAGATCGCCAGACAGAATGTATCCGGTGCCTCCAACAGCTGTCCCAGCTTCTCCATGGGCAGGGTGCGGCGGTCGTCGGCCAGCGGGTGGATCACCACCATGGTGTCCTTGCGCGCCTCGACGATCTCGTCCAGATAGCATATCCCGCCCACCCGCACGGCTCGGGTGAGCGGCCCGTCGACCCACACCGTCTCGCCGCCCTTGACCAGGAAGCGGCCCACCAGGTCGGCGGCGGTCAGGTCGTCATGACAGGACACCGTGATCAGGGGTCGCTCGAGACGCCAGGCCATGTATTCCATAAAGCGGGTCTTGCCGCAGCCGGTGGGGCCTTTCAGCAAAACCGGAAGGCGGTTGCGGTAGGCCGCCTCGAAGATGGCGATCTCATTGCCGACCGGCTCGTAATAGGGTTGGCTGCGGATGTAGTGCTCTTCGGGGGCGAGGGTGTGGGCTTGCAACATCGACCTCGTTCGGCAAAGTTCGGGGATGGGTGGAATTCGCTCCTCCGGCCACGCGCGGCCATGCACGAGCGGTCAGTCGCCGCCGTCCAGCTTGCGGAAGTGTTCGGAGTATTTCTCGTCTTCCAGGCGTTCGCGGTTGGCCTCGAACTGCGCGCGCATCTGTGCGGCCTTTTCCTTCAGGCGGGCGAGGCGCTTTTCCTGCGCGCCCGGTCGCTCCTCCAGGAATTTTTCGTTGAACAACACCTGCTTGAGAAAATTCATCGCGAAATCGAGCAACTTCTCGTCATCGGCGACGATCTCGGCCATGGTGTCGACCGGCACCGCGTAGGTCTCGTTGAACGAGGGACTGATGACGAAGGCGCGGAAGCGATCGAGGTCATAGCTGGCCATGAAGAACATCTGGTTGGAGAGCGGCGTGGGCCGCCCGATCGCGGGTCCGGCCGACTTGCGCTTCAATACGAGTTGACGCCAGGCACGTCCTTTGTCGTCGTACTCGACGACACCCTGCTCCTGACGGTATGCGTCGATGGTGAGCTTGCGATCCTCCAGGTGGCCCAGGCAGGTGGATTCCTTCACCAGGGCATAGGCCTGACGGTCGGTGTATTCGTCCTGATGGCGCAGTGACAGCAGGGCCAATGGATAGTAACGGCAGGCAGTGGGCCGATCCTCATACACGCTGCAGCCCTCGGGCACCATGAACTGGCAGGCCGACCCGCCCTCGACCGCCTTGAGTTTCACCCCGGGCATGCCGTCTTTGTCCATCTCGTAGGGCACCGTGTACTTCTGCAGGAACTCGCCGGAGGACAGACCCAAGCGGTTCTTAAGCCGCAGGATGTCGTAAGGGGTCAGGGTGATGTCGATGTTGCTGCAGCAGACGTTCCAGCACTTCACCCCCTTGTGGCAGCGAAACTGGATGGTATGACCCCCGTCCAGCATGTTGGGTAAAACCGGCGCTGCAGTGATGGGGGCGTCCTTGGCCAGGTTCTTGAATTTGGATTCATCCATGATTCGCTCCGTGTAGAGAGGTCAGATATCAGAGGACAGGCAACAGTATAAGTTTCCGTCGGCGAAGCCGACGCATGATTGACTGATACCTGACCTCTGTTCCCTGTTACCTGCTAAAAGCAAAACCGGGCGCCTTGTGGGCGCCCGGTCTCTCAATCAGACCTCACCGCTTAGTGCGCGGCGGGCTTGAACAGCTTGGACTTGTCGACCAGATCCACGTGGGCCCGCTTGAACACCGTCCACTTGCCAGTGGTCTTGTCGTACACGGAATTGACGAAGCAGTGCCAGTTCTCCTCGTCGATGAAGTTCTTGTCGGCGCGGTAGTAGAAGCCGGGGTAGCGGCTCTCCTCGCGGAACTGGATGTGCTTCATGTGGGCCTCGGCCGTGAGGATGCGGTGGTAGTTCTCCCAGGCCCGCAGCAGCTCGTGCAGGTCCTTGGCACGCATCTTCTGGGCGTCTTCCTTGAGCATCTGGAGCTTCTCTTCCGCCACCTCCAACATCTTGGCGTTGGTGGTGTAGTAGGTGGCCACACCGGCAACGTACTCGTCCATGATCTTCTGCAGGCGGAACTGCAGCATCTTGGGCGTGATGTAGTGCGGGTTGACGTCGATGGCGGTGGTGTAGTCCTTGAACTCGAGGTAGTTGCGCACCGGCTTGTAGATCTCTTCCACGAGCTGCTCGACCGGGGTGTCGAGCTCGGGTTTGAGATCCTTGTGGTCGAGGCAGTACTTGACCATGGCCTTGGCGGCGATACGGCCTTCGGCATGCGAGCCGGAGGAGAACTTGTGGCCGGAGGCGCCCACGCCGTCACCGGCGGTGAACAGACCCTTGACCGTGGTCATGCCGCGGTAGCCCCAGTTCCAGCCGGAGGGCAGGTGGGCGGGGATCTTGTCCTTCTCGGGATGCAGCTCCTCGGTGGGGGCGCCCACGTCCTCGGGACCGGACACCCAGATGCCGCAGCAGCCGGAGTGGGAACCCAGCAGGTAGGGCTCGGTGGGCATCAGCTCGGAGTTCTTCTTCTCCGGCTCGATGTTCTCGCCCACCCAGATGCCGCACTGG
>Ga0308420_1001875_pt1 | contig 10964 bp, 9 predicted proteins | sample HotsprSampleMS55_FD_203802 | JGI IMG/M metagenome (GOLD analysis project Ga0308420, IMG submission 203802) | Hot spring phototrophic mat microbial communities from Mushroom Spring, Yellowstone National Park, Wyoming, United States - 20090730_MS55 ... | reverse complement strand
TCGCCCCAGAAAAACCGGACCGCCAGACCATGGGAACTTCCATCCAATGGTACTCGGCACCGACCGAGGAACCCACCTCTTTCCCCGATTGCCCCTGGGCGATCCAATTCAACCAGCACAATTACCAAAAGGCGCTGGCAGGCGATTGGAACTGGGAAACCGGCTTCCGGCTGGATCAGGTAGTGGATTTCGAGCGGGTCCGCGATCATGGGCTGCGGGCGGTGTATGGCAATTGGGCATATCAGAAGAACCACGCGCCCGATAAGGAAAAATACGCCAATCGCCGGCTGGAGTGGGTGGCGTACATCGGAGGCAAAAGGGAATCGCGGCGCCTGCTGGGCGATGTGATTTTGCGTCAACAAGATATCGACGAGGCAGTACAGTATCCCGACGCCAGCTTCACCACTACCTGGCACATCGACTTGCACTATCCCACGCAGTCGGACCAGTTTCCCGGCGAAGAGTTCCGCTCGGTGGCACAGTTCCATAAGATAAAACCGTATGCTGTTCCCTACCGCTGCCTGTATTCCCGCAATGTCCCTAATCTGTTTATGGCGGGCCGGAACATCAGCGTCACACATGTGGCGTTGGGTACGGTGCGAGTGCAACGGACTTTGGGAATGGCCGGTGAAGTAGTAGGGATGGCAGCCGCCGTGTGTCACAAGCATAGTGCAATCCCGCGCGATGTGTATGAGAAATACCTCGATGAACTCAAAGAGCACATGCGGCGCGGTGTAGGAAAAGGGCCGATACCAGCCGCGGCGACTGGCAGCGGCGAGCCGGTCGGCAAGCTCCGGCCGCCGCAGTGGCTGAACTCTGCCGGCCCGAATTTGGCATTGAAAGCTAAAGTGGCAGTCTCCAGTTGTTTGGATGAGAGGCAATATCCCTCCGCCAATATCAACGACGGCCGGATCGACATCGGCTCGAACAAAGGACGCTGGGTCAGCGGCAAACAATTGCCGCACACAGTGGAGCTGACGTTCGACCAGCCGGTATGTGTGGCGGCGATGCGGGTGGTTACCGGCCAGACTGCGCCGGGCGGGGCTATCACGCCCATGCAGGATTTCCTCCTCCAATACCACGACGGCCAGCAATGGCGCGACGTACCTGGGGCCCAAGTCACCGATAATCGGCAGATAGATGTGTCGCTGCGCTTCAAGCCGGTACAGTCGGCCAGGTTTCGGCTGCTGGTGACTGCCGCCCCGGGCGATCTGGCCCGCATCTGGGAACTGGAGTTGTACGGCCAGCCGGCAGATCAGTAGCCTCTTACGTTGAGACTTGTGCGCGCTTTGCACGCATGATGTCGGGCGATCTGGAGGGCCACGCTCCGTCGTGGCCGTATTCGGCGCTGGTGATTGGACGGCCATCGACGGAAGCGCAACGGACGCGACCGCAGTGCGCCGCTCCAACACCGCCACTGGGTTGCGGCTGAAGGCCGCTTCAGTCCGCAACGCGCGCCGGCAATGCCCGCGCCGTCCAAATCTCCGAGCATTGCTTTCCGTAGGGGCTTCTTTCCACGGAGTAGTGCTGTTGGTAGATCACTTTTGGTAGATCAGCCCAAGATTGACGGCGCCCGACGAGCGTGATAGTCTTTCAGCCGCTAGTCTTAACGCGCAGTCCGGCATTAATGCGATTAGCGAGGAGCCACAGATGAGCGACATACAGATCGGCGTCAACCTGGAGTTCATCCGTAGCAGCGAGAAGTCGTTTAGGGTGGGAATCGAAACTGCCGCCCGGCTAGGATACAAGTACGTCGAGCCGTGCGTGGCCACTGGTTACGACCTGCTGGCGCTGGGCGGGTACTATCACATGCTTTCCATGGAAGACGATCCGCTGGAAGTCAAAGGCTGGCTGGATGAACTGGGACTGAAGCCATCGGCCGTCAGCGCACACGCCCCGCTGATGCGCCCGGAAGTAGGCATTCCCTATCTTACCAAGGCCATCCGCTATGCCAGCGACCTGGGCGCCCCGGTGGTCACCACCGACGAAGGCATCAAGCCCGATTGGATGTCCGACGAAGAAGCCTTCCAGATCATGCGTTACACCATACGGCAAGTGATGCGCACAGCCGAGCGGTATGGGATACTGGTGGGACTGGAGCCGCACCAGCAGTACACCGTGCGCCAGGATACTTTCCTTCGCATACTGGAACTGTCCGACAGTCCGTGCTGGCGGGTCAACTGGGACACGGGGAATATCTATCTTGGCGGCAAGGCAGATCCCTACGAGATGTTGGAAGTAGTAGCCGATCGCCTGTGCCACATGCACGGCAAAGACATCAGCCTCAAGCAGAGCGAAGAGCGGGGAACAGTGACCGGAACGGCCGTGGGATGTGCCTGTGGGGAAGGCGTGGTGGACTGGCCGCGGGTGATCGACATCCTGCGGCGCCACAACTTCCGCGGAGTGATCTCGGTCGAATGCGGCACGGTGGACCAGGCCGAGCGCAGCCTGAAGTACTTGCAGGGCTTGCTGGCACAATCTTAACCATGGCCGTCTAGTTTGTCGCATGCTGCGCCGCTGGCGTCATTGGGTGGATAGAAGCCCGCCGGCAGGCAAAGGAGATAGCCTCTAGTGGATGAAGGTTCTGCGGAAAGGCGGCTGTTGCGCATCGGGGTAGTCGGTTTTTTGAATACCCGGCCGCTGGTCGAAGCACTGCCCCACTACCTTCCCAATACACTACTGGTGGTAGATGTGCCCAGCCGTCTGGCCGAACTGCTCGCCGCTGGCCGGTTGGACGTGGCCACGGTCCCGTCGATCGAGTACGCGCGGCAGCCGGGATACGCCATCGTGTCCGATGCCAGCGTGGCCTGCTACGGACCGGTACGCAGCGTACAGGTGCTCAGCCGCAAGCCGATCGAGGAAATCGCCGTACTGGCCCTGGACGCCGGTTCACGCACCAGCGCCGCACTGGTACGAATACTGTTGAAAGAACTCTATGGCCTGGAACCGCAACTGATTCCACTGCCGATCGGATCGGCGCCGAGCGACGTGCGGGCCGATGCAGTGCTGCTGATCGGTGATCGCGGCATGTTCCCGCCGCCGGCGGACTTCGCTTACACCTGGGATTTGGGCGAAGCCTGGCGGCAGTGGACGGGACTGCCTTTTGTCTTCTCGATGTGGGTCGCCCGGCCCGGTGTGGCCTCGCCCGAACTGGCAGAACGCCTGGCGGCCGCGCGCGACGACGGGCTGAAAATGCTCGATCGCATCGCCGGCGACGCAGCGAAGCAGCTCGGCTTGCCAGTGGCCGATTGCCTGCGCTACCTGAGCGAAAACCTGCGGTTTCATCTGGGGCCGCACGAGCAGCAAGGTTTGCTGCTGTTTTATCAATCGGCGGTCAGACACGGTCTGCTGGAAAGCGTCCCGCAGTTGTCGATCCTCCGCGGCAGCAGGCATCGAATAACTTCCACGAAGCTTTAGCAGCCGACTGTCGGGGACGTCGCAGTTGCTGTCGCATGGGCAAGCAGTCCGATGGCACACAGCGCGCCGGTGGAAACTGCGGTTGCTCCAGAAGCGTGCTCAATAACTCAGCTTGCTCAACAACTTCAGATAATGCCGTGCTGGCGTTCGTAAGCCGCGATGCGCTGCTCGTGTTGCAGCGTCAGGGCCACGTCGTCCAGGCCGTTCAGCAGGCAGTAACGGCGAAACTCGTCGACTTGGAAGGTCAGCCCCAACCCGAAGTCGTCGCTGATCGTGCACTGTTGCAAATCGACGGTAAGCTGATAACCGCTATGTGCCGAACAGCGCGCGAATAGCTCCTGTACTGTGGATTCCTCCAGTTTGATCGGCAGCAGGCCGTTCTTGAAGCAGTTGTTGAAGAAGATGTCGGCGAAGCTGGGGGCGATCAGCACCCGAAAGCCATATTGCTCCAGCGCCCACGGTGCGTGCTCGCGGCTGGAACCGCAGCCGAAATTGCGTCGCGCCAGCAGAATGCTCGCCCCGCGGTACTGGCGATGGTTGAGCTCGAACTGGGGGTTTTCGCGGCCGTCGGGCAAATAGCGCCAGTCGTAGAAAAGGAACTCTCCAAACCCGGTGCGCTCGATCCGCTTCAGGAACTGCTTGGGTATGATCTGATCGGTATCGACGTTGGCCCGATCCAGGGGAAACACTACACCGGTATGTCGAACAAGCGGACGCATGTGGCTCCTCGTGCGACGGAAGTTTCGCGCCGCCGCTGGCAGCATGTGTCAGGGCCGGCGACGATTGGAACCGGGGATTCACGGCCTTTCGGTACTTGGGACTGTTGTCACAAGAGTTTTTCGTCGTTAGTGGTGCGCGCCATGCACGGATGTCTTGCCGCAATGCACGGCGGTACTTCTCGGGATTGGCCTGGCGCATTCACTGGTCAGCGGTTTCTGCACTGTGCGATGCATCACTTGTATTTCCACTGGCGGATATCCACAAAATGGCCAGCGATTGCCGCGGCGGCAGCCATTGCCGGCGAGACCAGGTGCGTCCGTCCGCCGCGCCCCTGACGGCCCTCGAAGTTGCGGTTGGTAGTTGCCGCGCAGCGCTGGCCCGGTTCTAGCCGGTCCGGGTTCATCGCCAGGCACATGCTACAGCCGGGATGCCGCCACTGGAAGCCGGCTTCGAGAAAGATTTTGTCCAGTCCTTCGGCCTCGGCCTGACGTTTGACGGCGACGCTGCCTGGGACGACCATCGCCGAGACACCCTTGGCGACCCGATAACCCCGCGCTACCGCCGCGGCGCTACGCAGGTCTTCGATCCGCCCGTTGGTACACGAGCCGATGAACACCCGGTCGATGCGGATGTCGGCAATAGCGGTGCCGGGCTGCAATCCCATGTACTCCAGCGCACGGATGGCCGCCTGCCGATCGTCGGGATCGGGTATCGAGTCCGGATCGGGTACGCGCCCGGTGATCGACACCACTTGCCCGAGGTTCGTCCCCCAGGTTACTTGCGGCTCGATCGCCTCGGCCGAGAAGTGCACCGTGCGGTCGTATTGGGCATCGGGGTCGCTGGGCAACTGCTGCCATCGGGCCACGGCCCTGTCGAAGTCTTTGGGGGCCATCGGCCGACCGCGAAGATACTCGAATGTCTTGTCGTCGGGAGCGATCATCCCTGCCCGGGCGCCGGCCTCGATCGACATGTTGCACACGGTCATCCGCTCTTCCATGCTCAGGGCACGGATTGCCGGGCCGGTGTATTCGATGCAGTAGCCCACCCCGCCGCTGGGCGTGATCTGCCCGATGACGTACAGAATCAAGTCTTTGGCGGTCACGCCTGGCTGCAACACTCCATCCACATGTACCCGAAAAGCTTTCGGCTTATATTGAAGCAGTGTTTGCGTGGCCAGCACGTGTTCCACTTCGCTGGTGCCGATGCCGAAGGCCAATGCGCCGAAGGCGCCATGGGTGGCCGTGTGGCTATCGCCGCAGACGATGGTCATGCCCGGCTGCGTCAGGCCAAGCTCAGGCCCGATCACGTGTACAATGCCCTGGTTGGGGTCGTCCAGCCCGAAAAACCGGATCCCGAACTCCCGGCAGTTCCGTTCCAAGGTTTCGATCTGCCGTCGGGCCACATCGTCGGCGATGGGCAAACCGCGGTCGGTCGTGGGGACATTGTGATCCACGGTGGCCACGGTGCGTTCCGGTCGGCGAACTTTCCGGCCGGTAAGTCGCAGTCCCTCGAACGCCTGTGGGCTGGTGACCTCGTGGACAAGGTGCAAGTCGATATACAGCAGGGTTTGCTTGCCTGGCTCGGCATACACCACGTGGTCGTCCCAGATCTTGTCGAGCATCGTCTTGGCGCTGGTCCCGGAAGCCATTGCACGCCTCGGATCAATCAATCCCCGATATGCACAAAACATCGATTATATAGCGCACCGGTGGGCTGGATAAGGTGGCCGGACGAAGCGCAAGCCGGTGTGGCGTGCTGGTTTGGGTGCTCCCAAGCTAAATGCCGAGTTTCATCGCTGCTGCCCGCTGGACCACCAGCAACGCCCATATTGATCGCTTGTCCACAGAGTGGCACTGCTGGACAGGCCGGCATTGGCACGGGCTGCGGCTTGCGCTGTTGGCTGCTTCGGCTGGGCTGCGGTCCGCTGGGCAACGGGCGGCAGCGCCCAGGCGATGCAAGTCAGACTTCTACGCACTCTGGTGCCGGTTCGGTAGATATTCCGTTGTGGTACCAGACGCACTGGCCGCTGCTTGTGCTGGCTTGCTGCAACGCGGACGCTGCGCGCTCCAACAGCGAGGTGTTCGTGTCGCCGTCCAGTGCCATCGCTACCCCGGCGCGTACACGGAGTCCCATGCGCTTCTGGGCTTCCAGCTTGACCCGTTCGGCCGCCGCGCACGCGCCGGCCAGATCGGTCTGCGGCATGACGACCACCAGGTTGTTGTCCTGGTCGGAAGCTATGAAATCGATCTCACGAACCGTCTCGGCCACAAGCAAGGCGAACTGCCGCAGCAGCCCGTTGTTCCCGAAAGACACGTTGGCCGGCTGTCCGTTATGTCCTGCTGGCTCGGCGGCGAACATCGCCAGCGAGAAGCAATTGCCGTAACGGACCAACATGGTCAGATGATAGGAGATGATCTCGCGCAGCGATCGAACTGCTTCTTGTTTTGTGTCCATGGCGCAACCTTATCCAAGTAGAAATGTGCGTAGTGCTAGATTGCGTCTGAGAAAAAGGCTTCCCAACCGCAGCGGCAGCGCACTACCGCTGCTCGCAGCGGCGGAGCGCTAGTGCTTCCGCCGGGGCTATCCACTAATACTGCGAGCGAGAACCGAAACCTCGCAGACAAAGCGCCCCGAGCAACACGACCACCACAAGCAGGAAAAACCATTGCTGCACGTCCATGCGCTCCACGTAACGGACAAGCTCGTTGAGAAACTGGCGCATAGACTTTTCCCTTGCTAAGTCGGCAGCCGTTGTGGCCTTCTAAAAGTAAAGTGTAGGCCAAGAATGGCAGTACGGTCGGCATGGTTGCTCGCAGGCGGCGTGAAAGCACAGTGGGGTGCGGGCCGGGCTCCGGTACACACGAACCAACCTTGCGCCGAAGCACGTTCATTTGTCCATGCACCGCTTGCACTTGCCCAGCGCCGCAGGCATCGTCGGTGGCACTGGGAAATAGCGGCAGCATAACCAAGATGCACAAACTGGGTTGTTTTCGGCACGACCAGTTTCCACGGCACAATTGACAGCTTCGGCACTACTGGCTACAGTTTGCCGCTTGTGCCGCCGTGGTGTCGCGATAGTTCGCCTTGCCCAGTTGGTCGACTGCGCGAGCCACTGGCCAGTCGGTTCTACCGCTCTGCGAAGCGATTTGGCAGTACTGTTGCTCTGGTCCGGTTATGCATTGCAGCGGCCGAGGCAACAGATTGCTGCTCCGAAGAGGTTGTTGCTCCGAGAACGCTCCATCTCTGGCTGCGCGGAGTTCAGTGGATATGCCGCACATCGATGATCGTTACAAAAGGCGAGCTGTGGCAACCGAGCGCATAGCAAGCTGTGCAGATGCCGCGGTTTGCTCGCTGGCGGATCAACAAGGTGCATACACGCTTTTTGCGCCGATCCATTACGAACCTGGGTATGCCTATCCGCTTATCGTCTGGCTGCACGGCCAGAACGACGACGAACGGCAGTTGTTGCGGGTGATGCCCATGCTCAGCATTCGCAACTACGTGGCCGTAGCCCCACGAGGCAGTTGCACCGGAACCGATGCCTCGGGCCGATCGGTCTTCGGCTGGAAGCAGACCATAGACGACGCATTGCAAGCCCAGCAGCGCGTGATCGAGCTGATAGAAACAGTGGCGGGCAAACTGCATATCTGCCCGCAGCGCGTCTTCATCGTCGGTTTCGATAGCGGCGGTACCATGGCTGTACGAATCGCCTGGCAACGACCGGACAGGTTTGCCGGGGCGGTGTCGTTGTGCGGGCCGATGCCCACCGCTCAACCTACGCTCGGTAATCTGGTGGCAGCCCGACGAGTCCCCCTGTTGCTGGCCACCGGCCGAGCCGGCCAGAAGTATCCGCAGGCGGCCGTGTGCGCCGATTTGCGCCTGTTGCACAGCGCCGGGATGTCGGTGACGTTGAGGGTGTACCCGGGCGGCGACGAGCTTTCGCCGCAGATGCTTGCGGACGTCGACCGCTGGATCATCGAGCAGATCACCAACCCGCAGCCCAGCGGCGTGGGCGTGTGACCGCGCCGGCTTCGTTGTCTTTTTTGGAGGGCCACGCTCTGTCGTGGCCGCCGGACTGCGTGCCGACGGACAAGTTTTTTGGAGGGCCGCGCTCTGTTCTGGCCATTGCCAGGCTGCGCGCCTACAAAGAAACTCGGAAGGCCACGTTCCGTCGTGGCCGCCCATCCCGCGCCAGCGGACGCGACCGCAGCGCGTCCCTCCATTTAATTGCGGTCGAAGGCTGCTTTGGGAGGTCTCGGGCGACGCGTGAACGGATGCCACGCGGGTTTTCGGCTGTGTTACGAACCGGTTATCTTCGCATACGGCCGCAACGGCCTGCAAAGCCACAGAAGATAGGCAGTCTGGAAAAAGATTCCTCCCCTGGCACGCATTGCAGTTGCCACGGCGGGCTTGATTAGCTATTCTGCCAACGATGCAGCAATGGGGTCACTTACCAAGTCGGCCGTGGAGCGACAAGTTCCGCGATGCATTTCGCGGCGTCAAGCTGGGCGTGCGCGGCCAGAGCAGCTTCTTTGTGCATTTCTTCATGGCCGCGGCGGTTATCGCGGCGGCGGTCGTCCTGGGGATAGATCAGCTCTGGCAGTGGTGCGTGCTGCTGTTGTGCATCACCCTGGTGCTGACGGCCGAGATGTTCAACACGGCGATCGAGTCAATGGCTCGGGCGTTCACCGACGAAATGAACCCCGAGCTTGGCAAGGCCCTGGACATCGGCAGCGCCGCCGTGCTGATCTCGGCCATCGGCGCAGCCGTGGTGGGCAGTGTGGTTTTCCTCAGTCGGCTGGGTAGCCTGCTCCAGTGGTGGTGAAAGCACGCCGTCCAGCACGGCCTGGGTTCGCACGATGGCGGCCATTTTCTCCACGGCGGCCTGCGGCAATTCGGGATAGATGGGCAAGAACACCACCTTGGCGAGGAACTCCTCGGCTCGCAAGGCGCGCAGCCCGGCACGCTCCGTCGGCGCCGGGACTACACACAGGCTTTGACCCTGGGTGGCGTCGAAACCGCCGTCGAGCAGGGCGGCAACCAGGCGCTGGGGGTTCTCGGCCATGACCGGAAATACCCAATGGGTGCGTCCCAGACAGTCCTTACCTGGCAGGGCGACCGCCCCGGCCAACTGCTGGCGGAGGAACTCGCCGCTACGGGTGCGGCGCTGCACGCGGCGGAAATCGTATGTTTGCAGACGGCGTGCAAGCAGGCCCAGTAGCGACGAGGCAGGTTGACGGCGGATGCGGCGCCAGAAATCGGGGCCGGGAAAGCCGCGTACCGAACCGTTTATCATCCGATCGTAATCCCAACCCGCCGCCCGATACACCCCCACCACGCTGCGGACGATTATCCGCGCCGAGAGAAACTTCAGCATCGCGTACTTCAGCAGCCGCCGGCGGAACTGGCCTTCAGGCTGGACCGGCCAGGTCTGGTGTGCGGCTTGCAATCGTTCCAGCAGTGCATTGTCGCGCACGTGCAGCACGGCCCCGCCAAGCGCTGTGGCGGTCTTGATCGGCCCGAAGCTGAACATGCTCACTTCCGCCAGCGGATGCCCCTGGTACTGGGAGCCTGCAAAGGCCTGGGCGCAGTCTTCGACCACCAGCAGGCGGTGCTGCCGGGCGATTTCGATGATCGGGTCGATCGGGGCGCGTCCGCCGAACAGATGGGCCAAGACGATGACCCGGCTGCGGGGACTGATCGCCCGCTCAACCGCTTCCACCGGCGGGGCCATGGTGCGCAGGTCCACATCCAGCGGAACGGGCGTCAAGCCATGCTGGTGGACGATGCGCACCATGTCGTGGATGGTTACTGCGGACATAAGCACTTCGCTGCCGTGCGGCAGGCCGAGCACCTGAAGCAACAGATCGAAGCCGCTGCGGACCGACAGGCACGGCAGGCACTCGGCGGCCTGGGTCCAGGATTGTCGCACCTGGCAGACCAGCCGCGAGCGGTCCAGCCGGCGGCAACTGGCCGTCAGGCCGTACAGCACGTCCGCGTAACCGAAATCGAGCCTTTTACGAACCCACATGCTTGCCCCGGTCGTTATGGGTATCGCTGAAGTATACACCCGAGCCGGCTGCGTCGAAACGGGGACTTGAGCCGCAAATTAGCCGCCAAGGCCCCAAAAAGCAATGGCGATTAGTTTCGTACAGCGAAACTTGTGCGCCTCGTGTGCGCATATTCTCAAGTGACCTGGAGGGCCACGCTCCGTCGTGGCCGTATGCCCAGTGGTGGCGGAGGCGACGGCGCGCGTCCCTGCAACTGGTTTCGGCCCTGCGCCGCTTTGAGAGAGAAAAACTACTCAAATCGGCGCCGGCTGCCCAACGCCCGCCGTGCAAGCATTCGCCCGGCGCGAAAAGACCGCGTCTGTTGGCGGGGCTATGTTGTCTGTTAGCAGGGCGATCTGTTGGCCGCTGGCTCGCGCGGCGATGACCGACGGCTTGCTTCGCGCAGTTGCCTGGTAACGACCTGCGCTCGATGTTGAAGACCGGTGTGTTGACTTGCAGCGCTTTGGTTACCGCCCGACGGCCTGCAACTCCTTCAACCCCGCTTCGATGGTGGCCGCTACTTCGGCGGCGGCTTTGGGGATTTTCTCTCGGTCGGCCGGTGTAGCGCCGCTGCGCAGGGCGGTCAGCAAGTGCTCGCCATTGCCTCCGGCCGACCAGCCGGTAAACAATATGCCCAGCATCCGCTCGGTGGCGTCTACCCGCGACGCGCGGATCAGCGCCACGGCGGCCTCGGGCGTTTTCCAGGTTGCCGGCAGCACGCGAAAACCTTTCTGCTGGAAGAATTGCACCGAAGGATACTTCTCCAGCCGGTTATAG
>Ga0308420_1001874_pt1 | contig 10965 bp, 17 predicted proteins | sample HotsprSampleMS55_FD_203802 | JGI IMG/M metagenome (GOLD analysis project Ga0308420, IMG submission 203802) | Hot spring phototrophic mat microbial communities from Mushroom Spring, Yellowstone National Park, Wyoming, United States - 20090730_MS55 ... | reverse complement strand
TATCCCGCCATCAGATCTTGCATAAAAAATATCTTTACCTAGAAGAGAACGGCGTTTCCTGCTCAAACATCTTGCCAAACTCCCAAGCAGACTGCGGCCATGACCTTCCACCGGATCTCCTTCCTCCTTGGGATCGCGGCAACCCTCTGCAGCATTGTCGCTTTTGTTCTCCTCGTCAATCATCGCCAACGCCAGAGGGCGCGCCACCACGCCGCAGCCGTCGAGGCCTGGCAGACTCTTGCCTGGGAAGTCCTCAGACGCCTTGGCAAGGCGCCTCTCACCAGTCTCAACGAATACGATGGCTACCTCGATCTCGTGATCGAGCCAGACGGCACCACACGCAATCTCACCAAGGCCGAGATCGAGGCGATCCAAACAAACTATCCCCGCGACCGAGCAGCCGCTCCCGCCCATCTTCGCCTCGCCTTCCATGAGGCCGCCGCCGCAGCTATGCGCGACGCACCCAGGCACCGCTTCAAGAGCGCCCGACACGGCCTGCGTGACGGCCGCCTCCTCGTCTCCCTCTACCTCCCCGCCCCCCAAACCATGGAGCGCCACAGTGTCTGGATCGGGCGCCTCGACGGCACCGACGGACGCCGCGCCGTCTTCGGCAACTATCCTGACGACTCCTGAATCCCATCTTCTCCTTGCCGGAGGACGGACGCACCGCCCGCGAGCGTCCGCCCTCCCTTCCGGAGATCTCTCCTTCATGAAGCGTTTCCTCCCCGCCGTCGCCCTCTTCCTCTCTGTCGTCGCCACTCCGCCCGTCCGCGCGCAGAGCAACATCTACGAGTGGAGTGCGGCCATCAACCTTGGCCTCGGCCTGCTGAACCAGATGATGGGCTTCTATCACCAGATGCACCCCCAGCCTTATGGCCATGGCATCCCCTACGGCGGCCAAGGCTTCGGAACATTTGGCCCTCCGGGATGGCATCTGCGCACCCATCCCCAGGGATGGTGGCAGATACAGACTTGGGGGCCGCAGTGCCCGCCACAGCTGATGCAAGACCAGATGGGCCGGCGCGCGCTGGTCGATCCCTGCACCGGCCAGGTCCTGCAGTGGGTGCGCTGAGCGCGCCCGACGTGGACATGCCCGAGACCGCGGCGCTCCGCCTCCTCTTGGAGGCCTCGGTGCTGCGCGACGACCAAACCCAAAGCCCGCTGCGCTGGTGCCGACGTTTTCACGCGCTCGACATCTCGGAAGGTTTTTCCTCCGGGCTGCAGGCGATGATCCCTGACTGGCTCGATCCCGCTAGGCGACGCGCCCTCACAGACGCGCTGCTGGCCGCAGACGCCGATACTGCCGCCATTGGCCATGTCGGCGGCGCGCTCCTGCGCCAAGACGGGTACGCTTTCCTTCTGTCCGATCCGGACGGATCCGACCCGTCGCGCATCATTCCTGGCTACGTCCACGCCGCCTTCGCGGCCCTCCCCGCGGAGGAGCACACGGGTCTCTGCGATCCCCGCCTCTCCACCCACGAGCGCCTAACCCGCGCCGATGCCCTCTACTTCTCTCCCCTCCGCCCCCGCCCAGGCCCCGGACCCCAGCGGTTCCTCTACGTCCGCACGCAGAAGCACATCCTCCTCCTCGAAGACCGACCCGATTCCGCCCTCCCCCGGACACTCGGCCTCCACCGCTGAGTCCCGGGAGCTTCTCCATCCGAGGCCTGCGTTGCTTGCGGCGGCCTCCTCGGGACCCACCTTCTGAAACATGCTGAAACAATTCTCCGCCTTCTCCCTTGTCCTGGTCCTGACGGCTGGCCACCCGAATACGGCGCTGGCCGATGCCGGCGATCAGGATCCTCCCCGGTCGCGTTCGCCCGTCAGCGTCTGGCTGCCCGACAGCCCCTGCGACGAGGACGACGGCATCTGCCAGGCCTTCGTCGCCGGACGCCCCTATCCGCCCCACGAGATCCCCACTGCTATCTGGCGCAAAGCCAGCTGCCTCTCCGTCCTGGCCTTCAACGAGGCCCGTGGCGAAGGACCACTCGGGATGAAAGCAGTCATCTGGGTTGCGCTCAACCGCTCCCACGCCCAGGATCTCTGTCCCTGCCGCATCATCACCGCTCCTGGGCAGTTCGATCCGCGCTCGCGCCAGCAGCTCCGCCAGGCCGCCCGGACGGGAGTCGTGCCGCGTCCGATGCGCCTGCCCGCCCACGCCATCGCTGACGCCAAAGCGCTCGCCTGGGCCCGCGGCCTGGCCTGGCGTATCCTGATGGGCGAGCTGACGCTCGATCCAACCTTGGGCGCCACCCACTTCCATGCCCATTACGTCCGGCCCGACTGGGCGCGTCACTTCTCGCTGACGGCCCAGATCGGCACCCATCTTTTCTACCGCGCACCTAACTCGGGTTGAGGGATCAGATCCGCCGCGCGGCGGTAACCGCCGCGGCACTTCCGGCCTCGACCGCCACCCCCCAGGCCCGCAGCGCCCCCCCCACCAGCCCGTCATGGCGCTCGCGCGCCTCGTCCGATGATGGACCTCCTCGGCCTGGCACTCCGCCAGCAGGGCCCGCAGATCGGGATGGGACCGCTTCGCGTCGAGACGATCCACCTGCGCTTGGTAGTGGCGATCGACAAAGCTCTTCACCACGTCGATCGTCGCATAGACTGCCCGCGGCCCCTGGGCCACCTAGGCCCTGCGCCTACTGCTCCTGCAGACTCCCTACCGGGCGGATGTCGACTTCACCGACGCCGCCCTCCTGCAGGCCCGAAGCACTCTCGACCGCCTCCAGCGCGCCTGCGCGCGCTTGGACCGCGCCGAGCCGTTGGCTGCCGACGGCCATCCACCTCGCCGAACCCGTCATCCTCGATACGACGCTTGCGGACAACCTCAACATCCCCCAAGCGATCGCCACACTCCACGCGATCGCCGACGCAGCCATGACGGCCGCGACAGACGCCGACCGCAGCCACCTCGCCAACCGCTTCGTTCGTGCCAAGCCCTGCTTGGGATCCTTCAGACCGATCCGGACGCTTGGGTCAAGGGAGAGGACGGAACGGATAAGGCCGCGAACGCTAGGACCATCGCCGACCGCCGGATCCGTACATCCCTCGCCGAGCAGAAGATCCTGCTCGAGGACGGCCCCGCCGGCACCACCTGGCCGCCGGGCCTGACGGCCGGCTGAGAACGGACCAGCCACCATACCAAAGACGGACCCGGCGGCCCCTCCCGTAGGGATGGCCGCCCGGACTCCCCCGAGATTCCACCCAGAGACGACCGATGAACCAGCAGATCCTCCGCGCCCTCGACGCTGCCCTCCTCTCGCTGACCCTCGAAGAGACCTCGGCTCACGAATACCTGATCGCGCTGGCCAAGCGCCCGCGCTTGCGCGATATCGAGATCCGCGAGGACACCCTCCATGCTGACGAGCGCGGCCGCGTGATGGTCCTCGCTGAGGCCCAGGCCACCATCAACGGCGTCGCCCGCTCGGTTCCGCTCATGATCGAAGCCATCTTCGACGGCACCAACTGCGAGATCGAGGATCTCTCGGTCGACGAGGAGGAGTTCCTCCAGGACACCTGAGGCCCGAGGCTCCGGGCACCTCAGCCCAAACGCTGACGCACGGATCTCCGCGTCCGTCGCCGCGCCCTCCGGGCGCGGATCCCCATCTCCTCCCTTCCCCAGGAGGCCGTCCGCCATGACCCCTTCCGCTCTCCCCATCGAGCGCCTGCCCGCCCACCAGCGGCCCGCCGCCCACCGCGCGATCCAGGTCCAGGTCCTCGATCTCCTCGTCGAAGTCATGAAGGCCGCCAACCTCGCCCAGGAAGCCTCTCTCTCGGCGCTCCAGGCCGCGCCCACGCCCGAGACCGCCGACGCGATCGACCGCCTCCTCGCCGCCCTCGAGTCCATCCCGGCCAAGGCGCGCGCAGCGCGTAACCTCTGCGAGGACCGGCGCAGCCCCCGTGACCGCTCCTTGGCGCGCATCGAGGGACCAGGCAGCCGCCTGGCTCCGGATCTCCAGGATCCTGCCCGCCGCCTCGCCCGGCTCGCCGCCCACGCCGCCCGCTCGATGGAAACGGCCCCTGCGACGGCGCCGACCGTCCCGTGACGGACACCAACCTCCTCATCCCCGTCCTCGTCCTGCCCGACGGATGGCGCGCCTGGCACCTCGCTGGCCAGCGCGGCGGCCTCCTCACCCGCCCCGACAGCCTCGTCGCCGCCGGGCTCTGCTCCGTTCCCCACGACGGATGGTGCCGCCTCCAAGGGACTTTGCCGGAGCCCATCCGCGACCACGGGACCCGCGCCTCAATCTGGCTCTCCTGGGCCAACACCCCTCTCGCCTAGGCTTTTGCCGACCTCCTTGCCCGCGCCCGCGCGGGCCTCTACGCCGACCAGATCCCTGCGTTCTGGAGCCACCACGTCCGCATGGCCGTCGCCGATCTCGCCGAGGCAATCGGCGATGCCTTCGCCCACAACCCTCCCTTCGAGAAGACCCTCCCGTGTCCGAACACTCCGACCGCTACCTGATCCTCGACAGCGACGCCCGACGCGTCGGCCGAGTCCGCCGCATCGGACGCCGCTGGCACGCTTGGCGGCGCATCGGCGGCCAGCGCCAGCGCGCCCGCTTCCCCTCCCCCGGCCAAGCCGTCCGCTGGGCCGCCGAAGGCGCCCGGCGGGCCCACATCTCCGGCGCGGGCCTTCCTACCACCGCCTGGATCCTCTCTCCCATCGCCTGCATCGACGGCCTCTCCCTCCATCACGTCGTACCGACGTCTACGCTCCAAAACATCCACACCCTGCGCCTCGGCCCTTTCTGCGACCGCAATATCTTCCGCGGGCGCCGCGGCGGCATCGCCTTGCAGGGGCGAACGCTCGTCTTCCGCTGGCGCGACAACCCCAAGAACCCGGACGAGGAGGATACGATCATGCCTCCCACGTTCCTCAGTCCCATTCCCGGCAACGGTGAGATCCTTCATGGCCCCCGCCACCGCAGCGTCGCCGCCGCGGCCGCACGGGTCCTCGTCGGCCTGGCGCCCTGCCGCAACGATTGGCCCGCCGGGCGCCACCTGCGGCTGCACTTCGCCGGTCTCGCCCGCCCGCTCCTCAACGCCCTCGAGGCTTCTCCCCGGCCGCCCGCCCTGCGGATCCAGTCCCCACCCCCGCTCGCTGCCTGCTCCCAGACCGCCCAGCATCTCCTGCCGATCAAACCCGCCCCCACCTTCTCCTGACCCCCGAAGATGGCAGGGGAGGCCCCAGACCCGACCCTCCCCTGCCGGAAGACCAAGATGCGAATCACCATCGCTGACCTCCGCGCCCGCCTCTCCCCTGCCCGGCTCGGCGACGCCCCCGTGGGCCCAGGCCTCGACGAGCGCGGCCCCTACGAAGCCGACGCCGACCGGATCCTCTTCTCCGCCCCCTTCCGACTCCTCGCCGACAAGACCCAGGTGCATGGACCCTCGGGCAACGCGCTCACCCGCTCCCGCCTCACCCACAGCCTCGAGGTGTCCCGCGTCGCGCGTACGCTCGGCAATCGCTTCGCCTCCCTCCTCCCCGGCGAGGACGCCCGGCGCGAGGACGTAGGCGACGTGCTCGCCGCCGCCGGCCTCCTCCACGACGTCGGCAACCCACCCTTCGGTCACACCGGCGAAGACGTCGCCTCCGACTTCTTCCAGCACCACCCCCTCGGACGCCAGCTCGTCGAGGCCCTGCCCGCGCGCGTCCGTACCCAGTTCCGCGCCGTCGAGGGCAATGCCCAAGCCCTGCGCATCGCCACCCGCCTCGCCGGCTGGCGCCCCAACGGCGGCCTCTGCCTCACGGCGGCCACCATCGCCGCCTTCTGCAAATACCCCTGGACCGCCGACGCCGCTCCCGCTAGCAAGCGGAAGTTTGGCGTCTACGCCGCCGACCTCCCCGCGCTGGCTTGGGCGATGGAGCAGACCCGCACCCCGCGCCGCGGCCAGGGCTTTGCCCGCCACCCGCTTGCCTACCTCTCAGAAGCCGCCGACGACATCTGCTACCATGTCGTCGATGTCGAGGACGCCGCCCAGATCGGCGTCATCACGCTCGCGGAGGCGGAGGAGCTGCTCCTGCCGCTCGTGCCTGACCGACAGGGCCTCGGACACGCCGACACCGCGCTGCGGCGCCTCGCCTTCCTACGCTCACGCGCCATCGCCACCCTCATCGACGCCGTCGCCGAGATCCTCCCCAGCGAGGTCGAGGACCTGATGGCCGGCGACGCGCCCGGCGACCTCGTCGCCCGCACGCGCTTCGGCGCCCACCTCGCCGCCATCAAGGCGTTCTCCAAGCACTACATCTACGGCAACGCCAACCGCCGCCTCCAGGACCAGAACGCGAAGGGCTACATCACCTTCCTTCTGGAGCGCACCAGCGAGGCCCTCCTCGCCCGCGAGCGTCTTGGCGCCCCCGTACGCGATCCCGCAATCGCGGCCATGGGGGACCGCAAGATTCCCTATGACCGCGAAGGCTGGATCCACGCCATGCTCGACCACCTCACCGACCAGACCGACCGCTCCATCGTCGCCCTCGTTGCGTCCCTCCGCGCGGAGACCTGATAATGGGGGGCCACTCTCCACATCTCCTGCCTTCAGGCCGGAGAAACCCCCCGCTTCCGTCCTCGCGGTAACAGCATAACCCCCAAGATCCGCTCGAAACAACTCGTCGAGGTCGCCCCCTACCACCGGAAGAGCCGCCGATCGGCAGCATCGTCCTTTGCAAGATCGGCGGCTCCCAAGGAGCATTGTCCAGTCGAATGCTCTAATCTGCTAGGGCTTCTGGTCAACTGGATTCCGTAGACACCTCGCTCTGGTCCTCGTCGCCGCAAACCGATCCGATCTGCGCGTGTAGGCCGGGCGACCTCGGCGGATCCGCCGTCGAACCGATCCGTCTCCCTCTTGCCCCCGTCCGGTTCGACAGCAACAGCTCAGCATGGTGGACCGACCGATGTTGGAGCTCCTTCCGCGCCCTCAGCTCGCCCCGGCCGCGAGGAAGGCAGAGGACAGCAACCTACCCTCGCCATTGTGCCCTCCGCCACCCGCGCGCCGGGTGTGCCGATCTTCGCGTGCGCCGACCGCCCGGCGCCTGAAACGCGCTGATCCTCCACGGGACGCCCGCGCCTAAGGCCGGGCGTCCCCCCTTCCCACCAGAGGCAGCACGGACCCATCTTGTCTTGGACGCCACCAGCCCTCAGACAGGTGCCCGACCCCCCATGGCCGATGTTTCCCTCGCCGGCGCCGCCCTTGCCGTCTCGCTCGCGGCCTTCAACGTCCTCTCCCCCGTCTCGCCGCTCGACGAGATCCGAGCCTGCGAGACAGCCCGCACGGCGCTGCGCGCCGGCGCCGGTGGTGCCGATGCCCCCTTCTACCCCACCGGCGAGGGCTTTGGCAGCGGTGGTGGCGGTACGATTACCTCCGGCACCGCTTATGAGACCGCCGACGGCTGGCGCTGCGAGGCTGAGCAGATTGTTCGCGACGGACGCGCCTCCCTCGAGATCCGGATCTACGCCCCCCCGGCCACGCGATGACCGGCGCCGCCTGAGAGTCCCCGGTGGAAGACGTCACCGTCCGTCTTGTCTCCCAAAACGGCGGCCCCGAGATCGTCCTTCACACCTCGGGCGGACGCCAGATCCGCCGCGCGATGTTGTGCCTGGGACCGTAGGCGCTGCCCAGCTGGACCGAGATGGCCATCCCCAACGGCCAGAAGCGCTAGCGACCAGACCTGGTCCGGACTCTGCCTCGCCCCTAGATCCGGGACCGGCGCGGACGTAGCTCAGCGGCAGAGCGTCAGCTTCCCAAGCTGAATGTCGTGGGTTCGATCCCCATCGTCCGCTCCAGTCTCCCTCCGAGACGCATCGCTCTTCCGAAGCCTGTCTTCGCACCTCATTTCCTCCTTTCCGAGCGACGATGGTCCGGTCCGGTCCGCCAGCGAGGACGGGTTCGATTCCCGCCGGCCGTTCCATCCCCTCCCCTCCCCTCGGCCTTCCCTGCGCCGGAAACAGGCCATCTCCCCGCTCATGGCCCAGATCATCGACTTCTCCTCCTTCCGACCCTTCCGCCGCCTCCGCCCTTCCAAGGAGCACGGTCCGGTCGAGACTCCTGACGCTGGGAACGCACTGCGGGACGCTCTCGCCGAGATCGTGCGCACCCAGCCCGACGCGCTCGCCCCCCTCCTCGCTGTTGCCTTCGCCGACGCGACCGCTGATGTTCCGAAGGATGTCGCCGACAGGCTCGCCCGCGAGAGCGCCGCGACCTTGCCCCTTCTCCTGAACCGACTGAGAGCCGTCCTTGCCTGACCGGCCGGTGCGCCTGACCGGAGCTGCCCCGATGATTCCGGGATGCTGATTGCGCCGCCTGCCCATCTCCTCCGGCACCGTGGCGACGTCCCTCGATCAGCGCCTGCCTGACCTCACCGGGCTCGGCCCCGTCTTTTTCGGGGACTAAGGCCTTTGCACCGGTGTCCTCTCCGCCCGCGTCCGACTCCCGTGCGCGAACGTCGACGCGATCGTCGCCGAGATCTTCATCCCCCACGGGCTTCTGATGGTCGCCCCCGACGGGAGCGATGCGGGGTGCAACCTCGCGCGCTTCAGCGCCGGTGACACCCCTAACTGGAAGGCCATGGCCCACGAGACCCGTGTCCAGTGGACACTGGATCAGCCGATCCCGCTCCAGGCCGAGCGCGGAGAAGCGGCTTCCCTCCTCGCCCGCTGCCCGAGCGTGCGTGAGCAGACCCTGTTGACCGTCCACACGGGACGAGCGATCGGCTGAGCATGCGCCGGCGCGCACTCCTCCCGCGTGCCCCTTCTGTCCCTCTTCCCTCCGGGAAGATTCCTCAGGATCCGTTCATCCATGTCGCTCCGCCACCGCGCCATGCTGTTCCTGCTGCGCCCGCCACCCGAGACCGCGCCTACCCGTGCGGGACACCTCCGGCAGGCCCTCGTCGGCCCTCGCGCCGAGGAGATCGCGGCGATCCTCTCGCCCGTCTGTCGTCGCGTCGGCGGACGCGCCGTCCTGCTCGGCACCGACGGGCGCGGGCGGATCCGCGTCGGCACCCTCTCGGCCCATCCGCATCTGGCGCTCGCCCATGAACCCCTCGCGCCCCTGCTGCAAGCCCTCCTTGGCCCTCAGGGCATGCTCCTCCTCGGCCGATTCGCCGAAATCTCGCGTCCCCAGGCCGCCTTGGCCTGGGAGATGCCCGTCCGAGGGCATCTCATTGGCAACGTCGCCCATGCCCTCGTCCTTGAGTGGAGAGACGAGACCAGCCGCCTCGGCATCTTCCCCCACGCCGCGATCCTCATTCCCTGACGGCTCTCCCCATGACCCTCGCCCAGCGCATCCTCCCCCTCCTCCTCGAGCGGATCGGACAGGACTTGCCCGCCCAGGAACTTCTCGTCCAAATCCCCGGCCTCAAGATCCACGGCTTGCGTTATGCGCTGCAGTCCCTGGCCTCGGAGGTCGTCCTCTTCGCCGTCCCCGATCCGGCCGCGCGCAACCCCCTCCTCCTCGTCCGTCGGCCTGGCGCAACCTGTCCCGCCGGCGCCACACCCGAGATCCCCTGCGGGCCCGATGGCGGCGTCCTCTACGCGACTACCCCTGAGCCGCTCGCGCGGCGCGGCAAGGCCGGCTATACCACCAACCCCGAGCGTCGTCTGCTCTCGATCTTTCCTTCGCACGCCGACACACGCCACGTCGCACGGCTCCGCGCGCATCCCAATGCCCGGCAGGCCGAAACCATGATGCACGCTGCCGGCGCTCCGCTCGTCGAACGCGGCCGGGAATGGTATCGTCTGCCTCCCGGGGCGAGGGCGACCTGCGCGGAGATGCTGGCCTTCCTCGTCGATGGCGCCGCAGACGCCGCCGAGGAGATCGGCGCCGAAGGTTGCCATGATCCCCTCTCCCGCGCCCACGCCGCCCGGCGCCTGCGTGCCCGCATCGCCGCCGCCTTCGCTCTCGACCTCCCCCCTGGCCCCGATGTCCCGGGCCCCTGACGGAATGCCCCACCGCTCGCCCTCGCCCTCCAGCGCGCTGCCAAACGCATGCAGGACGGCGAGCGCTGGATTGGCTGCTGTCGCCATTAGAACGGCGCCCAGTTCTTCAACGACGCCGGGTGGCCCATCGACGGCAATGATATGCTACGCCGCCAGGCCGCCATGCTCTCTCCCAACAGTATCGCTCTCTTCGCCCGCGGCGCTGCCCTCGTCTCCGACAGCCTCGGTCTCGAGGCTTTCGCTCTCCATCCCGACACGCTCGCAGCCGAACATACAGCACCAGCCCCCTGGCTCGACAAGATTCCCCCGGCCCAGTCCTAGTCCCTCTGTCTGTCCAAGGCGAGGGCGCGTACGTGCGCATGGTGCTTGCCGTCTAGCATCCCAAGCCTTTGCCTCCCACCAACCATCCCGAGATCTGGCTTGTCCAGCCAACCGGCTGTCTCCTCCTCGTCGTCTCCAGCAACAACAGCCTCTTCCTCCTTGCCTGGCACTGTTCCCCGCCCCGCTGAGGGCTCAGTACCCTCTCTCCTCCGCCTTCTCTTTTCACCACGGATCCGACGGATCTCCCACGCCTCTCGTCCGCCGAGGCCGCGCATCTCGGCACGCTCGGTTTCCCAACCCGCGCCGAATAGGCGCGGATCTATCCCCGTCTCTACGCCCGTCCTCAACCCCTCCAACCGGACTTGCATTTTGAGATGACCATCTACACTCCTTCAAGAGACCCTCGGCCTACTCGCGCAGCCCGAAGTCGCAGCTTAAGCATGTGGCTCTCCCCAAGATGGGCGTCCCGTGGGGGACGCGCCTCATCGTCTTGGTGCCCTGCGCTAAAATCAAGCAGGTTTATCACCCAAACAAAAGTTGGAACCCGGAAAAAAGGCCTTTGAGGCTGATCGGCTGCAGATTCGTTCGATCTCTCCGTCGATCCGATACAACGGGCAGAATCCTCAGGCCACAGGCTGATCTTAGGCCATTGCCCCCTTTGTTTGGGCGATAGACCCGAAACCAAGCACCGCCTGGGACG
>Ga0308420_1001864_pt1 | contig 10983 bp, 8 predicted proteins | sample HotsprSampleMS55_FD_203802 | JGI IMG/M metagenome (GOLD analysis project Ga0308420, IMG submission 203802) | Hot spring phototrophic mat microbial communities from Mushroom Spring, Yellowstone National Park, Wyoming, United States - 20090730_MS55 ... | reverse complement strand
CTGGTGGACGCCGTGGGACCCAACCCTAGGTCCCGCATGGCCACCAGAATCCGCCGCTGCACCGGCTTCAAACCATCCCGCACATCCGGCAAGGCCCGACTGACAATGACCGACTGAGCATAGGTCAGATAACTGGCCTGCAACTCGTCGATGATGTCCAGATCCGGAATCGGTGCCCCTGCGGCCGGAGCTGAAGACCCATCGGGAACTGATGGAGAATGGACTGCATCCGCCAATCTCAGGCTCCTCTCGGTACCCGTTCTAGCCAGCGACCGGCTGGCAACTGACAAACCTCCCAGACACTTCGTCAGATCGGTATTGTACGAGTCCTCACTGCCACCACCAACCGCACGTGCTCTCCTGTTCCCTGCTATTTGTCATGCTGCTTGCTGACGTTCCCCCTCCCATACCCCCTGGAGACCACTTTCTCTGCTAAAATGAGAAAGAGCCGATGCGCCAAGCTGTCCAACCCATGAATCACAGGGACGAGGTCGGGGTACCCAAGCCAGAAGACCCACATGTCACATGGACGAGGAAGGAGAATGAAAAGTCCAGCATCATGTGTGACGGCATGCTCGAGAAGTCTTATACGGATGGCCGTCCTGACAGGGGTAGGGACCATCCGTTCCCGTGCATGGATGGCCTGCGTAGCCGTAATGGCGTTTGTCCCGGCAGGGTGGGCTGCTGATCCCCGCGGACCCGCGACTCAAGCGACATCCAATAGCGGAGGAACGAGCAATCCGCCCTCAGCGACTCAAGTCCGGGAAACTCCGGCGGCGGCAGAAACACGCCAGCGACTGGTGCAAGTCAAAGTTCAGGGTAGTTTCAGCAATGCCCGGTTGGGAGACATTCTCAAAGAGTTCGCCCAACAGGCCGAGGAGCAGACCGGTGAGCCGGTGCTGTGGACTTATGCATCGGGATTTCCGGCAGGAATCCGTATCAGCGTGGAACTCAAGGAACAGTCCCTGCTTCAGGCCCTCGATCACGTCCTCACCGTAGCCAGCAAAGCCAGTCAACAGAATCTGGGCTACGTCGTTGTATCGCTAGCCGATCATAAACATGACGGTTGGATCCGGTTGACGACCCAGGGAGAACGTGGCAGGGAACTCCCGGCCCCGGCTGCTACCGTGGAAGAAGAGCAACAGGCTCACGAGCGACTGGAAAAGGCCCGAAGATTGCTGGCAGAAAATAAAGTGGCATCAGCCCGGATTTATCTGGAGGTGGTCGTCAAGAAATATCCCACCACCACAGCAGCCCGAGAAGCCCGGCAATTGCTGGAGAAAATCGGACCATGAATTCTCTTGTACCCCATCGGGATGTTCCTTGGATACCTCCGGAGCTGGCGGATGCAGACGGTTTTGTAGGGGTGGGCGGAGACCTCAGCCCCCGAACCTTGCTGCGGGCGTACGCCGAGGGGGTCTTCCCCTGGTACGATGAGGATGACCCGATCTTGTGGTGGTCGCCCGATCCGCGTGCCATCATCGAGCTGGAAGGCAGCCCTCCTTACGGAGGCTTGCACGTTTCGCGTCGCCTGGCCCGCACCTTGCGTTCGGGCAAGTTCCGGATCACCATCAATCACTGCTTTGGACAAGTCATCCGCTGCTGCGGCGAGAATCGCGAGGGTGGCACCTGGATTACGCGGGAAATGATCGCGGCTTATGAAGAACTGCACCGCCTCGGTTTTGCCCACAGTGTGGAAAGCTGGGTGGGTGACACCCTCGCGGGAGGGGTCTATGGTGTGGCCTTGGGAGGGTTGTTCGCCGCTGAGTCGATGTTCTATCGCATTAGCGACGGCTCCAAAGTGGCCTTGGCGGCCCTGGTGCAACGGCTCAAGGAAAGAGGTTTCGTCCTACTCGATGTCCAGATGACCACACCCCATACCGAACGTCTGGGCGCGTTCAACATCCCCCGCCGCGTGTATCTTCAGCGTCTCCGCCAGGCCGTGCGACTTCGAGATGTTCGCTTCGTCTGATGAGGCTATCTCATCGGATGTGGCTATCGGTGGACGAGGCTAAGGGAATCCTGCCGGCACAGTTCCTCTTCCGCCTGCATCTGCCCGGAACCCCGCCGGCTCCGCGCGCATTGTGCTTATGCAGACGCAGCACTCGACAGGCCTCTGTTATCCCCTGCAGCTTCGCCATACAACAGGTCACTAACATCGGCTGCGGGTACCGACATCGGCCCCTGATATCCAGCGGCCAGGCCATGCCCAGGAGAGCACGGCATGGAAATCTTGATCCCCTCGGAAGCCATCGCGGCACGCCTGGATGAACTGGCGGAGGAAATTACCCAATGCTATCGTGATACTCCTGTAACTGTCGTGGGCATTCTGAACGGCTCCCTGATGTTTGTGGCGGACCTGATCCGGCGCATCCGTTTGCCCTTGCGGGTCGGTTTCCTGACGGCCTCCAGTTACCGCGGTACCGCGACCAAAGCGGGGAAACTGGAAATCCGGGATGAATCCTTGCCCGATCTGAACGGCCGCCATGTGCTTCTACTCGATGACATTCTGGATACGGGTAAAACCCTGACCCGTGTGGTCGCCCACCTGCTGGACCGTGGTGCAGAATCTGTGAAAGTCGGTGTGCTCCTACGCAAGCTGGGACGACAAGAGGTGCCGTTCGAGCCAGATTTCGTGGCGTTTACCATTCCCAACCGCTTCGTGGTCGGTTATGGTCTGGATCACGACGATGAGTATCGTCATCTCCCTTACATTGCCGCATTAGATAAAGACAGGGAAGCTGAGTGATGTCAACAGTGAAACCGTGGAGGAGAACCGGGGCTGTTTCAGAGGAGGAAGCGGCGTGACTCAGCAGGAAGCAACGGGGAAGATATCGGATCCTCTCAGTTCCCAAGCAACCGGTCCGGTCAAGGCCACGTCCTCATGGACGGTATTGGCGCCGCACTGGACCATCAGTGATTGGTTATGGGGTTTCGGGCAGCTCATACGGGCAGTACGCGCTCGGGGGCAGGCGGTCACGGTGGTTGTATTCCGCCCGGGCAAGGAGTCGCTTCCCTCCTGGACTCCACCGGCGGGAGTGGAAGTTGTACCTTTGCGTGTGCGTGGCTTGTGGGATTGGCGTGGACTGCATCAGTTAGGCCGGTGGTTCCTTCAACGCTCGGTGCCTGTGGTGTTGTGTAGCGGCGCTGAGGCCACCGGTCTGGCGGTAGCCCTCCGTACCCAAAGGGCCTGGAGCAGGCTGGCGGTGGTTGCCCTGGAAGCAATGCCCGTTGGGCGAGGATTGCGTGGCTGGCTGCTGAGCCGGGCCTTACGCCATGCGGAGCGTATCCTTGTGCCCACACGGGCCTCCGCCGCGGAGTATCTTGAGCTGGGCATACCCTCCGAGCGTCTCAGTTGGATCGCACCGGTGGCGGAGATATTTTCCCCCGGCATCGCCCCCAGCGGGGACGGACCGGCTCTGTCTTCCTCCGCTCAACTTCTCGCGCATTTCTGCACCAGCGAGGAGGACTCCGGTGCACGACAGGCGATTGTCACCCATGAGATACTTCGTTACCATCGTCCGCATCTTCAGTTGTGGATCGTGGCGTCCTCCTCTCAGCAAAGGCAGCGCCTGAGTGCCTTCGCCCGCCGACTCGCCGTCGATGACCTGCGGGTTCATATCCAGACTGCCGAGCAGCTCCCCGTATGGCCCACTCAGGGGACAGTGGTTCTGATCACCCATCGACATCGTTGTGCGGCAGTAGCGGCCACGGCCATAGCCCACGGCGCAGTCGTCGTCGGCTGGCAGATGCCGGAGCTGGCTGAGATTCTCGACGAGGAGCTTGCCCGCTGGTTGGTGCGGGAAGGGCAAACGGTGGAACTCGCCGAACGGGTACGCCGTCTGCTCGATCACCCTGACCAGGCGATGAGTTGGAGCCGGGTTGCCCAGAATCGGGCGTCCCACTTCACGCTCGAGCGCATGCAAACCCTGTTGGAAGGGTTATATAACGATCTCGTGAGGATGAAGGCAGCGGCAGGAGACCGGACTGCTGGTTCCCCTCTGTTGAGGCCCCCATTACACTCGGACATCTCCGTACCGCGATCCTGAGGGAGTATATGGGCGAGGTTTTGACAGTGATTCTGGCCGGCGGCAAAGGCACGCGTCTGGAACCGCTCACACGCGACCGGGCCAAACCGGCTGTTCCGTTCGGAGGGTTGTACCGCATCATCGATTTCACCTTGTCCAATTGCATCAATAGTGGCTTACGCCAGATTCTCGTGGTGACGCAGTTCAAATCCCGCAGCCTGGATCGGCATATCCGTGCCGGCTGGGGGTTTCTCAGCCGGGAACTAGGCGAATTCATCGAGGTGCTCCCCCCGCAACAACGGATTGATGAAACCTGGTACAAAGGCACGGCCGACGCTGTTTATCAGAACATCTACTCCATCGAACGGGAAGAGGCGGAGTTGACCCTCATCCTCGCAGGGGACCACATTTACAAGATGAATTATCGGCAGATGATCGAGGCCCACCTCCAACGCAAAGCCGATGTGACGATCGGTTGTATTCCCGTGCCCCTGAGTGAGGTACGTCACTTCGGCATCATGGAAGTGGGTGAGAACGACCGGGTGGTATCGTTTGTGGAGAAGCCACCCCAAGCCCCTCCGCTTCCCGGCGACCCTCAACATGCCTTGGCCTCGATGGGCATTTATGTGTTCAATACCCGCTTGATGTTCGAGTTGCTCTGTGAAGACGCCGCCCGACCAGGAAGCCAGCATGATTTTGGTCGTGATGTCATTCCGGCGATGATCGAGGCGGGGCAACGGGTCTTTGCGTATCGCTTCCGCGATGAGAACCGTAAGGCCGTGCCTTACTGGCGCGATGTCGGCACCTTGGATGCCTATTACCAGGCGAATATGGATCTGATCGCTGTGGATCCGGTGTTGAACCTCTACGACATGTCCTGGCCGATCCGAACCTATCAACCCCAACTTCCCCCGCCGAAATTCGTCTTCAACGGAGAAGGCCCTGCCGGTCAGGCCCGGCGTGGAGAAGCGCTGGACAGCATGGTCTGTGCCGGCTGCATCATCTCCGGTGGGCACGTCCGGCATAGTATCCTTTCGCCCCGAGTGCGGATTAATAGCTATGCTATGGTCGAAGATTCCATTCTGCTGGATGGGGTCGATGTCGGACGTTACTGTCGGATTCGCCGAGCCATCATTGATAAAGATGTCAAACTGCCACCCTACACCGTGATCGGCTACGACTTGGAATTCGACCGACGTCGCGGTTTTACCGTGACTGAGGGGGGGATCGTAGTGGTTCCGAAGGCCGAGCCGGCGGAGACGTTTCAGGCCCCCAACCCTTTGCCACCCCTGTGACACCGCACAAGCCCCGGAATTATGGCAAGGTTGCCCTCTCCTGCCCTCGTTCCCCTTCAAGGCCATCGACGGCAGGGCAGACTCTCCGGAAGAGGATGACGCCCTATGACTCCTCTGGTCCTCATCAACGCTGTGGGCCTGACCCAGCGTCTGTTACCCCACGCCCCGCGTCTGCAGAGCCTGGCTCAAAACGGCTGGGTCGCCGACATGCCCGAGGTGCTTCCCGCGGTCACCTGCACAGTCCAAGCCACGCTGCTGACCGGCGTGCTGCCGCAGACGCATGGCGTGGTCGCCAATGGCTGGCTCTACCGCGACACCCAGGAAGTCCGTTTCTGGCAGCAGTGTAATCGCCTCATTCAAGCGGAACCTCTCTATGTGACCGCCCGACGCCAGACCCAGAAGCGGGGCCGACCATTCAGCGTCGCCAAGTTGTTCTGGTGGTTCAATCAAGGGGCAGCGGTGGACATCTCGGTGACACCCAAGCCGCACTACGGTATCGACGGTGACAAAGTCTTCGCGATCACCGGTACCCCCAAAGGGCTGCCGGAGGAACTGGAACGCCGTTTGGGACCATTCCCGTTCGCCCAGTTCTGGGGTCCATTAGCCGGCCTGCGGAGCAGTCAGTGGATCGCCCAGGCTGCCGCGGCCATCCTGCACCATTATCAACCAACGCTTACGCTGGTGTACCTGCCCCATCTCGATTATGATCCCCAGCGGTATGGACCGGCCGGTTGCGATCTGGAACGGTGTGTCCGCGAACTGGATGAGGCGTGTGCACCATTGCTGGAAGCCGCCTGTCAACTCGGAGCTCAGGTCTGGGTGGTTAGCGAATATGGGCATGTTGACGTGCGGCAGCCGATCTATCCCAATCGGGTTCTGCGGAGTGCGGGACTATTGGAAGTCCGCTCCGGTCCCTTTGGCGAACAGCTCGATCTCTACGCTTCCCGAGCCTTTGCCGTAGTGGATCATCAACTGGCCCATGTCTATGTACGCGAAGCCGAGGACATTCCCCGGGTGCGGGATCTGCTGGCTTCCCTCGCCGGTGTGAAGGAGGTGTTTTGCCAGGAAGAACGGGCCAACATCCACCTCGATCATCCCCGCAGCGGTGAGATTATTCTTCTGGCCCAACCGCACGCCTGGTTCGCTTACCCCTTCTGGTTTGACGACAGGGTCGCCCCCGATTATGCCCGCTGCGTGGCGATCCATCATAAACCCGGCTTCGACCCCTGCGAGTTGTTCTTCGACCCGAAACGGCGTTGGCCGAAACTCGTCATGGCCCGCAAGCTGCTGGCCAAAAAACTGGGTTTGCGGGTCAAGTTCGATGTCATCCCCCTGGATGCCTCGATCGTGCACGGGAGCCACGGTCTGGCTGCGGCAGACCCTCTCGACCGGCCGCTCCTGATCGGTCAGGGACCTTGCCCCGGAAAATCGGTGCCCATGACGGCAGTCCGGGACCTGCTCCTGCGGGCTTTGGAATGCGACGGTTAACCCTGGCTTTTCCCCTGTTTCTCCGCTCTTTTACCCGCCTGGGTACCCCTGTCCTGGTCTGTGGCCCCACCCCCGACCGTGATCCCCTATGCTTCGTCCCCCATGCTCAGGCGTAGAAGCGGGGACAAGGTAGCAAACCCTTGGGAAGGAAGCGAGGTGCTGGGGGTTGGTCAATGTCGGTGAAAAGGCTGTGTCGCAGGCGGAGGAACCGGGGCCGAGCCGGGCAGTGGAACACGGTGATCGGCACGGTGAATCGACGGGGACGGCAGAGTCTGCAACTTCTCCGAGGAAGTGGAGTTGGTGGTGGGGTGGGGTGATCCTGGGGTTCCCGCAGAGGCATGGAGCGGTAGGTACTCTTGAGGTGTCCAGCTGGTCCAGCGTGCTGGCGGTGCCCAGTCCGGTGCCAGCTTGAAATGCCGATTCAAATACAGGTTGATGGAACGGTCGAGAAACAGATCCCGCGGATAGGTGGCCGCAGGACGGGCGATCTGCGGGTCGATCAGACCGGCATAAACGCAGGCTTCCACCACCAGTTCACTGCAGAAAAAGTCTTTCTTGGCCAGACCCTGGGGCTTACCCATCCAGTAGGTGTTCAAGGGACCGCGACTTCGGAAGGGGGTCAACTGACCGGCCAGCCGCAGCAAGGCGAAATCGCGGCCATCCACGGCCAGAGCGAATTGGGTCAAGCGGGCGGATTGTTCCGCGGTCAAGGGGCGTGTCCGTTGGCGGACCCAAACCCGTCCTTCCCGCTCATAACTCCACAGATGGGGCAGGGCCTCCAGGGTGCGGACTTTGAGCGTATCATGCGGACCGGCCTCCAGAATCCCGGGTCGCCCATCGGGAAAGGCAAAAACGATCATCGAATGGGTCGGATGGCTGGTACCCGCCAGATTGTGCATAGTCAACCAGAAGAGGGAACCATCCGTGGACAGCACAATGTCCCCCGGTTGCGGCGTATAAGGCCGGGTGGGACCCCGCAGGCGGAAATCCAACTCATAACTCGGCTGCCACAGGTAGGAACCGGCAGGAGTCGGCAGTCCACGACCCGGCAGAGCCAACCGGGCTTCTTTGGCACGGACACGCTCGGGCCACCACAACGGCAACCGTTCCTTCTCTTGCCCTTCCCCACCCCACACCGGTGCCAGAAGGGCCGAAGGAGAACGCGTATTCCCTTCCTGCCCCGACGCTTCCGCCCCACGGCACACCCAGGCCAGGCTCAACGCGCAACAACAGGCCACCCAGCCCAGCGTTACTCGAGAAGATGTCATGGTGGCTCCCTTCTCTTGGGGACCGCCTTGCCGACACCCGCGACCACCTACCGGAGTATCGACGCCCCCGGCCATTACCCGCGGGGATGATCGTGGAATCCACGGTATGTATCGGCCGACTACCTCGGCAAAATTGACCGTTCCCCTTCCTGTACCTATTCTGTGCATTCTACGGATTGTTGGGATAGTACCGTTGGCACCCCGAGCTTCCCCCATTTGCGCACCCCGTACAACTTCACGAATTCCTAGAATGAACTTAGAAAATAGTTCATCATCCCAGTGTGTTGCGAGGTACCCGATGATGCGTATTGTTGCCCTGTCGTTCGTAGCGGTTGTGTCGAGCGTGTGGTGGCTGAATGCCTCAGCACTATCTCAGGCCCCCGCGAACAAGGGGGATTTTCTCAAAAGTGCTGGTAAAGCAGCTGGGACAGCTTCTGCAGAGGGATTGAAGAAGTATGACGAGGTGATCACCAAGGACTTCCAGACGCAGGCGGGCATCTTTGCGGTGCATCGTCATGACAACAAAGTCTATTTCGAGATTCCGCCTGACGTCTTGGGACGGTTGTTCCTTTGGTATGCCGAGGTGGCTCGCGGGCCAGGGGGAACCAGTTGGGGCGGAGCCGCCGTGGGAGAGGCAGTGGTCAAATTCGAGCGCCGCGGCAACAAGATCTACATGTGGAAGATGGCCTTTGCCAAGCGATCCCGCGGCGATAACGCTATCCAACGTGCCATAGAAGCAGCAGGCACCGACACCATCATTGCGGCTTTCCCCATCGAAGCGGAAGGGAAAGATCGCTCGGCGGTGATCAACGTTTCCGAGGTCATGGTCCAGGGCTTTCCGGAACTCTCGCTCACACCCGCTTCCGGCGGCACCAACGCAATTATTGATACGAATCGCTCATTCCTCACCGACATCAAAGCCTTTCCGACGAACGTCATCTTTCGCTCGATGATCACCTTCCGCGGAGTCACGAGCGACGTGAAACCGCCACCTCCCCCTACCACGACAGCTTTGGTTCACCAGAATCTTGTCATTCTGCCCGAAACGCCGATGATGGGCCGACTCTTCGACCCCCGCGTCGGGTATTTCACGGAGCAGTTCACAGATTACTCCCATCCCAGCCAATGGACGGTCAAACGGGAGTACATTACCCGCTTCCGCCTGGAGAAAAAAGATCCCAACGCCGCTGTGAGCGAACCGGTCAAGCCCATTGTGTTCTACCTGGCTCCGGAAGTTCCGGAAAAATGGCGGCCGTACTTGAAGAAGGGAGTGGAGGATTGGCAACCCGCCTTTGAAAAAGCGGGTTTCAAGAACGCCATCTTCTGCCGGGACGCCCCTTCACGGGCCGAGGATCCTCACTTTGACCCCGAGGATGCCCGCTATAGCGTCATCCGTTGGGTGGCCGAACCGGTTAAAAATGCGATGGGTCCGCATGTCCATGATCCCCGTTCGGGCGAGATCATCTCCGCGCACATCATCTTCTGGCACGATGTGGTCAAACTGGCGCAAATGTGGTATTTCGTGCAATGTTCTGCCCAGGACCCCCGTGCCCGCAAGCTTCCCCTGCCGGATGAACTTACCGGAGAGATCCTGCGTTACATCTGCGCTCATGAAGTCGGGCACACGCTCGGCCTCAGACACAACCACCGGGCCAGCCAGGCTTACAGCATCAGCCAGCTCCGCGACCCCGAGTTCTGCAAGAAATACGGCAGCGTGGCCTCTATCATGTCCTATGGCCGCTTCAACTATGTCGCCCAACCGGAGGATAAAGTTCAGCATTTCCTCCCCGTCATCGGACCGTACGACTACTTCGCTATCGAATGGGGTTACAAGCCGATACCGGGAGCCAAAACCCCGGAAGAGGAAAAGAAAACCCTCGATGAATGGGCCGCCCGACAGATCGACAACCCCTGGCTTCGCTTCGGCGGGGAAGATGACATCGCCGACGTGGACCCGACGGTCCTGACGGAAAACATCGGCAATGATGCAATCGAAGCCACGGCGTTGGGATTGAAAAATCTCGACCGTGTCCTGAATCATCTGGTCGAGGCGACCACTCAGAAAGGCGAAGATTATTCCCTTCTGGCCGAGGCGTACAATGAAATCCTCAACCACCGCAATCGATGGTTCCTGGCGGTCGTCAAACAAGTCGGTGGCGTCATCGAAAACCGGACCTTAGCAGGTCGTGGCGGCGAAACCTTTACCCGTGTGAGCAAAGAGCGACAAAAGCAAGCCGTCCAATTCCTCCTCCAACACGCCTTCACCACCCCGCAGCGTCTGCTCGATCCGCGAATTCTCAACCAGATCCGATATTCCGGGACTGCCACACGGATTATGACCCAGCAACGCGATCTGCTCCGTGCTTTACTCTCACGAGATCGCATGACCCGTCTGTTTGATGCGGAATTGCTTTTGAACGATGAAGCCTACACACCCGCGGAATTGCTCCACGATTTGCAGCAAGGGCTCTTCCAGGAGCTGCGCCATCCGGAGCCGAAAATCGACCCGGTTCGCCGCCAGTTGCAACGCATTTATGTCCAGATTCTCGTGGATCGAATTCGCCAACCGGAACAAATACCGGAGGAAGAAGACAAAACCAGGCCGCTGCCACCTCAGGCACGTCAGATTCCGCTGGTGCGTGTCAACGAATTGCGCGGCGTGGCACGTATAGCTCTCCAGCAACTCCTCAATGACCTGACCTCTGCCAAAAGCAAAGTCAAAGACCCTCTCACCCTCGCCCACCTGAGCGACCTCGAAGCAAGCATCAAGGACGCCCTCAGCGGGACCCCGGCGAAGAAGTGACAGCCAGCGGAGTGATAGCCGGCACAGAGGTGGTATCCGGTGGAGAAGTGATACTGCAACGGAATGACAACCTGGGCACCCCAACCCGCTCAACCACTCTG
>Ga0308420_1001861_pt1 | contig 10990 bp, 10 predicted proteins | sample HotsprSampleMS55_FD_203802 | JGI IMG/M metagenome (GOLD analysis project Ga0308420, IMG submission 203802) | Hot spring phototrophic mat microbial communities from Mushroom Spring, Yellowstone National Park, Wyoming, United States - 20090730_MS55 ... | reverse complement strand
CTGGCAGGCACGAGAAAAACCCTCCATCTTAAGGTAAGAAGTTTTGGGAGAACATCACGGCAACGGTGCGGAGCGGAAGGATAGCCAGAACAATCTGCTCTCCCAAAAGTCGCAAGATCATCGATTCCCCCAGAGAACACGGTTTGAACTCACTCCTTTCCTCCGAACCCGTATCGACCCCCAGCAAACAACATTCCCTTCAGGGCGAGAGAGCCAGGAAGTACCGATAATGACGGCGACCTTTCACCCAGTTGCATCCTAGGTCCCCCGAAGCGTCGAGAAGAAGGTGCCGACCCAAAAACCATCTGTATTTCTTCCTCTACTACCACCTTAATCGTGTTCCCACTCCGGCCTGGATAAATCCCGATTTCCACAATTCCTTCGCCATGTCGATTCCCGTGAAACCGGTGCAATGACATGGAGCGATCATATCGACACCCAGATCTTTCAAGCCCTTCAAAGCAGTAACAATGACTCGATCCGTACTTTTGTAGAGATGCAAGCCACCCAGTACACCTCCTACCGGCTGGCTGACTACGCAAGCAGCCACCTCCACCATCTTCACCACCCCAGGGTGACAGCAACCACCGAGAAAGAGAGCTTTCTTTTCACCGGCTATAACCAAACCCTGCTCATGAGTAGTTCCCGCCACTTCGCCTGTAGAGAAAAGTCCGGAGGCGATTTCCATTGCTCGCTCTACTCTTTTGACCCGGACCGGAAAAGAAGTGAAGGTATGTTCAAAGGCGGCAGAAAAAGAAGGAAGAAGAAAAATCTCGGCATCGGTAATATAAGGAAGGAGTGCCGACAAGCCCCCCACATGGTCATAATGCTCATGGGAAAGCACTACCTTTTGAATGCTCCGGGGCTCGATACCCAGGCGACCCATGTTGGCAAGGAGTAAGGGGCCACTTTCTCCGGTGTCAAAAAGGACCCTTTCTCCCCCTGCAGTTCTCAAAAGGCATGAAAACCCATGCGATGGTAAAAGGTCGTCTCGAAGTGCCTGATTGTCATACAAAATCAGAACCTCACTTTCTGAGGAAACCATGTTTTTCGCTTCACCTCCCGTTCAATCTAGAACACGATGGGAAAACGGCTTCGCCCGGCGCATAACTCAGGAGGAATTCAACACCCATGCCAAAAGTCCCATCGCCCTATCTACACCACGTCTGCGCTAAAGAAATCTCTCTCGAATTCGAATCCTCTATTCACCCGATGCGCTTGAGCATCCTCAATAGCTCCCGATAGATTACCGCCCACAAAGAGTAAGCCTCGAGCATATTTTTCACCGATCAACTTCTCTACGGAGGAACCTCCGTTTCTCATGCTTTCACTCCTTCCGAAGCTCAGCACTTTTTTCTCGTCCTTCCACTCTTGTTTCGATCGCTTCAGATCCCACCGCATCAGGTGAATTTGCTTCTTCAAAACGAGAGCTCCTTCCTGAGAGCTGACCGACAAGAAAGGAAAGCGATAATCATTTTCACCAAGAGACAAAAAATATCTTCATTCCCCATCCACGCTATGGCTTACCCTGATCCTGCTGGCATTGCTCACAAATCCCGTAAAACTGAACAAGATGCCTGTAAATCTGAAAATGATATTTTTCCGAGAGCCCTTTTTCGGTTCGACTCAGGAGCTCTCTTTCCTCATCGATAAAATCGGTGTAATCAATGATTCGCCCGCACTTCGTACAAACCAGATGGTGATGGTGCTGAGCACCGTCAGTCCTCTCGGAAAGTTCATAACGAGCCCGACCGTCACCAAAATCAAATTTGTAGACCACACCCATTTGTACCAGAATCTCCAGAGTTCGATAGACAGTAGTGAGACCAATCGTCTCGCCAGGATGCGTCTTGCGAAGAGCAAGATAAATATCTTCGGCGCTCAGGTGCTCGGTTGTTTCGCTCAAAGCGCTTATAACCGCTAACCGGGGTGAAGTCAGACGTAATCCCCTTTTTCTGAAGCGATCCTGCTACCGGTAACGATGCATTTCGCCTACCCTCGCTTCGTCAACTACTATAGACAATGATTTTCATTTTCGTGGTTAGAGCATACATCGGCACCTCCATGGCCGTCAAGAGCTTATTCCAAAATCAGCCGAACCAACCTTTGTAAGAGCACCTGAACTGATTGGCGCATACAAAGAGCCGGACCAGCTTAACGTGAAATCTCCAGAGAAGCGAGGATACTTCAAGAAAAGGAGAACTTACACTGATAAAGATGGAAGAAGACCACCCACGAGCAATTGCGGAAATTCAGGGAAAATGCTACACTGGAAACGATGAGGAATGTGAAAAAGGAGTGAAGGATATGAAAAAGAATTTGTGGGTATGGATTCTCTTTGTTGTTGCCGCAAGCACTCTGTTTCTCCCAGGATGCCTCTGGCGTATGCTGAGCGGCGGCGCAAATAGCGCATCCCCATCCCCTTCACCTACGGTGAGTTGTCCGGCAGGATGTTGCCCCTGTCCAACTCCGACTCCAACCTGTGCTCCGTGCGCTACACCGACCTGTGGAGCCTGTCCTACACCAACCCCAACACCGTGCACGCAGTGTTCGCTATAGCAGGTTTATTCGAGAGACGTTCCGCCCTCTTGAGTGGGTGGGTGTCCTGAAGAGGAAGACTCGAGAGGACCACCGCCTTCCTGAGTGGGGGTAGTCCCAGAAATACCTGGTGAAGCAGAGGTAACGCCTTGACCGGAAGAGAGAGCCGGTTTGGGACGTGAAGCGGCGATGAATTGTCGCACTTCCATTTCCACCAGATTAAAGTTATCATACTTCTGCAGGGCTTCCTCCAATACCGTGGCAGTTCGTTCCACATCCACGCCGCTACGGCGGGAACGCTCAAGAAGCGCTGCGACTTTGCTGATCTCCTTGCTCTCGAGATTTCTGGTCACAATCTTTCTGGTGACACTTTCAACTCTTTCCGGGGTGATCCCCACCTCAAGGAGCACCGAAAGCGACTCCACTACCCTGGGTAGACTCTGGGGATCGGTACTTCTCATCTTCTGCACAACCTCCTGTAAGAGTGAGGCGGGAATAGCAAGCTCAAGCGAGATGGCTAAATTGGTAAGAATCTTTTCGGTGTCCTGACCACCGATTCCGGCTTCATCCAGGATTTTCTTTGCCTCAAAAAGAGCTTCTTTTCTTTTTTCCAGGGCCTGGAGGAGGATATACGGCTTCACCTTTTTGCCAACCCCTTCTTTGAGTTTGGAAAACAGAAAAGAAGTCGGAAGATTGTGACTCGCTACTTCTTCGATCATCTCACTTACTCGACTCTGTAAATAGGCCTTTTCTTCGTCGGTATACGGTGCTCTGGCAATAATCTTTTCTATGTCGGCAGCCCAGGCCGAAACAAGGAAGAAAGTCCAGAAGAGAAAAACCAGAAAGAAAACGATTTTTCGCATACTTTATTCGCCGTTTGAACCATCAACTACTAACACCGAGTTGAAATTACCGAATCCATCCGAGATCTGACGGGGGGCATTCGGATCGGGAACCCACTCTTTCCCGTCGACCAAAAAACCATATTCATACTTTCCAGGCCGCAGGCGGATGGTGATCTTCCAGCAATTCTCTTTCACCCGCTCCATATTCAGGTAATTCCAGTCGCTGAAATCACCTGCCACAGCAACAGTTCTGGGATTTTGGACAGGAGAGTAAAAAACCAGCTCAATCTTTCGGTAACCAAGGTAACGAGAAATCTCCAGACGCGGAGAGATGGGAAGACTGGTAAAAAACATAAGGTAAAGAAATACCCCCACCAGAGCCGCGACCATCCACTTTTTAAAGAAAACATAAGGACGACTCTTGCGGTGAATCTCCTCCATCACCCTTTCGGCGAAACCTTCGTCCACTTCCCGCCGGGGAAGACTATGGAGATAAACAATCAATTTCTCGTCTGTTCTTCCCATGATACCCACCACTTTCTTATACGCATACTTGTTCGCGAAGTTTCACTCCAGATATTCTTCCAGCCACTCTTTCAACTTCTTACGCGCCCGGTGAAGGTATGACTTGACCGTCCCCACCGGTAAATTCATAATCTGGGCGATTTCTTCGTACGAACAGTCTTCCAGATGCCGCAGAACAACAATTTCCCGCAGTTTCAGAGGTAAACTTTCAATAGCCTTCTCGATCTTTTCCCGCAGTTCATCGTTTAAAACCGTTTTCAGAGGATCAGGAGAGTGGTCTTCCTCCAGCAGTTCCCCCATCTCGGTATCACCATCATCCCCCACCATAAGATGCAGCGAAACATCCGTTTCTTCTTTTTTACGCTTCCGAAAGTAGTCGAGACAAACGTTTCGAGCAATGCTGTAAATCCAGGTAGAAAACTCAAAAGTATGATTGTACTGACGGAGGGCAAAAAAAGCCTTTACGAAAGTGGTCTGGGCTAAATCTTCGGCTTCTTGTCTTTGCTTAACAAGATAGTATATATAGTTAAAAATCTTGTCTTCATAGCGGTGCACCAGAAGAGCAAAAAGCTCCTTCTTCCCGTTCAGAACTTCTCTGACGATTTCCCGATCTTCCTGAGGATACATATACTTGGCGAAATCACAGGAAATTCTGTTTCAGCCAGTCGATGCGGAAACGAACGTTCTGAATCAGCGAAGACCCATCGGCCCACCGAGCACCCGGATAATCCCGGATAATACCCAGGTATACGTCGTAGGCTTCCCGGTATCTCCCCAGCTTCTCCAGGCACAGTCCCTTATGAAAGAGTGCTGCAGGAGCGATGAGAATGCCGTTATACCACTTCCCCTGGGGATAACGGGCTACACATTCCTCAAAAGCCGACAGGGCTTCCGAGAAACGCGAAGCCCTGTAGAGAGAAGCACCGGCAAAATACTGCGCATCATCAGAGAGATCGGTATCTGGATATTTCTCCACGTATTCTGCAAAACGGCTGGCTGCCCGGTTATAAAATTCGAGTTTGTACAGGCAGTGCGCCATGGAATAGAGGGCCATCCGCCCTGCTTCTCCCCCCTGGTTCACAGCCTGTTCATAAGCGGCGAGTGCTCTGGAGTATTCACCCAGAATATAGTAACAGTCTCCCATCTCGTAATAGGCATTCCCCAGAAGCTCACTCTGGGGGTATCCGGTTACAAAACGCTGGTACTCTGCGATGGCTTTCCAGTAATCCTTCAAACCCTCTCCAAAACTTTTGGCGATCAGATACTGGGCATCATCGGCAAAATCACTGGCCGAACCAACTACAGGCGTCAGGGCCGTCACAGCATCGAGATACCGGTCCAGCTCGAAAAGGGAAGCTCCCTTGATAAACCATACGTCCGGGGCATGAGAACTTACCGGGTAGGCGGTCAGAAAAACTCCGGCTTCTTCAACGGCCCGCTCATAAAGCCCGCTCTGGTAAAGAAGAAAAACATACTCTTTCAGAGCTTCCTCGGTTTGAGGAAGAAGAGTTACCTTGGGAAGTACTGCATTCCCTTTAGAAGGAACAACCGTCTGCACAAAAGTTCCTACATATTGGGGAGCAGAGAAAAATACAAACACCTCTCCTGCCGGGACATTCTCCAGAAGAAACTTTCCCTCACCATCTGTAAAGGTTTTGGCTCCGCCCGCCTCTACCAGAACCCCAGCAAGGGGCGCATTACCGTTCCACACTTCCCCCGCTATTGAACCTCTCTCTACATTTCCCAGACAACCGGCTAAAACAAGTAAACCCATTAGAATTCCCAGCAAACCATACTTCCTCATCAACGCCCCATCCTTTCCAAGCGCTCCAGTTCCTGTTTGGCCGAGTCATAATTCTTGTATGCCGGAGAACCCTGCTCAACAACAAAACGGAATTCCTGCTGCGCCTCCTGGTATTTCTTCTGGGCCTTCAAGGTGAGCGCCAGAAAATAGTGAATCTCCACGTTATTCGAATCCAGGGAACAGGCCAGGCGCAAGGTTTTCTCAGCGTTCTCGTATTCTTTCATTCGATAGTAAACAAATCCCAGGTGTAAAAGATACAGGGAATTTTGGGGGGAAAGGCTCACCGCTTTCTCCAGGGCTTTTCTGGCCTCTTCCCATTCATTTACCGATGGTGCTTCGCTGCGTACTTCGTGGATATAGCCTAACCGCAGCCAGCTCCAGTGGTCTTCAGGGTTTTCCTGGAGATACTCCTCAAAAGCCTGGATAGCTTTCTCAGAAACAGAAAAGGCCTGGCGCCACGCTCCTTTCTCCAGAAGCAAAAGCCCCATCTCGTAGTAAGCGTCATGCACCCGGATGCCCTCCGCGACGCACCGCTTTAAAAGTTCCATTGCCGTGGTATAATCTCCCTCCCTCCTGGCGCTTAGAGCCTGCTCCAGAAGGTCACCCTGAAAATCCTGAGCAAAAACCGGGAGGACAAACCCTAAAAGGAAAATCAAAACTCCCAAGCATTGCCTATGCCGCATGTTCTCACTTCCTGTCTACCATTAAGTATAACACAAAACCGAAGGCCCCAAAGACGATGTCCGGCATCCAGGCTGCCAACCACGGAGCCATAATCTCGCCCCGTCCCAGGGAGCGAAAAATGGAGAGGAGAATATAATAAACAAAAGCCAGGATGACGGTCACGATGACTCCCAGGGTTCTACTGTCTTTCCTTCGCTGCAACCCCAGAGGCATCCCCATCAAAATAAACATCAGGGCGGAAAAGGGAAGAGCAAATTTCAGGTGATAGGCGACTTCGAGTTTCTGGGTTTCAGAGCCAGCTTTCTTGAGAATATCAATCTGTTTACGGAGTTCCCTCGAAGGCATCTCTTCGGGGCTTCGCTGTTTTTCGAAAAACTCCTTCAGTTCCTCTTTCATGTCGATAGTCATCTCTGCAAAAACGATTTCTTCCTCAAGACGCCCCTCTTCGGTATATCGGCTCACCACTCCATCTTCCAGAAGCCACTGGTCTTCAAGCCAGCGGGCTTTTTGCGCCACAATCACATCCGGGAAAGAACGAGATTTTCCCAGTTCGTACACGATGACTTTCCTCATTTCCCAGGTCCGGTTATCGAGTTCGTTCACGTAAAAGTAGCGGTCCTCGGCATCCCGGAAGAAGACGTTCTGCTGAATTCTGGGCGGGGTTTTCTTGTACACGTACTCCCGGAGGAGCACCTGGGCTCGATGGTTGGTTTCCGGAACCACAAAATCGTTGAGTAAAAAGGAACCCAGGGCAACCAGGAGCGAAAAAACGACATAAGGCCAGAGAAACCGCCGCAGACTCACCCCACTTGCTTCGATGGCCACAAGTTCGCTATCCCGGCTTAACCTTCCCAAATTGAGCTCTGCAGCGAGAAGCGCCGAAATGGGAAAAGTCATCACCATTTGAGCCGGAATATAGAGGAGGAGGATCTCCAGGGTGATGAGGAAGGGAACTTTCTGGTTCACAAAGAATTCTGCCAGCTCAAAAAGAATTTGCACCAGCATCACAATGGTGACCGCCCCAACCCAGAGAAACATCCCGGAAGCGCTTTCTTTGACCACATATCTATCCAGAACTTTCGAGAACAAAAACACCACACCTTTCAGAAGAATACAATACTATTCTTTATTACTTTGGGAACGGCTGTGTTTCACGTCTCTTGCATTTTTTAGAAAATCCGGGTATACCCTGGAGGACGACGGTCGGTCAACTTTCCATGGGCGATGGCGAGCTTGCGGATCACAGCTAAACCGTATGGACAGCGCTTTTCGCATTCCCCACACCGGCTACAGGATAGGACGTTGGGGGATACCGAAGCGTAAGCCTCCTGGGCATAGTCCTGATTCCCAAACCAGAAACGCAGACGGTCTCGCAGGGCATATTCGGCAGGGTCTCGCACCAGGTCATCCTTCATCTGCCGGTCGTACTGCCCTTCCAGGAGAAAAATCTTCGGAATATCAATCCCCTGAGGACAGGGAAGACACTTTCCGCACTGGCGGCACACATACCGGCCGAGCTCTGGAGCTTCGAAGAACCACTGTTCTTTTTCCTTTTCACTCATGGGGATCAATTTCTCCACCATGGCCATATCCTTCCGGAGGTACTCTTCGGTATTGGCTCCCAGGACAAGACAACTTACCGGAAGCGAAAGGGTGTACCGCATTGCTGCCTCAGGGTTACGCCACAAAAACCCATCGGCAAAGACTTTCATGGCCAGAACCCCCACCCCCTGCGATACCGCCAGGGGAACTACCCGTTCTTCCCATCCCAGGAAATTAAAGCGGTCAAAGTAATTGAGGGGAACCATCAGAGCATCAAAAGGATAGAGCGCAAGCGCCTTCTCGACTACTTCTGGAGTTACGTGGTTAGAAAAAGCCACATAGCGTATTTTCCCGGCCTCTTGAGCCCGCTCGATACCCTCCAGTGCTCCCGAAGGAGCAGCGATGGCTTCAAGCACTTCGTAACGGTTGAGCTCATGGACAAAGAAGAGATCTATATAATCGGTACGGAGACGTTCCAGGCTTCCCTCTATAGATCGCAAAACTTCCTCCTTCGTCCGATACCTCGATTTGGTAGCCACCACACATTCTTCTCGGCGAGTTTTCAATACCTCACCTACCTTGGTCTCCGAATCTCCGTGACCATAACTCTCGGCAGTCTCTATATAGTTTCCTCCCAGGTCGAGATAGAGATTGAGAAGCCGCACCGCATCCTCAAAAAGGAGCTCCACCAGATGAAACCCCCCGAGACCCACTCGAGATAGCTCTAAATCAGTCCGGCCCAGCTTTCTTCGCTCCATTTTCCGGTCCTCCTTATCTTTCCTGCGGTATTATCTCACAAAATACTTCCGCCAACAATAAAACCCCCGATGACTGAGGAAAGGCCCATTTTCATCTACCGCACATCCATTGGGGGGAAGAAAAAAAAGCTACACGCTACTTTACGTTCGACGAACCACCCATGTTGCCAAACCGAGCAATCATCTCTTGCAGGAAACGCAGGCAAGTTGCGGAATCTCCATTTTTGGCCTGTTCACGGAGCTTGTACAGTTCCTGGAGAAAAGACGCATCTATAATCCCCCGAGGAGTGATGCGGAAAATCTTGGGATGTGCGGTCTTTTCCACCACCTCTTCCTTCTCCCAGAGTTCCTCTCGGACACGTTCTCCGGAACGAGCCCCTACAAACTGAATTTCCACCTCATCAAGGGTGTAACCGGAAAGCTCGATCAAGTTCCGCGCCAGATCGAGGATTTTTACCGGTTTACCCATATCCAGGACAAAGAGATCTCCAGAACGACCCAGGGCCCCGGCCTGCAAAACCAGACCCACCGCTTCCTCAACAGTCATAAAGAAGCGTTCCATATCAGGATGGGTAATGGTAATCGGTAAACCCATTTCCAGCTGTCTCTGAAAGACCTCAACCACACTCCCTCGGCTTCCCAGGACATTTCCGAACCGTACCCCGATGAGCTGAGTCGCGGAACGACCGTTGTAATAGCTGAGGAGCATTTCCCCGATTCTCTTTGTAGCTCCCATGACGTTGGAAGGATAAACCGCTTTATCGGTGGATATGAAGATAAATTTTTCTGCCCTGTGGGCTTGCGAAGCTTCCATCACATTCATGGTTCCAAAAATATTATTGGTCACCGCTTCATAAGGGTTATCTTCCATGAGCGGTACGTGCTTGTGAGCCGCGGCGTGAAAGACCACCTCGGGTTTCTCCTTTGCAAAGATAGCGAAAAGACGCTCTTGATCTCTGATATCGGCAATGTAACTTCGCAAAGATAGCTCCGGGTGCTTCCACCGTAACTCCATTTCAATGTTAAAAATGCTATTTTCGCCCCGACCGAGAAGAAGAAGCTTCCGGGGACCATATCCCGCTACCTGCCGGCAGATCTCCGAACCGATAGACCCTCCTGCCCCGGTGACCAGAACCACTTTTCCAGCCAGATATTCTCTGATGATAGAAGAGTTAAGGTTAACCACCTCTCGTTCCAGGAGATCTTCCAACCGTACTTTGCGCAATTTACTCACGCTCACCGTTCCGTCGATGAGTTCCCAGATCCCGGGCAGAGTTCGCAAAGGCAACCGTGCCACAGAAGCCAGCGTCACAACTCTCTTCAGAAGCGACGGCGAAGCTGAGGGAATGGCAATAAGAACCTCGTGAATGTTCCAGCTCTGAGTAAACCTCGACAAATCCCCGATGGGTCCCAACACCCTCACCCCATGGATGGTTCGTCCTCGCTTATGAGGGTCATCGTCGAGAAACCCAATGACTTCGTATCCCAGCTCGGGATGGGCCTTAATTTCTCGCAAAATCTTCTCTCCTGCATCACCGGCTCCCACAATGAGAACCCTTTTTGCAGGCCCAGAAAGCTTGCTACCCTTCGTCCTTTTTTCCCGTTCATGCCACCAGCGATACGCAATCCGAAAGAAAAAAAGCAAAAGAAGGGTGGTCGTATAGGAAATAATTATTACTGACCGGGGGAAACTCTGAAAGGGAAAAAGAAAGTAAAGGACCAGGAAAGCAAGCTTCTCCAGGGTGATCGCCAGAACAAGATCTCTCAGCGCATCGAGGCTGAAGTACTCCCACAGGGACTGATGAATCCGAAAGAGGAAATAGAACAAAACGAAAAGGGGCAGTTCTCTGCCGATAACCAGAGGCATAATTCTCAAATAAGTCGAAGGAAGGTTAAATTCGAAGCGAAAGAAAAAAGAGAAAACAATAGCCAGCACAAACGATGTTACATCGATCAGGAAATGTCCTAAAGCGCTTTTGGGAAGGGAAAATAACATGATATCACCTGAATTTATCGCTACAATAAAAACATGCCTTTATTTTCCTCTACGAAGAAAATTTGTCAATGATTTTCCTCTTGGACATAACCATTCAAATTTTCGCGGTCCCACAATGCATGTAACTTCTTAGGGTAGTTCCCCCCTAATTTTTAACAAAAAACCAAAGAGATAATTTTTGGGTAAATTAAACTTTCCCCCATTGTCAAGACAAAAAAGAGCCCTTTTTAAGTTTGGTCTCCTCCCTTTCAGGGGTCATATTTATCTTTGATGTTGCGTCCCTCTTCTTAGAATATAC
>Ga0308420_1001850_pt1 | contig 11017 bp, 9 predicted proteins | sample HotsprSampleMS55_FD_203802 | JGI IMG/M metagenome (GOLD analysis project Ga0308420, IMG submission 203802) | Hot spring phototrophic mat microbial communities from Mushroom Spring, Yellowstone National Park, Wyoming, United States - 20090730_MS55 ... | reverse complement strand
CCCCACTCAAACCCAGGAGCAACTCATGGCTCAGAGTAATACCTCGGACCTGGTCCAGGGACGAAATGGAAGAGTTCGGTGACGTATGGGTATCACTATCACGATCCTTGAGCACAATAACCTGCGGCTGAGCAGGCGGCGTTGATGCCGGATACGATGGAACAATGGGGGCTAAGGTCCACGGGACCGAATAGCCTCCCGAAAAGGGTGACGCCACGGCCGATGCCGACGAGCATAACCACGGAGCGGTCGAAGCAAGTGGTTCTCCTACCGGAGCGATTACGCCAGCGTGCGATGCTAAAATGATCGTGCGTGATTCGACCACAGCCGGCTTGACTTCCTCCTTACACGTCTGAGGGGCGGCCTTCTCGGCATCCGTACGAGGAGCGGTCTTCTCGGGAGACGAGGACTCTTGAGGAACAACAACGGGAACAATCAACAGCGGCAAGGGACGTGGCGTCGGGGGTGGCCAGACCCGTTGATTCCCATGCAAAATTTCCACATCGGCGACGGTTTTTTGAGTTGGCCGCCACGGAACAGCGGATTCGTGGACCTGAACCTGGCCTTGTGCTGAGGCGAACCTGTGCGGCGAGGGAGCAACCGGCAATGTCCCTGGCTCTACCCATGGTTGGGCCAAAACCCCAGCTGGCCAACTCAAACCGAGCAATACTGTCCGCCAGCCGGACAATCCACGCTGCTTCCGCGCCATCTCGACGTTCCTCACCGTCTTTGGCTGAGTTCTTCTCCGCCACAATCTTGCCGATAGTATCGGCTTTCACGATGGCATGGATTGATTGAATCCTACGTGGATTACCGACAAAGCCCCTCATCCCCCCGAGCATCCCGACGATTCCCGGAGCGTCTGCCTGTTGTTCAATTTTTGTGGGTCTAAAGTTTAGCGTTTCGAGTCCGAATGGTTCCGTATTAGCTCACCCCGTGGCTCTTTGCACGGCCAGCATCTTTATGGCCCAGCATCTTTTCGACAACAAGGGCACGCCGTGCAGAAACCGGAGGAAAAATACGGTGCGACCCACTCCCACCTGACACGGTGGGAGCGGAATGAGCGAGAAAGTGACAATAGGACCGGCGTCCGTGAAGATCTGCCATACAACAGGAATCCGGGAAGAACTACCATTATCGTCCACGATTCCAGTAGATACGGGCGTTACCCGTTTGGCGGCCGACCGCGATGATGTCCACACGGCCATCGGCGTCGAGGTCAGCCGCACAGAGGTCTTCCACCGCCACCCCACCGTTTTCCAGGATGTGTCGTTCCCATTTCGTACCACTGGCATCCACACAGCGATACACTCGGATACCACGCCGAAGGGTGTGGCGGTCCCCTGCCTGCGGATCCGGATCGTCGCGAACACCGACAATCAATTCATCCTTGCCATCCTGATCCAAATCGGCAAACCAGACCGCGTGCCCCCACCGCAACTCACGGTCGATGACCTGGCGTTGCCAGAGGTCCTGTCCAGCCTTGGGAGGAAGGTAAACGACCACTTCATGCCCATGCCACGGTTCGATGGTAGAAATGATGGGGATCCCGACCCAACCGCTTTTCACTTCGCTGGCCCCTCGACTGGCATGGGCACGCTCCTGGTTGCCCACACCGACCTGTCGGGTTTGCCACCGGTTTCCCACACGTTCGATGACGTGTACCCCTTCATAGCTGGCAACGAGGATACCAGGGAATCGAAACGGCGACCCGTCCCGATCGCGAAAGGCCGGCCAGAAGTTGTGGGTGACGTACAATTCTTCCGAAAGCACTTCCACTTTCCAGTTCTCTTTCCTTGTCGGGTCGTGATGGGGGACATGCAGGGCGATCACGCGGACCGGTCGTCCATTCGTCCAATTACCCCGGGCGGTATTGCCACGACCATGCAAGGGGACATGGACAATCTCCGGCCTACCATCCCCGCTGATGTCAAAGGCACGTACGCGGTGGACGGTAGGTTCCTCACAAGGAAGCTCGTACGCTTGCCACTCTTCGCTTAGGGATTTTCCTCGTCGAAGCCAGTACAATTGGCCGGGAGTCACCGTATCAGTGGGTCGCCAGCCTGCTCCCAATACGAATTCCGGGAGCCGATCACCATCGATATCCAATGCCGTGATACAGACATTGTCTGGTCGGGTCTTGCCACGGATGATGACCCATTTCTTCCAGGTCGGGTTCTCGTACCAGACCACCTCATGTTGATCCACCACGACTATGTCGATTTTGCCATCCCCGTTGACGTCCGTGGTCACCACTGCATAACCGATTTTCAAGCGTGTATCAAACTCTTGCACGCAAAAGCGGGGAAATGCATCGGCCATTTCCAGAGAGCTCCCGGCCCATGCAAAGCTCTCGGTCATCAACCCGGCACTTGGATTACCTGGAAAGCCCAACAACAATCCTCCACAACAGCACAGGACAAGGATGCGCATGGTGAATTTTTCCCTCCCCCGGTTCAGCACTTCCCAGTTCCCACAATATAAGTCGTAATGCTGCAGGTGTATATCGAATTCAAGCTGACTGCTACCACCGCCTTGACAACTCACAGTATATGGACATTTTTCCTGTTGATTTGGGAAAAAGTTGTAACCCAGGAAAACATATCTTGCGGGCGGGATGAGTTCGTTGGACAATAGCGTCACGGCGAATATGCGACAGGAGGTTATTCTGTATGAAACCGGTATCGTCCTATCGCCCGACCCGGGAGTGGCTCCTGCTGATTCTAGCCATAGTCACGGTTGGTGGTATCGTGGTCCCTTTGTGGGACCTTTTCGGGGGTCTGGAAAGCCGGGAGGAGTTGGCACGTAAATGGACACCGCAACGTTTGACCCACCTGTTGCTTGGCCCAGAGCAGGTGGTCTGTTATGTGTGTTTTCTGTGGGCAGGATTGATTCTTCTGATGCGTTACTGGGAGGTTTTGCGCCAGCGGAAAGCCTTCAGCCTGAATCTTCTGCCGACGGAAGCAGGCGCTCGTATCCTGCCTGAGGATGCCCGGCCTCTTTTACGCAAATTGGACCAACTCACGGGTCGCCGACCCTACATTCTCGCCAATCTGATCCGCCTGGGTCTGGGGAAGTACGCTGTTACACGCTCCGCCTCGGACGTGGTCGAAGTGGTGCAGAATCAAGCCGACGTGGAGATGTCCCGTCTCTCTGCCACTATGGCCACGGTGCACTATCTTGCCTGGGCCATACCAGCTGTAGGGTTCGTGGGCACTGTACGTGGTTTGGGAGGTGCTTTCGGAGCCGAGGCCCCTGCCATTGAAGATTTCATAGCTCAAGCTAAGGACCAACTGAAAATAGCTTTTGACTGCACCCTCATTGCTCTTGTACTAAGTCTCGGTTTGATGTTCTTGCTTCATTTCGTGCAACGTGCCGAGGAGACTCTGGTCGTGGATGCTCAAGAATACTGTCAGGAACATCTACTACTCCGCTTATACGACCCCAGCGGTCCTCCCGCCCTGTAGAGTTGATCCCACTCCGTGTTCGGAAAAGAAGAACATCATCAGCGGTGACATCTAGGTGCTATGGTGAAGGTAACCTGAAGCATCGCCGCAGACGGTTGGAGAAGGATCATGTTCTGGGGACGACGAGCAACACGCCGGATCGATCCGACACGGATCATTGGTGTGGAACTCAATTCCAGTATCATTCGGGCCGTGAGTTGGGGGGCTGAAGGGTTGCGGCCCATCCCGCTTCAGCCACCGGCGGAGGAAATGCCCCTGTGCCTGGCATTGCATCAACGTCGTCTGCTGCACGGTCAGGCAGCCTGGTCTGTATCCCGCACGATGCCCCATGCCATCTGTGATAACTTTCTGCCCCTTTTAGGTCACACGCAACGCTGGCAGTTCGGACGCCACTCGTTCACAGCGGAAAGTGCTCTGGAAGCCATCCTGAAGCATCTCCAGCCCATCTGGGACGCTCAAGCGGCTCCTCTGGCCGTAGCTGTCCCCGTGTATCTGTCCTCCGAGCAGGTCCAAAGGCTGGCCACCTTATTCCGTCGAGCCAACTGCACTCTTCGCGCGGTCCTGTTTGGTCCTCTCGGTGTAGCAACCGCCTTTGCAGCAGCACTTCAGACCCCTCCCTCACCCGCCTCAACACAGAATGCGTCTGGGGCTCTGGTCCAGGCTTATCCCTCCTTGCCCGGACTACGGCAGAGTCCGCTCACGGTAGGAATTATCGATGTGGATACCTATGCCCTGTCGGCGGCTTTGGTGGGAATCAGCAACGACACGGCCCGCATCCTAAGTTTCTGTGCCTGGCCGCGCTTAGGCCTGACCGCCTGGTACAACCGCTTGCTCGACGCTGTCGCCGATCACTGCATCCGACTCTGTCGTCGGGATCCTCGGGACTGGCCGGAAGTGGAACAGCGGCTTTTCGAGCAACTTCCCCTTGCCATGGAACAATGCTACGCCGCCCAGAGCATACGCTTGTTACTACAAACCGACGCATGGTATCAGGAGCTACACGTGGATCCCGAAGAGCTGGAAACATATTGTGCGGACCTCAGTCAGGCTGCCGAACAAGCCATCCGCCAGATGCTGCAAAACACACACAATGTCTCTCCCCCGCGAGCATTGTGGCTGACCACACGGGCGTCACGCTTACCGGGACTCAATCGCCAACTTCAGTGGAATAAATCACCGGGCACTCGTATCGAAGTCCTTTCTTCTTCGGCAATTGCTCAAGCTGCTGCCACACTCACGGCCCAATGGCCCCCTACGGAAAACCCCATCTTACTGGTGGGCACCATACCCCTGCCGGCCAACGGTCATCTCTCGGGCTTTGGCTCCACCAGCCGCACAACGAGACAATTCATTCCTACTCAGACCGCGGAATCCCACCAATCTCCCCACGGTAACGCCTGATTCGAGTACAGCACGAGCAAAATAACCTCACAGCACAACAGTATCGGGGACTTATCCATGCGTATCCGACACAAGGTTCCTACTCTGGTCAGCATGTGGATGCTCGATGTTTTTTGCTGTGCCTTAGGTTGCGTCACGTTGTTGTTTCTTATCAACAGCCGCATGGCCAGTGATGCTGCGGACGCCAATCGTAACGCATTGACGGACCTGACCAACCTCCAGCGGCGATACTCCCTGCTTGTCTCTGAGTACGAGGATCGCAAAGCAGCCTGGGATACCGAACGCCACCAGCTCCGTCAACAATTGGATGCGCTCACGCAAGCCCAGAATGAGCTTTCCCGCCGCCTTGCCCTTCTACGTAATGAAGCACAGTCCCTTCAGGCTCAACGGGACGCACTCCAACTGGCTCTTGCCAATGCTGAAAAAAATGCGAAAGCGAATCAACAACAATTGGCCGCTATGCAGGCCCAATCTCTTCAGGCCGAAGAACTCCTCCGCAAAAAGCAGCAGGAAGCCGAACTCCTCCAGCAACGCCTCCTCACCCTCCAAACCACTCAGGAAGACCTGCAGCGTCTCCTTCGTACTCACGATAACGAAAAAACGTTGCTTTCACGCCAGCTGACCGACATGAAAAAGCAATTGTACGACTTGGAAGCTCATCGGACCCGTCTGCAGCAAGAACTTGATAGAGTCCGTGCCGATGCCCGGCAGTCTGCACAACTCATGGAATCCAATCTTCGCGCTGCACAAGACCGCATCCGTGAACTGAATCAAAGCCTCCAAACGGCTCAAACTACCATTATTGACCTCCAGGGCCAGAAAGCCCGGCTCGCCGACCGTTTGGATCAACTCCAGCAGAATTGGGAAAAACGCTTCGCAGGGATCGTTACTACAGGGCGTCGGGTAGTCTTCCTCGTGGATATCTCCGGTAGTATGGGCAAAAAGGATACCAACACCCCAGACCCGACCAAGTGGCCATTTGTTGTCGAGACTGTCGGGAAAGTCATGCGCAGCATTGTCGGCTTGGAACAGTATCAGGTTATCATTTTCTCCAGCTCGGCCCGTTGGCTTTTCCATGACTCAGGACAGTGGCGCACCGCACAAGGAGAAAAATCAGTCGCGGAGGTCATGGCTGCTCTCCGAGAGGTCAAACCTCATGACGACACTAATCTTTACGCTGCCTTCGAGTTAGCCTTCACGCTGCGACCGAAAGGATTAGACACCATCTACCTCTTCTCAGATGGTTTGCCTACCTCTGGCCCGGGGCTAACACCCGCTGATACGACACGGCAACCCCCTCTATCGGAACTGGAACGCAGCGACAAGCTCGGACAGTATGTGTTGTTCACTATCCGCGAAAAATGGAATCAACCGACTCCAGCTCAACCCAAAGTGCGGATCCATTCTGTCGGTTTCTATTTTGAAAGTCCCGACTTGGGAGCCTTTCTCTGGACTCTTGCTCGTGAGAATAATGGTAGCTTCGTTGGTTTGTGCAGCCCTTGATGCTATCTCATGCGTCGCGCGTCAGGCAACAGGTAATTCTCCTGTGCCAGCAACCGAGTTCATGAACCTGGACCACTCCTACATGCTGTAAGGCAGCACCTTCTTCCTTCCGCTGTTTAGCTCCATGCTTATCGGCCGCTCTCTGGTGATTATCGAAAGCGCCCCTTCTTGTTCGGACTCATGGCATTTTGCCCCGGCGAACACGCGAGGAGTCCGCGGGAGCACGTATTCCCCTTCAACGAGCTGGTACGCCTTTGTAAGTAAGGACTTGCGGAAAGCTCAAGCACGAGCCAAGCGGCCTCCGAATCCGCAGTGCCTGATTTCGTGATCCCATGGCCACCCACAGTTGATGAGACTGAGCTGGAGCAGGTGGAAAAACTTCATCCCTGCCGCAGACTGTGCAACCTATACCGAACTTTCCTTGCTACGCCAGCGCTTGCACGGAGTAGAAGCTGCCTGGGGGATCGAACGTTCTACAGAACAGTTGGTGACAGGAACCGCGACTTCCTGCTTCACGTAATATCGATCTGCACCAATTTTCCATCAACGGGACGTTACGAGGTCAAGAGGTGGAGGTGTCGCAATCCCGTGATGAAGCACGGTAAGCTGACCTGTCTTTCGCCAGGTTGCATCGCTTGACCTGAAGGTTGGGGATCCAGGATTCGAACCTGGACTAACTGATCCAGAGTCAGTCGTGCTACCGTTACACCAATCCCCATCGCTTCGTTACCACTATAGGCCATACCCACCCTCAGGGCAAGGGCAGTCCATTCGATTGGCTACAAGCCTGACTTCTCTGACCTCCAGGAGTAGTTTTTGTCCTACAGAGTGAATCCATGCTTCCACAGACTCTATCCCAAATAAACTTCACTGTGGTATTACTGGCTTGAACCCACGCTACCCGCGACTTGAAAAGACCGTTTTTCATCTTGTCCTGTCGCCGATCTAAGGATAAAAAAACTTATGAGCTTGTTTCCCCTTACTCGCGGCGCGAGGGCTGAATCTGCATGCGGAAGGGCCTAGCCCCTAGTCATGCAAAGCAGTGATGGGGAAATATTGGAGAGGTGGCTGAGTGGCTGAAAGCACCGCTTTGCTAAAGCGGCGAGGGGCTAAAACCCCTCCGAGGGTTCGAATCCCTCCCTCTCCGCTCAGTTGATTACCGACTCTCAACGACCACTTGGCTCAATTCACTCCCCAAACGTCACCAACCACTTCCCTATAAATCTGCTGTGAACGACCTTTTCTGCTTTGCACTGGAACTCCTGAGCAATAACTCATTCCACCTGTTCAAACCGTTCCGATTCCTGGCGACTGTCCTATCCCAATATATCGTGCAAAAATCAAACGAAATAACACACAAAATTTTAGGATTATTTTTAGCTATCGTTATCTTAGAATAATAGGACAATATAATTACAGCCGATAATGTAGATATCACATTCAAACAAATTATCCAACTTTTATAAGGCCAACTTGAGCTTTGTATCAAGTGATCGATCTAGCTGATCAGCTGATTACAGAAAAGGTAGCTGATCCAAGAACAGCGTCGTCACAAGCGATTGAGTGATCAAGAAGATATGAACATGTTCCGAGGTAAGTGTTTATTGCGGAAACTGGCAAGGTACACCAGTGGGCGGTACAGGATTCGAACCTGTGACTTCCACCGTGTGAAGATGGCACTCTAGCCGCTGAGTTAACCGCCCGTGAAGTCGGCTTCCGTAGAGCCTGGCATGATGTTGCCCTGTAGCCCCCAAGAAGCACCGTAGAATTATATATCGAAATCAGCGGAATGGAACAAGGACATCTCTCCGTTTTCCTGGCCTGGGCATTACAGAACAGAAGTTCGGCCAGCCTACGGAGGAATCCATCAGGGTGGGAATCTCTCAGGTATCAATCCGGTAGGGTATATGGTTTGCGATACTCGTAATGCAAGAACTGATTAGCCTGAGTGTGGTTGGTAAATCGCTCGGCGGTGGCATCCCATTCAAGGTAGCTCTTGGTGCGATGGGCGATGTTAGCGATTATGGCCGCTGTGGTGACGGCGTGACCGAATTCGATCGGGCAACTGGGTTGCTGACGGGTTTTGACCGCATCGAGGAAGTTGCGGGCGTGCTCCGCATCGAGGATGCGACCTGTGATCTTGCGCGGTTCGATGCGAGCTTTCGCCCCACTACGGTAATTACGTTCCAGACTCCGGTCGAGGGGAGTGCGTGCGGGAAACTCGTGGGGCGTCAGCACCTCCGGTACGACTTCGTAGCCACTGGTGCTGAGGTACAGTGTGCCCAAAGTGCCGCGAAATTCGATTTCACACGGTCGCGCCGCAGCAGGGGCACCGTTGGCATTGTATTGGGAAAATGTCACCAGAACGTCACCGGGATAGTGCCAGAGGACTTCCAGAGTATCGGGGACCTCGCGGTTGTCATAATGGACGAATTTGCCTCCCATGGCCACCACTGCTCGCGGAGCTTGTAGATTCAGCGCCCAGTGGATCGACGCCAGGTAATGAACACCGAAGTTGGTGAGTTGTCCGCCGGAGTAGTCGTAAAACCAACGGAAGCGGTAGAAGGTGCGGTTTTTGTTGTACGGTTTGCGTGGTGCGGGTCCGAGCCAGGCCTCCCAGTCCAAATCTGCCGGCGGTTCACTATCGGGGGGCGAGCCGATGCCCTGCGGCCATTCGTTCTGGATGTGGAATGCCCGAGCCACCATGACTTTGCCGATCCCCCCACCTCGGATGAACTCTGCTACTTCCCGTCCTAAAGCCGAGGAGAGGCGTTGGATGCCGACCTGAACCACCCGACGGTACTTGCGTGCCGCCTCGACCATCTTGCGACCTTCAACCACGGTCAGGGAGAGGGGTTTTTCCACGTACACATCCTTGTTGGCCTGACAAGCATGGATCGTCTGCAGGGCGTGCCAATGATCCGGCGTGCAGATGACCACGGCGTCGAGTGTTTTGTCATCGAGCATCTGCCGGTAATCATGATAAAGGGCCGGCTGGGTACCGATTTTCTTCGCCGCAAACTCGCGATAAGGAGGGTAGATGTCGCAAACCGCGGCCACTTCACAATCTTTGTGCACCAAGAAAGCCGACAGGACTTGATCACCCCGATTGCCTACCCCAATGAACCCGACCCGCACACGTTCGTTAGCTCCGTGCAACCGTCGGACACTGAGAGCTGGTAAACTCACTGCTGCGGCGGCACTCGCCCGATGGAATTGCCGACGTGTCAACTCGGACATGGTCACCCCTCCTTCCCGTCTGATCTTCCGATAAAACTTGCCTTTTCGGGAAAATTACGCATTTCCAAGAGATTCCCAGCCCATACCTCAGGCTGATCGAACTTTGTCTCCATCCTACCACCTCCCCAGGAGAGTGTCCAAAGCATCGTTGATAGACGCCACCTCGCTGATGGCCGTTCCCAAAACCCGACTCCCCTGATCGTCGAGGGGGTACCTCCTGAAAGCCAGAAACATTCACTGAGCGGGCCAAAATCACAACAACGCCACTACAGGGGGCTCAAATCCGAACACCTCAATGAGCGGGAACGCATTGCCCACCTGACAACACATATGAAGCGAACGCACTACCCACCTGACAACACATATGAAGCGATTGACAACCCACCTTGCCTGTATGCTCCATCACATGTCATCCTGGGAGAAAAGGGATCTTCACACCTTCCCGGAGTTCTTCCATGCGTGCTGTGGTCATTGGGGCCGGTGGACAACTAGGTCAGGCTATATGCCGGCTCTGGCCTGACGAGTTGATTCCCCTCACGCGAGAGCAATGCGATTTGAGGCACGAAGAATCCAGCATCCTGGAGGCCATAAGTCCACACCAAGCCGACATTTGCATCAACTGTGCTGCCTACAACTTCGTGGATCAAGCGGAGCGTGATGTCGAGGCGGCGTTTGCCGTCAATGCCTGGGGTGTGCATAAACTGGCACGGGTATGTCAGAAACTCCAGATGCGACTGATACACATCAGTACCGATTATGTTTTTGGCTTAGACCCATATACCAGTCCCCTCGAGGAGGATACTGCCCCCGGACCTGTCAATATTTACGGCCTGAGCAAACTTACCGGAGAGTATCTGGCCCGACAAGCACTTGGCGAGCAAGTCCTGATCATTCGGACGTGCGGATTGTATGGTCACCGCGGCTCCGGCGGCAAAGGGCGCCATTTTGTTGAGACAATGTTGCGATTGGCTCAACAGGGGCAAACCCTCCGAGTCGTCCACGATCAGATATGCACCCCGAGCTTTGTCGACGATGTTGCCCAGGCTCTCATCGGTCTGGCTCAGCGACACGCCAGCGGCGTTTACCACGTGGTCAACAGCGGCTCATGTAGCTGGTATGAGTTTGCCCAAGAAATCTTTCGGCTCTCCGGACTTTCCCCCCGTCTGGAGGCAATTCGCAGTAAGGAGTACCCTTCGGCAGCACGTCGCCCTGCTTACAGCGTCCTTTCGACCGCGAAACTGCAGCGGCTCGGTCTGCCCCCCTTGCGTCCCTGGCAAGAAGCCCTGGCCACCTATCTCTCTGAGATCGGGTTTCGCACTTCCAGACACCCCCGCTAAGCTCTCACAAACCGAGACCTAAAAACACGCTAAGGTTCCGCTTTTCTCCCCTTCGCCGGCATGTTACAT
>Ga0308420_1001848_pt1 | contig 11020 bp, 11 predicted proteins | sample HotsprSampleMS55_FD_203802 | JGI IMG/M metagenome (GOLD analysis project Ga0308420, IMG submission 203802) | Hot spring phototrophic mat microbial communities from Mushroom Spring, Yellowstone National Park, Wyoming, United States - 20090730_MS55 ... | reverse complement strand
GACACACCCCAAAATAATCCGCCGCTTCTTTTGGTTTTACATACCTAGTCATGCCAAGCATCCAAGCTGAACATATTATACACTATTTTCAGCATAGTTCAGCGTATCATTGACTAGAGTCCAACTCTGCCCTCGGTGATGTCTGGGGGAAATTCAGCGATCACCGATGTGGTCGCCACAGTCCGCGCCGTTCCCAAAGCCACCCCACCCAGAGCAGTAACTCGTTCAGCCAGCGTATCGGCGTAGCCTTCTAACTGAGAAGCGATCTGGTCAAATAGCTCATGTAGTTGCAAAAAATTTGCCCCCTTTACATTCCAGTGAGCTTGCTTCGCTTGGGTTTTGAGATCAAGAGTATTTGCCAAACTCTGATTTAGTAGGGCAATCACTTGAGTCCGTACTTGGGGATCAAGATCAATCCTTGTGCTGTGTTTCATAAATTTCATCTCCAGAAGCTGATGTATTCATCCTATGGTTTTCCTAGAGTTTTTGCCTGTACCTCTAGCTAGATATTTAAGAATTATTCGCAATAATTTGAGGGAGTAGGGCTATTGCGTTGGCAAAATTCGGTGCTAGATTAGACTGAGGACATTCTATGGGGCAAGTATGAAAAAACTACTAGCGGTGATCTTGTTTTTCAGCGCCCTGTTTTGGGTGTTGTCCAACTACCCAGGCATTGGGGCACAGGGAGAGTTTAGCTCCATTGCTGTAGAGCTGAAAGATAGCTCTCCTGCCAGCCTAGCACTCCTAGAGAAAGTCAGCCAAAAATATGACCTAGAGTTTGCCCCCAGCAGTGCCTTCTCGGAGACACGACACCTTTACATCCTTGCGCCGAGCACTGCTTGCGATGCAGACAGAGTATCCCGTAGGGTTGACCCCAACCGTCAAACTTTTTCAGTTTGCACTAAACTGCAAGATTGGTTACCAGAGCGGTGGCAAGAAATTTTAGCCTATGTCCGCCAAGAATTGCGGGACTCTGCGCAAGTAGTAGAGCCTAACTATCAATACAAACTGGACTTCATCGGCAGTACCAGACCTAACGATCCCCTCTACAGCAAACAATGGAATCTAGCGAGTATCAATATAGAGAAAGCGTGGGAGAAGTCCAAAGGAAAAGGGGTGGTAGTGGCGGTTATTGATACAGGGGTGAGCCGTGTCGAAGATTTGCAACAGACAGAATTTGTGAAGGGCTACGATTTTGTCAATGATGACGACGATCCCAGCGATGACAACGGTCATGGCACCCATGTAGCAGGGACGATTGCCCAATCCACCAACAACAACCTAGGGGTGGCAGGCATTGCCTATGAAGCGAAAATCATGCCCCTTAAGGTATTAAACTCTTTTGGCATTGGTACGATTACCGACATTGCCGAAGCCATTAGATTTGCCGCTGATCACGGCGCCAATGTTATCAATATGAGTTTGGGGGGAGCGGGGGAAAGTTCTATTCTCAAGGAAGCGATCGACTACGCCTACAATAAGGGAGTTACCATTATCGCCGCCGCAGGCAACGCTAACTACCCTGCCGCCTTCTATCCCGCCCGCTATCCCAAAGTGATTGGTGTAGCCGCCACTGCACCCACGGGAGAAAAAGCCTTCTATTCCAACTACGGCGCAGGAGTGGATATTTCTGCTCCAGGTGGAGATATGCGGGGAGCCGATGGCAAAAAAAATGAAGCGGGGGGCATCTTACAGAATACCATTGATAAGGAAGGTAAATCCATCTACGCTTCCTTTCAAGGAACCAGTATGGCATCGCCCCATGTGGCAGGGGTAGCGGCTCTAATAGAAGCAATGGGTGTGCAGAAGCCCGAGGAAGTATTGCATATCCTCAAGCAATCGGTGATCAAAGTACCCGATGATCCGCAAAACTACTACGGTGCAGGGCGACTAGATGCCGCTTCAGCGGTGCAGTTGGCAGGGAAAGGAAAGTTAGATTTTCTAGACTTCTTCCGTTGGCTAAGAGACAATGGCTATCTCAGTCCTAGATTCTGGCTTGATGGCGGGGTGATGTCCATTCCTTTGAAACTGTTGATTGTGGTGGTTTCCTATCTCTTGGCGTGGTTACTGCGCCAGTGGTTCCCCTTCCGTTGGAACTGGTCATTTACCAATGGATTGTTTTTTGGAGGTACTGGTCTATTTCTGCTTAGAGGTTTCTATGTATTTGATTTGCCCCAAACTCCTTTCAGGCTGATGGGTAGTTCCATTGTAGAGCTAGGAAATGTCTTTAGTAATACCAACGCCTTGAATCCCATCACTGCCAGTGCTTTGCTTCCTTTCCTGATGCTGATTTTCCTGCTGGGTCATGCCCGCTGGAAATGGTTTGCCATTGGCAGTGCTATATCGGTGAGCGTAGCTCTAACAGCTCACACAATTTTCGCTCCCGAGATGATGTGGATTACTGACCTGTGGCAAGCTAGGGCTTACTTAGGAGTGAACGCCATTCTCTGTTTTGGGCTAGCTTACCTATCGGCAAAGTCGGAATCAGGAGCGGTTTAGTATGGAAGTGGAAATTACAGGCACGGTCAAACAGTCGGAAGTGGGCATGGGAACTTGGACGCTGGTATCCGACAGGAATGCAACTTATGAAATTATGCAACCAGCAGATAGAGCGCTCTTACAGGAGGGTTTGAGAGTGAAAGTGAGAGGGAAATTGCGCCGTGATATAATGACTATGGGAATGGTAGGAGAAGTGCTGGAGATAATTGATTTTTCCATGTTGGCAGAGGCGTAAATGTCCATCCATAAATCACAAAACTCTCTATCAAATCTCTATACTAATCTTTCTCTGCTGATTTGATGAAACGCTCAATTCATCCTCTGTGGCGGCTTTTGCGGTATGGGCAGAAGTATGGTTCTATAATCAACCAAGCGATCGCCTGTTCTGTTCTCAACAAATTCTTTGATCTAGCGCCCCCAGTGCTCATCGGTTGGGCGGTGGATATTCTCATAGAAAAAGAGCGTTCCTTTTTGGGAAGGTTGGGCATAACTGATGTGGTACTGCAGTTAGTAATTCTTTCCTTTGTCAGTGCCATAATTTGGGGTTTGGAATCCCTATTTGAATACGCCTATGCTCGTCTGTGGCGCAATGTCGCTCAGTCCATGCAACATGATTTGCGCATTGATGCCTATACCCACCTGCAAGAGATGGAACTGGCTTTTTTTGAAGAGCGCAGTACAGGGGAGTTGATGTCCATCCTCAGCGACGATATTAACCAATTAGAAAGATTTCTCGATGGCGGGGCAAATGAAATTTTGCAGGTGTCAACCACGGTGCTTTTGATCGGTGCGGTATTTATCTATCTCTCCCCTGTGATAGCAGTCTGGTCAGCCATTCCCATCCCCTTCATTCTCTGGGGTTCTATTAAATTCCAAAGTTTCCTTGCGCCGTTGTATGCCGATGTGCGGGAGAAGGTCTCTGCTCTGAACAGTCAGTTATCCAATAATCTCAGTGGCATTGTCACCATCAAGGCATTCACAAGGGAAGATTTTGAAATTGATAGAATTACTAAAGAGAGCGATCGCTACCGTGAGAGTAATCGCCGTGCTATCAAGTATAGCGCCGCTTTTGTACCTCTGATCAGAATCCTCGTATTTGTGGGGTTCATTACCATTCTCTTCTTTGGTGGTTTGGAAGTGTATGGCGATCGCCTATCGGTGGGCAACTACAGCGTCATGGTCTTTCTCACCCAAAGACTGCTCTGGCCCCTGACTAGATTGGGGGAAACCCTAGACCACTATCAGCGGGCGATGGCTTCTACAGTGCGAGTGATGAACCTGTTGGATACTCCCATAGCCGTTGTTTCAGGGGACAAACCCATTCTCCCAGAACAGATTAGGGGAGAGGTGTCAATTACCAATGTCAGTTTTCAATATAAAGAAGGTATCCCCGTTCTCAAAAATCTCTCCTTACACATTCCTGCAGGGCAGACCATTGGCATTGTGGGAGCCACTGGTTCAGGGAAAAGTACCCTAGTCAAGCTCCTACTGCGTCTCTATGAAGTGCCATCGGGAGAAATTACCATTGATGGTATTTCCATTAGGGATTTCAATCTCAGGAACTTGCGCAGATGTATTGGTTGGGTCAGCCAAGATATTTTTCTGTTTCACGGCACAGTGCTAGAAAACATTGCCTACGGTAGGTTATCAGCTTCTCGAGAGGAAATTATCGCCTCAGCGAAAATCGCCGAAGCCCATGATTTCATTCTCCAACTCCCCCATGGCTACGATACTATTGTGGGGGAACGGGGGCAAAAGCTGTCGGGCGGGCAGAAACAGCGCATCGCCATCGCTCGGGCAATTCTGCGCAATCCGCCCATTCTCATTCTCGATGAAGCTACTTCCGCTTTGGATAATGAGACGGAATTGGCGATTCAGAACTCCCTAAGGAAGATCACCAACAATAGAACTACTATTGCCATTGCCCATCGCCTGTCCACCATTCGCCATGCGGACTGCATCTATGTCATGGATCAGGGCGAGATTGTGGAGACGGGAACCCATGAGGAACTACTAGCGCAGAATGGAATTTATCGCAATCTCTGGGATTTGCAAGTGGGGAATTGAAGTTCCTTGCTTCAGGAATTGCAGAACAGTTCCACGCACCGCACAAATATCTCTACCCCTGTGCCTAGAGCAGTTTCATCAAAATCAAAGCGGGGATGATGGTGGGGATAGGTGAGACCTTTAGCAGAATTCGCTGACCCCAAAAAGAAGTAGCACCCAGGGACTGCTTGCAAAAAGTAAGCCATATCTTCACCGCCCATGGTGCGGCATTCGGGGATGATTTGCAAGGGAGGTTCACAGACTGAGCCAGCGGCGGTTTTCACTAGATTGGCGATCGCTTCATTGTTAATCACCGCAGGATAGAGGGCGCGGTAGTCCAGATTGTAGATAGCCCCATGGGCAGAACATACCCCTGCAATCACCGTTTCAATCCTTTCCCTAATGGGGGCGCTGAGCTGGGGATCAAAATAACGCACCGTGCCGCTGAGTTCCGCCGTATCGGCAATTACATTGTGGGCACAGCCTGCCTGAAACTTGCCAATGGTGATCACCGCACTCTGGAGAGGATCGACATTCCGCGACACGATGGTATGCAGGGCATTGACCACTTGGGAGCCGACCAGCACCGCATCAATGGTTTGGTGGGGCATGGCTCCGTGCCCACCTCGCCCCTGAATCTGGCAATCAAATAGCTCCACCGCCGCCATCAATGCCCCCGCCCGCACCCCCACTGTGCCGATGGGCAGGTTATTCCACAAGTGCAGACCAATGATAGCGTCCACCTCTGGGTTGTGCAGTACCCCCGCTTCAATCATTGGTTTTGCTCCCCCTGGACCTTCTTCGGCGGGTTGGAAGATCATTTTCACCGCTCCACAGAAGCTGTGGCGATGTTGAGACAGATAGTAGGCTGTGCCCAGAGCGATCGCCGTGTGTCCGTCATGACCGCAGGCGTGCATCACGCCGTCAATCTGGGAGCGGTAGTCCACTAGATTTGCCTCCTGAATCGGCAGGGCATCCATATCGGCACGAATGGCTAGCACCCTGCCCCCTGCGCCTCCCTGCCCGTAGATGGTTGCCACTATGCCCGTTTGGGCAATGCCTGTTTCGTGGGGAATCTGCCACTCGGTGAGGTATCGGCTGATCTTCTCAGCGGTGCGTTTCTCTTGAAAACCCAGCTCAGGGAAGCGATGGAAATCCCGTCGCCACTCCTGTAATTGCCTTTGCAGTTTGCGGATTGCGGGGCGCACTGCCATAGTCCTAGTTCTCCAGCTTTGCCATTTCCTTAAGCCGTTCTTGCTGGTCTTGAGCAATGCAGGACTGGATGATGTCCTCAATATCCCCCATTAAGGCTTGCTCGAGGGAAAAGTTTTGGTTGAGGCGGTGATCGGTAACCCGATTGTCTTTGTAATTGTAGGTGCGAATTTTCTCTGACCTTGCCCCTGTTCCCACCTGCGATCGCCGTAGGGAACTGACCGCTTCTTGCTGTTCTCGCAGTTTCATTTCATAGAGCTTGGCGCGCAGGATTTGCATAGCCCGCTCTTTGTTTTTCAGTTGCGATCGCTCTTCTGTGCAAAATACCCTAATGCCCGTGGGCTTATGGAATAAATCCACCGCTGTTTCCACCTTGTTGACATTTTGTCCTCCTGCTCCTCCCGAGCGGGCGGTAGTAATTTCAATGTCATTGGGGTCGATGTGTACTTCCACCTCATCCACTTCGGGCATCACCGCCACTGTTGCCGTAGAGGTGTGTACCCGTCCACTGGCTTCAGTGATGGGCACCCGCTGTACCCGATGCACGCCCGATTCATACTTGAGTTTGCTGTAGACCCGATCCCCTTGAATTTCTAAAATCGCTTCCTTAAACCCCCCCATGTCAGCTAGGGATTCACTGACCAGCTTCACCCGCCAGCCCTGTTTTTCTGCATAGCGAGTGTACATGCGCACTAGGTCTGCCGCCCAGATACTAGCCTCTTCGCCCCCCGTACCTGCCCGAACTTCCAGCATGATATTTTTCTCATCGTTAGGGTCTTGGGGGAGGAGCAATACCTGCAGGTGCTCTGCTAGGTGTTCTAGTTTGGCAGACAGTTCTGCTACTTCTAGACTGGCGAGTTCCTTTAGCTCAGGATCGGTGGTTTCCTTCTGTAACTGTTGGGCGCTCTCCCGTTCTGCCAGCACCTTTTGCCATTGCTCATACACCTGCACTGTCTCTTCCAGAGAGGAGCGCAGTTTGGCGATGCGCTGAAACTCCTGCGGGTCTTTCGCCACATCGGGGTCAGCGAGGCGACGGGTCAGCTCATAGAAGGTCTGACTGACGGACTGGAGTTTCCGCAACAGATAGGGGGGGAGCATAGCTTCTCAGTTACTTTTTCTTCTTCCCTTTGGGAGCAGGGGCTGGCTTCTTGGCTGTGTCTGACTCAGCGGTTTCCGTTACCTTAGCAGGGGGAGGGGCATCCATTTTATACTTGCGCAAAAAGCGTTCCACCCGCCCTTCGGTGTCAATGATCTTCTGGGTGCCAGTAAAAAAGGGATGGTTGCCTGACCACACTTCCACATGGAGTTCGGGCTTGGTGGAGCCAACCACGGCAATCACTTCGCCGTTACAAATCACTTTGGCATTGGGATACCATTGGGGGTGAATGTTGGGTTTGGGCATAGCAGTTACATTTAATCATGTTTTTCTAGTCTAGCACTGTTCAGGGTGGGCTACAACGATCCCTGAGCCAAGTACGCACTGCGTTGGCGATCGCTCCATCACTCACATCATAGGGAGGAGCATTGCCTACCCGTGCAAAAGCCATACTGAGTCGCCAGCCCCGCTGGGTCAGGCTAAAAAACAACCAGTAAGCAGTTTGCGTTAGTGGTTGGGAGCCTGTGCGCTTTTCCAAAAGGGAGACAAAGACCTGCTGGGGATGCTCTTGGTCGGGCAGTTCAGCAGTGACAGGCAGAGGCTCAAACTCGGGAGCGCTGGCGGTGATCACCTGCCGTTGGGGAAAACCCAGTCTGGTGTAGGTGCGGTTCATGTAGCTAGGCAGATCGGCTAGCAGTTGGTGGGTCAGGGTCTTTATCTCTGGGGGACAAGCCCATGCTCCTAACGGGAATAGGGCAGACATTAACATACTCCCCCTAACTAGCCACCGCATGCCTCACCCTATACCCACCAGACAAGATTATAGAAGTTGGCAACCCCACATACTATTCCGCCTCTTGGTATTGGTATAGGTAGTAGTCAGTCAATTAAATTGACCCTTCGCAGGACAAAAGTTGAAGTTTAGTTGCATCACATAAAGAATAGTGTTTCAGTGTACCCAAAGCCGTGCCCCCTTGCTAGGGTAATCATAGAAATTTCAAGATGAAAAAATCAATCACCATTCAGACTGATGCCCAAGATTGTCACTTCTGCTGTGTTTGTCGTGGACGACAATATTGACACTGATCAGATTATCCCTGCGGAATATCTCACCCTTGTTCCTTCCAAGCCCGACGAATACGAAAAGTTGGGCAGTTATGCCCTGATTGGTCTCCCCGATCGCTACGGCAAGTTTATTGCTGAGGGAGCTATGAAAACCCAGTACAAACTGGTGATTGCGGGGGAAAATTTTGGCTGTGGCTCTTCTCGAGAACACGCTCCCATTGCTCTAGGTGCCGCAGGAGTGGAGGCGGTAATTGCCCAGTCCTACGCTAGGATTTTCTTCCGCAACTGTGTCGCCACGGGAGAGTTGTATCCTTGGGAGAGTGTGGATCGGCTGTGCGATCGCTTCCAGACGGGACAGATTGCCACTCTAAACTTTGCAGAAAACACCCTAACCAACGAGAGTACAGGGGAAGTGTTTGCTCTCAAACCCTTGGGAGAAATTGCCCCTGTCATTGAGGCGGGGGGATTGTTTGCCTATGCCCGTCTAACAGGGATGATCCCCTCAGTCAGTAACAGCCCCACGGCTACTGCTGGAAACTAGCTTTTGATACTTGGCAAGCACGCCGCGCGTGTACCTAGGAGCAGGAGGCTGCCATGCCTTGCGCCGTTCTGCTAGTTCACTGTCGCTGACGTGGAGATGAATGGAGCGCTCATGGGCATTGATGGAAATGAGGTCTCCCTCTTGCACAAGGGCAATCGTCCCCCCCACGTATGCCTCTGGAGCCACATGACCGACCACCATACCGTAGGTTCCTCCCGAAAACCTGCCATCGGTAACTAGCCCCACCGCATCCCCCAAACCTGCCCCAATAATAGCACTGGTGGGAGCAAGCATCTCCCGCATACCAGGCCCCCCTTTGGGGCCTTCATAGCGAATGACTACCACATCCCCTGCACGGATTTTGCCTGCGAGAATAGCTGACAGGCATTCCTCTTCTGAGTCGAATACCCTAGCGGGACCCGTGATCTGGGGTTGCTTTACCCCAGAAATTTTGGCGACGCAACCCTCCTCTGCTAGGTTGCCCTTGAGAATGGCGATATGCCCTTGAGGATATACGGGGTGATGGAAAGGACGAATTACTTCCTGCCCTTCTGGAGGATGCTCGGGAATGTCGCAGAGAATTTCGGCAATAGTCTGCCCTGTAATGGTCATACAGTCGCCGTGGAGTAAGCCATTCACCAGTAATATCTTCATCACTTGGGGAATGCCCCCTACCTCGTGTAAGTCAGTTGCCACATACCTGCCTGATGGTTTGAGGTCGCACAACACGGGTACCTTCTGGCGAATGTGCTCAAAATCTTCAAGGACTAGTGGCACTCCAGCCGTATGGGCGATCGCCAAAAAGTGCAGTACCGCATTGGTAGAACCCCCTACCGCCATGATGACGGCAATGGCATTTTCAATGGACTGACGGGTGATGATCTGGCAGGGTAACAGTTGCTTTTTGATTGCCTGTACCAGCACTTCTGCCGACTGGGCTGTGCTGTCTGCTTTTTCCTGATCCTCCGCCGCCATGGTGGAAGAATAGGGCAAACTCATGCCCATTGCTTCAAAAGCAGAGGACATGGTATTGGCAGTGTACATTCCCCCGCAGGAGCCAAAACCAGGGCAGGCGTGCCGCTCCACTTCTAGCAGTTCTGCTTCGCTGATTTTGCCTGCACTGTATTCCCCCACTGCCTCAAAGGCACTGACTATGGTCAAATCCTTCCCCTGATAGTGTCCAGGCTTGATAGTTCCTCCATAGACAAAAATGGCGGGGATATTCATGCGGGCGATGGCAATCATTGCCCCTGGCATATTTTTGTCACAGCCGCCAATAGCCAGCACCCCATCCATACTCTGTGCCATGCACACAGTCTCAATGGAATCCGCAATCACCTCACGGGAGACAAGGGAATACTTCATGCCCTCCGTGCCCATGGAAATACCATCGCTGACGGTGATAGTGCCAAACAACTGGGGCTTTGCCCCCGCTTGGGCGAGGGACTGCATAGCACGCTCTGCTAGGAGATTGATTCCTGCATTACAGGGGGTAATGGTACTGTAGGTGCTGGCAACCCCCACGATTGGCTTGTTGAAGTCCTCATCGCTAAAACCAACTGCCCTTAACATGGCACGGTTGGGCGATCGCTGAATACCTGCGGTAATGGTGCGACTGCGGAGATTCTCCATACTAGTCTTAAGAGATTAAGAGATATAGTAGGAAATCTAGGGTAGCCGATCCGTCAATCCATAACTCTAGCCCTTAACTTTTCTTTAAGCCGTTGGAACTATTAGGCATTTGCAGTCTCTGCTATGCTTATGCCCTAAGGTAAGCCCATCCCTTACAGTCAAAAACTTTGTTGAGATGGTCAAGCCTAGGGAAGCAGTCTGGTAGTGCCCAAGTATTTATACCTGTAGCCAAAAGTGACGGCTAACGCTGTCTAAACCTGTCTGAAAATACCTGTAAAACTTACTTATATGATGCTCAAACCTTGATTCCAAGCCCTAAAGCCCCCATCGAGATTTGAACTCGAGACCTCATCATTACCAATGATGTGCTCTACCCCTGAGCTATGAGGGCAATAACAGAACTAATTATTACATATCTGGAGTAATTTGGTAATCTCAGTCGTGTAGGCTATGATAGCCTCTAAGTAAAGTTGGCTAGTGGCGTTATGAACTCCATTGTTTTGATGGCGGAAGTGTTGACCGAACCTGAATTGCGCTACACCCCTGATAACCAGAATGCGATCGCTTCATTTTTGGTGCAATTTGACTCCCTGCGGGATGAGCCGCCTTACCGTATCAAAGTGGTGGGGTGGAATAACCTAGCCAACCAGATCATGGAGCGGAAATACCAGCGGGGCGATCGCATCTTAATCGATGGTCGCCTACGCATTGACAGCTATGATCGCGATGGGCGCAGGGAAAAGCGCACGGAAATAGTGGCTTCCAAAATCTACGACCTCAGAGGCGACACTGGTCTGAGTGCAGGTGTTGCCACTGCTCCCACTGTCAACACTCCCGTTAGTGAGGCAGTTGGCGCCAACGATGAACTGCCTTTCTGAGTTAGCATAACCTCGTATGAAGTAAGGGGTTGGGTTGATGCCAGTATCCCA